>ENA-UOWG01002115-UOWG01002115.1-activated-sludge-metagenome-genome-assembly--contig:-NODE-2115-length-17737-cov-5.250650_pt1 | contig 17737 bp, 19 predicted proteins | sample MGYA00238147_ERZ761563 | MGnify/ENA primary metagenome ERZ761563 (study PRJEB28884, sample SAMN05720216) | anaerobic digester metagenome | isolation source: active sludge of municipal... | reverse complement strand
CTATCGCGTCTGCCTGAACGCCGATGATGCGGACGCCGTACTTTTCAAGTATGCCCTTGCGGGAAAGCTCCGCGGCAAGGTTGAGACCGGTCTGGCCGCCGAGATTTGGAAGCAGCCCCTGGGGCTTTTCCTTCTCAATGATCTTCTCTATTACGTCGATGGTGAGAGGTTCAACGTATGTCCTGTCTGCCATGCCGGGATCGGTCATGATGGTCGCGGGGTTGGAGTTCACAAGAACGATCTTGTAGCCGGCCGCCCTGAGCGCCTTGCACGCCTGAGTGCCGGAATAATCGAACTCGCAAGCCTGTCCTATGATAATCGGGCCGGAACCAATGATGAGCACCTTATCGATGCCTTTTATCTTTGCGGGTCTTTTCATTTCAGTGTGTTCCTTTCGGCGGGATTTGCTCTGCATCGTAACAGAACAATGGTGGGTAGTCAAGTCTTTTCAATACCTTGTGAAGCGTTGTTATATACCGTTGCGCGCGATAAGATCATGAAGCCACTGCTGGCTCCAGCCGCTTGGAATGGTCAGGCAAAAGGCGAGTATGACAAAGAACAGTATTGCCCGGAAAAAGACGGCAGAATTCACGCCGGAGGGGAGCCTGGCGATGAGCGCGGCCGGCGCGAACCTTAAAGTGTTCAGATCGGTCTTTTTCTTTGGATCTTTTCTTGCTGACCGTGCGATAAGGAGGAGTCCGACGACAGCCATGAGGGCATTGTAGTACTGGCCGGTGCCGACACCGAGGAAAAGGGACCCGTAGTCCCGGTAATAGTCAACGATTATCCTCAGGAGGCCGTACCAGAATATGAAGTTGCCCAGCATCCTTCCCTGCCCGGGTATTGAGTTTTTTCCCACGGAGACGAGGATGGGAATTAGAAAGAGGTTTTTCAGGGCATCATAAAGGGCTACGGGATGACGGAAACCCTCCGCATAGGGGAACTTCACCGCCCACCAGACACCGGTCACATAACCGTAGACCTCGCCGTTTATATGGTTGCCTATGCGCCCCAGTGCCAGAAAGAGGGCCGCGGGTATGACTATATCGTCAGCTATGACGAGAAATCTTTTTTTGTGGATGACGCAAAAGAGCACTATGCCGCAAAGGGCGCCCAGAATGACGCCGTGCGATGCCATGCCGCCGTGCCAGAAGGCCAGGGCCTCGAGAGGGTCCGGCCGGAAAAGGCCCCATTCATAGACAATGATCTCAAAGACACGGCCGCCGATGAGGGACGACAGGGAAAAAATTATGGAAAAATCCCAGACCTGACCGGTCGAAAGGCCAAGCGATCTGCGGCGGAGCATCACCCACAGGAACATGCCGAAAAAACCGAGGGCATAGGCAAGCCCGTAGTACCAGAGCTTTACACCCCAGACCTCGGCGAAAGCGGGATCGATATTCAGGACGAAGGGACCTTTATTGAAAATCACAACCCCCCATGCAAAATAAGTTGCTATAATATGCTGTGATTTTTTAAGGTTTTACTATCTAAAACGCGCGATTGTCAATGAAATTGTTCCTCTATGCTGACATCTGCCCAATTCCCCCCGTTGCGGAGGGAATTGGGTACTGCGGGGAAAATGGGGTGGGAGATTATGGGGGTTATGAATCAGACTTCTCAAAGGCCTCCTTCGGCGCGTTGCAGATGGGACATTTCCAGTCGTTGTCCAGCTGCTCGAAGGGGACCTTTTCAACTTTTTCATCATATTGATATCCACACACTGAACATGTCCAGACCATATTAAACCTCCTTTTATTGTTTTGTTTGTGTTGTTTTTACTTGTTTTTCCCGGCATATGCCGCAAATCCCGTAAAAATCGACATGATTTCCGATTATCTCAAAGCCGCCTGTTCTTTCAGGGGAGAGCTCAAGGGGGAAATCTACAAAGATGTCCACTATTTTCCTGCAGCGGACGCATATGAGGTGGTGGTGCGGCTTCGGGTTCGGGTCGAAACGCTTTTTCCCGGCGTCTATTGAAAGCTCCACGACAGATCCCTGCTGCTTCAAGGTTTCCATCGTGTTATAGACTGTGGCGAGAGACATGGTCGGGAACTGCTCCTGCAGGGCCTCATAGATATCAGAGGCGCTTGGATGTGAGGTGTTCCCGTCAAGGTATTTCATTATAGCCATCCTCTGGGGGGTCATTTTCATACTGCTATTTGTATTTATTTCCATATAAGAATAATTATCAGTAAAGATAAATTACAACATAAGAATGAATATTGTCAAGTTAATAATTCTTTTTCAGCCCCCGTCGAGTGTGTGGTGTTCTTTTTGGAGGAACCACGAGGCGGGATCGGTGAAGTACTCCTCGGCATCCCGCAGGGACATGTAATGTTCGTACTCGATCATGGAAAGAAGAGTGAAGAATTCTTTTTCCCTTGTATCTGCGGATGCCGCGGCAAGGTCCTTGTAGAACCTGACACCTTTTTCTTCGAAATCGACGGCGGTCCTTATGGCCTCGAGATCTCCGGCATCGCTTTTTGCCGATCTGTCAATGTCCTTCAGAGTGTTAACGAGGATATCCCTGATATTGGTGTTCTTTACGGTGAGAGGGACCGTTTCCGGCCATTTTCCCTCGGCCTTCCAAGTATCGCTGAGCTGTTGGAGGCGTTCGTAATGTTCCTGCTCGTCCTTTGCGATCCTTTCGAACATGGCCTTGCCAAGGGGGTTTGCCGTTCTTTCTGCGTTTTTCAGATAAAAGTCGCGCTCTTTCATCTCGTTGCCGAGTGCAACTTCCAGCGCGCTGAGCCGTTCTTTTGCGTCCATGGCGTCACTCCTTTTTTTGTTCATTCGATAAGGACAATGCCGTATGCATCCCGCTCCTGTTCATGATTGCGGACAACTTCGATGGGAAGGCCATGCGCGCGAGCCGTCTGGTAGACGTCGATCCCGCAGGATTCCATGGATGGCCTCATGCGCTGCGGGTGTGAGCAGTTTTTCGTGGTGTCGCATTTTTTGCATAGGGAACAGGGGCCGCTGCCCATTCCGAACGCCTTGTAAAACCCGTCAAGGAAGAGGGCGGTCTCCAGATCGACGATAAGGTCGTTGAACTCGCCCACCGCGTTGTATCCTTTTGCCCAGTGGCGATGGAGGAGAATGGCCCGGCTGTATGAATCAAGCATCGACCGCGTTCTGTCGTGGTCCGGGGTGTGGGGCGGGCAGGACAGACTGATGCCGTACCCGCGGCATCCGAACTGGCATTTCAGGCGTACCCATGGGGCCGTGCGGACCGTTGACGGGTCTATGACGATGGCATGGCCAGCGCCCCTTTGCCTCGCGAAACCGGTGTATTTTTTCAGATCCGCCTTGCGCATCAATAACTACACTATAGGATGTTGCCGAAAATTGGTCAAGCCTGAGACAGAAGGTTTGAGCCGTTTCAACCGGGAAATCCGGGAAAACTTAAAAAAGGTTGCAGCCGCTCAAGCATTCAAGCTGTCTTTAGATGATAAGCCTGTCGACCATGACATCGCCGATGGTCTTCTTTCCAAGAACAGCCATGAGGAGCCTGTCGAGACCGACGGAGACACCCGCGCAGGGATAGCCTATCGTTCCAAGGGCGCCGAGGAAGGCCTCATCGATGGCGAAGCTCCTCTTCCCGAGCGCCTCCCGGTGCGAGTTGTCCTCCAGAAAACGCTCCCTCTGCTGCGGCGCGTCGGTGAGCTCGGAATAGCCGTTGGCGATCTCCAGGCCGTCGATGTAAAGTTCGAAACGCTCCACCATGCGGTCGTTATCATCACGCCTTTTCGCCATTGTCGATATAGAGCCGGGCCAGCCGGTGATAATGTATGGCTTCCTGCCTTTGACCGATCCCTCTATCTCCTGTATGAGCACCTTGAAAAAAAGACTGTTCCAGTCATCCTTGTCGTCTATCCCGAAAAATCCCTTTTGCTTGAGGGCATCGAAGAAGCCCTCCCGATCAAGGCGGAATGGATCGAATCCCATGATCTCCTGAAATAGCATATCAAGTTCGTGAACGGGGTAGGGTTTCATGAAATTGTCCGGTACCCGGCCAAGGAGTCTGCCCGTGACGAACTCCACGAGGTTCCCCGTTTCTTCCATCGCCTCCCGGTATGAGCCTTCACGGTACCACTCGAGCATAGTGAATTCCGTGTTGTGAAGTTCATAATGGTCTTCCACGCGCCAGACCTTGCATATCTGGAAGATCCTTTTGTGACCAGCCCGGAGGAGTTTTTTCATGCCCATCTCGGGCGAGGTGTGGAGGAAGAATGGGCCCTTTTCCCCGACGCGGACCCCCAGGGGGTCGATGTGCGGATCAGGGGGTGCGGTTGCCATGAGGTTCGGCGTTTCTACCTCGATATATTCCCGTTCGCAGAAGAAATCCCGCACGGTCCGAAGCAGTTCGTGGCGTGCCTTCAAAACGTCGCGTATCTGCTGCATGTCCTTTGTCCCCGTTGTCTTTTCAAGTGAGAGCGTTATTGCATTTTATACAGCAAACAAGTATACTTTGTCCATCTTAAGGCCCTGCGGAGAGGTGACCGAGTAGGCCGAAGGTGCTCGCCTGCTAAGCGAGTGTACGGTGAAAGCTGTACCCAGGGTTCAAATCCCTGCCTCTCCGCCATTCTAAAGACAGTTCCAACCGTTTGAACCGTTCAATCCGTTCCAATGTTAATAAAACCTTAAATCATAAGATGTTGACCATTTAAAACCAATCGATCAACTTGAATTGTTTAAACCGCTTGAGCGTTAAGAAAAACCCTATAAAATGAGGTTCATGGTCTTTAAACGTTCAAACGGCTCGAGCGGCTCAAACGGTTGAAACTGTTTTTAAGGTTTTCCGATAAGGGCTTTGATTTTCGGCAGTGCTTTTTCCGTCGCCTTTATGCCTTCTTCCATAAGGACCTTTTTCCGGGAAAAATCGAACATCGAAACACCCTTCGTGTCGGGTTCGATGACGACGTCGGCGTAGCGCAGCTTTGACTTCGCGTTCTCGTGCATCATGATCGATATGGATTGGGCTATGACATCGATAACGGAGCCTATGTCATTCTCTTTGATGTCCTTTTGCAGGTTCACCGCAATGACGATATCGGCGCCCTTTGAACGTGCGATGTCGCAGGCGATATTGCTTGTCACGCCGCCATCGACAAGGGTCCTGCCTCCGAAATTTACAGGGACGAACACCCCGGGGATGGCCGATGATGCGTGTATGGCCCGGGCGAGAGAACCTTTTTCAAGCGTTAAGGTTTCGCCGGAGTTGAGGTCGGTGGCAACAGGATAAAAGGGGATCTTTGTTGCCTCGACAAGCTTGACCTTCGCGTTCTGTTCCACGAAGGCTTCGATCCTGGTCCCCTGAACCGGTCCCATCTTTGATGAGGCAATCGAAAAGTCGAGGATATCTCCCTTGTTTATCTTGAATGCCGCCCATTCGAGCTGAAAACTGTCGGGGTTTGAGGCATATATGCCGCCGATAAGGCTTCCGACGCTTGTGCCCACGATCATGTGGATGGGTATCTTTTCCTTTTCCAGGACCCTCAGCACACCGACGTGTGCGAAGCCTTTGGCCGATCCTCCTCCGAGGACAAGGGCGACCCTGGGCTCAGATTTTTTTGCCCACGGTGCGCTCTGGCATGAACATAACAGGAAGACGAGTGAAACCGCAAAAAGTATTGAGCGTTTAATAACCACCTCTCTTCCCGACGAAGGGGTTGTAGATCTTTTCGTGCCCTATGGTGCTGCGCGTCGAATCACCGTAATTGTGCCCCGGTGCCACGATGGTATCGTCCGGGAGCGCGAAGAGCTTCTGATGGACGGAAGTGACAAGCGTTTGTGTCGAGCCCCCGTCAAGATCCGTTCTGCCCACGCTTCCTACGAAGAGGGTGTCGCCGGTGAAGACCATTCCGTTGTGATAGAGGCATATGCTGCCCGGGGAATGGCCCGGTGTATGGAGCACCTTCAGGGATGACTCGCCGATGGTAATGACATCGCCGTCACGGACCGCTATATCCGCCGGTGGTGAAGGTTCCCCGCCGAACATGCGGAAGGAGTGTTCCGACTGGTGGGTGAGAGCCGGTGCCTCTATCTCGTGTATGATGATCTGCGCGCCGGTCAGGTCTTTCATCCTTTTGTTTCCCATGATGTGGTCTATGTGGCAATGGGTGTTGACGATGTACTTGATGGTGTAGCCCCTGCTTTGCGTCTCGCCGAGGATGCGTTCGCAGTCAGCGGCGGGATCGATGACGAGGGCCTCCTTCGTTGTTTTGCATGCCACGATATATGCGAAAATGGCAAAGCTCCCTACTTCCATTTGCTTGACGAACATTGAGACCTCCTTTGAACGTATTCTAAATCTAATACTTTTTGGTGCTGTTTTTCAAATTATTTGGTAATATCTTGGACTGCCGGGTCAACTTAAAAGGAAAGGGAGGGACGATGAAACCGGTCTTCATTGAGGCGCGCGATCTGCCCGATGCATGGTTCCAGTGTATTTACCGGATCTTTGAGGATGATGGCGTACACGAATATGTCATCGACAGGGGTTCCTTCGAGGGCAACAAGCGCAGGGAATTCGATCTTGTCATGGTCCACATCAAGTATCCCGGTACGCAGCCGCTTATCCCGGACATTCCGGCGGAACTCGGCATCCCTGCCCCGACATCAATGGACTACGTCGAGGAATACCTGCAGTACCTCATGACCGACAAGAAGGCTGAAAATGAGCTCTATACCTATGGGGAAAGGCTCACGAATCCCAAAGTGTTCGTTGATGGACGGGAATGCGCCTGCGGGATCAATCCGGTCATGGAGGTCATCGACATATACAAAAAGGGGAATTTCGGGACCAATCAGGCCATCATGGAGATAGGCATGCCCTCGGACATAACCCTCGAGGACCCGCCCTGCCTGAGGCTTATCGATACCAGGGTCACTGACGGCAAACTCCACTTCGTTCTGTATTTCCGCAGCTGGGACCTCTGGGCGGGTTTTCCTTCCAACCTTGCCGCAATACAGCTTCTCAAGGAATACATGTGCCAGGAGATCGGCATTGAAGACGGCACGATCACTGCCGTCAGCAAGGGGCTCCATTTGTATGAATACACCTTCGGGTTTGCCCTCCAGAGGCTTCGCAGGGACGCAAAATAAGCGCGGCGCCCATGTTTTTCCGTATGGCCTTCAGGCGTGTATGGTCATTACCCCGTAATGATGGCGTATCTTTTTCTGGATCTCTTCGAGATTTGTTTCTCTCGTTACCCCCATCGTATCGTACCGGTTGGTTTCCGGGTCGAGGATCGACAGGGTAAGGGTGCCGTCCTGCGACGGGATCAGCTCGATAAAGACCCTTCGCTGGTAAAGGAAGACGATGCCGTAATGGCACGGAACGATGAGCGTGTCCCTGCAGGAATAGGCGGCAAAACTGAGCAGGTCGTTGAGTATGCCGGCAAGCTCCGGTGAGGAAAGCCTCTCCATGTGCTTTTTGACCGACGGTTCATTGAGGCAGACGGCCATGTCCTTTTCTATGTGATAGGCATCGGCCGGCCCTCTCATTTCAGGGAACCTTTCTTCCAGGTGATAGGAAAAATCGATGATCTCCGGATAGGTGAAGGTCTCTTTCGACCAGAGCGCGTTGAATATTTCCCCCGCCTCCTTCCATCCAAAGCCCCTTTCAAGATCGATAAAAAGGTTTTGTCTCAGTGTCCTGTCGAAGAAGCTTTCCATCGCGCGCCGCTCCATTCTGCTGTCAACGTAGAGGCTCCATATCTGGTTGTAGCGGTCGCGGATGTGGGGCTCTTTCTCTTCGTCGGGCGTGATGCGCGGATCGTACTGGAAAGCTGGATCGAGGACGTCCGCTATGTAAAGGAAAAGACGAAAGATGCGCCCGTAAAGGAAGGCATCGTCGTTCCAGACGAACGTCTTGACGTCGAGTGATCCCTTTTTGCGTTTTATGAGCGCCTTTTCCTGCCAGGGCGAGTCGATCTCTTCGATGACGATATTGTTGATCGACTGTGTGATGCCGAGATGATCAATGCTGGAGAGTGCGATCGACCTTTTGTCTTCCACTAAAATTCGCCTTCAAGGCTGTAAAGCTCAAGAAGGAGAGTTTTCGCTTTCATCCATTTCGAATCGCGGCTGGTGGAGAACGGCGCTGTCTGAAGATATTCCGAAAGGTACTTGCGTGCCCGTTCCGGTTCACCGCGTTTCGCGTAGATGTAACCGAGGTTGTAGAGAGAGGTTTCATACGCCGCGGTGTATTTCGGAGTGAGCTGCCCCAGGCTCTTCAGTTTCAGATAGAGCTGTTCTTTGTCTTTCATGGGGACGGCGGGGTCATTGACGGCTTTTTCATACTGACCCTTGATAAATTTTACAGTCGTGAGAACCTCTTTTGTATAGTCGTGTATCTTGAGCGAGATCCTCAATGACGTGTCGTGTTCGTTCTTTTTCAGGAGATCATCGACGCGTTTCTGGTTCGCCTGCAGGTTGGCATCGTTGATAGAGCCGCTTTCTTTGGGGGCCGCGGGCGGTTTGGCCTTTTTTTCCGGTGCTGCCAGAACCGTGGCGGTGGAGAAAAGGGCTGAAAAGAGAAGGGCAATGACGGCAAGGACAGCGGTGGTAAGCGCTTGCGGATTCTTCCGGGCCTTTTTGTTCCCGTCGGCTTTGGTCGTTCCCTGGTTTTTCATCCGAATCTGTACCCCCCTTGTTCAATTGATAAATAATGGCGGTGCAGGGATTTGAACCCCGGACACTGCGGATATGAGCCGCATGCTCTGACCACCTGAGCTACACCGCCGAGATGTTTTGATATAAGCTATAATAGCCTGTATTGTCAATAAAAAACGGGTCATAGGTGATAGGCCATAGGTTATAAAAACAGCTTCAATGTTTAAAGATTTGCGAAACGTTTCAATGTTAAAAAAAAGCGGCTAACTTGACCAAGATGTTTATAGTGTGCCTTACGCCTCAAGGTTTTTGAAATTTGAAACTTTGGAACATTGAAACTCTGAAACCGTCCTTCCCATCGCCTATAACCCATTACCCATGACCTGTTTTTTTACTTTATCCCCAGGATCTTGTGCATCTGGAGACCGAGGCGCCATTTGGGGTGGGCGAGGCAGTATTCGAGCGCGGACAGGGTGTTCTCCCGTGTAGCGGGTCCGTGAACAGGCTGAAGAATGAAATGCGGGAAGTGGAGTCCTTCGAAGGATGCGGGATCGATGGTGCCCTGGGGGAAAAGCAGCTTGAGCTCGTTGCCGGTGCGGATGGCGATCTTTGTGCCTGCCTTGGGGCTCACGGTGATCCAGTCGATGCCGGGCGGGACCGGCAGGGTCCCGTTCGTTTCTATGGCGATCTCCCAATCCCGTTCATGGAGCGCCTCGATGAGGGCATCATCGACCTGGAGCGCGGGCTCTCCGCCGGTGAGTATGACATATGGCCGGTACATCCCCTGGCCGGATGAGGGCAGGCGAGCATGGATCACGGCGGCCAGGTCGCGGGTGCTTTCGTACGTTCCCCCGCCGGGGCCGTCGGTGCCGACAAAGTCTGTGTCGCACAGCGGGCAGAATGTTTTGTGGCGGTCCTCTTCCCTGCCCGACCAGAGGTTGCAGCCCGAGAACCTGACAAAGACCGCGGGCCTGCCGGCCTGAACACCTTCGCCCTGGAGGGAGTAGAAGATCTCTTTAACAAGATATGCCATTGGAATTAACCATTATATATATAAGAAACGGGATCATCAACCCCCGCCTCACTGAAGCCGTGCAGGCGAAGAAGGCAGGCGTCGCACCTGCCGCAGGCCTTCCCGTCCGGTGACGGGTCGTAGCAGGAAGTGGTCAGCGAATAGTCGACGCCAAGTTCAAGGCCCTTTCGGATGATCTGCCCTTTTGTCATGGCGATGAGCGGTGTATGGATCTCAAAGGATCTCCCCTCGACGCCGGACTTTGTGGCAAGATTGGCCATGCGCTCGAAAGCGGCTATGTACTCGGGCCTGCAGTCCGGGTAGCCGCTGTAGTCAAGGACGTTGACGCCGATAAAGATGTCCTGTGCCCCGAGCACCTCGGCAAAGGCGAGGGCGAAGGAGAGAAAGATGGTGTTTCGCGCGGGGACATAGGTGACGGGAATGTCATGGGACATGTCCGGAAGACTGCGCCCCTTTGGTACCGCGATGTCGTCCGTAAGGGCCGAGCCTCCGAAGCAGCGCAGGTCGACATCGAGAATGATCTGTTTTACCGCCCCGAGCAGCCGGGCGACCCTGGACGCGGCCTCAATTTCCAGCGTGTGGCGTTGTCCGTAGCGGAAAGTCAGCGCGTATGTCTCATACCCCTCATCCCTGGCGATCGCGAGTGTCGTTGTTGAATCAAGGCCGCCGCTGAGAAGCACCACCGCTTTTTTTACCGTCTCGTTCATATCTTCATTCACCCTACTTTTTGAAGATGGAAAATAGTATGGTCAGGATGACGCTTATTATAATGCTTGTAGTTATGGGGAAGTAGAAGCTGAAATTGTCCTTTTTAATGGATATATCACCGGGGAGTTTGCCCGGCCAGGGTATCTTCGGCCCGTATGTGAAGGCGAGGCCGATGACAACAAGGATGATCCCCAGGGCAATGAGCATCTTTCCCGTTGAAGGCATCATTTGCCTCTGTAGCGCTCCTTTTCGCTGAAAATGCACCCGCAATACTGCTGGCGGTACATGTTGAGCCCTTTCGATTCATTGATCCCTTCCTGCCAGCCGCTGCGGAGATCACGGTAGATGAAAGGGATGCCGTGGGCTGCCGAAAGCTCCTCGCCTGTTCTCTTTATGTCGTCGTGACGCTGATGCCTGCTGTAGAGAAGCGTCGTCGTGAGCGCGTCGAAGCCGCTTTCGGCCGCCCTTTGAAAAGCCCTCTCAAGACGCATACGGTAGCAGAAGAGGCAGCGGTCCCTGCCGAGGGCCATCGCCCCGGCAAGGAAGGGATCGAGCTCGTAGGAGGTATCGACATCGAGGGGAAGAAGGATGATCTTCGCGTACTGTTCGAGAGTGGTGAGGCGCTTTGTGAATTCCGTATAGGGATGGATGTTGGGATTATAGAAATACCCCGACACATGCGCACCCTCGCCGCGCAGCGTTTTCACCGTATAGATGCTGCACGGCGCGCAGCAGATGTGAAGGAGTATCTTCCTGTCCGCGATGTCCGCCGTGTTGCCCGTCTGTTCGCTCATGATGCATATACTTTACCACTGCCCGCCCTCTTTTTCCATGGATTCGAACCATCCCCGGTCTTCCACTGGTCCCGTCTCCCCCTCGGTGTTGTATATTTCCCTGCCCGTGATATCCCGGGACGTCCTTTCTCATGCCCTTTTATAACGTTTCTTAAGCCCTGGGACCTTGGAACCGCCTTTTAGTTTTGGCCTGGTGTCCGGAACAATAGACGGGTCAAGAAGGCCTCCGGATTTAAGGACAGAGCCGGGGGTGACGATAAATTTTCAGAGATTATCAACAGTATATCGGGCGGGGACCGCCCGGTAGCGGGCAAAGGGAGCGGAAAAGAGGTATTCTTGACATATATTCAAAGGATGCTACCATTATTGGTAACAAGTTACGGCAGGCAGTCGGGCTCAAAGAGGCGTAAACAGGAGGCCGCAGTAAAAGGAAGGTGCCGCCGGTGAAACTGCTTTCAACGAAGACCCTGATCATCTGCGCAGTGCTTCTCATTTCCGCATCGGGCATCACCGCGTGTGGTGAAAAAGAAAAGGTCACCGTTGCGATCATGACCAAGCTGGAGGCCGGGTCCATTGTGGGTTCCAGCGAGATAAACGCCGCAAGACTTTTCATTGAAGACCACGGGATCAAGGACATAGAGATATTTCCCATCGACGACGCGTGGGAGCCCAAAAAAGCGAAAGCCGCATATGAAGAGGTGAAAAAGCGGGGGATAAAGCTGCTCATCACTTCGCATATATCCACGTGCGCCGTTGCGATAAGCGATGCCATAAACCGGGACCGTACGCTCACATTTGTGGCCGGGGCCGCAACGGATAAGCTTTCCCGCAAAGACGACTACATACTGCGTAATATACAGGATGTGGAGGGCGAGCAGGAGAGCATCGCGGGTTATATCAGCGCCATGCCGCAAAAGAAGCTCCTTGTCATCCGGGATCTGGACAATGACGGGTATACCGTTCCCGCGCTGGAGCATTTCCTTAAATTCATGAAAGGACAGCCGCGGGTGATCGATATATCGATAAGAAAGCTCGATCTTGGTGACCTGGAAGCAAAAATGAAGAAGGAGAACTTCGATGTCCTCTACCTTCTCATAGGCGGGTACAAAAGCACCTCCGGGAGCATTGCCCAGCTGGCGGTGAAGATCCGGCCGAACTGCGCCATAGTGTTCACCCCCTGGATGAAAACGCCGGCGCTCCTCGAGACCACAGGGGGTGCCGTAAAGAACTCCATCGTCCCCTCGCACTATCCGCCGCGGGCAAAAAGCCCGGCGGTAAACAATTATATCGAACGATTCAAAAAGAAATTCGGCTATCCCCCGACCTTCATCAGCCTCAATGTCTATTCCGCACTCCAGATCATTTCGGAGGCCGTTTCAGCGGGAAAACGCACACCCGACGAGATAAGGGACTACGTCCTGAAAAAGAAGCACTTCACGACCGATTTCGGTGCCATCGCCTTCGATGATTTCGGTGACGTCCGCATGCCCCTCTATTTCATAACCGATCTCACCGTGGAATTCTGATGAGGTCGATACGCAAGATCTACGTGACGATCGAATCGGTGACGCTGATTGTCGCGCTCTGTTTTGTTCTCATCCTGATAGTCCTTCTGAGGGACCACGTAAGGGACGGGTATATAAACGCCCTCACCTCCGATATCAGCAAGATAGACATTTTAATAGAAGGGTTTGTGGGAGACAGTGTGGTTGCCTTCAAGGAGCACATCAAGCTCAAGGACAGGGACGCCGCCCTCAGGACCCTGTCAAATTTTTCAGATATATACCATGTTAACGACCGGCTCGGCATCGACCGGATCATCAAAAAAGATGAAGGGAGCCAGATATTCAGGGGATATGACACGTCAGGCAGCAATCTCGGCTCATTCCTGAGGAAGATAAGGGGGGCGGGGTTTGCATATTCTCCTGTTTACCGTTCTTCGGAGAACGAAAAGCTTGGTTTCTACATCGCGGCAAGGGACAAAGACGGGTTTATTGTAGGAAGGATCGGGCTCGACAAGCTGCTCGACAGTCTTTCCCGTGTTGCCGAATACAGCAGGAGTGTCATCATGATCGCGACCAGTGACGGGTATGTGATCTCCAGCTCCAACAAGCGGTTTCCCGTGAGCGTTCTGCCCCGGGCGATGCAGGAAGAGATCGGGGTCGACGGCAATCAGTACCTGCTCTCGAGGGTCCCGAGCAAGGTCTTTGACAACGATATTGTCATGTTTGCCCCGTTGTCGAACGTTTACGGCATACTTACCTCGATGACCAGATACTATGTATTTTTTGCGGTCTTCATCACAGCTGCCTTTTTGGTGAAGGTATTCCTGCAGACAAAGCTTTTTATACGGCCCCTTGCCGACTTCGGCGCGATGCTCCAGCGTTGGGATGTCGAGAAGGGCGCGCAGAAGGTCTCCCACGCGTTCCTCGAATACGAAGAGATTAGCACCCTGTATGACCTGTTTCTTCAAAAGAGCAGTGCGATAAGAGATGCCATCGAATCGATCAGGCTCAGCGAGCAGGAGGTGGACCGTATAAGACTTTATCTGAAGAACATCATAGACTCCATGCCCTCTTTGCTTGTAGGGGTGGACAAGGACGGGAACGTGACCCAGTGGAACATGGCCGCGCAGAAGGCGACAGGGGTCGGCCCCGACGAAGCGAGGGGGCAACCGCTTGACAGGGTGCTGCCCGCGCTGAGCCGCAAGCTTGAGAGCGTGCACAGGGCGATGGGGAAGCGCGCGGTGGAAACGGAGGTCAAGATGGCGCGCACGGTCGAGGGAGAAACCCGTTACGAAGACGTGACCATCTATCCTCTCGTGAGCAACGGCGTGGAAGGGGCGGTCATCCGGGTGGATGACGTGACTGACCGGGTGCGTATAGAGGAGATGATGATCCAGTCGGAGAAGATGCTTTCGGTGGGGGGGCTGGCCGCAGGCATGGCCCACGAGATCAATAATCCGCTGGGCGTGATCATGCAGGCATCGCAGAACGTGCTTCGCCGTGTCTCTCCCGATCTGCCCGCAAACGAGCAGGCGGCAAGGGATTGCGGCACCACGCTTTCGGCGTTGAGAAGCTACCTCGAGCGCCGGGAAGTTCTGACCTTTCTCGAGGATATCCGGCAGAGCGGTCAGCGCTCGGCGCAGATCGTGTCCAATATGTTGAGCTTCAGCCGCAAGGCGGACGGATCAGGTACTCCCGTGGATATGGCGGAACTGCTGGACCGGACGGTATCGCTTGCCGAGAGCGATTACGATCTGAAGAAAAGCTATGATTTCCGGCAGATCGAAATGGTGCGGGAGTATGAACAGGGCATGCCCATGGCAGTTTGCCAGCCGAGCAAGATCCAGCAGGTATTCCTGAATATCCTGCGAAACGGGGCCGAGGCGATGAGGGCGGACAGCAGCGCGGACCGCGGGCCCAGGTTCACCCTGCGGATACGCAGGGATGGGGTCATGGTGCGTGTGGAGATTGAAGACAACGGCCCGGGCATGGACGAAGCCACCAGAAAGAGGGTCTTTGAACCGTTCTTTACGACAAAATCTCCCGGGTCAGGCACCGGCCTCGGGCTGTCGGTCTCATATTTTATCATCACAGAGGACCACGGCGGCACCATGTACGTGGAATCGAGCCCGGGGGCAGGGACCAACTTTATCATCAGATTACCCTTGATGGAGACGGCGCCGTGACGGAAATGAAGTGGCGAATACTCGTTGTAGATGATGAAGAGAGCATAAGGCGAAACATTAAGGCCTACCTGGAGGACGAAGGTTTTACCGTGACCGCGGCGGCATCGGGAGAGGATGGCCTGGAGGCGCTGCTGCGTGAGGTTGTCCATGGGGCCATAGTGGACATACGCCTTCCCGGGATGGACGGCAACCGGTTCATGGAACTGGCCCACGACCTGCGGCCGGACCTCGTGTTTCTCGTTTACACAGGCTCCGTTGATTATAAGCCACCAGCCGCCATCGGGAGTTTCGGCATAGGGGAGAGGCATGTTTTCAAGAAACCCCTTGGAGATATGTCCGTGCTGGGTGTGGCAATGCTCGATCTGCTCAAAATGAAGACCGGAGGAGAAAATGGCTGAGACCCACATGATCCTGACCATTGATGACGAAGAGCCTATCCGAAGGAGCATACGTGTTTTCTTTGAGGATTCCGGTTTCGAGGTTGTGGAAGCTGCGGACGGGCAAAAGGGGCTTGACCTTTTTCGGTCGAGGCACCCCTCAGTCGTACTTGTAGACCTGAGAATGCCGGGCATAAGCGGGGCGGAGGTCATTGACACGTTAAAAAGAGAGGCCCCCGAGGTCCCGGTGATCGTGCTTTCGGGGACCGGCCTGATAGCAGATGCGATCGATGCCATGCGAAGGGGTGCGTGGGACTATGTGACGAAGCCCATTACGGACATGTCCGAACTCGAACATGTGGTCAGGATCGCCCTGGAGCGGTCGAGGCTCATGGAGGAGAACAGGCGTTACCGAGAACACCTTGAAGAGGAGGTGGAGCGGAGGACGAAAGAGCTAAAGCAGGAGATAGATGAGCGAAAGAGAACAGAGGAGAGACTGCTCCTTTCGGAGCAATCTCTGAGAGACATCCTCCAGGCATCTCCCATCGGCATCGGCAAGGCAAAAAACAGGATCTTCGATTGGGTCAATGAGACGATGTGCAAGATCACAGGATATAACCTGGAAGAGATACAGGGAAAGACCGCCCGGCTTCTGTACGAGAACGGCCAGGAATACGGGCGCGTGGGCGAGACCCTCAATAAAGAAAAAGCGGTCGAGACAAAATGGGTGCGCAAAGACGGTGATGTGAGGGACATCCTGCTTCACGTGACACATACATCGGACGAAGCATACATATTCACCGCAATAGACTTCACCGAACAGAAGAACCTCGAGGGCCGGCTCCGGCAGGCGCAAAAGATGGAGGCAATCGGCACCCTGGCGGGCGGTATCGCCCACGACTTCAATAATATCCTCACGGCAATGATGGGATACGCCACCCTCGTACAGATGAAGGTGGACACTTCAAGCCCCTTGCGGCCGTATGTAGACCAGCTCATCCTTGCTTCACGGAAGGCGGCCAATCTGACACAGAGCCTTCTCGCGTTCAGCAGGCAGCAGCCTGCCCAGCTTGCCCCGCTGGACATAAATGAGACGATCAGGGCGACAGGGAAATTACTTAAAAGACTCCTCACTGAGGACATCGAATTGCACACACTCTTCAGCGAGGAAAATACAACCGTAATGGCCGATAAGACACAGATGGACCAGATCCTCTTCAATCTTGTTACCAATGCAAGAGATTCAATGCCCCGGGGCGGGACGCTCACTGTAGAAACAGATCTTGTCGAGATATACGACAGCACTTTCATAGGTGATCATGGTTTTGAAAGGCCCGGGAGATACGTCCAGATAAAGGTTTCCGATACAGGAATCGGCATGGACGAGGCAACGAGGGAGAAGATATTCGACCCCTTCTTTACCACGAAAGAGACCGGGAAAGGTACCGGGCTCGGCCTTGCCACCGTGTACGGCATCGTGAAGCAATGCAGCGGGTACATCACCGTGGAAAGCAAGCTGGGACAGGGCTCGATCTTCCGAATATATCTTCCGTCGGTGAGGCGGCGGGCAGACAAGGAACACGTCGCGCCGGTAACCGTCAAAACAGGCAGCGAGACGATCCTTGTTGCCGAAGACAATGAAGAGGTGAGGTCCTTTATGCGGGAGGCGCTCAAAGGGTGCGGCTACAGGATAATAGAAGCCATGGACGGTGAGGATGCGGTAGAGACATTCAAACAGCACCAGGATGTGGACCTCATCATCGTGGATTCGGTGATGCCTAAAAAGAACGGCCGTGAGGTCTACGAGGAGATACACAGGATAAAACCCGGGATCAAGGCCCTTTTCACCAGCGGGTACACCAGGGACATCATCCTCGATAAAGGCATTGAGGACAAAGAGTTCAACTTCATTGCCAAACCGCTTATATTGAATGATTTCCTTCAAAAGGTCCGTGATATTCTGGACGGGCGGTAAGTGCCGCCGGCCTCCCTCGGACAGCGTTTCCTTTCTTCAGTGCCGCATTGAGCTGTGACATATCATGCATTATGTCTGTACTATCAGGAAGATATTTTTTTTGCCAGAGAGTTCCAGACGGCATATTGTGAAAAAAAATCATATAATCACAAATTTTTAGCTTGACATTATTTTCTTCTCTTAGTAATAATTAGTACGTATTAGTCAGTATTGGTTATTGCTGGTTAGAACTGGCGTTATTAAATTATTGTGTAGCTTGTGAAAGATTTCTTTTCATCTCTTGACAGGCGCTGATCAAATTGTTATTTTATGAGCACTTTGAAAAGCGTCATCAGGAGAGTTATGCATTTATCATTCTTTGAATTTCCCTCCCGCCATAAACTAAATTTATCCCGAAAAAATGAATCTTTCCCCGGTGTGATCCGGGATCAAATCGTTTACAACCAAGGATGTAAAAATATGAAAAACCTTATAAACAGAGGTGACAAAAAATGAGGTACGGAGAGACAGGATTTAATTTAGAAATTGATTTATCGC
>ENA-UOWG01002112-UOWG01002112.1-activated-sludge-metagenome-genome-assembly--contig:-NODE-2112-length-17762-cov-6.349071_pt1 | contig 17762 bp, 19 predicted proteins | sample MGYA00238147_ERZ761563 | MGnify/ENA primary metagenome ERZ761563 (study PRJEB28884, sample SAMN05720216) | anaerobic digester metagenome | isolation source: active sludge of municipal... | reverse complement strand
CAAAGCGCCCTCAAAATACCACGGGGGGCGTTCTGGCGGTTTTTTTTAACAGAAATTAATTGTTACTGAAATGAATATCACCAGAGAAAACATTGATGACCTGAATGCCGTACTGAAAGTAGAGATCAGCAAACCTGACTGGGATGAGAAAGTTGAAACTGTTCTCAGGGACTACAGGAAGAAAGCAAATATAAAAGGATTCCGCCCGGGAATGGTTCCGATAGGCCTTGTCCGCAAAATGTATGGTAAAGCTGTTCAGGTTGACGAAATAAACAAGCTTGTTACTGAAAGTATACAGAAATATATTTCTGACGAGAAAATAGAGATCCTCGGTGATCCGCTTCCAAAAATAGATGAACATGATCATCTTGACTTCGACACACAGGATAATTTCACTTTTTCATTTGAACTTGGCCTTGCGCCTGCTTTCGAACTGAAGCTTTCAAAGAAAAACAAGGTCAGCTTCCATGAGATAATAATCGATGAAAAGATGAAGAATGATTATCTCAACAATTACACCAGACGATTCGGGGAACTCAGAAAGGCTGATGCAATTGAGGATAAGGATCTTGTGAAAGGGAAAATTGAAGCTGCCGACGCAGATGGCAATGCACTTGCTGACGGACCTTCAGCTGAAGATACAACACTCGGTATTGATATTATCAAGGATGAAGAAATCAAAAAATCATTCCTCGGAAAGTCAACTGGTGATGTGCTCGTTTTCGATATAAAGAAAGCGTTCCCCAATGACAGTGAAGTTGGCGGACTGCTCAAAATAAAGAAGGAGGAAGCTGAAAAAATAAGCGGCGACTTCAGGTTTACAGTAAACGAGATAAACCGCTTCTACCCTGCCGAACTTGGTAAAGAGCTCTTTGACAGGATCTATGGCGAAGGTGTTGTTGCCACTGAAGAGGAATTCATGAAGAAGCTTGAAGAAGAGATAGCTGCCAACCTTAAAAAGGAAAGTGATTATAAACTAATGCTCGACGTTAAGGACCTTGCACTCGATAAAACAGAGTTCAGCCTTCCCGAAGAGTTCCTGAAGAAATGGCTGCTCAGAGTCAATGATAAAACAACCGCAGAACAGATAGAATCGGAATTTGATTCTTTCCGCAAGGACCTTAAATGGCAGATAATCAAGAATAAGGTCGCGAAAGATAATGAGGTTAAGATTACTGAGGAAGAATTGCTGAAGGAAGCTGAAAATATCACCCGCTACCAGTTCCAGCAGTACGGACTGTTCTATGTAACTGACGAAAACATAGCAACTTATGCAAGGGAAACCCTTAAACGCGAGGAGGATGCAAAAAGAATAGCTGACAAGGTGCTCGAAGAGAAAGTAATAAGTCTCCTTAAGGAAAAACTCAATATTGAAAACAAAAGCGTTACAGTCGAGGAATTCAATAAGCTTTTTGAATAAGGATCAGCACATTGCATGATCCCGGACGTTTTTTATTATCTTTGCTGTTCAACACTTTAATATCAGAAAAATGAATCTGCACGATGATTTTGGAAAATTTGCAAGAAGCAGGCACGGAGTAAGCAGCCTGTCACTTCATAAATATAGTTCTATCCTCGGAAGCTACATATCTCCGACAATCATTGAGGAACGCCAGCTCAACGTCGCTTCAATGGACGTGTTTTCACGCCTGATGATGGACAGGATAATCTTCCTGGGACTCCCTATCGACGACTATGTGGCAAATATTATCCAGGCTCAGTTGCTGTACCTCGATTCAGCTGATCCCGGAAAAGACATACAGATCTATTTCAATAGTCCCGGCGGATCAGTTTATGCCGGACTGGGCATTTATGACACGATGCAGTACATCTCGGCCGATGTTGCAACAATATGCACAGGGATGGCCGCTTCAATGGGAGCAGTGCTCCTTACTGCAGGCACAAAAGGCAAAAGATCAGCCCTGAAGCACTCGAGGATTATGATACATCAGCCTATGGGTGGAGCTGAAGGTCAGGCCTCCGACATAGAAATAACTGTACGTGAGATAGTTAAACTGAAAAAAGAATTATACGAGATAATTGCTCTCCACTCCGGTAATCCCTTCGAAAAGGTTGAAAAGGATTCCGACAGGGATCACTGGATGACCTCACAGGAAGCAAAGGATTATGGTATGATTGATGAGATTCTTCAGAAGACTCAAAAATAGAGCCGGTAATGGATAAATGCTCATTTTGCGGAAGAACAAAGAAGGAAGTTAATATTCTTGTAGCAGGTCTCGAGGGGCACATCTGCGACCATTGTATTGAACAGGCCCATTCAATAATGACTGAGGAGCTCGGCAACAAGAAAAACCAGAAGTTCGATACTATAAACCTCCTCAAACCTTCTGAGATCAAAGCGTTTCTTGATAATTATGTTATTGGCCAGGACCTTGCAAAGAAAATAATCTCAGTCGCTGTCTATAACCACTACAAACGACTGATGCAGAAACCCGATAGCGAGGATATCGAGATTGAAAAATCTAATATCATCCTTGTGGGTGAAACAGGTACGGGCAAAACCCTGCTTGCAAGAACCGTTGCAAAAATGCTCCATGTTCCATTCACTATTGTCGATGCCACAGTTCTGACTGAAGCCGGTTATGTGGGTGAGGATATTGAAAGCCTGCTTACAAGGCTGCTTCAGAATGCCGACTACGACGTTAAGGCAGCTGAAAAGGGTATAGTATTCATTGATGAAATTGACAAGATCGCACGAAAAGGCGATAACCCTTCAATCACAAGGGACGTATCGGGAGAAGGTGTTCAGCAGGGTCTCTTGAAACTGCTTGAAGGCTCAATAGTTAACGTCCCCCCGCAGGGAGGGCGCAAGCACCCTGAACAGAAAATGATTCCTGTTGATACAAAGAACATACTGTTTATATGTGGCGGCGCATTTGAAGGAATAGAGAAGAAAATAGCCTCAAGGCTTAACACACAGATAGTCGGCTACGGCGCTTCCAAAATAAGGGATAAGGTCGATAAGGATAACCTGCTGCAATACATTGCTCCCCAGGATCTCAGATCATACGGCCTCATACCGGAAATCATCGGACGCTTACCTGTACTTACACACCTCGATCCTCTCGACAGGAAAGCTCTCAGGGCAATTCTTACAGAACCAAAGAACGCTTTGATAAAGCAATATATAAAACTCTTCAAGATGGACGGTATCAGTCTGACTTTCAATGATGAGGTACTTGAATATATTGTTGACAAGGCTGTTGAATTCAAGCTCGGTGCACGAGGACTCAGATCGATATGTGAGGCTATAATGCTCGATGCAATGTATGAAATGCCATCAGAGAAAACCGATGAGCTTGAAATCACTACCGAATATGCCGCACAGAAACTTCAGCACATAAGCCTGAAGGTTCTTAAAGCTTCATAAAAGACATAAACCCGATTACCTTTTGAACTGATTATCAGAACAATAGTTTAGTTCAGTCTTTATTTTCTCTCATATATTATATATGTATATGGCAAAGGATTTGTTTCTGACTCCGGAAACTCCTCCTGCTCCCTGATTTTCCATATTCCGCTGTCAATAACCGGGAAATAAATATCTGCCGGCGCCTTCCGATGAACATGTGTAATATAAAGCCTGTCGGCAATAGCCATGAACTGGCGGTATACACTGCCTCCGCCGATAATGAACACTTCCTCGCCTTCGGGGCATTTTGCGAGTGCATCCTCAATTGAATATGCTGTAATTGAGCAATCTATGCATTCCTGAGGTATATCAGTCAAAACTATATTCCGTCTGTTTGGCAAGGGTCGTTTTGGCAGTGATTCCCAGGTCTTTTTGCCCATAATAACTGTTTTCCCTGTAGTAAGCCGCCTGAAGCGTTTAAGATCTTCCGAAATTCTCCAGAGAAGCTCATTATCCTTGCCTATTCCCCAGTCGTCCGATACTGCAACAATTATGGATATCATCCTTTTCACTTTTCTTAAATCTGATAGGTTAAACAGCAATATCTCCCTTGATATGGGGGTGAGACGTATAATTCACAAGTGAGAAATCCCCGAATCTGAAATTATTTATATCAGTCACCTCAGGATTTATCTTCATTTCAGGCAGGGGATATGGCTCCCTTGTCAGCTGAAGCTTTACCTGATCAATATGGTTAAGATAGATATGGGCATCTCCCAGTGTGTGTACAAAATCACCCGGTTTAAGCCCTGTTACCTGGGCCACCATCATTGTAAGAAGGGCATAAGAAGTTATGTTGAAGGGGACTCCGATAAAAATATCAGCGCTTCTCTGGTAAAGCTGGCACGAAAGTTTGCCCTCGGCCACATAGAACTGGAACAGGAGATGACATGGCGGAAGAGCCATCCTGTCAAGGTCTCCGACGTTCCATGCACTTACAATATGTCTTCTGGAATCAGGATTTTTGCGTATGCTCTCAACCACTGCAGCCAGCTGGTCGATCTTTTTTCCACCATCAGCCGGCCACGACCGCCACTGATAGCCATATACCGGCCCCAGATTCCCCTCTTTGTCAGCCCACTCATTCCATATACTTACGCCATTGTCTGTCAGGTACTTAGTGTTTGTATTCCCTGAAATAAACCACAGCAGTTCATGAATTATTGATTTCAGATGCAGTTTCTTTGTTGTCATTACCGGGAAACCATCTTCAAGGTTGAAACGCATCTGATAGCCAAACACACTTATTGTCCCTGTACCTGTCCTGTCTGCTTTCCTGGTTCCCTTATCAAGAACATGTTCAAGTAAATCAAGATATTGCCTCATAATCGATTTTTCTACTGTGCCTGCGTAATAATTGCTGCATAACCTCCACCGGGGGCCAGATGAATCTTCATCTTTTCACCCGACCGTACTGTGACAACCATGTGTTTGTAATCTTCAGCATGCCTGTCGGCATTTATCCCATCCTGGAAGATCTCCATTTTGTAGCTTCCGGCAGGGAGGAATGAAAGATCAAGGTCAAGATCACGGCTTTTCCAGTCGGTCAGGGCTCCGAGATACCATTCCCTGCCTGAACGCCTGGCTAGAAGGAGATAATCCCCCACCCTGGCATCAAGAACCTTTATATCGTCCCACACAACGGGAATCTTTGTAATAAAGCCTGTCGTTTCAGGCTCCTTAATGTAATTTGTAGGTGTATCGGACAACATCTGAAGCGGACTTTCAAAAACCACATACAGTGCAACCTGGTGTGCCCTGGTACCCTGGCTTTCAGGCCTTGTGAACTTCGGAGTGAAGTTGGCGCTGTCCATATTAACCATGGCTCCCGGTGTGTAATCCATTGGCCCTGCAACCATTCGTGTGAATGGAAGTGTCACATCATGATCCGGATTGATGTCCCTGCTCCATTTATTGTTTTCCATTCCCTTGACCCCTTCCCTGGTGAGGGCATTTGGCCATGTAATATTAATTCCGTCAGGCTTGTATGCTCCATGGAAATCAATGAGCATGTGATGTTTAGCTGATTTTTCAATAGCCTCCTGATAGAAATTCACTATCTTCTGATCGTCCCTCTGCATGAAATCGACCTTAATCCCTTTCACACCCCATTTCTCCCAAAGCGGCAAGGCCTCGTCTATCTTATCCCATAATGAATTCCAGACTACCCAAAGTATAACTCCCACATTCCTGCTTTCAGCATAACGGCAAAGCTCGTCAACATTTATCTCAGGAACCAGTTTCATAACATCGCCAAGCACATACCAACCCTCATCAAGGATAATGTATTCAATGCCGTTTGCTGATGCAAAATCGATGTAATACTTGTAAGTTTCATTATTAATACCTGCCCTGAAATCAACTCCGCTGATGTTGTTTGCGTTCCACCAGTCCCAGGCAACCTGACCAGGCTTTATCCATTTTGTATCTTCAATTTTACATGGAGCTGCAAGCTTAAGAACCAGGTCATTTTCAGCAAGTTTCGAATCGTTTTTTGCAACGACAAATGTTCTCCAGGGGAAGGTTCTTGTTCCCTTTGTTACGGCAATGAAAGGCTTTGTTTTAGTTACAAACAGATTGCGGTCCTGCCTGAGCTCCTCACTTTCAGGATATTTTGGCCATACTCCCGTGAATTTTCCGTTTTTATTTCCCCTGAGCCACATTCCGGGGTAATCTTCAATTCCTGCTTCGGTTATAAGAACATCTGTCCCGCTTACCTGAAAAAGAGCCGGAAGGCTGGCAAGATGCTTCTCTCCTATTGTATCTGCAAGGGACGATATATAGGTCCTTTCGTTGTGCGACATAAAGCTTTCCTCGAGCGGATAAAATGAATGTATTCCCTTAGGGAAGGCCAGGTCGGCAGTTTCATTCAGAACTGTAATCTCTCCATCAATTGCTGTCCTGAACCTGTATGCAAATCCGTCGTCAAATACCCTGAATTCAATTATGGTTCCTGAGGAAAAAACAAGTTCAAGCTGGTTACAGACACTTGCAATTTCCGATCGTTTTGTAGGAACAACAGGTCTTATAGTCTCTGTTAATTTTTTCACAGTTCCCTTTTTTATCCTGTCCATTAATGCAGGTAAGGTACCTGTTGCCAGTTCCATTGAAGTATTTCCGGAAGCAAGCAGATCCTTTCCTTCGTATGTTGCCTTCCAGCTGAACTGACTGTCTTTTGTGACAGCTATAACAAGCTTCCCGTCAGGCGAGGTAACTTTATAATCTTTTGCTGAAACAACAGCTGCAATACATAAAAGCATTGCCGGTAAGAAGAATCTTTTAATCATGACTTAAGTTTTGTTAGCAGGAGTATTACGGAAGTATTTCTACTTTTTTTTCTTTTTCTTCCGTTTTTCAATTTCATCCCTGATGCCTGCAGCTCTTTCATAATCTTCTGTTTTTACAGCTTCATCGATCATTTTATAGAGCTCGTCATCGGTTGACGAATCATATTTTGTGGCTTCAGGTTCAAGAATGCTTTCAACGGATGAATCAGTTATAAGGTCTGAGGATGAAGGATTTACAGTTATCCCTGCTTTATCAAGGATCTCTTCGGTGATATATACTGCACATCCGAACCTCAGGGCAAGAGCAACAGCATCAGATGTACGGCTGTCAATTGTAATTTCCTTCTCTCCGTTGTTGCAGATAAGCTTTGAATAGAATACGCCCTCTTCAAGCTTGTAAATGAACACTTCAAGAACAGATATCCCGAACTCATCAGCAAACATTTTAAAAAGGTCATGAGTAAGGGGACGCGGCGGATTAAGGTTCTCAAGCCTGATCACTATTGCCTGGGCTTCAAAGCCGCCGATAATTATCGGAATTCTCCTGTCGCCTTTCTCTTCATTCAGTATCAGGGCATAGGCTCCTGATTGAGTCTGACTGTAGGAAATACCCATCACTTTTAACCTGACTCTCTTCATATCAACATATTACAAACCTTATCCGAAAAAGTTCCGGTATATCAAACAAATATAAATATTATCGCAGTATCACGGGGGATGCTGACTTCTTTTTTATTAACACGGAATTAAGAAGCAATAAATCAGCTTTGCATTTTCGGCTTATGCTGTATCAAACTGAAAAAAAGTATCATCCGGTTTGAAAATTGCTTATTTTATGTATCTTTGCAGTCCGATTTAAAATAAATCCGTCAGGGGCAGGTGAAGTTATATGGCATATTTCCATATACGCCTCACGGAGTAACTAAAAAGTAAAACGAAATGTACGCAATCGTAGAAATTGCCGGACAGCAATTTAAAGTTGAGGAAGGTCAGAAGATTTTTGTTCACCGTCTCGAAGCAGAAGAGGGATCAGTTGTTGAGTTCGACAAAGTGCTCCTCATTGACAATGACGGAAACATAACTGTTGGTGAACCTGTTGTTTCAGATTATGTTGTTGATGGTCACGTACTCCAGCACATGAGAGCTGACAAGGTGATTGTTTTCAAGAAGAAAAGGAAAAAAGGCTACAGGATTAAAAATGGTCATCGCCAGAACATGACTCATGTTGAGATAGTCAGCATCGGTCCTAAAGGTGCTCCAAAAAAAGCAGTTAAGAAAGCTGAACCAAAAGCTGCAGAACCAAAAGCTGAAGCTCCAGCAAAAGCAAAGAAGGCAGCTGCTAAGAAAGCAGAACCTGTAACAGAGGAAGCTCCTGTAAAAAAAGCAACAGCAAAAAAGACAGCTGAGAAAAAACCTGCAGAAAAGAAACCTGCAGCTAAGAAAGCAGCAAAAAAAGAATAAGTAGAACAAGTAAAGATCTTTAAAAATAAAGAATTATGGCACACAAAAAAGGAGCGGGTAGCTCACGTAACGGACGCGACTCACAGAGCAAAAGGCTTGGTGTGAAGCTTTTCGGAGGCCAGACAGCTAAAGCAGGCAACATAATTGTCCGCCAGAGGGGAACAAAACATAATCCCGGGCTTAATGTAGGCCTTGGCAAAGACCATACTCTCTTTGCTCTCACTGACGGAGAAATTGAATTCAAGAGAAGAAAAGACAATAAAACATACGTTTCGGTTAAGCCCGTAACTGAATAGTCTTGATCTTACAGTAAACAAACTCCTGAAATCTTTTTCAATACAGGAAAATATTTACAGTAGTTTTTAATAATTTTGTGCAGGCTCTGAGCAGCCTGCATTTTTTTTAATATACTCCTAACTATGCTTACAATTAACCAGATCCGCGAAAACAGGGATTTCATCATTGAAAGACTTAAAATAAAAAATTTCAGCGCCGGAGAAATTATTGCCAATATTGTTGAACTTGATACCAGAAGAAGGGAAATCCAGACAAAGACCGACGCTCTGCAGAATGAAATGAACCTGATATCCAAAGAGATAGGCTCACTCATGAAAGCAGGGAAAAAGGATGAGGCCGAAGCTGCAAAGCAAAAAACCTACACTCTGAAGGATGAAATAAAGACACTCTCGGAAAAAATCGGCCCCATTGAGGCTGATCTTAAAAATGAACTTGTAAAACTTCCGAACCTGCCTCACTCATCTGTAAATCCGGGAAAAAGCGCCGAGGATAATGTTACAGTCAAACAGGGAGGTGTGATACCTGAACTATCAGGCGATGCCCTTCCTCACTGGGAACTAATCAAAAAATATGATATTATCGATTTCGACCTCGGCATAAAACTGACAGGCGCTGGCTTTCCTGTTTACCTCGGTAAGGGTGCAAAGCTTCAGAGAGCGCTTATAAGCTTCTTCCTCGACGAAGGAACCAAAGCAGGCTACAGGGAAGTGATGCCTCCCATTGTTGTAAATGAGGATTCAGGCTTTGGTACCGGGCAGCTTCCCGACAAGGAAGGACAGATGTACCATGTGACTGTCGATAATTTCTATATGATACCAACAGCCGAGGTGCCGGTTACAAACATTTACAGGGACGTCATTCTTGGTGCTGACTCGCTCCCGGTGAAGAATATAGCCTACACTCCATGTTTCAGAAGAGAGGCCGGCTCCTGGGGGGCTCATGTAAGAGGCCTCAACAGGCTGCATCAGTTCGACAAGGTAGAAATAGTACAGATTGCCCACCCCGATCATTCATACGAAGCGCTTCAGGAAATGGTGAACCATGTTGAAAGCCTCGTTTCAAAACTTGAACTGCCTTATCGTATAATAAGGCTTTGCGGTGGTGACATGTCATTTACTTCTGCACTTACTTACGACTTTGAAGTATGGTCAGCAGCTCAGAAACGCTGGCTTGAGGTAAGTTCCGTATCAAACTTCGAATCTTTCCAGGCAAACAGGCTTAAGTGCAGGTTCAGGGATAAGGGCGACAAGCAGACAAGGCTTGTTCATACGCTTAACGGAAGCGCCCTTGCACTGCCAAGAATCGTTGCAGCCATCCTCGAGAACAACCAGACCGGGGAAGGTATCAGGGTGCCGGAGATCCTCAGGAGCTACACCGGCTTTGATCTTATTAACTGACCACTCCTGAGCCCGGACAGGTACTAACCAGATGAGCAACAGCAAAATCTCATACCTGTATGCAATAATTGCCGTGCTCTTCTGGGCTACAGTTCCCACTGCCTTCAAAATAAGCCTCGGGGAGCTGGGAATTCTGCAAATGCTTACGATTGCTTCTGTAACATCAGCAGTTGTATTGTTTGTCATAATCCTTGCCCGTGGAAAAACATCATTGATATTCAGCTCCGGCAGGAAGGAGCTCCTCAGCTCAGCCCTGCTGGGGCTTATTAATCCCACTATTTATTATCTGATTCTCCTCAGGGCATATTCCCTCCTGCCCGGACAGGTAGCTCAGCCACTAAATATGATCTGGCCTGTAATACTTGTCTTTCTATCTGTTCCACTGCTGCGGCAGAAGATTGCAAAGAAAAGCTATCTCGCCCTTGCAATAAGCTTCATTGGAGTATATGTAATTTCATCACAGGGCAGGTTGTTTCAGCAGAGCAATGTCAATCTTACTGGAGTGCTTCTGGCATCAGGCAGCTCTGTTTTCTGGGCATTTTACTTCATCCTTAATGTCAGGGATAAAAGGGATGAGGCAGTTAAGCTATTCCTGAATTTCCTGTTTGGCTCTGCGTATCTTATTGTTTTAATGACACTTACCGGACAATGGAACATCAAACCGGGATTCCCCGGCATAGCCGGATCAATATATATCGGCTTATTTGAAATGGGATTGACCTTTTTCTTCTGGCTGCGAGCCTTGCAGCTGGCTCCTTCAACCGATAAAGTGAGCAATCTTGTTTACCTTGCTCCCTTCTTTTCACTTATTTTTCTCCATTTTATAATACATGAACCTGTATATTATACTACTCCGCTTGGACTGATGTTTATTATAGCCGGCATTTTTATCCAGAATTATAAAACAAAAAAAGTTGTTTAACCGTTATATTTGCACTATTGGATTCTAAATTAATTTCCCGGTTAAGATGAAAAGCAGTTATTTTTTAGTCCTTGCTCTCCTGATTGTCCTGATGACAGCCTGTGAAAAGAAGGAGGATCCTGTTCCTGATCTTCCTACAGAAGACGAGGCGGCAAGGGATGCCCTTTACAGCATAATGAAGACCTATTATCTCTGGTACAAGGACATGCCTTCGGTTAAAAAAGAGGACTATGCCGATCCTTATGAACTTCTTGAGGCTATGAGATACAGGAAGCTCGACAGGTGGAGCTATATTCAGACTTACAAGGATTTTCTTGACCAGGTATCAGCAACCTTTGTAGGACATGGAATAAGGATAGGACTTGACCAGAACAACAAGACAAGAATAGCCCAGATATACAATAAATCACCAATGTACGACCTTGGTGTACGACGCGGCTGGATAATCAAAAAACTTAACGGCACAGAACTGGCTCCGATTTTCATCTCCGGCGATGGCGCTGCATACAACGCTCTGATAGGAAAATCAGAAGCAGGTATCACAAATACCTTCCTTTTTGAAACTCCCGAAGGTAAAGATTCCACTATTACAACAACAAAGGCAACATTCACATTAAATACTGTGCTGCTGTATGATACTCTTCACCTGAAAACAGGCATCACGGGTCATCTTGTATTTGAACAGTTCGTTGAGCCATCCAAGGCAGAGCTTGAAACGGCATTCGCATATTTCCAGGCAAATAATGTGAAGGATCTGATAGTTGACCTCAGGTACAATGGAGGAGGAAACCTTACTGTATTGCAAAGCCTTGCAGCGCATATTGCAGGAAGCTCAAAATACGGGGAGCCTTTTCTGACACTTTCACATAACGACCTGAATATAGCTCGTGACAAGACCTACACCTTCGCCACTGTGGCTTCTTCAGTCGCATCAAAGAAAATGGTTGTAATTACAACAAGATCAACAGGTTCTGCAAGCGAAGACCTTATAAACGGTTTAAAGCCCTTCATGGAAATCACAACTATCGGAGATACAACAAACGGTAAACCGGTGGGAATGTACGGGTTTAAACACAAGGAACTCTACTATTACTGGCCGATATCATTTGAGCTTCTTAACACTCTGGGGCAGGGTGATTTCTACGATGGATTCGCGCCTAAAAAATATGTTATGGATGACATTACCCACGACTGGAATGACAGAGGTGAATATTGCCTGAAGGAGGCAATTTACTATCTCGAAAATGGCAGCGTTTCATCAAAAGGGGAATATCAGTACCGGAGAGCCACTCAGTTCGATGAGGGTAACAGCAAACCGAACAATCTTTACCTGATAGAAAATAATTAATTAAATCCTTCATTTTGAAGGCAAAAGCCACAGAAAGGATAATTCTGGGAATCGACCCGGGAACAAACATCACAGGATATGGTGTAATAAAAGCCATAGGAACTGTTCCCGAACTAATAGCAATCGGTGCAATTGATCTGTCAAAATATGACGATCACTATGTCAAGCTGAAACATATTTTTGACCGTGTCACAGGAATTATTGATGAGTATCATCCTGATGAGCTGGCAATTGAAGCGCCTTTTTACGGAAAAAATGTTCAGTCGATGCTGAAGCTTGGCAGAGCACAGGGAGCCGCAATTGCTGCCGCCCTTTCACGTTCGCTTCCTATTTTTGAATATGCACCAAGGAAAATCAAAATGTCAATAACAGGCCAGGGAGCTGCATCGAAGGAACAGGTTGCCTCAATGCTTATGAATGTTCTCCGCTTCAGGCTTAATGAAACCAAACTCGATGCAACAGACGGACTTGCAGCAGCGCTATGTCATTTTTACCAGACAAATAATCCCATTGCTGAAAAAAGCTACAACAGCTGGAAAGACTTCATGAATAAGAATCCTAAAAGAGTCAGGCGGCAATAGTTATCAGGCAGGGGCAAAAGCCAGGGCAGCAACACTTACCTTAACGCCTTCAGCTTTAAGAACCTCATTAACACACGATTCCATTGTTGATCCTGTAGTTATCACATCGTCTATTATCAAAACATGCATGCCTGCCAGCTCTTGAGGCTTGTCAACACTGAAGATGCCTTCAACATTTAACCACCTTTCGTACCTTGTCCTCTTAGTCTGGGTGGCAGATGCCGACTTCCGTAAAAGGATACTTTTATCATACCTTATACCTGTAGCCTGTGAAAGGCCTTCAGCAATTAATTCGCTCTGGTTAAATCCCCTTGCTCTTCTTTTTGAAGGATGAAGCGGTACCGGTAGTATAAGGTCGATATCCTTTATAAAGTCGGAAGAGATGAGAGTTGAACCATATATCCGTCCCAATTCAGGCCCAAGCTCCTGAATACCTTTATATTTCAGATTGTGTATCAGGTTCCTTATCCTGCTTCCCTTGTTGTAAAATGAAAATGCCGCTGCCGAATCTATCCGGCACCTTCCCCAGAATACCTTTTCAAGCGGATTGTCCCTCAGATCATGATAACCTGTTCTCGGAATTTCCACAAAACACTCAGTGCAAATCAGGTATTCATTGCGTAAAAGATGATTTCCGCATCCGTAACATACACGCGGAAAAAGCAGACTCAGAAAGTCATCGAGCAGATCATAAAACCATTTCATGCAGCGAGCACGGTAATTTCAGTAAAGTTACTGAATTATCGGTGAAAGCAATACCCTGGTTATGATTATCCTAGAGCCTGACCCTGCTGCTTATATTTGCAGCGATCTGACGGAATTCGTCCTGAGTGAATTTCAGCTTTGGATTCCTGAAATTAATATCTTCCATGCTGTCCATCGGCACAAGATGTATGTGAGCATGAGGAACTTCCAGCCCAAGAACTGCAACTCCCACCCGATTGCACGGATAAGCTGCTTTTATGGCTGCAGCCACTTTTTTAGAAAAGACAATCATACCTGAAAGATCATCATCTGAGAGATCAAAGATATAATCAGTCTCTTTCTTTGGAACAACCAGCGTATGGCCGGCTTTCAGAGGATTGATATCAAGGAAAGCAAAATAATTATCATCCTCAGCTACCCTGTAGCAGGGAATTTCACCATTAATAATCCTTGTAAATATTGTTGCCATGGCCTTATATTGAAATTTCAACAATTTCAAACGGAATGACTCCTGAAGGTACTTTTATCTGAACAACATCTCCAACCTTTTTCCCGATAATACCCTGTGCAATGGGCGAATTAACAGCTATCTTCCCCTGCTTCAGATTAGCTTCACTCTCAGGAACAAGCTGGTAAATCATCACGCTGTTGTTAGTCTTGTTTTTGATCTTAACCTTACTAAGTATGCGTATTGTGGAGGTATCAATTTTGGATTCATCAATAATTCTTGAACGGGCAACAAGGTCTTCAAGCTTGCTTATTTTCATTTCAAGCATGCCCTGTGCCTCCTTGGCTGCAGCATATTCAGCATTTTCTGACAGGTCACCCTTATCCCTTGCTTCAGCTATCTGCTTCGAAATAGATGGCCTTTCTACTGTTCTGAGCTGATCAAGCTCGTCCTTCATTTTCTTAAGACCTTCTTCAGTCACATAAATCAAATCTGACATCTTTCTCTTCTCTTATGATTAAAAAACAAGAAGAATTCCGGCTTTTGCCGGAACTCTTCAGAACAAATATACAAAATTATTTTACAAATTACAAATAAGAATACTGAAATAAAGTGTTTTACAACAGTTAATTAAGCAGCCTCCTGGCTTATTTGTACTTTTTTGCTCCCTGTTTAGTCCTTGCCTTGTTGCTTTTTTTCTTTGCCTTGTCCCTCGCAGCTGTATCTTTCTGATTCTGCTTCATACGTTCCTGGACATCAGCCGATTGTATTTCAAAGGATCTTTTTCTTGTTTCCTTGCTTCCATCCTTGATTGCTTTTTTCTTTTCCTGTTCTTTTTTGTCCTGTTTCTTCTGAGCCTTTTTTGCCTTTCTTGGCTGCATCATAACAGTAACGGCTGTTTCATTAGTAGTCACAGGAACGGCAGCAATAATCCCTGTGCCTGCTGAAAATGCCAGAAGCAGTGTCGCAATCCTTAATAATCCTGGTCGTCTCATCAGTAATAAATATAATAAAATCCTGTTAAGCACCGTTTTTAACCTGCTTCGTATTAATTTAGCAGCGAAATAATTATTCCGGTGACTCATCTATCAAAAATAACTTTTTTTTCTCTTGTCTTCCTGCTTCTCGCAACTTTATCTTCATGCAAAAAGAGCAGGAACGAGGTCATTCCCGATGTTTATGTTGACTTTACAATTGATCTTAATGATCCGGAATTTGTTATTCTGAACACGTTCGGAGAAAATGTCTATGTAAATGAAAACACAAATAACTTCGGGTCAAGGGCTGCCGGTTTTGCACGCAACGGTATAATAGTTCACTCAGGGGTTGATGAGTTTTTTGCTTACGACCGCACCTGTCCACATGACTATGCTGAGAACGGCACAATAGTTAAAATTAAGATTGATCCTGAGAATCCCCTTTCCGCTATATGCTCTGTCTGCGGCACACACTATGCCTTACCGGTAAACGGGACACCTGCAGATGGTCCGGGCAGGTATCCGCTGAAAAATTACAGGACAAGCTTTGACGGCAGGTGGCTCCGGGTCTGGAACAACTATTAGTACCTGTAATGCTCTGGTTTATAAGGGCCTGTAACCGGAACGCTTATATAATCAGCCTGCTCCGTTGAGAGTTTTGTCAGCTTTACGCCCAGCTGTTCAAGATGCAGGCGTGCCACCTCTTCATCAAGATCTTTAGGAAGCCTGTAAACACCAACCTTATAATTCTTTTTCCAGAGATCTATCTGTGCAAGTGTCTGGTTGCTGAATGAATTGCTCATGACAAATGACGGATGTCCTGTTGCGCAACCAAGATTTACAAGCCTTCCTTCAGCCAGCATGAATATTGCATGACCATCCTGGAAAAGATATTTATCAACCTGTGGCTTGATATTTATCTTACTCACACCTTTCATCTCGTTGAGTTTGTCAACCTGTATCTCATTGTCAAAGTGACCGATATTGCAAACAATAGCCTGGTCTTTCATCTTTTTCATGTGCTCAAGGGTTATCACATCCCTGTTTCCTGTTGCAGTGACATAAATATTGCCCTCAGGAAGTGCATCTTCAACTGTCTTCACTTCAAATCCTTCCATGGCAGCCTGCAGGGCGCATATCGGATCTATTTCAGTTACAATAACCCTTGCACCGTAAGCTTTCATTGACCTTGCGCAGCCTTTTCCTACATCTCCGTAACCGCAAACAACGACCACTTTTCCGGCGATCATTACATCAGTTGCTCTTTTGATACCATCAGCCAGCGATTCACGGCAGCCATACAGGTTATCGAACTTTGATTTTGTAACCGAGTCATTAACATTTATTGCCGGAACCAGGAGTTCCCCGTTTTCAAGCATCTGGTATAGCCTGTGAACACCTGTAGTTGTCTCCTCGGATATTCCCCTGAGACCTTCAACAACCCTGTGCCATTTGCCGGGTTCATTTACAAGCAGTTCTTTAAGAGTGTCAAGAATAATGCTTTCTTCCCTCGACTCGGCTTTTTTGTTAAGAACTGAAGCATCTTTTTCAGCTCTGAAACCAAGATGCACAAGGAGTGAAGCATCGCCGCCATCGTCAACGATGAGGTTTGGACCTTTACCCCCGGGGAATGAAAGTGCCTGTGCAGTGCACCACCAGTATTCCTCAAGAGTCTCACCCTTCCATGCAAATACAGGTATGCCTGCAGCAGCTATTGCGGCAGCAGCATGGTCCTGTGTTGAAAATATGTTGCAGCTTGCCCAGCGAACATCAGCGCCAAGCTCAGCAAGTGTTTCAATAAGTACGGCTGTCTGCACTGTCATGTGAAGAGAACCTGTTATCCTTGCTCCCTTCAACGGTTTCTCTGCTGAATATTTCTTCCTTATAGACAGAAGACCGGGCATTTCCTTTTCAGCTATCTCTATTTCTTTCCTTCCGAAATCAGCAAGTGTGATATCTTTTACCTTGTACTGCATAGTGTCAACTATTACGCTCATATTACTGTTTTTTTAAGGCTGCAAAGATAATAAAAATAAATGTTATTTTCTGAATATTTTGAGTGTATCCGCCTTGTCAACTGCCATCTGTGCAGCAAGTTTCTGAACTGTCTCAAACTTCCTTTCATCCCTGAGCCTCTTAATGAATGAGACAGTTATTGTTTCTCCATAGATGTCTCCCTCAAAATCGAGTATGTTAACTTCTATACTCCTCATATCTGCAGCGCTGTTTACTGTCGGGTTGGTTCCTATGCTCAGCATGCCGGGATAACTCCTGCCACCTGACAGGACTTCAGTTGCATACACTCCGTTTGCAGGAATCAGTTTATGCGGATCGGTTTTTATGTTGGCTGTTGGATATCCAAGAGATCGGCCCAGCTTTCTCCCTTCAACCACCTGACCTGTAAGGGAGTAAGCATAACCCAGAAGCTGACCAGCCTCTTCTATTCTTCCCGAAAGCAGGGCTTCCCTTATCTGGGTTGAACTGACAGGCCCTTTTCCGGTTTCAAATCCGGCCACTCTTTCAACTGTGAAGTCCAGTTTTTGAGCACACGTATGTATTGTTTCAAAATCGCCGCTGCCCTTCCTTCCAAAATGATGATCATAGCCTACAATAAGATGTCGTGCATGAAGCCTGCCGGCAAGATAATCCCTGATGAAATCACAGGCCTCAATCCTGCTGAAAGCCTTGTCAAAATCGATAACTATAAGATGATCAATACCTGAGCTTTCAAGGAGTTTTATCTTCTCATCCATTGTTGTCAGGAAAAACAGGTTCAGGTGATCCTTTTCAAGCACAAGCCGCGGATGAGTCGAAAATGTTATTGCAACTGATTCACCATCAATCTCTTTTGCCTTTTTTGTGAGCTGAAGAAGCAAGGATTTATGCCCTGTATGCACACCGTCAAA
>ENA-UOWG01002108-UOWG01002108.1-activated-sludge-metagenome-genome-assembly--contig:-NODE-2108-length-17774-cov-9.313787_pt1 | contig 17774 bp, 19 predicted proteins | sample MGYA00238147_ERZ761563 | MGnify/ENA primary metagenome ERZ761563 (study PRJEB28884, sample SAMN05720216) | anaerobic digester metagenome | isolation source: active sludge of municipal... | reverse complement strand
GTGAGCCGTAAAGGTACTACGCAATCATCTCGTACTGCGGCGGACTACCAACCATGTTGCCTCCAGTCGCGTTGTTACTCTGTCGCCTCAACCGATGCATCTAGTCAAAACTCAGTTTCACAATACTCCTTTGGAAGGGAATGTCTACCGCGCGAAACCGTCGTTTTTTGTGATGCCTGGAAATGCATCATGTAGGCAAAGCACTCCGTATATCGGTGGTCGATGGCGCTGCAGGTATTGGACGCTATGGCCGAATGCAAAGGTTCGATCTGACAGTCGATGCCAAGTCCCGATTTCTACACTTTATTCGTTCCGCGTTAGCCTCAGCCCGCCCGCACGTTCGGAATCTGCTCCCAAGCGGTGGTGTAACGCGGTGACATCCGCTCCCTCCGCATCTGCCAGGGTTTGGCAATCCCCTCAGCAGCCAGTCGTAACGTGCCACGACCGTAGCGGCCATTGATCGCATCAAGGGTCGTCATCAAGGTGGGGTTGCGCCCCGTCGTCACGGCATCGGGCGCCAGCAACGAAAATTGCTGATGCGCAGCCGGCACCAACTCGAGCAGCATTACGCCAGCCTTGTGATAGGCATACCCGGGCCGGTAGATTCGCCTCAGAATACGCAGCGCCCAGATCGTCAGTACCCGGGTATCCGCCGTCGCTTCCGGCAAAGGCACGGTCATCGACCGCTGATACTGCGGCACCTCCGGTTTGAAAACGTTGGTCCGAACAAACACCTGGACGGCACCGGCCAAGGATTCTTGTCTCCGGAGCTTCTCGGCCGCCCGTGCGATATAACTGGCGACGGCTTCCTCCAATCCTTGTCGGTTCGTGATCAACTGCCCGAAGGAGCGGCTGAACATGATCTGCTGCCGATCCGGCACCACCGTCTCCATGTCCAGGCAGGAGATGCCGCGTAGTTCGCGGACAGTCCGCTCAAGGACTACCGAGAAGCGGGCACGCAAGGTCTCGGCATCGGCGTCACGCAGTTGCCTGACGGTGTGGATGCCCATCCCATTCAGGCGCGGTGCAAGCTTGCGGCCAATACCCCAGACCACGCCCACCTCGATCCTCGAGAGCAAATTAGTTAAAGTTTCGGGTGCCAGGCTATTCAGATCGCAAACGCCATCCTGCCCAGCCAGTGCTTTCTTGGCGCAATGGTTCGCCAGTTTGGCCAGAGTCTTGGTTGGTCCAATCCCGACACACACCGCAAGGCCCAGCCAGTCGGCCACCCTTTGCCGGATCTCGGTGCCATACGCCGCATGGTCTTGCTGGTTCAGGCCGGATAGTTCGAGGAAGGACTCATCAATACTGTAAACCTCGATGTTGGGCGAGAAGCTGCTCAAGATGTCGACAACCCGGTTGCTCATGTCCGCGTAGAGCGCATAGTTCGAGCTGAACGCCACAATCCGGTGGCGCCGGGCTTCGTCCTGAATCTTGAACCAGGGGACACCCATGGCAATGCCCAGCGCCTTCGCTTCCGCGGAACGGGCCACCACGCAGCCGTCGTTGTTGGACAGCACGACCACTGGCCTGTCCTTGAGTTTGGGGTTGAACAGCTTCTCACAGGAGGCGTAGAAGTTGTTGGCATCAACCAGGGCAAACACCGGCATGGCGGGTCTCAGGTCGTAAGGCGCTTGAACTTGCCGGTCACCACGCCCCACACCACCAGTTCCATGCCTTCACGGATCTCGAGTGCCGGATAGCCCGGGTTCTCGGCGACCAGTGCGGTTCGTCCAGCACGGTTGTAGAGCCGCTTCACTAGCCGCTCGCCATCGACAAAGGCGACCACGATGTGTCCGTGTCGAGGACGGATACTCTTGTCCACCACCAGGATGTCGCCAGCGAAGATTTCCGCGCCTTCCATCGAATCGCCCTCCACGGCAAAAAAGAAGGTGGAGACTGGATTCCTCACCAGATAGTCGTTGATGTCGAGCCGCTGATCCTCATAGTCGGCGGCCGGACTTGGGAAGCCCGCCGACACCCGGACCGGGTCGACCGGTAAGGGCAAGTGCGGCGCACCGAGGAGCGGTACGAAGACACCCGGTCCATTGGGAAACGGCGAGCGTGGTTCAGGCATGGGCCACCACAGGCAACTCAGTCGAGGGTGCCGCGAGGGTTTTCTGATCAGCGGCCGGTTCCGAGACCAGCACCATCAAGCATTCCGGGCAGACGAGACTCAGTCGGCCACTGATGCTGACTTGTTCCAGTTCCCCGGCGGATAGCGGGGCATGGCAGTGCGGGCAGACGATGCGGATCATGGATGGCTCCCAAAAAACTCAATAACTGTATTTTTGTACAGTATTTGTGATCCGGCAATACTGGATGCATTTGGCATCCAACAATCGGCAACGATTCGGTCACCGATGGATACACCAGCTTACCGTTCTCATGACATCGAGTTGCCTATCTCCAACGTTATTCGGCACATGGCGCTGCAAAAGGTTGTCAGCACCTGAAACCAAATAAACAACCTGCTGATTTAGGAGATTCAAAATGCAAGTTTCCAAACTGATCGTTGCCCTGACCGTTGCTGCTGGCTTTGCCACTTCGTCCTTCGCCCAAGGTGCTGCCACCCCGGCCACCCCGGCCGTACCGGCAACCAAGGCAATCCCCGCTACGCCTGCTGCGGAGAAGAAGGTTGAAGCCCCGAAGGCGGCTGAGCCGGTGAAGGCCGAGGCAGCCAAGCCTGCCACACCGGCTGAAGCGGCCACCCCGGCCAAGAAGGCCGACAAGGAAAAGCACGAGAAGAAAGAGAAGCACGAGAAGAGCGAAAAGCATTCGGAGAAGGGTGAAGGCAAGGCAGCGCCGGCACCTGCACCTGCACCGGCACCGACCAAGTAATTTTGCACTCACCCCGACAGACCGCCCGGCCTCCAAACCCGGGCGGTTTGTTATTCTGTGAGGATGTGCTCGCATTACGATCCGCTGATCCATCCGCAACGCTTGGCTGACCACTTCGGGGTCAGTAACCTGCCGCTCGATCTCAAGCCCAGCCTGTGGCCCGGGCACCTGGGACCGTTTGTCCGCCGTCACACCTTTGCCGAGGTGGGTGATGCGGCGGTCCCGGAGCGCGAACTTATGGTTGGCAGTTTCGGCCTGATTCCGCACTGGGCAAAAGACACCACGATCGCCCGCCATACCTACAACGCCCGCACCGAAACCGTCCATGAAAAGCCCAGCTATCGCGATGCCTGGCGACAGCGGCGGCACTGCATCATTCCAGCCGAAGCCTTTTATGAGCCGGACTGGCGTTCCGGAAAAGCGGTCCCGACCAAAATTCATCGAACCGATGGCAAGCCGCTCGGGATCGCCGGCCTGTGGTCATCTTGGCGCCAGCCTTCGGGGGAGACCCTGCACAGCTACACGATGCTGACCATCAATGCAGATTCACACCCACTGATGCGGCAGTTTCACAAGCCGGACGACGAGAAGCGGATGGTGGTCATCCTGAATGAGGCGGACTATGGCGCCTGGCTGACCGCTGGGGAAGTCGAGCGGCGAACTTTGCTGGCGCCGTTCCCGGCGGAACAACTGGTTGCGGAAGCGCCGCAGGCGTCACTGCTGTGACGATGGGTCAGAGTTCTCCCCAAAAACTGGGGATAAGTGTGTGGATGAGGCGTGAGTCTCCCGTCCAAGGCGCTGTTCGTACAGCGGTTATTGGGCCGTGCTCAAGGAATAGACAGTTGCTTTCCCCGTTGCTGGTTGTGCTGCTCACCCTTTTCGCCACCGTCAGTCACGGCGAAGTGCTCTATGGTCGTGTAGTCGGTGTGGCCGATGGCGACACTGTCACAGTGCTTGATGCCGACCGCCAGCGACACAAGATCCGCCTTCGCGGGATCGACGCCCCAGAGAAGGCTCAGCCATTCGGACAGCGGTCAAAAGAAAACCTGTCGCGCCTGGTCTTCGGGAAGGATGTGAGAGTCGAGTGGGACAAGCGAGACAAATACAAGCGCATCGTCGGCAAGGTCTGGGTGCAACCTGCGAGTTGCCCAACCTGTTCGATGACGCTCGACGCCGGACATGCGCAAATCACGGTTGGCCTGGCCTGGTGGTATCGAAAATATGCCAAGGAGCAGTCTCCCGCGGATCGTGGTGCCTATGAATTCTCCGAGCAGGAAGCCAGGGCAAAGCGGGTGGGACTATGGAGTGATCCTGCTCCGGTGGCCCCTTGGGAGTGGCGTCGGCGTTAGGGTTCGACCGGCATCTGCAAAAACCCGGTGCGTCGACCTGACATTCGGTGGCCGGTTCGCCCCGTTATCTACCGCCGAACCTGTTCTCTAAGCTAACTCATCCTGCCTCTTCAGGGCCGCGAGTGTTGAGCTCAGCAAACTTGGTTGCCATGGTCGGGTTCCCCATGAGCATATATGAATTGACGCTGCTCACCGCAAACGTTGCAGTCGGGCATCCTCGGGAATTACGCCTAACTGCCAGGTCTTCCAACCCCGACATGCTGGTCAAGGCGGCATCACTGTTCATCCAAGAGCTTCGGCCAGAAAAAGACCTTGCTCCTCTGCACGGTGCGCCCCATTTCGACCGCGTTCCACGACCTCAGCGACTCATGCTCGGCCAGAGAGGCGGGCAGGATCACGAATGCCTTCCGTGGAGAGAGTTTGCGTGAGCTCACCTTGCCGAGCGCATCCAGCAATTCCGCCCAAGTCGAATTGCGGTCCGGCAGCCTCTCGCTCTCGAACAAAAAATAGACCTTTCCTCGATTGGTAACCGCGTAAATCATTCTCACAGTCGGGGGCGAGCCGGTTTCGGCGTTGACCAGCAGCGGGACATCGGCCTCGCCGCCCCAGAAGATTTCACCGCCCTCCGTTTTCGCCTCGCGGACGATCGCGCGGTAGTGCGCACACTTTTTGTCCATTGAAACGGGCTCCCGGGGAAGGACGCCCCAGCGGGTCAAATAATCGGTCAGCAAGCGTGCCGACAGCGATAGCTGAAATTTCTGGGCGATCAGCGCTTGAACGGCATTGCGACTCCAGATTCGGAAGGGCAAGCGGAATACCTGGTCGCTTGGCAGGTGCCTGGCGATTGATCCCCTGATCTCCTGTTCTTGGTTAGCGGTAAGCATCCGGTTGGTGCCGACGGCGACGCCGCATTTGCCCCTGCGGATGTCCATCTCTTCGACGTTTGTAAGCGCCTTGGCGCACCATTTCTGAACCGTCCGCGGATGGATCCCGAGTTTTCTGCCGATCTCGGGAAATGCGTCCCCTTGCTTACGCATCCCGAGCGCCTCCCGGCGCATCTCCATCTGCTCATCTGGTGTCGCATTTCTGTAATCCGTCGGCGTCGTCGTCGGTTTCGGTCGACAAAAGTTCGTCAGTAAATCTATCGCGAACTTTTTATCTTCCGATTTGTTCATTTGAAAATATTTTTAAGCGATTGGAAATAAAGAGTTTTTATTAGGCCGTGGATAAAAATAAACTTGAATTTGCGTTATTGGTATATAAAAAACCGCGATTTATTAAATGTCGCGGCGTGTAAATATGAAAATCAGGCCGATTCACTTGAAAATATATTCGCGGTATGACTTTAATAAAAAACGCCGGTAGTTTCCGGTGCCATTTATTTAGGAGTTTTACCATGGAAGATCACAACGAACGGGTACTGCATATGTACCACAACCCCCAGCCCTATCCTGGCGACACATACATCACCGTTGAGAGGGTCGCGCGCTTTGTCGGCGAGACCGTCGAACAGGTGCTGGCCAACGACCTCGGCTATCGCGTCAATTGCCTCGGCGCCCGCCTGGTCGATGGCGTCGAGGTCTACAACGAGCGCATCCTGGAGAATTACTTTTTCCTCTATGCCGGGGAAGAGTTTTATCCAACCTCGTACTAATAAAAAGCCCAGCGACCTGCGGTCGACTGGGCCCAGAAGGTACTACTCTCTATAAATAGCATCATAGCTCACGGCCGTCTGGGGATTCAAGTCAGAACGCATGTCCTGTTCAAATATTTTGATTCAGGAGTTTAATCATGCATTTGTTAAATTACGATATTGCGCGCCTTGCGCAATCAAGCATCGCCGCATCGGTGGCCATTTCGGTCGCAGCACTCAAATCAGCAAGACGATCGGGCACGGTCTGGTCGCCGCCGCCAGGGTACGGATCCCTTAAAGCGGACCACGCGGTCTATCTCCAGCGCGCCGGTTTCCCCGAGGAATTTATTGAAGCGGGGGAAATCCTCAGCGCCGTCGAGGGCGATGGTTTTGCCCTCCGGGTCGCCGGGGTCGGTGTTCTCGCATACGACGCGACCGCGCCGGGCGTCTATGCCTGCCTGACGCCGTTCAACTGTTTTATCCCTCCGGTGCAGGGGCCGCCCCCCAAGGGGTTCGCGTTGCTGGGGGATGTCCTGTACGTCACCGTGAATCCGCTGGAGGCCATCCTCGGAAGCCTCATCGGCATCCGCTGCCTTGCCATCGCCCTGGATGCCTGGATGTCCCCCGATGTCCCCATGCCGCTGCCTGACGACATCATTCACCTTGCTCAGGCGGCCCGGCCGGATGAGCGTCTTCTGGGTTTGGCCCATGGGCGCACGGTGATTCTCGATAGAGCGCTTGCCACCTCCCATCTCGGACACGCCTTGCGATACCACGCGAATTGCCGGATTCATTTATGGCGGGGCGGGGCTGCCGCGCTGCTGCCGCCGGCGAAGCTGGCCACCGTTGACGTGGAGACGCTCGATACGGTCGCCGAGCCATTGCCGCGCGCCTTTGTCAGTTACACCTACGATTACGCTGACAAAAGGCCGCTTCAATACCACTACCCCCTCGTGTATCGGGCGTCGGACACGTATGTGCCCAGCGTCGAGAAAGACAAGATGCAGCGGGTGAAGGGCAAGAACGGCGAGGAGGAATGGGTCAAGAAACGCATCAAACTCGCCGGTGTCCCCAATTGCCGGGTGCGTGAGACCCTGATCGTCACAAAGCCCGAGGCCGGTGTGATCAGCCTCGACCGCAACGCCGGGTCGGCGCAGGTCATTGAAGTCATGGAAGGGGTGACGGCCACCCGACGGGAGGTCACCTGGCATCAGCAACCGGGCGACTACACAACGGACGCTTTCATTGGCCGCGACTTCACAAAGACGCAGCTCAACCAGTTGCCGGACCTGCGCGAGATGTTAGCGGCGCAAAAGGGGCGACCCGGACACCCGGTCGTTTTTGGTACCTCAGCCAAGGGCTTTTTCGGATTGCGCTACCCCGACGGCGAAACCCAATATCCGGCAGGCTACATCATCGAGGATCGGGTCGTCGCGGCGCCGGGCATTCCCGTCATCGTGCCGCTCGGCGCCAAGGCGGGTGCGCTGAGCTGCAAGGGCACGGCGGCGGCCTGGCGGCAGATCATGCGCATCGTCCTCAAGAACAGCAGTATCGCTTCCCTGATGGGTTTCGGCGCCTCGATTCTGCTCCATCCGTTCGTCACCGAAGTGGAACCGGGCATGATCGTCCTCGTCGGCGCTTCCGGGCGTGGCAAGACCACCGCCATGCGCGCGATCGCGAGCATGATTTCGGCACCCAGCAAGCCAAGCAAGCCGGGCAGCTACATCATCACTTTCCGGACCACCGATAATGGCCTGGAAGGGCGACTGGAAGCAAGAAACCACAGTTTCACGCTGATCGACGAAGTCGGCTCGGGGCCGGCGGGCACCGATTGGGCGGGGTCGGCCTACATGATCAACAACGGGGCCGGCAAGTCGCGCATGAATGCCGACTCGACGATGCGTGAATCGAAATCCTGGATGACACAGACGATCGCCTCGGGGGAAGAATCGATGGCATCCAAGATGCGGTCCAAGGGTCAGGCCGACCGCGGCGGGATCCAATTCCGCGTGGTCGACCTTCACCTCGAAGGGGTGCCGTTTTGGGAACACCTCGAGGTCCAGGTCCAGGGGGGCGCAACCGGTGACTACCGGGCGATCTGTGCTGAATTTGCGCCTGATGCCGTGACGACGACTCAGGTCATCGATGGCGTCTTTGCCGGACTCGAGCTTCATCACGGACACGCCTGGTGGGAGATGGTTGAGCGTCTGCTCGATGATCAATACCGCGAGATTGCTGCCAAGCGGCTCACTGCCTGGAAGGAGCACTTCACCGGCAAGTTGGACGATCGCACCGAAGTCATCGTCCATCGTCGCTGCGCGCATCTCGCGTCTGCCATGGGAGGCCTCGAATTGATCCTCGACACCCTGGGTGATCACCTGCCTGCCAACGAGCGTCAGGCCATCATCGCCGGTGCTGAAAACTGGCTCGAGACGTATCTCTGGCGCGCCGGTCTGCCCGATGGGGTGGTCACCGAGGAGGGACAGCTCGTTGAACGTGTGCTCGAAAAAATCACCATGAACCCCGGCCGTTTCTTTCCCATGTCGAGTGACGAAAAGCGGACCGGCTTCAAGGAATACTGGGGTGTGGATTACGGCGAGTTGGGGGTCACCGTGTTTCTCAGCGGCCTGCGCGATATCTGCAAAGAAATGGGCGAGGACTACCAGCGCGTTCGCCACGCACTCATCTCGCAACCCGACGGTAACAGATGGACCGAGCAGCAACGACGTCCCGCGCGTGGTGCGAAACCGATGCGTGGCCTGGAATCCCCAGCGGGATTCATGCTACTCGGCAGCAAGGGGTGATCATGAAAGACATTCTGCAAAAAATCCGATTGCCGGCATCGCCGGCGGAAATCGCGGTTGCCGATGCCGTCGGTGCCCAGCTGATGGCGCTTCGGCCAGACCGCTTGCGCATCACCCTGATGCACAGCGAACAAAGGGAGGCGACCTACAACCTTGGCAAGGGGGCAGGGCTGCAAGGCCCTGCCGGGACCCCAGCCGAGCACTTCTTCACCAGCGATGAGGCCATCGGTCTCGTGCCCTTCCTGCTTCAGGAAAACAGCAACCAGCGCGGTTACAACATCTTCATCACGCCATTCTCGACGTCGGTCTGGTACCTCCTGCTGGACGACATCCTGCCGTCCAAAATCGCGGAACTGGCGCAGCTGCGGTTGACCCCGCAGCTGCTGATCGAATCCAGCCCGCAGCGCTTTCAGGGCATCTATCTGCTGCCCCGGGACTGTGCGACGAAGGATGAGGCAAATAACCTGTTCCGGCTGATCAACGCACGGCATGGCGATCCCCGAATCAGTGGGCTGATCCATCCTTTCCGCGCCGTCGGATTCAGAAATCGAAAGCCCAAATACCGGCAGCCGAACGGCTTCTACCCATTCGCTGGCATGGTCTGGGGCGGGAAACCGCTGCCCGAGGGCTTGCTGCCGCTGCTGAACGAGGTGAAAGCCCCGATCCAGGTGACTCCCTCGAAGGCGCGTCGCCAGGGGCAGCAAATCCCGGTGCTGGATCCCGCGACCGACGTTTCCGTCGATACCGAGACCGCGGCCTACGCCCGTGAGCACTACCGGCGGCTCAGCTGGCGTTATGGCAAGGACTACGATCGGTTCAAAGCCGATTTCATGCTTGCCGAAAGGCTGCTTGCCAGACAGCTCACGGTCGACCGCGTGGTTGCGGCCCTGGTGAGCTTCTCGCCCGGCATCGAGGAGCGCTGTGGCGGGAAAGTGGCGGCCGTGCGCCGGTATGTAACCAGGACTTTGATTAAAGCATCAGTAACAGATAAAGGAGCTTCAAAATGACTAAATCAGTTTCGACAAAACTGCCCCTGCAAGAGACCCGGGAAGGCTACATCCTGGGACACATGTCGAAAGGGATGGGTTTTCGCTTTGGCTATGACTACGAGTTTGTAAATCCCTACCCGGAGGGTCCGGCCGGCGATGCTTTTACGGGAGGTCGGTACGATTGTGCTTGGAATGACTGGGACGAAACGTTGGGAGGGCAAAAGCCCTCCTGGTGGCGCCCGGACTGGTGGGAATCATTTTGGCAGGTTTAATTGCGCAGGCGGTCGCGGTGCGGGGCTGCAAGGCGCCGTGCCTTGCCTCGCCCTTACCGTGCTTGGCTGTCCTGCGATCTTGCTCATGCCCGAGCGCCGTACCATGTACCGCTGTACCAGGACATGGAGAGGTGATCGGGCCGGCAATTGGGTAGATGACCCGCCTGGGCGGTGGGGGCATGAGTCCTGTACCGCGTACCGCCGTACCAGAGGGGAGAAGGGGGTATCGGCCGAAGACGGAGCATGCGAGCTGTGCGGGGCCGGAGGACGAGTCCTGTACCACGTACCGCCGTACCAAAGGGGGAAAGGGGGTATGGGCTGGAGATTATGGAGTTGGCTTGATGGGGTGAGGGGGGATGCGAGACCCCCCTTATATTTACTTGGTACTTTGGTACATTGGTACAGAAGAATAGAAAACCTTGAAAAGACGGGGATTTCGCCCGTACCAGAATCCGTACCGCAGCTTTCAGGCTGCGGTACAACACCACAGACCACGGCGTTCTGCTTCCTTCTTCTTCGGAGCTTCGCGGGAAAAATTCAAAAAAGCATCGACCTTCTGTCTGTTGCAGCCGGCAATAGCGAAGGGTGGTTTGCCTCGGCGCGGATCCGCAAGCAACCGGATCTCGATTGACCGGGCGCCTTCCGGATCGGCGTCCGTGAATTTGAAGCTGGGAGCTTGTGCACGCCGCCGGAGTACGCTATCGTAAAAAGCGCATGAACATTCGAACCCAAATCCTTCGCTCCATACCGCAACCCCGCTAACGGGCCGCGGCGAACGTTTTATTCAAGCTCCGCAGCCCGCACCTGGGCTGACATCCCCTTCGGGATGCTGCCTTTCTGCAAGGCCAAATTGGAGCAATTCATGCAAGCACAAGAAACTCTTTCTGCCCGGCTGCGGGCGGATCTCAGCGCGTTTATTGGTACGGAACAGTGGCATCGTCACGCCCTGAACCGGCACATGCTGGTCACCGACGGCGTCAAGTATTTTGCTGAAATCGCCGGGTGTTACTGGTTCCTCGACATCGTCGCCACGGAGGTCTTCCGCCTCCAGGCAGCGCATCCCTTTCTCTCGATCACCATCGATGTCCGTGACGGGGAAGCCGACATCCGTGCCAGCGACGGCAACGACCTCGTTCTCTTCGAGCGGCACATCCATTTCACCGACGCACCCGATGGACTGTGGCGCTTCTACCTGACCGACAACGTGCTCCTGCTGCCGAGTGAGTACTGATATGGCAGCCATGGGTACGATCTGGTTCTGCGGCGACACGCATGGCTCACTCGACCATATCGTCGAGTATGTCATCAATGCTCATGCAGCTGGTGATGGCCCGGCAGCGATCATCCTGCTTGGCGACATCGATGCCCCGCGTCCCCTGCACCTCGAGCTCGATGCGATTCGTAGCCTGGCGGAGATCTATTGGATTCCAGGCAATCACGACAGCGACGACAACTCGGCATGGAACAATCTTTACGCCAGCGCACTGGCCGACCGTAATCTGCATTGCAGGGTTGCGCATCTTGGATCTTGGCGGGTTGCCGGCCTCGGTGGCGTTTTCCGGCGTCGGATTTGGTCGCCACCTGAACCATCGGCATTCCCTAGTTACGCCGCTTGGCGCGCCGATCTTCTCGATCGTCGACCGCCGAAAGATTGGGGAGTCGCTGAAACGGCTGATGAGCGCCGGCACAAGTCTTCTATTTTCCCCGAGTGTTTCGCCACCCTTGAACGGCAGGGCGCCGACATCCTGATCTCGCACGAAGCGCCGGAATGCCGAGCTGACGGCCGTGGATGGCAAGCGATTGGTGACTTGGCACGTCGCCTTGGCGTCCGCTTCGTATTCCATGGTCACCATCACGACCGGCCGGACTATGCGGACCGCTTCCACGACTTGGGATTCCAGGCACATGCCGTCGGCTACCGTGGCATCACCGCCGTCGATGGCAACGGCAAGGTATCCGTACTCCGACCTGGCGACTTTGATAGCGACGAGTCCATGCGTTGGGAGAGCGACGATGAATAGGGAACAAAATCTGGCGCGCCGTGGGGTCGCGGAATTCTTCAAGCAGCACCCCGACGCCGCGGCTTTCTTCATCGTTGCAGGCCTTGAACTCGAGTACGTCCGCATGGCGATTCTTGGGGTTTTGACAGAGGACATTCAGCCCGGTGACAAGCGTGGCTACGCCGTCATCGTGAAGCGCGTTGTGGCGCAGCGCGAGCGGGACCGACTAAGCGTCGCCACCGGCGAATACCACGGGCCGGATATCGGTACGGGCTCTAGCAACGTCCGTCCAACCGAATTGCCGCCGCCGGTTATGACAATGCGTCAGCTCGACCCAAAGACGCCGGGTATTCCTTGGTGGTCCGAAGGCCGAATCCTGGTTCGCCTGGTCGATCCGGATCGGATGATGGCGAGAATCGACGAGGTTCAACGCTTGCCGGCGGACCAGGGTGGGGGAGCGAGCGGTGGGTTGCTCAAGACGCTGCCGATGATCGGCCGGCATCGCGAGCTTCGTCGTGTCACCGTGAGGCAGATCGAGAAGGTGAGGGCGCTCAAACTCAAGTTTCCGCATTGCGGCGCTGTGGTCGACCGCGTCCAGTCCGCCCTGCATGCTCGGGCCATCGCCGGCACCTGGGCTCAGATCCCGCCGATTCTGCTCAAGGGCGGGCCTGGTACGGGAAAAACGACCTTCGCGCGGGAGCTTGCGCGCTGTCTTGGGGTAGATTTCTTTCAGGTGGCAGCAAGCCACGACATTTTGAAGCTGACGGGCCTTGGCCCACCTTGGCGTGGGGCGACGGTGGGCACTATCGCCATGGCCCTGGGCAAGGCGGTTGGCAAGGGCGATGAGCCGGGATGTGCCAATCCGATTCTCCTGATTGATGAACTGGATAAAGCCGGAGGTCAGATTCGGAGCGCAGACAGCGGCAGTAGCGGCGGCTTTTTCGATCAACTGCTTTGTATCGAGCCGCAGAACGCGAACCTGATTGACGCTTATCTCGGCGACAGCGTGCCGGTCTGTGTCCGGTATTTGTCGTGGATCTTCACCGCCAACGACATCAACAAAATTCCAGACTATCTACTGAGCAGGATGGAGGTCTTCGACATCGGTCAGCCGACGCCGATGGACTACCGCGCTGGCCTGCTGCATTCGATCTTTGAGACGCTCGTCGAGCAGTTGCCGTACGGGGCGCTGTTTGCCCCGGTGCTGAATGACGCGGTCCTTGATTACCTGGCTGAGTCGGGCATGTCGCCCCGCGAAATCCGCCGAGGCATGGAGGAAGCCATGGAAGGTGCCATTGGCGCGTACCAGACGCCGCCCGCACGCGGTTCGGTGCAACTGACGCCGGCTCACTTCAGGCACAAATCCGTGGTGCCCAAAAAACAGCAGATTGGCTTTATCCAGGAGATGGCAGCTTGATTTGTACAGACGGGCGCGTACACGCGCGACCGGAAAAAGGAGACAAAAATGAACAATGAACATTTGGACCTATCCGCCATCCTGGCGGTGATTGACCCCGGCTACGTCGTCGTCACGCATGGCAACGGCTGTCAGCAGATCCTGCTCACGCAGCCTATGGATGTAGCCCCAGGCGTTCAGGGCAGTGTCGGTTTCGAGCTTGATGGTGCGGATGGTGTGATTGGCCGACCAGTTTTTATGCATCGGCGCATGACCATCCGGCATCTCGGCAGTCTTGAGGATTACCTCGAAGAGCCGTTTGTTCAGAGTGTGCTGGGCGAAGTCACCCGGCTGATTGATCGCCGCCTGGGCGTGCTTCCTGTGATCGCGGTAATCGAGGCCCTGCGGGTCGATCCTGATGCGTCCGTAACCGAAGTGGTGGCAGCGGTGCTCGAACGTCGGCGGGCGCTGTGGGCATCTGCCAGCGCTTCCTGATCGGCCTGCGCGGACGGCCGTCAGACATTCGGCCGGGAGGCTACGACTGCATGCCCATCGGGTTCATCCCGGGCTTGTAAAACATGCTGAATACAAATCGAGTCCCTTAGGCCTTGACTTTTCTTTTCGAAAAAGATATCATTCTAACAACGATGACGGATGGCCTTCATCGTTATCTTTCTTAGGAGCACTTCAAATGAAGTCATCACTCAAAAATTGCAGCAAAACCAAATCCATTTCTGAAAAAGCAAACAACGGTCTCAAAGTGCCTCGCAAGATGGAACCGGGCTTGGCTTTTTCCAAGCGCGGTATCGCCGCTGCTTTTTGGTACGAAGAAGATAAGCCGAAAGTCGTGGAAGCATTTAACGGCAACGAAACATTCGACATCAAGATCGATTCGCCGAAGGCATTTGATTGGTTTACTTTGGAGTTCTCAAACGGTTTGAGTTACCTGACTGTCGAGTTTATGGAATGGGTACCGCTCGAAGGTCTGCCCGACATCTCGCAACGCAGGCCCGGGTTTCAGATGCCGTATGTGGTCGTTTGGGTCGAAAAAGGCAATAACAATGTGCTGAAGGAACAGCACGGATATCTCTCGCATGAGACTACTGAAAATCTTTGCGCCCTGTTTGAGCGCAGGATCAAGGAACGGGAAGACGAACCGGAATCTGAGTTCGAAGGCGCCTGAGCGACCGGCATTCATCATGAAATTCAATATTGAACACCAGCACATTGGCCAGGCCAGCATGTCGACAAGATGCGTCATCTCGACCGCATCTGTGCGGTACGTCGCTGCTGCCTTCCCGACGGGGTGTTCTGCTCGATCAGTCTGGAGAGCGGCCGACGAGCGCCAAACGATTGAACGGGAGGCCGCCTCGGGCCGATGGCCCGGTCAATCAATACGTTATATATATCAATAATCTATAACACATATCTAACGTAACACCTGCGATACGTTCAGATGTCACCGACACTCGAATGTGGCGGGTTCCGAGCTAGTAATTACCGAGGAAGTTTTGAATATGCCTTTGTACCATCTTGAAAATTCGAGCCTGCTTGACGAGATTGTTAGCGTCACCGTCTTCCATACATTCGGCCAGTAAGTGCCGCCAAATTGAGTATCCATCCCCGAGACAAATAACAAGTCATGAACGACCAGTCATCCCATCTTGATAGCGCTACTTCCCCGCAAGCGACAATTTTGTCGTTCGGGGTGCGCGTCATGATCGCGGATAACAATGATGGCGGTCGTTCTTCATTGGGCGCGCAATGCGTCCGCTTTATCAAGCTCACATCCCCCGACCTGATACCTGCGAAACGCAATGAAATTTTGCGCAACACACGGAAGACAGGTCGGTCTGTCGGCGATCCCCCTCATGACCCCTGTCCTCCACCTGAAAATCCTAGGAGGAATCATGAGGAACCATCAGAACCACGAAATCCCGACTGAGTTTCAACAAACGACGCGTGCTGTCAGCCCAATCGGCAACAGCGATGAGCGTGATCACCAGCGCAGCGTCCACTTCAATCAACTCGATTCGTCAGCTAATCCAGGTGCGCTTCGCACCGAGTTGTTCGCTCGACAATTGAACCTTGCTGAATATTCTCTTCGCCCAAGTCCGACAGGCGAAATCCTTTCAGTCTGGGAGTTGGAGCGAATCAGCAGACGAATGCGCGACGTTTTGCCGAAGGTGAGCTGCGCTCCGCTTCAGGTGATCCTGGAGTGTTCAAAATATGGGCGCACCTGGGTCCCCCTTGTGTTTCTTGCAAAAAAAACGGTGACGGGAAGAGATTCCTTCCGGATTGGACAGACGCTTCAACCTGCGTTTGATATTGGTCTTCTTGAGAGCGCAAAAGGGTGTTACCGCAGCAACACCAACGCCAAGTTCATTCGAATCGCTCCCAAGGCCGACTTGGTTGGCATCAAGAGCCACGACGGTCAACTCATGTCCTCGATTCAAGAAGCCATGAATACTTTTATGGGTAAGTACCGGAACACAACGCCTATGCTCGCCCTGATTTTGAGCGCCATCATGGTCAGGGGCATTGTGGCTGCCAAAGACATTTCCTTCTTTGTTACTGGAAGCAAGAGGTGGGACGATTCGAATAGCACCACTCGGCTGATCGGAAAAATGCACGAGTGTGGCCTGATCTACAAAAATCGCATTCATTCGGGTCAAGGGCAGCCCGTTGTCGTGAGTGAGGTGATGGAATGAGCACGAACCATCCGCTTCGCCCCTACCAGGAAGATGTCGTCGAAGCCGTTATGGCGAACATCAATGGTAAGACTCGGGACATGGTGCATAGCCCAACCGGATCCGGTAAAACAAAAATGATTGGCGAGATCATTAGACGTCTCGACGACCACCAGATTTTGCTAATTACACCCCGAATTCGCCTCCTTGAGCAGACGCTCCCCTATTTACCAAGAGGACACGGTGTAAATTCCGGCCAACGAGGAAGTGACTGCGGGAGTGGCCATTCGTGTGTCATTGGAACCTTCCAGTCGTTGATCCACCGGAGCCTAAAAAAACCGGACGTGATCATTATCGACGAGTGCCACCTGGTGCCGCCGAATTCCAGATACAGCAAGCTTTTGAACAGTTTTTCGGACGCAAAAATTATCGGCTTCACGGCGACGCCAACGAGAGGCAATGAGTCCATTGAAATGCAAGGGTGGAGAAAAATTCATGAGGTCCCAATGCAAATGCTCATCGACTTGGGATATCTGACCCGACCACGCTCCATGGCTACCCATGGTACGGGTTATTCAATCGGTAACGACGATATTGCGGTTACCGATGAGATCCTCGGAAACCTGAGGCAAACGGTCACCAAGCAAGGTCAGAAGAAGATCCTGGTATTTTGCAAGAACATTGAGCATGCACGATTCGTTGAAAAAAGATTGCTCGAGGCCGGGGAGCAATCAGTATTTATTGCCCACTCGCAAACAAATAAATACATCGAGAAAGCAGAATCGGCTTATCAAGGGTTCGCTGATTCACCTGGCCGCTCATGGTTGATCAACGTCAGCATGGTGACATTAGGTATCGATATCCCGTGTATCGACACAATCGCCATTCTCCGTGACGTACAGGAGTTTTCACTGCTCGTGCAGATGATTGGGCGCGGACTCCGTCCTTTTGGGGGGAAAAAAGAATGCCTGATTTACGACTTCGGCCGTGGTACAAAGCGGTTCGGATTTATCGATGACCCTCAGTTTAAGGTGTCAGAAAATTGCGTTGGCAGAACGGGTGAATCTGACAACATCGATGTAACCAAAGAATGTCCAGAGTGCGGCGCATTGATCTACCGAAGTGAGGATGAATGTCCCTACTGCGGACACCAATTCATCACATCATCTAATCTCTCTCCCAATGCCGAAGCGGTTAAACTCCTTTCGCCAAGAAAGCATGGCTTGGCGCAGTTGACCATCTCTGAATGTTCTATTTCTGAAGTCGATGGGGGCACTTGGAAAGTTGAGTATTTGTTCAAGGAAAATGCCAAGGCTTTCGCACGGAGTTTTCATAGTCAGAAACCGAGGAATTTATTTAGCATCGGTAAGAAAGTTGTGACCAAGCTCGTTGCCGGGAACATGATGCAGATTCTGGCTGCCTAGGCATCGCTTCCAAGAATGGCGTCGTTTTGTTTGGGGCTCATGGTGACCCTGCAGATCTGGACATGGATACCCAGAGGATCAAGGATAGAAGAACGGGCGCGCAGGCGCCCATTCTATTTTCGTTATTTCCCCTCATGATCTAACCTTGGAGTTCTGGTCGGGATCATCAGAATCGCATTCTTGGGTCAATCATCGATAATGTCAGAACCATGGCACCAACGCCCGCTTGCAAAATCAAATTATGGTTACGTGTTAATCGCCACGTTCGCACAACATATTAAGTCATGAATAAAATTTATTTAAATAATTTTAGAAAAACCTATTGACGAAATAACATTATCATGTATAATGCAAATTATGGTGATTAAGCAGTAGT
>ENA-UOWG01002106-UOWG01002106.1-activated-sludge-metagenome-genome-assembly--contig:-NODE-2106-length-17782-cov-4.604784_pt1 | contig 17782 bp, 13 predicted proteins | sample MGYA00238147_ERZ761563 | MGnify/ENA primary metagenome ERZ761563 (study PRJEB28884, sample SAMN05720216) | anaerobic digester metagenome | isolation source: active sludge of municipal... | reverse complement strand
GCAATCACCACGGTGCCGTTGAGACCCAAAAGCGGCGCTCCACCATGAGTATCGGGATCCACCCGTCTCTTGATCGTTTGAAACGCGCCTTTGGCCAGAAAGGCACCGGTCATACGCAGTGGATTTCGAGTCAATTCTTTACGAAGCCACGAGAAAATTCCGATGGCCAGGCTTTCACATGATTTCAACACGATGTTCCCCACAAAACCGTCGCAGACCACAACATCAACCCGGTTGGTAAACAGATCGTGTCCTTCAATGTTTCCAATAAAATTGAGTGGCAGCATCCGACACAGCGGGTAGGTCTCCAGGGTCAGCTCATTCCCTTTTACGGCCTCGGTTCCCACGCTCAGCAACCCCACCCGGGGCTTCTGAATTCCGAGAATGTCACGCGCGTAGACACTCCCCATGACAGCATATTGCGCCAAATGAACGGGCCGACATTCAACGTTGGCCCCCGCATCTAAAAGCACAAACTCATTTTCGGGCGCCGGGATGATGGTTGCGATGGCCGGCCGATCAACCCCCGAAAGTGGTCGAAGCTTAATGGTCGACGCGGCAACGACACCCCCAGTATTGCCCGGCGAAACCAAAGCCTCGGCTTGTCCTTCCTTGATGAGCTCCACGGCTCTGGCAATCGAACAGTCCCGCTTGCGCCGCAGTCCTTCCACCGGCTTGTCTTCCATGGTGAGGACCTCCGTCGCATGAATAACGGAGATACGCGCGTCCCGGCAATGATGTCGGTCCAGCACTGCTTGAATCTGATCTTGATTTCCGACCAGAAAGATGCGGCTGATCGCGGCGTCCCTCCCCAAGGCCTGCAGAGCCCCCAAAACGACCACATCACACCCGTGGTCGCCGCCCATCGCATCCACTGCGATACGCATAAAGAAAAAGAGCGCAGATACTCCTGTCGCTCCTATCCACGCTCTTAAACTGATCAGGCCATCGCCTGTACCGTAATCACCTGCCGGCCTTTATAATATCCACAGGAAGGACAAACTCGATGTGTGCGATAAGGGGATGCACACTGCGGACAGGTGGTTAATTGAGGCAGTTGACGGACACTGTTATACGCCCTTCGCATCCGTTGACGGCTTTTCGAAGGTTTTCTCTTTGGTACACCCATATTGTCTTCGCTTCTGGTTCAGCTTAAAATTTCAAATTATCCAGCGCAGCCCATACTGACGCGGAACTTCCAGGTTCCGGAGCACCGCTTCCCTCGCCGGACCTGCCGGAGTTACTCACCGTCAAGCCAGCACACTCACTTTCACACAACGGATGTTGCGGAAATGCGAGCAAAATATCTTCGCGCAACAGCGGCGTCAAGTCCACGCAGTCATGAATTATCTCGACCTTGTCTTCTCCACTCAAGGGAACAAAACCTGCCCATGACGGAAAATCAAGCTTCCGATTGAATTTCTTTAAACAACGAACACACTCAAAACCAACCTCGATCTCCAGGCTCCCTTCCAACAAAATACCACCCTCCATCAATTTGACTTCCAAGGAATACTTTAACGGTAATTCTGGAAAAGCACACTCGTCGAATTTTTCAATATCCAACTCGGCCACTGAAACCTCGCCAGAAATTTCAAGGGTCTTCCCGCTCTTGAGTTGAGAAATGTTAACGATAATAGCCATAGGTTTACCTTTCTAATGTGAGGTCTTGTTCGAGCGTTTCATTTTCGCATTTAATGCCTTCTCAACATGCGCAGGCACAAAATCCCTGATATCACCTCCTAACCTGGCAATTTCTTTAACGATCTTTGAACTTAAAAAGGTATAAATGTCTTTGGGCATCATGAAGATGGTCTCAACCTCTTCTTTCAGTTTGCGATTGGTCAGTGCCAGCTGAAACTCAAACTCAAAATCCGACAGCGCCCGGAGCCCGCGCAGAACTGCATCGCCCTTCTTCCTGGACACAAAATCGACCAACAGGCCTGAAAGGCAATCGACTTCAACGTTCTCCAATCCCGCAACTGCCTTCTCGACCAGTCGCTTTCTTTGCAGCTGGGAGAAGAGGTGTGTCTTGGAGTAATTATTAGCGACAGCGATGATCACACGGTCAAACATCCTGGACGCTCGCTGCACGACATCAAGATGTCCGAAAGTAATCGGATCAAAGCTTCCCGGATAAATCACAATGCTCATAGGAGGTGCCTTTCAGCCGCGCACAAGTCACTGTAATCATTATAAGGCAAATGGCAATCCCACAGCCTATTCACAAACCGCTGGGAGCTATCGGTGAATAACCTGCCAAAACCGTCAAAAACTTCGAATCCAGCGCGCAACCAGTCTATGGATTCCGACTTTTTCACAGGGAATTTCTTCTGTAAATCCTTGTCGGAACCTTGACAGCATTATTTGTTTTCATTATTCACAGGGCATAATAAGATTTCAGGTAAGATCAATACCATCTATTATTAAGCGCGACATGAAACTGACCATCGCCAAAGAACAAATCATCAACGGGCTTCAGGCGGTTCAGAACATTGTGGGAACACGGAGTACTCTGCCAGCTTTATCCAACGTTTTGTTGAGGGCAGGTGATTCGGCGCTGGACCTGACGGCGACGGATCTGGATGTTACCATATCCGCCCGGGTGGAGGCGGGGGTCCAGGATGCCGGGGTAACGACTGTTCCGGTGAAGCGGTTGTTTGGGATCGTAAGGGAGCTTCCTGTTCAAGAGATTGAAATTGAGAGCGACGATCGGCATGGATTGATCGTTCGCGCCGGTGGTTGTTACTACAGAATCCACGGACTGGCGCCCGAAGAGTTTCCTCCCTTGCCCCAGATTGCCGAGGACAAGCGGATCCTCCTCCCTCAATCCAAGGTCAAGTCCATGTTGAGGAAAACGTCGTATGCCATTTCAAATGACGAGGCGCGGTATGTTCTGAATGGCATCTTTTTCAGCATTAAGGAACATAAGGTGACAATGGTGGCAACGGATGGTCGAAGACTGGCGTTAGCGGAGGAGGATGTCGATGTCCCGATCAATAGCCAGAGCGAATTCATTGTTCCTACCAAAGCCATTAATGAGTTGAGTCGGCTCCTGCAGAGCACCGGAGATGTGGAAATACGGTGTGGCAGCAATCAAGTCGCTTTCCAGCTGCAGATGGATCAGAAGAACTCGGCGGTTTTGGTCACCAAACTCATCGAGGGAAACTACCCCAACTTCCGGCAGGTTATTCCCGCCGAGTCCAAGGAACGGATCACTCTGGTCAGAGAGGAATTGTTGCAGTCGCTGAAACGAGCGGAGATCATGACTAGTGACAAGGCCAATTCCGTCAAGCTGACGTTTGGTCGCAACAATCTTGCGATCACGGCGAATTCTCCGGACGTGGGCGAGGCGCGGGAAAGCTTGGCCATCAACTACAGGGGACCGGAGATGGCCATTGCATTCAATCCGGGTTTCATGATGGATCCCTTGAAGGTTCTGGAGAATGACGAGGTCTTCCTGGAGGTTTCAGACGAGCTCAGTCCGGCCGTCATGAAGATCAATGGTCCGTTCCTCTATGTCATCATGCCCATGCGGACGAACTAGTGACGAGAAGTGTAACGGATAGGGTTCGGCATTTAGCGTCGTATTTTGCCCTCGGGCCGACACGGCGCATGATTACCGTTGGCTTGGTGATCTTCCTCATCGATCAGATCACCAAACGGATGGTATTGTTTGCTCTGGGTTTTGGACAGGAATGGGTTTTGCTGGAGGGTTTTTTTAAACTTGTCCATTGGGGGAACACCGGTGCCGCATGGAATCTCTTTTATGGAAACAACCGGATATTAGCCATCATTGCTCTGGCGGCCCTCACGGCCCTTTTCCTGAGTCGCCATCATTTTGATATTCATCGGGTTACCGGTCAAGTGGCGCTCGGTCTCATCTCCGGTGGCATTTTAGGCAATTTGACCGACCGTCTCGTGGTGAATCACGTGATCGACTTCCTCTATTTCTACATGATTCGGAAAAATGGCGAAGAACTCGGCTTTCCGGCGTTTAATGTGGCCGACGCGGCCATTTGCTCAGGCGTTGCGCTGATCTTCTACCAATCATTTAATGGAAAAGAGACGCTCAGTTCCGCTGTAAAAAAGTAGGTTGGGATACGATTAATCTGAGTTCCGAGGGTACAATGGAGATGAGCAACCGACAACTGGGAAAGGCTGTCGCCCTGGTCGGGCCCACTGCGTCGGGAAAATCCGCCGTTGTCCTCCACCTCGCCAACATGCTGGGAGGCGAGATTATATCGGTGGATTCCATGCAAGTTTACAGGCGCTTGGATATTGGAACCGCAAAACCGACCCTAATTGAAAGAGCACGTGTCAGGCATCATCTGATCGACATTCTAGATTTGCACGAAACGTTCGATGTCCATCAGTTCAGCCGTCTCGCCGAGTCCACGGTAGCTGAAATCCAATGTAGGGGCAGAATGCCTTTGTTCTGTGGGGGAACGGGGCTTTATCTGAAGGCATGGTGCGAGGGACTTGGGACAGCGCCAGCTTCTGATCCTGCCATGCGGAAGGACCTGGAGGCCCGAGCCCTCCCCGACCTTGTCGCTGAGCTAGCAACATTGGATCCTGAAGCATCCCCAATCATTGATTTGTCCAACAGGCGACGCGTGATCAGGGCCATTGAAATCGTCCGTTTGACCGGACAACGCCTGCTGTCTCAACGCGCCCCATGGAAGAAAGGCTCCTGGGCACCTGTCGGGAGCGAGGAATCGCATCCGAAGGTGATCATGCTTGGACTCTGTCGTTCCAGAGAGGATCTCTGGCGGCGGATTGACGCGCGGACTGAAGCCATGATCAAAAACGGCTTAGTCGAGGAGACACGGCGGTTGCTGGATGCTGGCCTTCGGGAAAACAGATCGGTCTCGCTCGCCCTTGGCTATCGCCAGGTATTGGATCACCTCCAGCGAAAAACGTTGCTCAAAGATACCCTCGAGCAGATCAAGGCCGCAACGCGACGCTATGCCAGACGCCAAATGACGTGGTTTCGTCATCAGCTTCCTGTGCGTTGGGTGGATTTGCCTCCAGCGGAATCTCCAGAAGAAACAGCCCGACGGATTGCCTGTCTCCTGGTTCAAGAGGGCGCGGCATGCGACAAAACCCCTGATGCAAAGCGGCTTTCACGGATCGAAACCTCATGAAATCACTCATTTCACTGGCAACACAACGTTCATATCGAGTCTTCCTGGTCGGAGTGGAACTGAAAAATCGAAGAACTTGGGAAGTCGAAGAATCCCTTGAAGAGCTGCTTCAATTGGCAAAGACGGCTGGAACAACCGTCGTGGGCCAGGGCATTCAACGCATTCCCAGTCCGACGGCTTCCACCTTTATTGGTTCAGGCAAGGCGGCCGAGTTTGCCAAGCAGTGCGACGCGTTGGATGTGGACACTGTTATTTTTGACGACGAGTTATCACCGGCGCAGAATCGCAATCTCGAGAAAATATTTTGTCGCAAAGTCTTGGACCGGACGGCATTGATCCTGGACATCTTCGCTCATCGTGCTCGGACGAGAGAGGGAAAACTGCAGGTGGAACTGGCCTTGCTTCAGCATCTTCTTCCGCGATTAACCCGGTATTGGAGCCATCTGTCGCGGCAAAAGGGAGGCATCGGGCTCAGAGGAGGCGAAGGAGAAACGCAATTGGAGGCCGATCGACGCCGCGTTCAGGAGCGCATCGAGACGATTGTCTCTGAGCTTGAAGAGGTTAGGCGCCAGCGCGGTATTCAAAGGCGGGGACGTCAGCGGCACCTCTGGCCATTGGCTTCCATCGTGGGTTACACGAACGCCGGAAAATCGACGTTGTTCAATGCTTTGACGGGCGCCGAGGTTCTGGTTGAGGATAAGCTTTTTGCTACTCTGGACCCGACCACTCGCCAACTTCGGCTGCCGACAAATCAGCACGTATTGCTGTCAGATACCGTGGGTTTTATCCGAAAGCTGCCCCATCGACTTGTCGAAGCGTTCAAGGCCACGTTGGAGGAGGTGGTTGAAGCCGACCTGTTAATTCATGTGGTCGATATCAGTCATCCTCAAGCCGAAGAACAGATCCAGGCGGTAAACCTTGTGCTCGAGGAGATCGGAGCCACGGGCAAAAGCACGCTGATGGTTTTCAACAAAACAGACCGTGTCGAAGCGCCCGATCGAATCCGGCATCTGCTCGCCCAGCATCCGCAGAGCGTCGCTGTATCCGCCCTCGAGAAAGCGGGATTTCCGGCACTCATGGCTGAGCTGGCCAACCTGTTGCGCCCCATCCGTCAAGTCGTGGACTTGACTATACCCCACCACGAATCCGCCCTGATCGCCAGGGTTCATCAATTGGGCCAGGTGATCGAGCGCCGTTACGAAGACGGTGCGGTTCACCTTGCAGTCCGGCTGCCTCCCTATGCCCTGCCCGAGTTCGCCCGATATCATCGGGTCAACGCAAAAGAATCCATTCCGTTCTGATGCCCTCCGGCCCTCCCGTCTGCAGCAGCAGGAAGCCTTGGACTTTGATAGATTTTATGTCATGCTAGATCCCAATTGATGCCATGTTGGCCAAACGAGTCATACCGTGTTTGGATGTTCACGCCGGCCAGGTGACCCGCGGTTTTCAGTTCGGCCGCGCCGAGAACGGCGAGCTCCGAAATGTCGGAGATCCTGTTGCCATGGCCTTGCAGTATAACGACCAGGGAGCCGATGAGATGGTCTTTTATGACATCACGGCCAGCGCGCATGGACGCGCCACCATGGTCGAAGTGATGGAAAGGGTGGCCGATCAGTGTTTCATGCCTCTGACTGTGGGAGGCGGCATTCGATCGCTGGAGGATATGCATGCAATGTTGATGGCTGGCGCCGACAAAGTCAGTATCAACTCCTCGGCCCTGGCTTCGCCGAGACTGATCCGGGCCGGAGCGGAGAAGTACGGAAGCCAATGCATCGTGGTCTCCATCGATGCCAAGAAAGTGGCTCCCGACCGCTGGGAGGTTTTCTCCCACGGCGGCCGGCGTCCCACGGGACGCGACGCCCTTGCCTGGGCTGTCGAGGCCGTGGAACTTGGCGCCGGAGAGATCGTTTTGAACAGCATGGATTCGGACGGAACAAAAGCCGGATATGATGTGGTCATAACCCGGCGCATCAGTGAGGCGGTCGGCGTTCCTGTTGTCGCCAGCGGCGGCGCGGGAAAACTCGAGCACTTGGCCGAGGTCCTTATCCAGGGAAAAGCCGATGCCGTCTTGGCGGCCAGCATTTTTCACTTTGGCGAGCACACCGTGCGCGAGGTGAAATCCTTCCTGGCCCAACAGAAAATCGTGGTGAGATTATGAGCTTTTGGGAACAATTACGTTTTAACACCGAGGGGTTAATCCCCGCTATTGTTCAGGACAATCGCAGCGGACGCGTATTAATGATGGCTTGGATGAACCGTGAGTCTTTGGAACAGACGCTGGCCACAGGCAACACGGTGTTTTGGAGCCGGTCCCGCCAAAAGCTGTGGCGAAAGGGAGAAACCAGCGGGCATATCCAGATCGTCAAGCAAATTGCCCTGGATTGTGACGGCGACACGTTGCTCATCAAGGTCGATCCCAGGGGGCCGGCGTGCCACGAGGGATATCAGTCGTGCTTTTTCCGGTCGGTGAACTCCTGGACACGGGAGCTGTTCATCGGCGAGGAACTCATGGCCCGGCCCGAGGAAATCTACAAGCGATAGTGAACGAACAGTTCCTAGCTTGGGGCTGGACAGGCTATGGGATTTGCCTCGCGCTTTTGATCGCATCGCGAGGCATGGATTTTCTGAGCACCTGGCTGGCGACGCCGCGTCTCCTGCTCGAAGCCAATCCCCTGGCGCGCCGATTGGGCTGGAAATGGGGTCTGATTGTTAACGGGGTTCTGTGCTTGGCCTTCAGCTTCTGGCCGTTGCCCGCCATCATTATTGCCACGACAAGCATGTTGGTCGCCGCCAGGAATTTTCAATCCGCATGGCTGATGCGATACCTGGGCGAGGAAAACTACCGTTCGTGGATGGCCAATCATATCAGGCGTGTGCCGCTCGGCCTTTATCTGATTTGCGTCCTGGCGCAGTCGTTGCTGGTGGGGTCGATCGGGTTCGCCCTGACCCTCTTCAGCGGTTACCGCCTGATCCCGTTTGGCATCGGTGTGGGCATGATCGCTTACGCCCTGGCCGTCACCGTCTACACCCTCCTTGCCTTCTGGCGGATCCGCCGCCATCCCGATCCCGTCCAATCCGTCACCGACCCCCATCGCTGCAGTTCGGAAATCTTCAGGGAATGACCCGGATCCGGAAGAACAAGGGCGAGGATTCCTGCCCTGTGTGGAAAGAAAAACTCGCGCTCGAACCTGTGGCCCGAATCCAGTTCGAATAGGGTTCCCAGAAGCGGGCATCGTGACTGCTCTCCACCTGGTAGGAATATCCCAGACACGTCGGCCACAGCAATCGGTAGGTCTGGTCACTGGTTCGAGCTGGCAGCAATAGCGTGAGGGACGACGCCTCGTCCAGCGGACTTGTTCCGGCGATGAACTCATCCCGATTGCAAAGCCCATCCCCGTCGGCATCATCCCATGGGGAAACAACGGCATTGCCAAAAAATGCCGTTTCCCATGAATCTGGCAGACCGTTGCCGTTGTCATCGACGATGCCATAGGCTGCACTCATGACGAGGGTGCTGGCCTGAATCAAGGAATTGGTGACAGGCGGGGGTGTGACATAGTACGGCACCGCGCCGAAGGTCACAATATATTGGCCTTCAACAGCGTTGGTGAGCACGGATACGCGTCCGCGTCCGGTCTGGTTGATAGGGCCTGTGATCTTGAATTGAGCCTGGGACAGGTTGTTCGAGATAATAATTGTGCCCAAGGGGATGTTTGTCACGCCAATCGAGATATCGTCAATCAGCCAGCCTGTCCTCGGCAGGGCGTCCAGAGAGAACAAACCATAGTTCCAGGCGATACTGATCACGTTACCCAGATAGGGTGTCAGATCGAGTTCGACTTCCTCCCAGTCGGTGACAAGACCTTTATACTCGGCCATCGGGATCCAAGTGGCCCCTTCGTTTGTCGAGATGCTGACATGACCGACTTCATGGAAATCCAAGGGGGACCGGGGTTCAAAATCATATTGATGCCAGAACCTCAGCGTCGCGCCGTTCCCGCCCGCCAGCTCAAATGCCGGACTGATCAGAGTCGTGTCGCCGTAATTCAGCGCCTGGCCGTCCAGGTTGCTTCCCCAGGCATTCACTGGCGAGTGGACATCGGATGCACCGTTATTCGGCGGGCCGAGTCGCCAGGTCGCGCTGTCGGCGGGTTCGTCCAAATCATTGTTGAGGACGGTCCAATGCGTGTCTGAGGCCTCCAGGTCATCCGTCCACGGGACGCGAAACGGCTTGAGGGTTTTGAGGGCGTAAAAGCGCCCCCCGTTGTTGTCCACAGTGGCGTTGCCGGCGGCATCCCGGCTCACGACTTGAAAGTAATAGGTGCGATCGGGCTGCAGACCGGTCAGCGTGAGCTCGTGGGTAACGAGCAAGTCAGACCGATAAGCCGTGCGCCCCAGAAAGGCGGACTCCCCGAACTGCACCAGCGCATCGGTCATTTCCGAAGTTGACCACCGGACCACAGCCTGTTCGTAACCGGGGTCGGCTTGCACCTTGCTCACGACCGCAGGAGTGCCATCGATCCAGGCGCCGGCCCGAACCAGGCCGGCAGCCGATAGATCCCGGTACTCGACCCGGACGGTATCCCCCTCGCGAGCGCGAATCTGCCCGACAGCAGGAACATGGTTCGTGGCCGTGACCGCAACAAAACCCCGGAACAACCCGCGGTGGACGGTTTCCCGCAGCACAATGATTTGGCCATTGGTATCGGTGTCGCTGAAACATCGGATGTTGAGCGTGCCGGTTCCGGCCAGATCCGAATCGGCCACCTCGACGGTTGCCCGGGAGGGGATCGTGTAAGTGCTGTTATCCAAAGCGATGGTTCCCAGACCATTGACGCCTGGCGCCAGGAAACTCAGGATGTTCCGCAGTAAGTTGGCCCGGTTGTTGGGCTCTGGACCGTCCACTGGCACCGCATCTAGAGGAAACGAAAGGAACACCACCCGGCCAACGCTGTCTTCGCCCGTGCGCGGATATCGCACCCCGGCCACGTGGTTCGATGCGCCGCCGAACAGTATCGGCACAGCGTTGGTGGTGGGGATTAATCCATCCGCAAAATCGGGACCTATCCCGATGATATCCAGACCCGGGTAGTGCGTGTAATCCAAGGTCATCGCCAGCCCGCTGGTAATTGGATCGTATTCCACTCCCGAAACAGAGGGCAAACCTTCATCCTCAAAGAAATCCTCCACATGCAGGACATTGCGCCGAAACGAGCTATCTCCCAAACGGGTCAATAGTTCCATCGAAGCGATGAACAGTGATCCCCCAGCCTCCACATAAGCCTGTAAAGTCTCCTGGTCGGATGGGCTCAAGCTCACCTCGTTGAACACCGAGTCTGAGACGCGCCAAATCACCACTCGAAACGGGCTCAGGTCGTTGGGGGATGGAGTGCGCCCCTGTCCAATGACATCCCAGACTTCATAGGTCACCTGAGTTTGATCCAAAGCATCCGTGTATGATTCCAGCGGAATAAACTCGGATTGAAAACCGGGATCATCCTCCACATAAGCATTGACGAGCAACACGGTCGCCACCGGCAAGGTGGTGAACGAGTAAAGCTCTCCATTGTTATCGTTGGTCAAGGAATTGCCCGCCACGTCCAAGAAAACCACGTAAAACCAATAAGGAATCCCGGACCGGAGATTGTCCAAGACCACCGAATGCACCTGGGTCAGAACCGGTTGAATCGACACCTGATCCAGCTGAAACTGGTTCGTCCCGTAATAAACCCGAGTGGAGGCGGGTTCATCGGTTTGGGAGCTGAGGGTCATTTTGCCGAATTGATCCGTCACCGCCACATCGGTGGCGAGCGGAGGCCTCAGGTCGGCGCGGGCTGAAGTGATCCGATGGATCGGAGGATTCGAGTCGGCGTATTCGACCTTGATGGAATCGTCATGTTGGATCTGCAGCCGGCCATCCGCCGAGGGCGGACCCGCATCGGTTTCTATGTGACCGACAAATACGCCGGGAACCTCGTCCGGCACGAGTTCCACGGTCTCAGCCTCTGTTTCAGTTGTGCTTCGCAACTTTAATTGCACCCGAGTGTCCGCAGGGAGATTCAGATCAACCAGCTTGAGTCCAATCGTTGATGGCGCGGTGTAGGCCAATCGATCCATGATCACAAAACCGACGCCGGGCAATGGTAGATCTCCTGAGGTTACCAAGGCAAAATCCTGGTCCAGCGCGGTCGTATCCTGTCGCGCATCCTCCGAAACACTGCGCGCATGGACTCGAATGCGGTACTCCCCGGGCAACGGATCTTGAAGATGCACCGCTTCGACGTTGTTGATGTTGTCCGTGTCGAGCGGGTTGGGTGCTGATTCTCCGAGAAGGAACTGGTTGCCGCGATAAAGAATCCCGTCGGGGCCGGTGACCTCCAGGTCCAAGTCGTTGACCAGAGCGGGAATGGCCGCGGGCAGACCGGGCACATCGGTGTAAGCCAGGGTGATTTTCAATGGCATCGAATGGCTGGCCACATAGATCCGGCGTTCAAAGGACTGACCGGTTGTCAACAACACCCCCTGATCCAAAAAATCATAACGCCGCCTCGAGTCGCAGATCGGTGTCAAATCCACCCGTCCCCATCCTTCGTCGTGATTGGGGACCGGATCCGTGCCGTTTTCAGACGGCATATCGACGGCTGAATTGATCAGAGCAGCCTTCACCAGCGCCGGAGAAGGCGTCGTGTTGGTAATCACCTCCCGATAATATTGAATAAAAACCGCCGCCGCGCCCGATACCTGGGGGCCCGCCTGGCTGGTTCCACCCTGGTATTGGTAGAATGATGAAATGGGCCATAGCGCGTTTTCGGCCGGGGCTGCCGCTGACTTTAGCGAGGCGATCCATGTGCCCGGGGCAACCAAATCGGGTTTGATCCGGCCATCTTCGCAGGGCCCCCGGCTTGAAAAATCCGCCATCGCATCAGGCCCCGCCCGGTAAATCGGGAAATCCATACGGCCATTTTGTGTCGCGCCCGTGGCAATCACATTCTTCGCAACCGCCGGACTGCCAATCGTCTGCAATCCGGGCCCGGCGTTGCCCGAGGAAAACTCCAGGAGGTAGGGTTGGTCTCCTGGGGTCGCAAAATCGGCATCCCGCACCAACGCGTCAAATTCAGCCGCCGACAGATCATATCGTCCCTGGTTGTCTTCTCCCCAGCTATTCGAGCCAATCAGGGCTCCAGCCCTCACCGCATCTCGCGTCAAGGTTTCATGGCTGGGTGGAGCTTCATACTTGCCCTCCCGGTCAAAGATGCGTTGCACTACCAGATGGGCCCCAGGCGCAATCCCCAAACCATAAGAATAACCGCTCTCATCCACCTCGCCGGTGGCGCCATCTCCCGCAATAATCCCGGCTACATGGGTCCCGTGACTGTGCTCGTCGGCTGCATTCTCCAAATCTCCATAGTAAAAGAAGGCGTCCACCCGATCCTTCAGATCTGGATGCGTCGAGCTCGCATTCCCATGATCCAGGCCGCTGTCCGCAACAGCCACCGTCACCCCACGACCGTCAAAACCTAACGCCTGAGTCGTCGTCCCGTGTTCCCCAAAAGGATTGTCCCCCCCGACTATTCTCGAGCTGACCTCATCGTGAAGCTGTGGTTCCAAGGCCGGCTCAATCCACATGACCCACGTCGACCCGGCTAATGCTTCCAATTGCTGCCTGTCAACTTCCGCCTCAAGCACGGTCCCGGATCGTTGAGATCCAACTCGGCGGCTTGCGCCCAAACCTTCCTGCAACGATAATACCTCAGCCTCTCCGGCGTCAGGCGTCAGTAACAGCTTAACAGGCAATCGATTGACCCCAACCATCCACCCGGATGACGCGTCCAGGGATCGCTGCAGTCTATACTCGGGCCGATACTCCCCTACCCAACGAACATAATCTAACACCCGGACTCTTGAGAGCTGACTCTCCCTGAATCGAGCCACGAAAGCATTCTCTGGGACATAGCGGAGCAATGAAACTCCGGCCTGTTCCAGAGCCGCTCGCCACTCCTCGCGATAGGGATGACTGAATTGAACGAGGTACAAACCACTCACCGGCGACTCAACGCTCTGTTTGCTTGCAAGCAGTGTCGGTTTGTCCGGCGTCGAAATCAGGGCGTTTCTCAGCCGTATGTATCTCGCCTCCTGCGCGTTGACCGACAGGGAAAATGTCACGAACACCCAGAGAAACCATGTCGAAAGTCTCCATGGCGTGTCAGCACTATCTCCAGTGTCCCGCCGGGGCAGCAAAAACCGCTCCCCACCGTTATCTCCTTCGCATCTCGAAACCGGTGCTTCGCCAAGACTGAAACCAGAATGCCCAGCATCGGATCTTAAACCGTTAACACGCTGGTTCTGCCTCCGCCTTAGACTTCCCAAGAGATTGGTCAGGGGCTTCCCTTTCACGTTGCCATTTTACTCGCAGGAATCGTGCCGGACAAGCCCCGCTTCGTTCATTTGGAGACGTGTATTCCTGCAGGAAGATTCCCCGGGCCATCGGGAGAAAGAAAAACCCTCTCCTAAAGTTGACCGCGCGTCGAACCGATATAACTTTTAGTAGGGAAAAAATGGGGCCTTGGACGGTAGTTGTCTTACCCCCCTCGTTACACTGAGGGGCAAAAAAGAAAGGTTGCCCATGATTGACCGTCAATTGGAACTTAGGTTGTGCGCTGGATCTGGAAACCATCCAATCTCCCGTCACCCGCGCCGCGCTTCCCGCGCCCGATGGTGGTTCGATCAGATGCACCAAATTGTGAGTAACGCGCGCGACTGGAAGCCGGCTCCTCTGGCCCGCCCGGAACAGCGTTACCTCGCATTCTCGGAGTCCAGGCGCGATTAAGGCGCGCCGCATCCGGCGCCGCGGATCAGGGACTCTCCATTAGTCCCAGCTCCAGATCTTTTAATAGACGCAGATCCTGCTCCACAGGTTGATTGACCGTGGTCAGGTAGTTGCCCACCATCAGAGCGCTGGCGCCCGCCAGGAAAATCAAGGGCTGCAGATCCCGCAGATTCACCACCCGCCCGCCGGCAACCAAAATCTGAGGCCGGGGCAGGATCAACCGAAAACAGGCGATCGTTTTTAGGATTTCCCAAGGACTGAGCGGGGGCACTTTTTCGAACGGCGTTCCGGCAATCGGATTCAGAATGTTGATCGGGACGGAATCCGGATCGACGTCCCTCAGGCTCCAGGCCAGATCACACCGGTCTTCACGGCTCTCCCCCAGGCCCAGAATTCCCCCGCAACAGATCCCGATGCCCGCCGCCCGCAGGTGCCCGATCGTTTCCAGACGCTCGTCGTAAGCATGGGTGTCGCAGACTTGGGGGAAAAACCGGCGCGACGTCTCCAGGTTGTGATTGTAACAGGCCACTCCCGACGCCTTCAAACGATCCGCCACTCTCCGGCTGCGAATCAGACCCAGCGACGCGTCCGGCCGAATTTGCACCCGCCGCGCCATCTCCTCGAAACGGCCGCAGATCTCTTCCAGCAACGGACCCTCGCGCAGCTCCCGCCAGGCCGCCACCAGCCCCATCGCATGCACGCCGTGCCCCGCCGCTTCCTCCGCCGCTCTCACGATCAACCCCGGCTCCATCAGGTCATGTCGCGTTGTTCCACTCTCGTAAAAGGCCGACTGCGCGCAAAACTTGCAGTTTTCGGGGCACCCCCCCGATTTAACGTTCACAATGGAACAAAGGTGGATCCGACGGCCTAAGCACCGGTCCCTCACCCGGCCCGCCCAAACCATCAGCTCCTGAATGTCCGCCGGATCCTCCAATCCAAACAACCATTCCGCGTCCGCCCGCTCCAGCGGTTGCCCCGCCAGAACCCGCTCCCCCAACGCCCGGATCCGTTCCCACTGCTTTGCGTCAATCTGATCACTCAACATGGTTGACACCATAGCCTCCGATCCCATCCGGGCAAGCCGAAACCCACGACCGCCTTTCAAAACGCCGTCGGATCCCCTCCTCGAGCCCAGGCTGCCTCCGATCGGAATGCGTTTCACGACGGATTCATGTTTACGAACTGCGTAAAAGCGTTACCATGGTATCCAACCTTAATCTTGGCAACCGAATATGAATTCTCTTCGGATAAGTATTCGGCCCCCCCGATGGGGGGCATCCACCTGGGTTATCCTGCTCGCGTGGGCCGTGTGGTTGTCGGCGGATGATTTCCTGTTCACCTCTTTTCGAGGCAACGGAGAGGATGGTTTGCATTTGGCCTGGAGCCCCGACGGGTACCGATGGACCGCTTTGAACCAGGACCGGTCGTTTCTGCGGCCGGAGATTGGAGCCGAGCCCCTGATGCGGGATCCATGCTTGGTTCGGGGGCCGGAGGGAACCTACCACCTGGTCTGGACCACCAGCTGGACGGCCGACAAGGGCAAAGTGATCGGCTACGCCTCTTCCCGGGATCTCCTGCGGTGGTCTCCCCAGCGCGCCATCCCCCTCATGCGGAACGAGCCTGAAACCCGGAACTTATGGGCCCCCGAGATCTTTTATGATCGCACCCGGTCGCGCTGGCTGCTGTTTTGGTCCTCCACGATCCCCGGTCGTTTTCCCGAGACTGACCAGACCGGGGACGATCGCTACAACCACCGCGTTTACGCGACCACGACGACCGACTTCAACACCTTTGCGCCCTGCCGCCTGTTCTTCGATCCCGGATTCAACGTCATCGACGCCACCCTGCTCGGGGCCGAAGGAAAGTATCACCTCCTTTTCAAGGACGAACGCAAAAGCCCCTTGAAGAAACAGCTGCTTCGAGCCGTTGCTGACGATCCTGAAGGTCCCTTCATTCCCGTCAATGGCCCGTTCACCACCCATTGGGTGGAAGGTCCTTCCGCCATACAAATCAAAGGGGAATATTTGGTCTACTTCGATCACTACTCCGGACGCCATTATTACGGGGCCGTGCGCTCGCGGGACTTAGTGCGATGGGAGGACTGTTCGGCCTCCATGGTTTTTCCCCCCGGCCATCGGCATGGCAGCGTGCTGCGTGTTCCACGCCGGATCGCTCAGGCCCTTATAAACGCCCGAATCGACGTCTCCCAGCCTCAGCGCTCATCCCATCCCAATGCAGCCCCCAGCCGAACAACATGGTTCAATCCAAGCCAGGAGAAATAAACATGAGCAAACAAAACCCTAACGAATGTTGTTCCCGATTCGAACCCGCGCCTTGGGACAACCAAACCATCACGTGGGACAACAAGCTCTTTCTCAAAGATCGCGTTCGGAGCGTCTTCCATATCCCACTCAATTTCGGCGCGGTGATGAAACGCAATATAGCTGCCATGGAGCAAGCGAACGCCGTACCGGACCAAATGATTGTTTTGTCCGATGAAAAATCCCTGTGGGCCGCTGATGTGTATATTGCTGCCGCGAAAGAAGTTCCTGGGAGTAATATGACAACCCTATCTGGCACCTTCCTCACCAAGGTGTTTGAAGGCCCGTACCAGAATATGAGGAAATGGATCGAGGAAATGAAATCCTTCGTGAGTAGCCAAGGCAAGACCTTGGTTCTTCTACACCTCCTGTCCGAGATGCGCGAAAAAGCACGGAAAGAACTACGTGGTGATCCTGGCGAAAACCTCATCATGAAGATTCACTGGTTACTGGCGGCTTTCTTGCCGGCGCTGATCGGTTCGATCGACGGCAGCCAAGCGCCTCTGGAACGCGAGACGATCTTCTGTCACTCGATTGACCTTCGAACCAACGCCCTGAGAAAGCTGACGCCCCTGCCACCGCTCTGCGATGAGATCCCGTCGCTCAAGAAAATGAAGGTGGACATCGGCGAGTGCCGGCTCCACGTCGAAACCGAAGGCGACGGCGTTCCCTTGGTCCTCATCAACGGCGGACCCGGGGGCACGCATCACGATTTCCACCCGGTGTTTTCCCGGGCCGCCAATTTCGCGCGGATTATTTATTACGACCAGCGGGGCTGCGGACAGTCGGACTATCGCCCAGGAACCGGCTACTCTCTGACACAGGCCGTTCACGACCTGGAGCGGCTGCGCGAGGAATTGAAGATCGAGCGTTGGGCGGTGCTGGGATGGTCCTACGGCGGATGGCTCGCGCAACACTACTTGCTCCGCTATCCTGAGCGTGTCCGAGGACTCGTTCTGGTGGGCGCGTCGCCCGCCGCTGAACTGAACCTCGATTCGACCCGCCAGTATGATTTCCTCTCCAGACAGGAACGGCGCAGGATTCAGGAAATCTACGACGATGCTTCCCTCACGCCCGTCGAAGCCATCTTCAACGCGCACGCCGCCGGTGACTGGAAGCGGCAACACTACTATCGGCCCACCGTCGAACAACTGGCGCGTGGGGCCTTGTATGGCTGGAAACACGATCCAAATTTTCGACGCGCCATCCAAAGCCATCAAATCGAGCCTCCGAATCCGGATCGATTTCATGGCTGTCCGGTCCCCGTCCTCATCGCCGAAGGCATATGGGACCTGACCTGGAATACCGACAAACCGAAGAAGTTCCAGGCCTGTTTTCCGGGAGCCGAACTGGTGTTGTTCGAGAATTCCGGACATGCGCCCTTCCAGGATGAACCTGGCATTTTCTTCGGCAAACTCGAGCAGTTCCTGACCAAGCGCCCGCCGACCGAGACAGAGATGGCCCATTGGAAGGAAAAACTCGCCGCT
>ENA-UOWG01002102-UOWG01002102.1-activated-sludge-metagenome-genome-assembly--contig:-NODE-2102-length-17795-cov-7.338162_pt1 | contig 17795 bp, 9 predicted proteins | sample MGYA00238147_ERZ761563 | MGnify/ENA primary metagenome ERZ761563 (study PRJEB28884, sample SAMN05720216) | anaerobic digester metagenome | isolation source: active sludge of municipal... | reverse complement strand
ACAGCGAGTGATCATCGTTTACGGCGTGGACTACCAGGGTATCTAATCCTGTTCGCTCCCCACGCTTTCGTGCATCAGCGTCAGTTATAGCTCAGTAAGCTGCCTTCGCAATTGGTGTTCTGTGTAATATCTAAGCATTTCACCGCTACATTACACATTCCGCCTACCTTAACCATACTCAAGACTGACAGTATCAACGGCAAGTCTACAGTTAAGCTGCAGAATTTCACCACTGACTTATTTATCCGCCTACGCACCCTTTAAACCCAATAAATCCGGATAACGCTCGCATCCTCCGTATTACCGCGGCTGCTGGCACGGAGTTAGCCGATGCTTATTCCCAGGGTACCGTCAATTGCGCAACACGTGCGCAAGTTTCTCCCCCTGGAAAAGCAGTTTACAACCCATAGGGCCGTCTTCCTGCACGCGGGATGGCTGGTTCAGGCTTGCGCCCATTGACCAATATTCCTCACTGCTGCCTCCCGTAGGAGTCTGGTCCGTGTCTCAGTACCAGTGTGGGGGATCACCCTCTCAGGACCCCTAGACATCGATGCCTTGGTAGGCCGTTACCCTACCAACTAGCTAATGTCACGCATGCCCATCCAGTACCGCCGTAACTTTAAATAAAAAATGATGCCATCTCTTATCATTATGGGGTATTAATCCGAATTTCTCCGGGCTATCCCCCTGTACTGGGCAGGTTGCATACGCGTTACTCACCCGTGCGCCGGTCGCCATCAATGTATTGCTACATCATGCTGCCCCGCGACTTGCATGTGTTAAGCCTCCCGCTAGCGTTCATCCTGAGCCAGGATCAAACTCTTCATTGTAAAAATTTACTCTTAAATCTCTTTACAAAAAACAATCCTTGACGCTCAATTCAATTCACTAACAAGTTTCCTTGACGAGACATCTGTTTCTCTTTAATATCTCGCCTGGTTGCTACTTCAATAATTCAAAGAACTGTCGCCCTCTTTCACCAAAACATCTGAGGGCCTTTCTATTTTTTTCAATCTCTTGTGAGAACGTTTTTTTGCTTTGGGACGACAAAGATAGAGTTAATTTTTTTTCGTCCAAATAAAAACACAAAATATTTTTTAAAATTATTTCTTCACCTGAAAGTGAAAAGGAAATTCATCGCGAAATTCCAGATTGTAACGACAAGAACTGCAATCAGTTTCGAAAGGTAAAAATTATACTTCATCCTGCCATGAAAAAAATATATAATAAAAATATTTATCCCCAGTCCAATAAGAGAAATACCGATAAATGAGGAATACTGAATTATTATATGCGGATCACCGCTGCGGAAGGTCCAAAGACGGTTGAGTATGTAATTTGATGTGGCAGCAAGTATGAAACCTGCTGAGTTTGAGACATATTTATTTAAACGCACCTTCTCTTTCAGCAACCAGGTGGTGCCGAAATCGATAATCATGCCCGACGCTCCTACAATACAGAATTTAATAAATTTCAGTATGAAAATCTTGTCAGGCATACCTTAATATAGATAAGAAATAATTATTACCACGGAGGACACGGGGGAGCACGGAGATAGTCACGGAGTATCTATTTCAGATTACCAATATTAACTATGGCTTTGAGCATCTGTTCGTGAAATACCCTGCCTTCAGCAAAATGAAGTGAATAGGTGAGTCTCAGATCCACTGTCCTGTCATTGATAAACTTCAAATAGAAGTCAGCCCTGTCATGGTTTCCTGCCCTGTAAACAGGATCTCCCCAGTATAGTTCATTCCCATGATCATTGTAGAAACTCATCTGCCCTTCACCCAGATAAAGTGTGTTTCGGATTCCTGCAAATTTCGATTCAAAAACGGCATCAAGATAAAAGCCATTATTAAATCGCCATTTGTTTTCCCCAAGCCTGTCTCTTTCCGTTCCTGCAAGATAACCAGCATTAATATCAGCAACTTCGAGCACTGACAATCCTGAAAGGTCTATTCCTGCCGTTGAAAGAAAGAGCCCGTTATCATATACTCCCCTGTCGATAAGCGGATTAAGATCACCGGCAAAATGAAAAATATAAGCATAATGCTGCAAATAAAACCTGTTTATATTGTACCTTCCTGAAAACCCCATAAAAAATGCTTCCCTGTCTTTTACGGATATCTGGCTTGTCCAGTCGAGCCAAAGGTTTATATTGAACTTTTCATCATGCATTTCCCAGAAGATACCATTTATGTTTGGCCTGTAATATGAAACCGAGTCCTGGAAAAAGATCCTCGGATAGCTTCCGAGTGTACCGGCCCGAGGGAAAGATCCCATCAAAAACCTGTACCGTTCTCTTCTGAATTCATAATAAGCAGTCAGGTACACAAAGTCTGCCTGATCTTTGCTCCCAAAGTCATGAATAAGTCCGGCTCCTGCAGCAAGGATATGCACCGAATCCCATGTCAGACCTACCTCGGGAGCAAGATTCAGCCCTGCCATTGTCTGGGGAATCTTATACTTTGACTGACTGAATTCGGTATTGTCAAAAAAGGTATTGAAACCTGCCTTCCAGAACAGATCCTGTGAAAAGACCTGAAGCGAAAGGCTTAAGAATATAACTAAAAGGTAATTCGAACGTATCATAAAGAAATTTGAGAAGCACAAAAGTATCAAAATAGCTTCTAAATTGGTGCAATTTAACGATTTTCCTTATTTTAGCGGATATTTAAACAGTATGTCAAACCTCGTAATTGTTCCTACTTATAAAGAGAAAGAGAATATAGAAGCATTGATAAAGTCTATTTCATCACTTCCTGTTTCTTTTGATATACTGATTATTGATGATAAATCTCCTGATGGCACTGCAGAAATTGTAAAGGAGCTTCAAAAGAGCTTTTCCAATTTATACCTTATTGAGAGACCAGGAAAACAAGGCCTGGGCACAGCTTATATAACTGGTTTTAAATGGGCTCTTGAAAGGGGATACAGTTACATCTATGAGATGGATGCCGATTTTTCACATGATCCGCACGATCTGATCAGGCTGTATAATGCCTGCAATGAAAAGGGTGCTGACGTTGCAATCGGTTCGAGGTATATCAGCGGAGTAAATGTTGTAAACTGGCCGCTCTCAAGAGTGCTAATGTCATATTTTGCTTCCATCTATGTGAGGATGATCACAGGAATGAAGATAATGGATACCACTGCCGGCTTCAAATGCTACAAAAGAGAAGTGCTTGAAAATATTCATCCCGACCATATAAGATCTGTAGGCTATGGTTTTCAGATAGAAATGAAATTCACAGCCTGGAAACTCGGATATAAAATCGTTGAGGTGCCTATAATCTTCACTGACAGGAAATTAGGATCATCCAAGATGACTGGTGGCATATTCAATGAAGCTCTCTGGGGAGTTCTGAGAATGAAGATTAGGAGTATGGTTACGAGCTATCCGAAAAAGAAAGGATAAAATGGCAACATCAATATTCTTACTAATAAGTATTTTAACAGCCACAATAGTAGTCACATAAGTTTCCCCTCCTTTTGAAGGAGGGGTGGCCGGAATGATTTATTACATTAGTATTACAAAGTTTTTGCCCGGCCGGGGTGGTTGATTAAATTATGCTCAACAGAGTCTTATTCACTGTACAATTTAAACAATGAAAAATAAGTCAAGCTTTCAACATAACAAATGATCAGATCAAACTGGCAAATCAACCACCCCGGCCGCAAACCTAAGCATCACCAAATAAATAATCATATTTTTGCGGCCACCCCTCCTTCAAAAGGAGGGGAAAGTGAATTGATCCGATCTCTTCAACTACCCTTTTCAACTTGTATTATAAGATAATAGCATTAATTTGTTGCATTTTATAATTAGTCCATGAATGCAATACTGATAAATAACGCAACAATAGTAAATGAGGGAAGGTCCTTCAAGGGAGATCTTCTTATTGAAAATGAAACAATTGCTACTATAGGAAAAATCCCTTCTGAAAAAATACCAGCAAATACAAAGGTAATTGATGCATCAGGCCTCCTGCTTATGCCGGGTATTATTGACGACCAGGTGCATTTCAGGGAACCGGGCCTGACACATAAAGGTGATATTTTCAGTGAATCGAGGGCTGCTGCTGCCGGTGGCGTTACTTCTTTTATGGATATGCCCAATACAAATCCGCAGACAGTAACTGTAAAAGCACTTGAAGAAAAATACAGTCTTGCTTCAGAGAGATCCCTCATTAATTACTCCTTTAACATAGGAGCCACAAATGACAATCTTGAAGAGGTCCTGAAGGCTGATCCTCTTAAGGTTTGCGGTATAAAGGTTTTCATGGGCTCATCAACAGGCAACATGCTGGTTGACAATGAAAATGCCCTGCGCAATCTTTTCAGGAACGCTCATATAATTATATCCTCACATTGTGAAGATGAACCTGTTGTCAGAAAAAACAGTGAGCTGTTCCGGCAGAAATACGGAGAGAATGTGCCCATTGAAATGCACCCGATAATAAGAAGCCGGGAAGCTTGTTTCAAATCTTCATCGCATGCAGTTTCCCTCGCCAGGGAATTCAATACGAAACTCCACATATTCCATTTGTCAACTGCCGATGAGATGAAGCTTTTCACAAATGAGATCCCCCTAAGTGAAAAAAGAATTACCGCTGAAGTATGCGTTCATCATCTATGGTTTGATGATTCAGATTATGAACGTCTCGGCACCCGGATAAAATGGAATCCTGCCATAAAGACTAGGTTCGACAGGGATGCCCTGAGGCATGCAATAAACAATGACATTATAGATATAGTTGCCACAGATCACGCACCGCATACAATTGAGGAAAAATCGGGCACATATTTCAAAGCACCCTCGGGCGGACCACTTATACAACACTCACTGGTAAGTATGATGGAGATGTGGCACAAAAAAATATTTTCACTTGAGAAGATAGTGGAAAAGATGTGTCACAACCCTGCTATTCTGTTCAACATCTCGAAGAGAGGATTTATAAGGGAAGGTTATAAGGCCGACCTCGTTCTTGTCAACCCCGATGATCCATGGACTGTAAATAAAGACAATATTCTGTATAAGTGTGGATGGTCGCCATTTGAGGGCGAGACTTTCAGATCACGTGTTGTAAAAACATTTGTTAATGGCACACTCGTTTATGATAAGGGGGTAATCAAGGATGAGTACAGGGGGCAGCGGTTGTTGTTTGACAGGTAAATAATCTTTCAGTAATTCGTGAATAACGCTTAAGATTGCTTCGTCACGCTGGTGCTTGACTCGCAATGACAGTGAAGTCAATTGTCTTTGTGCAATTCTAACAGCCACAAATGCCATGTAGAATTTTTGTCATTGCGAGCGAAGCGAAGCAATCTTCCTTACAACAAACCTCACACTGTTCCTGGTCCTCTGTTCAACAAGTATTTCCCGACCAGTTGTTATCCTGGAGATTGCTTCAGGAGTATAGTGACGTATTGAAAGGAGTTCTACATCTGCGTTATAGATAGCTGTGAAATGGGATTTATTCTCTGCTATAAACATTTCAACCTTTGGCCTCTCGTCATCAACACAAACATCAAGACTTACTGCACTTGCTTCAACAAGATTCACCTTAATTCCATTCTCATTAAATGAGTTGAAGATCTTCCCAAGGTTATCGCCCATTACAAATGAGAAATCCCTTGGAAGTATTGAAATCAGTATCTGGTCTTCCTTCCTGACATAAACCGGTCTCACCTGTTTTATTGCAGGATCTGACTTCACAATTGTTCCTGTATCGTTTGTATCGATGAATGATCTGACATGAAGCGGAATGCCTTTATTATGAAGTGGTTTTATTGTTTTTGGATGAATTACTTTCGCTCCGGAAAAGGTCATCTCAACAGCTTCCCTGTACGATACCTCCTCCATTTTTTCAGCGCCTTCAAACCATTTTGGATCAGCATTCAGCAGACCAGGAACATCCTTCCACACAACAACTTTCTCTGCGTCAAGCATATTGGCAAGTATAGCTGCTGTATAGTCTGAGCCTTCCCTTCCTAGAGTTGTTGTCTTTCCGGAATCGGTTCCTCCTATGAAACCCTGGGTAAGATAAATGTTGTGTCTCGTGAAGTCAAAAGCTGATACTGCCCTTGAAGTACTCTCATCCCACAGGATATTGGCATCACGATAGCGCGAATCAGTCCTCAGTACGTTCCTGACGTCAATCCATACAACCGGCTTTACATATATATTAAGGTATTCTGCAACAATTGCAGTAGACCATAATTCTCCATACGACACAACCTGATCATAATCTGCATCATAGGACTCATGTTCCCCTTCAGAAAGAAACCTTTTAAGTTCAAAAAACAGCTTATCTGACTTATCCCTGACAACTGAAGTATCCTGGAACAGTTCACTTATTACAGCCAGATGGCTGTTATAAACCTCATCAACTTTCCTCTTATAATCCTTGTCTCCTGAGATCCACAGCTTAAGAACATTTTCAAGTATATTTGTTGTTTTCCCGAAGGCTGACACAACAATAATAAGTTCAGACTGTTCCTGCCGGATAATTCTTCCCAGATTTCTGATACCAGCGGCATCCTTGACAGAAGCGCCGCCAAACTTATAAACCTTCATGAAAAATTTTTAACTGATAAAAGTAGAATAAAAGACAGGATCCTCAAAATATGTGGGCTCATACACCTATGCAATTAATTTACACCCCAACCCCCCTGCATCATCTTACCCCCCAACCCCCCAAATGGGGGGCTTTGAACAGCTCGATTTTCCTTCATTGCTTCCTTTTTTACCCCCTAAATCCCCCAAATGGGGGACTTTTTGTTCTGTTATAGATCATTATATTTCAATGAATTTCTGACAACAACCGTGCAGATTCATTTTTAATATTTTTGATAACGGTTTCTAAATCATTAGTTACTTGTTCATTTGTGAAACGGATGACAGTGATGCCAAAATCATTTAGAACATCAGTTCTCCCAATATCATAAGCCTGATGTGCCGGAATTTCATGTATCCCTCCATCAACTTCAACTACCAGTTTGATTTTAGGACAGTAGAAATCAGCAATAAACGTGTTTATCGGATGCTGACGCCTGAACTGTAAACCAAGCAACTGATTCTTATGAAGTCGTGTCCACAGTTGTTTCTCTGCTTCAGTTTCAGTTCTTCTCAGCTCCTTTGCCTTCAAAAACATATCAGGCTTTGCTCCGAAATACATTGGATATTCCACACTTAAACTCTTCATTTACTAATCTTTATACTGATTTATCAAATTTAATAAATCTTTAATTTTCTTTAAATTTACCTCCAACCTCCGAAACTTTTTACCCCCCCATCCCCCCGAAGCGGGGGGCTTAGGACCTTCAGTACGGCTTTTTAAGTCCCCCATAGCTTTTTACCCCCCAACCCCCCGAAGCGGGGGGCTTAGGACCTTCAGTACGGCTTTTTAAGTCCCCCATTTGGGGGATTTAGGGGGTAAATTACTCATATCTCAGCGCCTCAACAGGATTTCCCGATGCTGCCCTCCAACTCTGCCAGCTGATTGCACCCAGGGCAACAATCCAGGCTATTGCCGGACCGGCAACAAAGGTCCAGTATGGCATTGAGGGTCTGAAATTAAATCTTGCAAGGAAAAAGCTTCCAAGGAGAAAAGCAAAAGGAAGAGAGATGAGGGTTGCAACTGACAGCCATCTGGAATAATTGAGTCCGAGAAGCCTGATAATTGAAAAGACAGTGGCACCATTGATCTTTCTTATACCTATCTCCTTTGTTCTGCCTGAAGCCGTAAAGGAAGCCAGCCCGGTAAGTCCCATTATGGCAAGGAGAATAGATATAACAAATGCAACACCAACAAGGTATGACGCAGTTGTCAGCTCAGTCCGCTTCAGCAGATCACTGTAAGCATTTACCTGAAAATTACCCTCCGGATCATGCTTCTTAAGTGCTCCCTGTATCCTCCCTGAGAGTTGTGAATAATCTGAAGTTGCAGTCCTTATAAGCATACTGCTCCTACCTGTATTTGAAAGGGATATTACGGTTGGAGTATATGGCCCGGACAGATCAAGTGAATGAAAATCAGTAAAAATTCCGACAATAATACCCTTTCTGCCTTCAATAGTTATTGCTCTTCCAACAGGATTCTCATAATTCATGACCCTTGCAGCAATATCATTAATAAGAAAACATGATGAATCGGAAGGAAATGATTTATCGAAGTATCTCCCTTCAGTGATCTTCAGGTTCACCGCCTTATCAAAGCTGAAGTCCGTATTCACAAGCCAGAAATGGAGCTTCTGTGTTGCATCTTTTCCCTCCCAGCCCACTTCATTTGTAACCTTTGCATTGCGTCCGGGAATGCAATTTGTGAAACTGACTGTTTCTATACCCGGAATTGAGAGCAGCTCGGCTCTGATGCTCTCGGAATGAACTTCACTTTCAGGCGTATTGTGAACAATCAGCATCTTTTCCTTGTCAAAACCCAGATCGTAATTCCTGATAAACCTGTCCTGATCTCTGATTATCAGCACGATAATCATAAGCACTATTGGTATTGTAAACTGAAACACAATGAGTCCCTGCCTGAAAAAGGAAAAACTGTGTCCGGTTGACCTGCTTCCTCTCAGTATCTCAACAGGTTTTGGAGAGGAGAGATACAAAGCGGGAAGCATTCCTGATGCTACAGCTGCAAATAAGCCTATCCCTGTGAAGATCATTATAATACCAATATCCCCGAAATCGAAATGAACCTCACCATTAAACAGCCTGTTAAGAACATTTACTGATAACTTTACAAGATCAAGCGAAGTTGCAAGACTTATAAGAACCAGGATAACAGCTTCTCCCATTTGCTGAAATACCACGCCAATTTTTTGGGCTCCTACAACCTTTCTAATTCCAACCTCTCTGAATCTTTTGATATTCAATGCTATAGTAAGATTTATGAAATTAAAGCAGGCAATCAGCAGAATTGCAAATCCTATACTGCCAATTAGTACAACATTCTGCATTTCACGCCAGACTCTTCTTCCGCCTGAGTAGAAATAGAGAATTTTCTCCTTAAGAGGAAAGAGGAAAAGTTCCTGGGTCAGAGTTGTTTCCTGGAACTTAATAAGGTCTTTCATCTTCTCTTCGACCTGCTTCCTTGTTGCATTCCTGTTCAGCAAAACCCAGGTCTGACAGGCGTTTGCACCGCTTTCCATGGACCATGAGTTTTGGGCAAGATATGAAGCAAACGGGAGTATATAATCGAACTGAAAACAGGACTGTCCGGGAATATCTTTAAGGACTCCTGATATTGTGAAGGAAGTAAAGGCTGAATCCACTTTAATTTGCATTGATCTCCCGATGCAATCAGTTGTCTTGAAAAATTTCACAGCCATTTTCTCGGAAATGACAATTATGTTATTGTCAGACAGGACATTAGCTGCTGAACCACTTATAAGAGGAAAGGAAAAAATTTCCAGGAATTCAGGTTCAGCATAAATACCTTGTTCGGAGATTGATTCATTGGCAGTATAAAACTCATAATTACAATCCACTACTCTGGAATATGTCTCAATTTCCGGAATATTTTCCTTAAGAAGACCGGGAAGAGAGGCAGAAAGAATTCCATTTGGAAAGCGGTCACCGTTAAAATAAGTAACATGAGCATTAACTTCATAAAGCCTGTCATAGTTAATATGGAATTTATCATAGTTGAAAACCCTGTTCATGTTAAGGGCTGCGACTATAGCACATGTTAAGCCAAAGGTAAGACAGAGGTAATTGAGAAGAGTATATGACTTGTTGTGCCAAAAGAATCTGATTGATGTTTTGAAGAAATTACTGAACATTTTTTTACTCCTATTATTATATCTATTGATAATTTTCTTCCCCCCAACCCCCCGATGCGGGGGGCTTAGGACCTTCAGTACGGCATTTTAAGTCCCCCATAGCATCTTACCCCCCAACCCCCCGAAACGGGGGGCTTTGGATCTTCAGTACGGCTTTTCAAAGTCCCCCATAGCTTTTTACCCCCCAACCCCCCGATGCGGGGGGCTTTTGACCAACGTTACGGTTTTTCAAAGTCCCCCATTTGGGGGATTTAGGGGGTAAAATTATTCATACCTCAGCGCCTCAACAGGATTACGAGTTGCAACATACCAACTCTGCCATGCAATTGTAATAATTGTAAGTGCCATAGCCAATAATCCTCCAAGAATGAAAACGAACCAACTTAACTCAATCCTGTAAGCAAAGTTCTTTAACCAGTAATGCATTGCGATATATGCTATAGGTATAGCAGTCAAAAATGCCAGTGCAACACAAAAAATGAATCCTCTGTTTAACAAACCTATTATGTCAGATACTCTTGATCCATTTATTTTACGAATTCCAATTTCTTTGGTACGTTGCTTTGCATAGACAGATGATGTAGCAGTTAATCCCAGACAGGATACTGTAATCGCTAAAAGTGAGAACATTAATAAAATGCGTGCTTGCATCTTGTCTTTATAGTAATTATTCTCAATTTTCTGATCCAGAAACTGATATTCAAATGGATAATCTGGGTTAAATTTATCCCATGATGACCTGACATAATTTAATGTCGAGATTAAATCTGTACCTCTAAATCTTACACCTATGTTATATAAATAATCTTTCTTACTTAAACATATCATTACTGGTTCTATAACTTCTCTGAATGACCTGAAATGAAAATTCTCGACTACCCCAATAACAACCAGCTCTTTATTCCCATAACTGTTTTTCAGTCTCTTGCCAATAGGGTTATTCCACTTCATTCGTTCAGAAAATGCCCTGTTTATTATCGCACCATGCTCAAGATCAGTACTAAAATCAGAAGAAAAGTCCCGACCCATTATTATCTTCATTCCCATGAAGTCAATAAAATTGTAATCAACAAAGAAACATTTAACCGAAATTCCCTCAATTGAAGGTTCGTCGGGAGAGGAAGCCGCTCCATAGTGGTATGGGCTCGGGGGAAGAGAAGAGGCAATAGTAACATCCTTAATTTGAGTATTCTTCAACAAAGTCTCCTGTAAGGCTTTAGCTGTTTGAAATGTCTTGGCAACAGATATATTAATTACCATTTTTGGATTAAATCCCATTTCTGTCTCCTGCATATATACTAATTGCCTGAATATAAAGATGGTACAAATAATCATGACAATAGAAACAAGAAACTGAAAATATACATAAATACCTGAAGTTGAGAATTCCTTCAGCTTGATCGTTCCGGGACGAACTAACATTGTAGGAATTTTATGTTTTATAACATATTCTGACATTATCAATCCGGAAACAACTGAAACAAGCAAAAGAATACTGACAGAAAATACTATAGCAGGTAAGCTGTTGAGGTCATTAATATTAAAATTGAAGCCAGCATAATCAAGTAACAGTGGCTGAATGGCTCCCGAAATAAATACCGCCAGAGCCGCAGATAAAACTGAAAGGGCAACTGATTCACCGATGTAAAGCAAAACTATATTTGACTTTCCGGCACCATGTATTATTCGTATTCCAACATCTCTTGATCTCTTTGATACGTTTGAAATACTAAGGCATACATAATTGATACAGGCAATAATAAGGATACATACTGCAATACTTACAAAGATGACTACAGATTTTATGCTCCCCTGGTTTTCAAAATCATTATCGATATCTGCCGAATAGAGATGAATATCACGAAGCTTCTGAAGAGTAAAACCTGGAACATCCTTCCTGTAAGAACTATCAACATTTTCAGTGACAAAATTCTGGAACTCTTTTTGGAATTGTTCTGTATAATAATTTGGTGAAAGCAAAACATACGTGTAGAAATTCCTGAATCCCCATGATTCATTAATCCATCTGCCAAATGATTTTATCCGGGAGGGGTCATAGATCAAAAAGGAAAACCTAAGATGTGAATTTTGAGGAAAATCTTCAACTACTGCAGATATTCGTATATTATAAATCTTATCCAGTATCAGATTTTTACCTATGGGATTCTCATTTCCAAAATATTTTATGGCTGCTGATCTTGATACTATTGCAGTTTCCGGTGCATTAAGAGCGCTGCTGCTGTCTCCCCATAAAAACCTGAAGGTGAATATGTCAACTATTGAAGAATCAACATAATACAGGTCACTCTCATTATAGCTTACGTTATTGTATGATAAATTATATGGTCCCCACAAATTATATAATCTAGCTGAAGCAACAACTCCCGAAACATTTTTGGCCAGATTATCAGCAATCCTGTAAGTTACCTGTGCGCTTCTATACTCATTCTCAGGGTATGAGGTCAGGACTCTATAAATATTTTCATGTTTTAAATGGAAATTATCGTAGCTTAATTCGTTTTTTACATACAATCCTATTACTATACAACATACAAATCCAACTGTCATTCCAATAGAATTGACAATTGTGGTGAATCTCTGGCTGGAAAATTGTCTGATCTGATAAGAAATAAGATTCATTCTTTTTTAATTCGTGTATTTTAATCCCCTTTACTTCAATCTTTTACCCCTTAATATGAAGGGCTTTTGATAACCGGTACATTTCTTCAAGTCCCTTGTTTTTACCCCCCACCCCCCCGATGCGGGGGGCTTAGGTCCTTCGTTACGGCTTTTTAAGTCCCCCATTTGGGGGATTTAGGGGGTAAAATTATTCATACCTCAGCGCCTCAACAGGATTACGAGTTGCAACATACCAACTCTGCCATGCAATTGTAATAATTGTAAGTGCCATAGCCAATAATCCTCCAAGAATGAAAACGAACCAACTTAACTCAATCCTGTAAGCAAAGTTCTTTAACCAGTAATGCATTGCGATATATGCTATAGGTATAGCAGTCAAAAATGCCAGTGCAACACAAAAAATGAATCCTCTGTTTAACAAACCTATTATGTCAGATACTCTTGATCCATTTATTTTACGAATTCCAATTTCTTTGGTACGTTGCTTTGCATAGACAGATGATGTAGCAGTTAATCCCAGACAGGATACTGTAATCGCTAAAAGTGAGAACATTAATAAAATGCGTGCTTGCATCTTGTCTTTATAGTAATTATTCTCAATTTTCTGATCCAGAAACTGATATTCAAATGGATAATCTGGGTTAAATTTATCCCATGATGACCTGACATAATTTAATGTCGAGATTAAATCTGTACCTCTAAATCTTACACCTATGTTATATAAATAATCTTTCTTACTTAAACATATCATTACTGGTTCTATAACTTCTCTGAATGACCTGAAATGAAAATTCTCGACTACCCCAATAACAACCAGCTCTTTATTCCCATAACTGTTTTTCAGTCTCTTGCCAATAGGGTTATTCCACTTCATTCGTTCAGAAAATGCCCTGTTTATTATCGCACCATGCTCAAGATCAGTACTAAAATCAGAAGAAAAGTCCCGACCCATTATTATCTTCATTCCCATGAAGTCAATAAAATTGTAATCAACAAAGAAACATTTAACCGAAATTCCCTCAATTGAAGGTTCGTCGGGAGAGGAAGCCGCTCCATAGTGGTATGGGCTCGGGGGAAGAGAAGAGGCAATAGTAACATCCTTAATTTGAGTATTCTTCAACAAAGTCTCCTGTAAGGCTTTAGCTGTTTGAAATGTCTTGGCAACAGATATATTAATTACCATTTTTGGATTAAATCCCATTTCTGTCTCCTGCATATATACTAATTGCCTGAATATAAAGATGGTACAAATAATCATGACAATAGAAACAAGAAACTGAAAATATACATAAATACCTGAAGTTGAGAATTCCTTCAGCTTGATCGTTCCGGGACGAACTAACATTGTAGGAATTTTATGTTTTATAACATATTCTGACATTATCAATCCGGAAACAACTGAAACAAGCAAAAGAATACTGACAGAAAATACTATAGCAGGTAAGCTGTTGAGGTCATTAATATTAAAATTGAAGCCAGCATAATCAAGTAACAGTGGCTGAATGGCTCCCGAAATAAATACCGCCAGAGCCGCAGATAAAACTGAAAGGGCAACTGATTCACCGATGTAAAGCAAAACTATATTTGACTTTCCGGCACCATGTATTATTCGTATTCCAACATCTCTTGATCTCTTTGATACGTTTGAAATACTAAGGCATACATAATTGATACAGGCAATAATAAGGATACATACTGCAATACTTACAAAGATGACTACAGATTTTATGCTCCCCTGGTTTTCAAAATCATTATCGATATCTGCCGAATAGAGATGAATATCACGAAGCTTCTGAAGAGTAAAACCTGGAACATCCTTCCTGTAAGAACTATCAACATTTTCAGTGACAAAATTCTGGAACTCTTTTTGGAATTGTTCTGTATAATAATTTGGTGAAAGCAAAACATACGTGTAGAAATTCCTGAATCCCCATGATTCATTAATCCATCTGCCAAATGATTTTATCCGGGAGGGGTCATAGATCAAAAAGGAAAACCTAAGATGTGAATTTTGAGGAAAATCTTCAACTACTGCAGATATTCGTATATTATAAATCTTATCCAGTATCAGATTTTTACCTATGGGATTCTCATTTCCAAAATATTTTATGGCTGCTGATCTTGATACTATTGCAGTTTCCGGTGCATTAAGAGCGCTGCTGCTGTCTCCCCATAAAAACCTGAAGGTGAATATGTCAACTATTGAAGAATCAACATAATACAGGTCACTCTCATTATAGCTTACGTTATTGTATGATAAATTATATGGTCCCCACAAATTATATAATCTAGCTGAAGCAACAACTCCCGAAACATTTTTGGCCAGATTATCAGCAATCCTGTAAGTTACCTGTGCGCTTCTATACTCATTCTCAGGGTATGAGGTCAGGACTCTATAAATATTTTCATGTTTTAAATGGAAATTATCGTAGCTTAATTCGTTTTTTACATACAATCCTATTACTATACAACATACAAATCCAACTGTCATTCCAATAGAATTGACAATTGTGGTGAATCTCTGGCTGGAAAATTGTCTGATCTGATAAGAAATAAGATTCATTCTTTTTTAATTCGTGTATTTTAATCCCCTTTACTTCAATCTTTTACCCCTTAATATGAAGGGCTTTTGATAACCGGTACATTTCTTCAAGTCCCTTGTTTTTACCCCCCAAACCCCCGATGCGGGGGATTTAGGACCTTCATTACGGTTTTTCAAAGTCCCCCATTTGGGGGATTTAGGGGGTAAATTACTCATACCTCAGCGCCTCAACAGGATTTCTCGTCGAAGCTCTCCAGCTTTGCCAGCTGACAGTTAAAAGTGCAATTGTCAGGGCTGATATCCCTGCAACAGCAAAGATCCACCAGCTTACATCTGTCTTGTATGCATAACTTTTCAACCAGAGATTCATAAAATACCATGAAACCGGAACAGAAATAATGAAAGCAACGACTACCCATTTAACAAGATCACGGTTAAGCAAAAATAAAATCTCAGATGCTTTCGCTCCATTCACCCTTCTTATCCCTATTTCTTTAACTCGCTTCTGACAAACAGATATCGACATTGCAAGTATTCCAAGACAACAGATCAAAAGGGCGCAGGCCGCCAGCAGCATAAATGCCCGACGGAACGTCAGTTCTGACTGGTACATTCCCTGTATTGCATCATCCATAAATGAGACCTCAACAGGAAAAGAGGGTGATATTTCAGTAGCAATTTTTTTTATATCTGCTAAGGTTTTTTCCATAGCTCTGAAATCCTTTGAGGTAAAATGTACTGCACAAAAAGAGCAATCGCCATCATTCCTGATTACCAGCGGAGCAATCTCAGTATTAACAGGCTTATGATGAAAATCTTTTATCACTCCTAATACTTCAGCTTTCCTCCCGTCGAACGTAGCAAGTGATAAAGAGGACGGATCGGCTATATTATATTTTTTAATAAACGACTCATTCACAACCATTTTATCCTTATCGGTTGATAAGCTGTCAGAATAAAGCCTGCCAGAAATAATATTGAGTCCCATGAGTGAAAAAAAGCTTTCATCCGCACAAAAAGTATCAAAAAAGACCATTTTCTTTTCCCCCTGAAGATCAATTTCAACTCCCCAGTTTGATATCAGAGTGCCAGGATAATATTGTGAGAATGAAATTTTATCAATAGCTGGTATTTTTTCCAGCGCTGTCCGCAGGACATTCTTTTTTTCTATGAGTTGAGGAGTCAGTTTAATATTTATAATATTATCCTGGTTAATTCCCAGGGAGCTTGTACCATGAATTACCTGCTTCTGGACTAAAATTGTGAAGGATATAAGGGCTATTGCAACAATAAACTGAATGGTAACAAGTGTGCCGTTGGATGCATACGTGATTTTCCCTTTCAGAATTGTCCTTTTCAGATTGTCAATTGCATTTGAGGATGATATCCTTATAGCCGGTATTATGCTTATAATAACACTTAGAACTATAATACCTGATATAGTCAGAATTATAAATCCGAAACTGCCAATAATTCTCTCATTAAAAATAATGTCTGTTGTATTGTGAATTACCGGTGAGAAAGTAGAGGAAAGCTGTATGGCAATGAGAAGGGCTGCAAGAAAAACTAAATATGATTCTGCTGTGATCTCTCTGACAATAAGGAATCTGTTTGCTCCGAGGACTTTCAAAATACCAAATTGTCTGGTTCTTTCTCTCCATTGTGATGAGGAGATATTGACAAAATTAACAAGCGCTATCATCAGTACTAAAATAGCAACCATCAAGAGAGTAAAGGTTTTCTTAAAGCTGCCAAAAACCATATAATCCCTGAAAGTCCACAATTTTGAAAAATAAATCTTATTCAGTGGAATCAAACCAGCCTCTTTATATTGTTTCCTTTCATCATTCTCTTCCGGGATAAGCTGTTGCATACTTGCAATAATATTATTCAGATTCTGGTTCCTTTCCAGAAAGAAAAATGTCTGAAAGTTATTCCACCCCCATCTTGTGTACTGTTCCGGATAAGGCTGCAGGATTTTCTGAGATTCTACTGAAGTAATTGAATTGAACCTGAAACAGGTATTCTTTTCCTGCTCTTTAAATACAGCCGAAATTGTAAAGATTTTATCATTATTATATTTTAATTTTCGTCCAACAACCTGGTCTTCACCAAACAATTTTTCCGCAAGAGACTCTGAAATTGCCAGATTCATTGGCTCTTCCAAAGCAATATTCAGATTGCCTTCAGAACTTCTGTAACTGAAAAGCTCAAAAAACTCCTTGTCCGCAAACAGCATATCTGAAATAATTGGTTCCTTTTCCTCTGATTGAAATACTACGGCTTCCCAAGGAGCAGTTATTCGTACAATTGATCTGATCCCGGGTATCTTTCCTTTTACTGTTTCAGCAAGAACGCCCGGAGTGTAAATTGAATTTGCTGAAGCATTCTTTCTCAGTATGAAAACTTCATTGACATTTTCATGAAAATTATCTGTCGTCAATTCGCTGTAACTATATATTGATAGTATAATTACAATTGAAAGACTTATTGATAAGCCAAACAGATTTATCAGGTTAGTAACAGGGTGACGGACGAAATTCCTGAAAACTGTTTTAAATAATACTCTCATATTCCCCGATATTCAAAATAGTACATTAATCCATAAATAATATTACTATTTTCATGCCATCATAGTAATGCGTTGAATATCTGTTTTTTACTAATTATGTCCAATAATTATCGTATATTTATTTTACTATTTATCGTAAAATATTTTTACGTTTTTAATGTCGTGTTCATATTTTTATTAATTTTAACCACAGAGTTAAAAATGGAGTTTTTAACAGTGATACTCCGTGATAAACTCCGTGTC
>ENA-UOWG01002100-UOWG01002100.1-activated-sludge-metagenome-genome-assembly--contig:-NODE-2100-length-17821-cov-13.432680_pt1 | contig 17821 bp, 11 predicted proteins | sample MGYA00238147_ERZ761563 | MGnify/ENA primary metagenome ERZ761563 (study PRJEB28884, sample SAMN05720216) | anaerobic digester metagenome | isolation source: active sludge of municipal... | reverse complement strand
GCGTCTTGCAGGATTGGGTGGTGAAGCCGGAGTTGCGCAAAGTGCCCGGCGTGGCTGAAGTGAACACCTGGGGCGGCTTCGAGAAGCAATATCACGTCGTGGTCGAAACCGACCGCCTCATCAAGTACCGGTTGACCTTCGAGGAGCTGATCGAGGCGCTCCAGGCGAACAACCAGAACGTGGGCGGCGGACAAATTGTCCGCGGCGGGGAATCCCTGCTGGTGCATGGCGTCGGCCTGACGACCAACGTGGTGGAGATCGGCAACATCGTCATCACCAGCCACGATGGCACGCCTGTCCGCGTTCGTGACGTGGCGGCAGTGAAGGACGATCACGAGATTCGCCGGGGCGCGGTGACGGCCGATGGCCGGGGCGAGGCGGTGCTGGGGTTGGGCTTCATGCTCATGGGCGAGAACAGCGCCCTCGTCACGCACGCCCTGAAGGCGAAGCTCGCCGAAGTCCAAACGCACCTGCCGCCGGATGTGAAGGTGGAAGTGCTCTATGACCGCACCGAACTCGTGGACAACGTGATTCGCACGGTCGAGCACAACCTGCTCGCAGGAGCGCTGCTGGTGATCGCGATTCTTTTCGCGTTCCTCGGAAACCTGCGGGCGGGCCTGATTGTGGCCGTCGCGATTCCGGTCTCCATGCTGTTTGCCGGCAATCTCATGCTGCAGACCGGCATCGCCGCCAGCCTGCTCAGTCTCGGCGCGGTGGACTTCGGGCTGATCGTGGATGGAGCGGTGGTGATGGTGGAGAACGCCATGCGCCGGCTCGCGGACCGGCAGCATCAATTGGGCCGGGCGCTCACCCTGGACGAACGAGAGGAGGTGCTGCGGAGTGCCCCGTTGGAAGTGGCCCGTCCGGTGGCCTTCGGCGTCGGCATCATCATGATCGTCTTCCTTCCCATCCTCACGCTCCAAGGCATCGAAGGGAAGTTGTTCAAGCCGATGGCGCTGACTCTGATTTTCGCGCTGGCCGGGTCGCTGATTCTGGCGCTGACGCTGACGCCTGTCCTTACAGCCCTGTTTCTGCCCAGACAGGCGAAGGAGAAAGAGCCGTGGCTGGTCCGGCTGGCGCATCGGCTATACGAGCCGGTTCTGGATGCCGCACTTCGGTTTCGGAAGCTCACCCTCCTGGGCGCGGGGGTCTTGTTGGCCGGCGCGCTGCTGATCGCCTCACGGATGGGCGGCGAATTTCTGCCCAGACTCGGCGAAGGGGCGATCGTCGGCACAACCGTGCGCCTCGCGGGCATTTCCGTGGACGAAGCCGTGGCGCAGAACGACCGCATCGAACAGGCGCTCATGAAGGAGTTCCCCGACGAGATCGAGCACATCTGGACCCGCCTCGGCACGGCGGAGGTGGCCACCGATCCAATGGGCGTGGAACTGGCCGATTTCTTCCTCGCGCTCAAGCCCCGCGCACAGTGGAAGAAAGCGCGCACACAGGCCGGGTTGACCGAGAAGATGCGCGACGTGCTCAGCCAGGTGCCGGGAATGAAACCCGCCTTCAGCCAGCCCATCGAGATGCGGCTGAACGAAATGATCGCCGGGGCGCGCGGCGACATTGCCATCAAGGTCTATGGCGACGACCTGGAAGAGCTCCGCCGGTTGGGCGGCGAGGTGCAAGCTGTCCTGGCTGGAATGCGGGGCGCAAGCGAGGCATCGGTCGAGCAGTTGACCGGGCAAAGCTTCCTGCAAGTGCGCGTGGATCAGAAGGCCATCGCCCGCTACGGCTTGCCGACACGCAACGTGCTGAACGTCGTCGAAGCCGTCGGCTCGCGCCGCGTGGGCGACGTGCGCGAGGGTCAGCGGCGCTTTCCGCTGGTCGTGCGCCTTCCCGACAAGCAGCGCAGCGATCCAGAAGCCCTGGCTGCGACTTTGATTCCGACTGCCTCCGGCCCGGTGCTGCCGCTGAACCAACTGGCCAAGGTGGCCGAAATGGAAGGGCCATCCACCATCAACCGCGAATGGGGCAAACGGCGCATCACGGTGCAATGCAACGTGCGCGGGCGCGACGTAAAGAGCTTCGTGGCCGAGGCCAAGGCGAACATCGGCAGCCAAGTGAAGCTGCCCGAAGGCTACACCATCGAATGGGGCGGGCAGTTCGAGAACATGGAACGAGCCAACCAACGGCTCATGTTCGTTGTGCCGACGGCGCTGGCGCTCATTTTCGTGCTGCTGTTTTTCAGTCTGAAAAGCCTGCGCGAGGTCCTCATCGTTGCCTCCGGCATTCCGCTGGGGCTGGTGGGGGGCGTGCTGGCCCTGTGGCTGCGCGGCCTGCCCTTCACAGTCAGTTCTGCCATCGGCTTTGTCGCCCTGAGCGGCGTGGCCATCCTCAACGGCCTGGTGCTGGCCACGTTCATCAAGCAGAAGCTCGAAGCCGGGACGCCGCTGGATCAGGCGGTGCGCGAGGGCTGCCTGGTGCGGTTGCGCCCGGTGCTCATGACCGCGCTGGTCGCAGCGGTGGGCTTCATTCCGATGGCGGTCAACGTGGGCGTAGGCGGCGAAGTGCAGCGGCCGTTGGCCACGGTCGTCATTGGCGGGATATTCACCAACACACTATTAACCCTGCTCGTGCTCCCGGCGCTCTACACGCTGTTCAAGGGCAAAAAGGCCGCCGAAGTCGAGGCGTGATTCTAGTGTGGCGCAAAGCGAACCCGGCCGCGGCGTCGATTGGCCCACCGAATCTGTCTTTTCCAGGGAAGGGAATGAGATTGCGCCGCCGACTTGTTCCCGGCAGAGTCAAGAGGTGCCGGCTTTCTTGGTGCCCGAGCGCGGCCATTGACGGAGCCGTGCCAAGAACTAATTGACTCGGCGCGTGGGTTCAGCCTTTTCGCGCCCCGTTCAGAAAGAAAGCCCGGAAAGGAAAGAAATGAAAGTCGTCGAAATCGCATTCACAGGATACCCGGTCAGTGATCTCAAGCGGGCGCGCCAGTTTTATGAAGGCGTTCTCGGCCTAACCGTAGCCAGGAACTTCGGAGACGAGACCACTGGCTGGATCGAATACGACATCGGTTCGGGAACGCTATCCATTGGCAACGTTGCTCCAGAATGGAAGCCCTCACCCGGAGGCGGTTGCGCGGGATTGGAGGTGGACGATTTCCCATCGGCCGTTGAGGAGCTAAGAGCCGCGGGCTGCCGCGTGGAAGGCCCCATGGAAAGCCCGGTTTGCCACATGGCGATCGTCTCCGACCCGGACGGCAACTCCCTGGCGATTCATAAGAGAAAGGTGTGACATAGCGGCAACAGGGCAGGCTCCGGCCGCGTGGGCCCAGGCCAGCACCGACGGCCGATTTTGCCGTAATTCGTCATGATTTCCGTGCCGTCGGAAAACACAGTGCGGAAAACCGCTGGCGCAGCGGATTCATGAGCAGGGGCGGTTCAGCCCAGCCCCTGCAACACGAGATCGAGATGCTCCGCGGGCTGCACTTTGCGAAGCACGGCTTTCACCCTTGCCGTCCGCGCCAGCCCGGGAGAAGGGTCAATCGATGAAACGATACTTCGCTCGGAACATTGATGGCAAAGGCCGGTTGGCGCGCGGCCTGATGGGCTTGGCGCTGCTGGTCGGTGCGGGTTTCAGCTTCGGCCAATCGGCCTGGCTGGGCATCCTTCTGGCAGCGGCCGGCCTCTTCGGCCTATTCGAAGCCGTTCGCGGTTGGTGCTTCGCGCGGGCCTGCGGCCTCAAGACCAAACTCTAAACCCTGGAAGGGCTCAAGTCGTCGATGGCGGCGGCGACGAGTTCCTTGCCCGTTCCAGTCTCGCCCAGCAGCAGGACTGACGCATCGGTGGGCGCAACCTTCTCTGCCTGGGACTCTCCAGCTTTATCGGGCTGCCCCAGCGTGCTACGGTCGAGTCCAAGGGCCTCACAGATGCGCCGCTGAGCCTCTAGAATCTCGCGATCCAGGGCCTCGGCCGCAAGGCCGACGAACCGGGCGGAGAGGTCCGCCAAGAGGGTCTTGAACCGGATTCGTTCCTCCAAGTCGAAGCCAATAGGGTCACATCTAAATATTCGACATATCCAAAATCCTGCCTAATGAATGTCAAATATGTAGATGCGACCCCATTGTCCATTGTGCGGCGATCCAAGCCGCTATTCATCGCCACCGCAGCAGGAAAGAGACTGCGCCGACGGCGTGACAACGGTTGTCCTCGACACCAACACTGTCGTCAGCGCCATCTTCTGAAATGGTCATGCCGGCACGGTTTCTGATGTGGCTGCGCGAGAACCGGCTCCCGGACAACGCGATGTAACGGACGATACCTGCGCAATTCTCGTCCGCCGCTCCGAGCACCGCAGCCGCCAGTCGGATTGGGCGTCCTGTTGGCTGGGGCGAAGGCGCCAGCAACGCAATCGCCAGTTCAGCATTGGACAGCGGAACTCCCTAGGCAGTGCTCGCCAACGAACCCAGATCCCAGAATGGCTTGACTCAGGTCCGTTCGGTTCTACTCTCGCTCACGCATGAAAGCGACTTCACGGTTTCTCTACGTCGGAACCCAGCACCATGCCTCCCTTATCAGTCAGTGCTTCTGGCGCGCTTGGCCTTCGGTGTTCGGGTGCGTCCTGAGCGCAGCCTGGGTACTCCTGGCCGCCAGCGGACTTGATGCTGCCACCACAGCAGCCGCCCCGGCGAATCCGGAACAGAAAGAACCAATCAAGATTTACATCCACACCGACCTCGAAGGCATTTCCGGAATTGATTCGATGGAGATGATCGAACGGACCGGCTCGCGTTATCGCCAATGCTGCGAACACCTGATGGCCGATCTCAATGCCGCCGTTGACGGCGCCTTCGCGGGCGGCGCCACACATGTCACAGTTCTCGACAGCCACGGGGGCGGCAATAACTTCATCGTCGAGCTCTTGGATAAACGGGCGGAGCTGGACGCGCGTCCGAACAAGAGGTGGTGGGGGATTCTCGATGATTCCTATCACGGCACTTTTTTCATCGGCGCGCATCCCATGTCGGGAACCCAAAACGGATTTCTCGATCACACCCAGTCTTCGCTGACCTGGCACGATTACTCCGTCAACGGGCGGAAGATGGGCGAGCTTGCGCAATGGGCTATCGTGGCGGGCAACGGGCGTGTCCCCATGTTAATGGTGAGCGGAGATGAAGCCGCTTGCATCGAAGCCCGCAACTTCTTCGATCCGGTCGAGACCGCAGTCGTCAAATACGCCCAGGGCCGCAACCGGGCGAAGCTGGTCGAACTCCAGGAAGCCCGTCACCGAATCCGTGAGGCAGCCCGGCGGGCTGTGAACCTGGTTGGCAAGGCCCGTCCCCTCACCCCTCTTAAGCCGATGGAAATCGTGCTGGAGTTCAACCGTGCCGACTACTGCGACGGCATTGCTGCCAAGCCAGGCATTGAGCGTCTGGATGCTCGGACCATCCGCTGGGTGACAAGTGATCCTCTGGCGATCCTGCCTTGAGCGCATCCGTGTAGGGAAGGCCGTCTAATCTGGGTGACGGCAGCCTGGCAGGCTTTGGGGAATGTCGGGATTTACGCGCCGCTTTCCAAGCCGTGGGGATCAGCTCAGCCACGCGATGGGCAGGCCATTCGCCGAACCGGGGCAGCACGTCCATGAGGCAGGCCCGCCTTTTGCCTTGGCTGCCAGCCGCGATCACGGGCGGAGCGCCACGGTGTAGCGATAGTTGTCTGCCGTGGCCCAGTCCGCGGCGGCACGTTCTTGTCCAAACGTCGTGATGTGCAGGATCAGGTCATGCGTTTCGCGGTCCTCAACCAACGGAAAATTCGAGAATTGAATGTCCCCCTGGCCGAGCCATCGATCGTCAATGGCCGTGACGGTCGCTCGTTTGAGAGCCGCATCGTGCTCATCGATTTCTGCAATGACCAGCGGGTAGCGCGGCGAGTTGCCGGCCGGCGGCTTTTCACAGATGTTGCCGATCCAGTAGAGCCGGCCATTGCGAGCGTGTCGGAGCATGCGATGAAACGACGACGGCGAGTAGAAACTGCTGCCATCGTCGTAGCGCCATTCGCTGGGCGGTGTGAGCGTGCGCCCGCCGTCGGTCGAAAGGCTGTGGAGTTTCCGGCCCGGCAGGGCGGCCTTCGTGCCATCCCATCCCTGGGTCGAACCGCGCCAGACCACCAGCAGCCGTCCGTCCTTGAGTTCGGCCACCTCCGGTTCCATGAGCCCGCGCGCGGAAGCCTCCGGCGAAATCTCCACGCGCGCTCCGGGCGTCCAGGTGTGTTCCTGGGCCGCCGCGTCCCACCGGCCCGCGAACAGGACCGAGCCCATGCGCCACGGACGGCGGTTATTCTTCGGGTCGCCGGGCGCGTTGGCGTGCGCCAGGCAAACGACCAGGGAGCCGTCCGAACGCACCAGGATGTTGTTGCCAGGATAGCCCTCATTGTGATTTAGGAAATCCGCCGCCAACGGCTGTCCCGGATCGAACGCGCCGCCTTGCTCGTAGCGGAGAGGCCGGGGCGCGCTCCAGGTGCGCCCGCCGTCTCGAGAGGCGCGCACATAAGTAAAATTGTGGTAGAGCTTCTGGTCCTGGATTTGGCGCAGCCAGAGTTGCACAAACGTCTTCGAGACGGGGTCATAGACGCCGCTGCTCTCGCCTTCCCACACGGACACACCTCCATAGTTCACCTTGTTGGACGGTTGGATGGGCTTCCAGTCCGACCAAGTGCGGCCGTTGTCGTTGGACCAACGGGCTTGGATGTCCTCGCCCACGTCCGATTCGCGCTCGATGCCCTGCACCTCGCGCAGTTCACGGTCCGGCCCGATGTACTGCAACCCGACCCACGGCGCGACGCGCGGCGCGGGATGTTTCAGGTACAGCTCCTTCTTCACCAGCGCGATGGGCAGGTTCGCCTTCCACGGCGCCTCGGCGGCTGCGCCTTCCGGCACGCGCAGCACGCGCCGCAGGCCTTCATACAAGCGCGCCTCCGCGCCCGGCGCCACCCAACACCAATCGGCCAGGTTGCCATCGTGTTCGGCGACGTGGCGCTCGGTCGGGATGTAGCCAGTCGCGCCTTCGCCGTAAGCCGCGACCAACACAAAGCAATCCGGGCGCATCCGCTGGGCAGCGAGCTGGAATTCCACGTAGGCCTCGCCGGGCAGGAGCAACCATTGCGCCGGGCCGAAATCGACACAGGGGATTTCAATTCGATGGCCGGCGTCCGCGTGCCGGCGCCAGCTCAAGCCCATGGCTGCCAAACAGCGCTGAAACGGTTTCTTTTCAGTGGCGAGCTTCTGCTCCAAGTCCGCCACGGTAAAGCCGGGGCCGTCGCGCGGTTCCAAACGCACCCGCGCCACGCGAAAGTCCACGTTGGTCAGCGGCGACCGTTGCGTCGCAGCCCAAGCCGCCGCCATGGCTTGCCGCAGCCGCCCAGCCAACGCGACCCGATTCGTGGTTCCGCCGGCGTTGTACTTGCCGGCCACGAGATTCCCGGCGCAGCCGGTGAAGTAAATCTGTTGGACGCCCGGCGTCTCTTGCTGGCGCAGGCGCCGCGCCAGCCCGGGAAAGTCCGCCGAAACCTCGCCCTGGCCGTAGTGACTCATCGGATGGACGGCATACCCGCTCACGGCAGCAAGGGGAGCGTCGCCGTCCCAGAAACTCAATGTCTTGAGCCACGGGTCGATGAGGTTCTCCGCCGCCTCGCGCGCGACCGGATCGCGCGTGGTGCTCATGCGATCGAACCGCACGGCGCCGTCGGCCAGCAGATAACGGCGGTTCGAGGCGATGCGCTCGACCTGCGCGGCGCCCATCCCAAAATGCGTGACGCGCCGCGCGGACGGCAGCGACTCGCGCAGCGCCTGGGCGACGCGCTGGACCGCGACTGCGTGAAAAGCCGGATCGCAGACGGTGCCCTCGCCCTTGAATTCGCGGAGAATCCCTTCGGCCGCCAGGTCGGCCACCGGCGCGTCATGCTGGTGGACCGCGCAGACCATCACGCGCTCGCGATCGGTCCCGGCCGCTTCGGCCAGGACATTCTGCCAATCCTCAAACGCCTCATTGCGAATCTCGCACCAATCGACGGCGACGAAAACAATCGGACGCTCGGCGCCCACCAAGACCAAGCCATGCGCTTCGAGCGGGTCGGCCACGCTCTTGGAAAGCCAGGCCCCGCCCATCATGCCGTGGCCCATTGGCACCGTGACGTCCGCCGAGAACGTGGCCAGCCGAAACTGCTTCTCAGCCGCTCCAGCCGGCGGGCTCGAGAGCCACGCCATGAATCCAAGGAGCGAAACGCAATGCCGCAGTGCGCGAGGGAGTTCGGGAAATGAACCGCGTTGGTGCGTGCGCATGACCTGAGTTCAGCACGGAACGGAACGGCTGGCAATCGGCCAGAATTGCGTTAGGTGCCGGGGATTTCGGACTCGCTATCGCGCCGCTCTGGCCTGGCGCACGGCATCCACGGCGTATTACTTTGGGGATGCCCCCCATTCGATCGAGAGCAAGGACACACCTTGCCGGGGCAGCATGAATGCCAGCGAAGCGGCGCCATTCTAGAACCGCACCGTTTCCGGGGAACTGAGCGCGGCCAGTTGGCCTTCCTGAACAAGGTCGCCATATTGCTCCGGGCTCAGACCGTCTTCACCCCGCCGAACGGCGAGCGTTGGCGCCTTCTCTGCCGGCCGCGTGCTGCCGGGCGTGAACTGCCTTGGCTCACGCGGAACCGACTTGATCAAAGTGGATGGGAAATGGGATCCTTCCCCCGAAAACGGCAGCAGTCCACCGCTCCAGATCAGCCTATGCAAACAAATGCAGATCGCCTGAATCGTCGGTCCTTCCTGGGCAGCGCCTTCGCTGCCGTGGTTACAGCCTCCGTTGGCCGGAACGCTGTCGCGGCGGAGGAACCCTCCCCGGCGAGCGCACCGGGTAGCGCACCGGGTGCCGAACCCGCTCTGCGGGAGAAGTTCTTTGACTGCATCGCGGGCTGCCACATCGGCTCGGCGATGGGAGCACCGGTTGAGGGGTGGTCCTGGGAGCGCATCGAGCGGGAATACGGCTGGCTCGACCGACTCCTGCCTTATTCCCACTACGGCAAGAAGGACTGGGTGCGTGAGCCGGGAACCACGGAGGATGGCGTCGAGCGCCAGAAGTTGATGATTACCGCGATCCTGGAAAAGGGCGACCGCATCAATGCCGAAGACTTGCGCCGCGCCTGGGTGAACCACATGAATCCCAACGCGGCAGGCTTGGTCTCCGAGCCGTTCGAGGGTGCCTTGCTGGCGATGGCCAAGACGCACATCCCGGCCTCGGACATCGGCAAATACTGCGACTATTCCGGCCTGGTGTCCCTGGCGCGGTCCTGCCACCCGATCGGGCTCATCAACGCGGGGGACATTCGAGGTGCCATCGAGGACGTTCGCGAGATCGGCCAACTCTACAACACCGCCAACAGCCGCGGCATTCTCTGGGCCGAGGTGACTACCATCGCCATCGCCGCCGCCACCAAATCAGGCGCCACCGTGGATCGCGTGTTCGATGCCGTTTTCGACAACTGCGACCAGGTCGATTCGCGTTTCATGAGGCCGGCGGGCATCCGGGGCGAGTTGGAACGTGCTCTCAAGCTGACGGACGGCTGCGCCGATGTTCGTGAAATGCGGCGCAAGTTCGACACGATGTATAGCGGCGCCGGGATGGTGTATGCGCAGAGCTATGCCAACGAAATCATCACCAAGGCCCTCTGCGTCCTGAAGATGAGCAGGGGCAACACCTGGGAAGCGATGAAGGCCGGCGTCAATATGGGTCGCGACACGGATTGCCTGACGGCGGTCGCCGGCGGCATTGCGGGAGCCCTCTCGGGTGCGGCTTCGATTCCGCCGCAATGGATCCAGCAGACGGACGATGCGACAGCCGCCAACCCGCATACGAACTCGAAGCGAACGCTGCGCGAGACCTCCGACGGGCTTTACCAGGCGTTCAAGACTCGGCTGGGCCGGCTGAAGGAATACGTCACCCAGATGGACATCGGCTGATCGCAGGGAACGTTCATGGCAATCTCACGAAGCCAGTGCCGTTCTCGGTCGCCAACAATGCCAGCGTCGGCTCGCCCTGCTTCTTCGATTCGACACGGGGCACACCTGCGGTTCGCCGGCAACCCTCGCCGGCAACCGGGTGCTCGATCCAACCGGCGGTCCATCAGGCTGGATACCTGAAGGTCGCTGGTTCAAGCTCAGCCCCCGCAACCCATTTTGGGGCCGGAACATGCGTTTAGGCCCTTTGTTTACAAGGGTTTGCTGCATGTCTGCCATTTCCAATCTCCGGCGGTGAAACGAGGCGGACACCCTGAAATCTGGTGGCCAAAAACCAACAAAACCGCCAACGGGAAACCAACCGCCCCACCAGCAAGCGCTACGCCGAAGGAGGGCGCGAGTCCGCCGACATCGCCCTGCGGCGCAAAGCGCCGGTACGCTCGTCTAGGTGCAGGGCCTGGGCGGTTTGAGCCGCGCTGAGGTGCTCTTGATCTCGATAGAGGCGGATCTGTTGGAAGGTCGGTCAACGACAAAGATTCTTCCCCAGCGCCGTCGGTAACAAAACACGTGATGCAAGGGGTGGGGAAGAATCTTTGTCGTTGACCAGTCGCGGTGCGCAAGGAGCTCTGGCGCCCCGAGAATCCCAACGCCATCCCCGGGGTCCGGAGCTACCACCTCTCCAGGGAGGAGATCCGCGAGGCCCAGCTCGCCCACGGAGTGACCGACAACCATGTCGGCATCGATTCTGGACACGCCGCCGCCGACGTTTACGCCCACTGCCTGCGGTGGGGCAGGATCGTGCCTTCCCGCCAGCCCGGTCTGCTGCCGATCCACGTCGGCTGGACCCCCATGAAAGGCCGGGAGCGGGACGCTTCCTGGAAGGATCCCAAGACCAAGCAGCCGCGGCCTTATTGCCTGGGCAGCGCGGCCCTTCCGCATCGGAAGTTCCGGCTCCCCCTGCTCGAGTTCAACGGGGATTTCCTCTTGGACATCCTGGCCAAGCTCCGAAAAGGGCCGGAGGGCGCCGGTGGATTTCGGTGGGAGCTGACCGGCCAGGCCGATGAGGAATATTTCCGGCACCTGGACGCCAAGGTCAAGAAACCCGAAGTCATCGGGCGTTCCGGGAAGGTCCAGGTCATCTGGCGGCTGCGCAGCGGCCGCTGGCCCGATCATCTGCTGGACTGCGAACTGGAGCAATTGGCGATGGCGATGATCCACCGCCGATTGCCCTGGGCAACGATTGCTGCGCCTGAGAGGGAGGAGGAAACCGCATGAACCGTCATCTGAGCCGGAAAGACATTGCCGCCCTGATCGATCCGCGAATGACGCCAAAGCAAATCAGTCGTAATGAACGCCGCCTCGGTCTCGACCAGGCCCGGATCCGGTTGAATCGACGCGTTGTTCTTTATCGCACCAAGCAAGCCCTGGGAATCTTGAGGGCAAAGGGATTCGATGTTTGAACGCTAAAAGGGAGCGATGGCGGCGGCCCATCGCGTCCGACGATTTGAACGGCGTCCGCCCACTGCCATTCGCTCCACTGGCTAGGCGGTGCGCTCATCTCAACGCCAAAATCCGTCAATCATACCCTTGACTAGGTGATGTGGGAGCCGGGAGGTCAATCCTCCCGGCGACCCGGTTGGACCATTCCATGGCACGCTAATCGGGTTTTGGTGCAAGGTCGCTCCTTGCGACGCTCAGCCTCATCGACCGTTGCCCGACAAGGGCCTTCATAGCAGTCAGTCGGGTTTTCCCTGCGGCACTCCCGATTCCAGAACTCCTGACATAGGACATTTCAAAATGTCCGCTTTTCTCCTCACGAGGGGGTGCAAATGGCATAGCGCAGGCGCAGGCGTGAGCCCGGGAAGTCCATGTTCATTGAGTTGAGTTTCTCGCACAGTGTCGCGATGGCTCGCGTGCGGTGCGGCGAACCTTGCGGCCAGAGCGTGACCCGCAACTCCGTCGCCGTCACCTCCAAATCCGCCGCACTCAGGAAGGCTGCTTGGATCAAGGTGCGGCCTTCGTCCTCGACGCGCCGGTAGTGCGGCGCGACCGCGTGCACCAGTTCGCTCTCGGCCTGGTAGGCCACCATCTTGACCAGGTTCGTCAGATGCTTGATCTCCGGCGCCAATTTGACGACCGGTTCTGCGCTGACGCTTTGCACCGGGACGCGTCGCGGCAGCTTGTCCCGGCGGGTCTGCAACGCGAGGAGGCGCTGCCACGCGGCCCAGATTTGTCGTCCCAGCTTGCCCTGAGCAATCTTGAAGCCGCGCATGGTGCGTCGTTGTTGTTCCACGTTGGTGATCGCTTCCAAACCGTATTCGGCCTGGAGGCGATCCCACTGGGCCTGCGCTTGGCGCAGTTGGGCGTCAACGCGCGCCCAGGCTGGATTGGGCACTTGGCGGGTGGGATCGTCGGGCTCGACCGCGTAGTCCACCAGAGCATCCAAAGCAAATTCGCCACGAAGATAGTCGGGTAAGAGGATGGCCTTGCGGCCATCCTCTCCCCTTGGAACCGTACGGGCGGCTTTCACCGCATACGGCTCGAGCCGCGTCAAAGCCCTGCGTCAACAGGACCGGTCCGGCACGACGGTTGAATCCCTGCTTGGCGGGAGAGGCCAAACTTCTTGAAGAACGCACGTTCTGCAAAGTAGTCGTCCCAGGCGGGATCGAAGGGATTGGCGTCCCCGCGAATCTTGACAAAGCGTTGAATCGGAATCCGTGTCGTTCTGACCAATCTGCGCCAGATGATTTGGCCCGTTTCCAACCGCTTGGCAGTATCGACAGCAAACACCCAATCGGAGTCGTCGATGGAGTGGAAGTATCGCTTCTTAATCCAGTCGGGGCTCTTTTGTGGATGTCGGCGTTTAGCCCATCGCCACAGCGCTTGCCAAATCTCATGGTCCACCCGTTCAAAAATTGCCCTGGCCGACACATGCCGATGATAGTTGGCCCAACCACGGATCACGGGGTTGAGTAGCTCAATCAGAACGGCTTGGCCGATAGTGGCATTCTCCTTGATCAGCCGGCGGACCTTCTCCAAGAACGCGTGCGTGTTCTTCTTCGAGGGCTGGATCACCAGTTTCCAGAACAGCCCAACTGTCGTGAACTGGCTAAGGTCCGCTCTCAGTCGGGTCGCACGATCAACTGGAAGAAACCGCCCGCCTTTGCGCCGTCGGTGAACTGGATGCGCTGGATCACATAGTCCCCGTGGTCCTCCGCCACGAAAGGCCCCCCGCCCAACCGCGCGGAGAATGGCTGAGCCAGGTCCGGCGTGTGCCGCACTTCCATGGAAACGCCGGCCGAGAACTTGGACTGCCGGAAGAAGACGTCCACGCCGGTCATCAACCCCTCCGATCCCACGGTCAGCCAGAAGACCTCCCCCAGCGATTCGGGGACCTGCGGGTCCAGCTCCATGGCGAACTCGATGAGGTTCACGAGCCCGTCGCCGTCCGCGTCGTCACCTTCATCGCGCTGGGCGGGGTCCTCGATCTGCGCGGAAGCCCAGGCCGCATACGAGCTGTCCGCGTTTCGATACTCGAGCAGCCATCCATCGTAATAAACGTTCAGCCGATCCCCCGCGCGCCCGACCCCGCATAGTTGGACTTTCCAGGTCACAGCCTGTTCGGGGACAGACGACGTCAACAAAACAGCCTCCCACCGCAGGTTCTCCGTAGCGACCAACGGGCCGCTCGCCACCTCCGCCAGCACATTCCCCTCCGCATCCAGAACGGCGAGCACGACTTCCCCAAAATCATCCGCCTCGGGCGCCGTTAAGCGCTCGGACAGGAAATAGCCGGACAAGTGCAAGGAACTGAAGCCCGGCCGCAAGAGGCCGGTTTGTGTCAGCGTCGCTTCGCTCCCAGGTTGCTGCGCCAGGCTGAAGAAGAAGGCCCCTTCTTTCGGTCTGACCGTGCCGGTGGCCTGGCCGATTTCTGTAACTGCTGCCACCATCCCCGAGGAGCCAGTCCACCCGTCTAGACTTCCCATCTCCGCGCCTCCGTTGATCAAACCGCGCGGAGCAATCTCGACCACATAATCTTCCACCTCGCCGTCTGTCGCCTCGCCGAAATAGGACAGCCCTGGCTGCGTGCTCAACCGGAACCGGGCATGGGATTGCGGAACCGCATCGGCAGGCACCGGAAAACTCAGCGGCGTCTTTCCAGGACCGATTATCATATCTTGGAACAGTTGTTCATCCGCGTCGTCCCAGTCCCCATCCCCGTTGAAATCGATACAGGCATTGAGATAACCTTGGATCGAGGCGATCACTTCGACCGAAGCCATCGGACCCTGCACCATCCCGCCCTTAAACAGGACACCGTCTTCGTCGTTGGGCCCGCCGGGTGGATTGAGGTCATCGCCCCCGTTTGGCTGGCCGTTCGGCTCGAGATCGAGCGCGTAACCCAAATAGACTTCCGGATTATAATGATGCCGCGCTCCGTCGTCCCCGCGCAGTGTTGGATACGGCGCTGGCGCATCGCCGTAGTCCAGCAGTTGCTGGTTGCCAAAATCCACGGCGACCGTTTGGCCCGAAGGAAGAACCACGATTCGTGGGCCGTCGATTGGCTTCGAGGTTGAAACAACAAACACGTCGGAACATTGGTTGTTGTCCTGCCCCAGACCCAGCAGGTTGTCGGCCGCCGAGTGAAAAGCTATAAACCGCCCGTCGGCGCTGAGAGAGGGATACCAGGAATCCCCGTTCCCTGTCTCGCCGCTGGCGCTCTGACTCACCCGTTGGATCGCGCCGGTCAACCGATCCACCATAAACACATCACGTCGATTGTTAATGTCTTGGCCCACACCCAGCAGGTTGTTGGCCCAGGAATCGAAAGCCACAAACTGCCCATCGGCACTAAGAGAGGGAGAGTAGGAATCCTCGTTCCCTGGATCTTTATTGGTGCTCTGACTCACCCGTTGGATGGCGCCGGTCAACCGATCCGCCATAAACACATCACGTCGATTGTTGATGTCTTGGCCCACACCCAGCAGGTTGTTGGCCCAGGAATCGAAAGCCACAAACTGCCCGTCGGCGCTAAGAGAAGGAGACTCGGAATCCCCGTTCCCTGCCTCGCCACTGGCGCTCTGACTCACCCGTTGGATCGCTTCGGTCCACCGATCCACCACAAATACGTCGTACCGCTGGTTCATGTCTTGGCCCACACCCAGCAGGTTGTCAGCATAGGAGACAAAAGCCACAAACCGCCCGTCGGCGCTGAGAGAGGGATACCAGGAATCCCCGTTCCCTGCCTCGCCGCTGGCGCTCTGACTGACCCGTTGGATCGCGCCGGTCAACCGATCCACCACAAACGCGTCCACGCGGTGGTTCGTGTCCTGGCCCGGACCCAGCAGGTTGTCAGCCCGGGAATGAAAAGCGACAAACCGCCCGTCGGCGCTGAGAGAAGGAGACTGGGAACTCAAGTTCCCTGCCTCGCCGGTGCCGCTCTGACTGACCCGTTGGATCGCGCCAGTCAACCGATCCACCACAAAAACGTCGGAGCACTGGTTGTTGTCCTGGCCTGCCTCCAGCAGGTTGTCGGCGAGGGATGCGAAAGCCACAAATCGCCCGTCGGCGCTGAGAGAGGGCCAGTAGGAAACCTGGTTCCCTGCCTCGCCGCTGGCGCTCTGACTGACCCGTTGGATCGCTTTGTTCAACCGATCCACCACAAACACATCGGAGCACTGGTTGTTGTCCTGGCCCGCACCCAACAGGTTATCTGCCCACGACTGGAAGGCCACAAACCGCCCGTCGGCGCTGAGAGTGGATCCGACGCTCGAATGATTTCCAGCCTCTCCGGTGGCGCTCTGGCTGACCCGGTGGATTTCATATGGCAACTGGGTTTGATTCGCCACCCACCCCGCCTGCGGAACCTCCGCCACCCAATACACCCCCGGTATCAGCCCCGCAAAACCATACGCCCCATCCGCCCCGGTCGTCATCGCCAGTTCCCCAGCCCCCTTCTGCCCATCCCCATCCGCATCCAGAAAGATCGTCCAGCCCGCTAACCCCGGCTCGTTCGCATCCCGCTCCCCATCCCCGTCCCAATCGTCGAACTTCACCCCGGCAATCCCGCCCCCCTCCCGCACCTCCCGCACGTAATCCTCGACCTCACCGTCCGCCGCCTCCCCGTCAAACGATACCCGCGTCTGCGTGCTCAACCGAAACCGCACCACGCATGCCCCCGCCGCAATCCGCTTGGGCACCAGCACGCTCACGGTCGTCAATCGAGCCGTCAGCCATTGATTGGTGACGATCTGTTCCCCTGCATCCGCCCAGTCCCCGTCCTGGTTCCAGTCCGCCCACGCATTCAAATATGCCGATCCCCAGTCGCTTAACACCTCCACCGCCGCCGTATTGCCCATCACCCAGGGCGTCAGGAACCTCACCCCGTCCTCGTCGTCACTGCGCACCCGATCATCCCCATCGGCCCCCGCTGTCGGTTGCCCCTCGGCTTCCCCATCCAGCCGCGCGCCGAGCCGCACCCCACCCGGTACCATCCGATGCCGCGCCCCGTTGCTCGCCAGCAACGTCGGATACGGCGGGTCCGGCGCGTCCCCATAATCCATCGGCGTCGCCGCTCCCAGGTAATGGCTCGAATCCGTGTCGCTTACTGTCGATCCATCCAGCGCCCGGGCAGTCACTGTCCCCACATTCCCGTATTGCCCCAACACCACCGTCCCGGTCGCCTGGCCCACCATCGACTCGCCAACGCCCAGCACGGTCCACGGACACGTCACCACCACGCCATGGTCGTCAGTCACCTGGATATTGCTTAGCGGCACATTGCCGGTGTTCTTCACCTGGTAAGTCCACTCGACCGGGTCCCCCACCACCAGGGTCGGACCCGGCGCCGTATCCGCATCATCGCCCTCGGTGAATTTCTCGAGGTCAATCGAAGCCAGCGGAGGATCGATCTCGATCCCGTAATCCTCGACCTCACCGTCCGGGGCCTCGCCGGCAAACGCAAGCCCGGCCTGCGTGCTCAGGCGGAACCGGGCCATAGACGTCCCGGGGACAGTCTCAGGGGATACCAGGAAGGACAACACATTGGGTCCAACGGTCAGCGGCACATCGGTGAAAATCTGCTCGGCCGGATCACTCCAATCCTGGTCGCCGTCAAAGTCGATCCAGGCCTGCAACAGACTCTGTCCGTTCATGGTAGCCATGTTCACCGTCACCTCGACCTGGGCCATGGTGCCGGGCACCGGCGGTCCGAGGAACCGCACCCCGTCCTCATCGTTGGGCGCACCAGTGGGATTGAGGTCATCGCCCAGGGCCGCCGGGTGCGGTTGGCCCTCGGGCTCGAGGTCGATGTTCGATCCCAGACAATATCGGGGGACCACGTGGTGCCGGGCGCCATTGGCCGATTTCAGGGTGAGGAAGGGTCCAGGCGCATCGCCGTAGTCCAGCAGTTGACGGTTGCCAAAATCCACGGCGACCGTTTGGCCTGGGCCCACGTAAGCCAACGCGGGTCCTAAGTGCGAAGTTCCGGGAACCGGGCTCACGAAGATATCCGGGAATTCATCTGGAGATCGGCCTCGACGTAGCCGTGGGTCGTCTCGGAGCTTTCATGGCCCAGCCACAGCGAGATCAGTTCGTGTGCCACTCCGGACTGGAGGAGATGCATGGCGGTGGTATGTCTACTATGCCGCGAGCGGCATAGCCGGCATACGACTGCCATGACCCTGCTCCAAAGCGGCGTCGACATCGCTGTCATCGCACTCTGGCTTGGACATGAGTACATCCAATCCACCCAAACCTACCTGCACGCGGACATGGCCATGAAGGAAAGGGCGCTCGGGCAGGTGAACCAAGACAATGTTGGCGGCGGCGTAAACATGGGGTGAAAATGGCGGTTTGAAAATGCAGGTAG
>ENA-UOWG01002098-UOWG01002098.1-activated-sludge-metagenome-genome-assembly--contig:-NODE-2098-length-17832-cov-20.446813_pt1 | contig 17832 bp, 12 predicted proteins | sample MGYA00238147_ERZ761563 | MGnify/ENA primary metagenome ERZ761563 (study PRJEB28884, sample SAMN05720216) | anaerobic digester metagenome | isolation source: active sludge of municipal... | reverse complement strand
CGCGGGGCCATAATGACCGCCGGCCCTCCATCCTGTCCCGCATGAGCACCGATCCCAAGTCCGCCCTGCGCCAGGCCGCGCTCGAGTACCACGAGTTTCCGCGGCCCGGAAAAATCGCGATCGCCCCGACCAAGCAGCTGACCAACCAGCGCGACCTCGCCCTGGCGTACTCGCCCGGCGTGGCGGCGGCGAGCGAGGAGATCGCAGCCGACCCGGCCACGGTGTTCCGCTACACCGCCCGCGGGAACCTGGTCGGCGTCGTCACCAATGGCACGGCCGTCCTCGGCCTGGGCGCCATCGGGCCCCTGGCGGCCAAGCCGGTCATGGAAGGCAAGGCGGTGCTGTTCAAGAAGTTTGCCGGCATCGATGTCTTCGATATCGAGATCGACGAGCGCGACCCCGACAAGCTCATCGAAATCATCGCGGCGCTCGAGCCCACCTTCGGCGGCATCAACCTCGAGGACATCAAGGCTCCCGAGTGCTTCGAGATCGAGCGCCGCCTGCGCGCTCGCATGAAGATTCCGGTCTTTCACGACGACCAGCACGGCACCGCGATCATCGTCGCGGCCGCCATGCTCAATGGCCTGAAGATCGTCGGCAAGTCCGCGGGCGAGATCAAGCTGGTGGTGAGCGGCGCGGGGGCTGCAGCGCTCGCCTGCCTGGACCTGCTGGTGGAAGTGGGACTCAAGCGCGAGAACATCTGGGTGACCGACATCGAAGGCGTGGTCTACGAGGGGCGCGAGAAGCTCATGGACCCCGAGAAGGCGCGCTACGCGCAGGTCACTGCCGCACGCACCCTGGCCGAGGTGATCGCGGACGCGGACGCGTTCCTGGGCCTGTCGGCCGGCAAGGTCCTCAAGTCCGAGCACGTGGCGAAGATGGCGGCGCGGCCACTGATCTTCGCGCTCGCCAATCCCACGCCCGAGATCCTGCCCGAGGAAGTCAAGGCGGTGCGCGACGACGCGGTGATCGCCACGGGACGCAGCGACTATCCCAATCAGGTCAACAACGTCCTGTGCTTTCCTTTCATCTTCCGTGGCGCGCTCGACGTAGGAGCGACCACCATCACGCGCGAGATGGAGATCGCCGCGATTCACGCGATCGCGCGCCTTGCGCAGGAAGAAGCCAACGACCAGGTGGCCACGGCCTACGGGGGCGAGGCGCTGGCCTTCGGGGCCGAGTACCTCATCCCCAAGCCCTTCGACCCGCGCCTGATGATGCGCATCGCCCCCGCCGTGGCACAGGCGGCCATGGAAAGCGGCGTGGCGACCCGTCCGATCGACGACCTCGCGGTCTATCGCGAGACGCTCGCGCAGTTCGTCTATCACTCGGGCACTTTCATGAAGCCCATCTTCGCGGCCGCCAAGCGCGCCGCGATGGGAGGCGGCAAGTCGCGCATCGCCTTCGCCGCCGGCGAGGACGAGCGCGTGCTGCGTGCCGTGCAGGTGATCATCGACGAGCGCCTTGCGCGCCCGATCATCATCGGCCGGCCTGCGGTGATCGAGCGGCGCATCGAGCGCTTCGGCCTGAGGCTGGTGGCGGGCCAGGACTTCGAGCTCGTGAACCCCGAGTCGGACCCCCGCTACCGCGACTACTGGGAGAGCTATCACCGCATGACCGCGCGCAAGGGCGTGACCGAGTCCTACGCGAAGCTCGAGATGCGCCGTCGCCACACGCTGATCGGCGCCATGATGGTCGCCAAGGGCGATGCCGATGGCCTCATCTGCGGGCTGTTCGGCACCACCGACCTGCACCTTCACTACATCGATCAGGTGATCGGCCGGCGCGCCGGCGCCTCGGTCTACGGCGCCATGAACATCATGATGCTGCCCGACCGCCAGGTGGCCATGGTCGACACCCATGTCAACCTCGACCCCAGCGCCGAGGAGCTTGCCGAGATCACGCTGATGGCCGCCGAGCAGTTGCGCCACATCGGCATCGAGCCGCGCGTGGCGCTGCTGTCGCACTCCAACTTTGGTTCCAGCAACGCGGCGCGTGCCGCGAAGATGCGCCGCGTGCTCGAGCTGCTGCGCCAGCGTGCGCCCGAACTGATGGTCGACGGCGAAATGCACGCCGACTGCGCGCTCGACGCCGAGATCCGCGCCGCGGTGATGCCCTACTCGACCCTGCAGGGTGACGCCAACCTGCTGGTCTGCCCGGACCTCGACTCGGCCAACATCGGCTACAACCTGCTCAAGACCGCGGCCGGCAACAACATCGCCATTGGTCCCATCCTGCTGGGCGCGGCCGCGCCGGTGACCATCCTCACGCCAACCGCGACGGTGCGCCGCCTGGTCAACATGACCGCGCTCACCGTGCTCGAGGCCAACGCGCGGCGCTGAGATGCGCAAGGTGCCGGGCATACTGGGCCGCGCGCTCGCGGCAGGGCTGGTGCTGGCGGCGGTACTCGGCGCGCCCGCTGCCGCCGCGCGCGATGATCGGCCGCGCGGCCTAGTGGGCGAGGTGACCCTGGCGGAGCTGCCGCCCGAAGCGCGTCAGACCCTGGTGCTGATCCAGCGCGGCGGGCCCTACCCGTACCGCAAGGACGGCACCGTGTTCGGCAACCGCGAGCGCCACCTGCCGGCACAGCCGCGCGGCTACTACACCGAATACACGGTGCGCACGCCACGGGAGCGCGACCGCGGCGCGCGCCGCATCGTTGCGGGCCGCGGCCCGGCAGGTGACCCCGCCACCAGTGGCGAGTACTACTACACGGCGGATCACTATCGCAGCTTCCGCCGCATCCGGGAGTGAAAGCATGAACGCCGCCCGCTCCAGACCCACGCCGCTCGAGCTGCCTGCGCACTGCCTGCGCCGGCGTGGCCAGGTATCGGTCAGCGAGGTCAAAGCCTGGGCCGTCGCGCACGGCGAGCAGGCTGCCGAGATCGCGCTCGAGGACTGCGCGAGCCAGGACGCCGCGATGCGGGTCTTTGCCCGGGCTCTGCACCTGCCCAAGTGGTTCGGGGCGAACCTCGATGCGCTATACGACGCGCTCACCGATCTGCCCGGCGAAGCCGGCTGGACTCTGGTGGTTGGCGGCCTCACGCACGGGCGGCTGCCGGCCGCCACGCGCGAGGCCCTGCTCGAGGTGCTGCGCGACGCCGTGGACGACGCCGCCGGCCGCGGCCGCCCCTTCCGAGTGCTCTACGACTGACGCGAACTCAGCGCGGCAGCATGCGGCCGATGTCGGCCATTGCGGCATCCAGGCTCGAAGGCTCGGGCAGTCGGCCGTCGGGACTCATGCGATCGATCGCTTGCGGCAGCACCTGGGCCAGCAGATCTCCGAAGCCGCCGCTTTCCATCCCGGCCTGGCGTGCCATGTCGTTCATGCGTTCCTGACCGAGGGCCTGGGACAACTGGTCCGCGGTGACCGGCAGGTTGTCGCCCTTCGAAATCCAAGAATCGAGCTCGCGCCCCATGCCCGCGCCTTGCAACTGCTGCAAGAGCTGGTCAAGGCCGCCGCCGCCCTGGCTGCCGGCCTGGCCACCGCCGCCCAGCACCTGGGCGAGCACGGCCATCAGCGGATCGGCGCCCCCAGCGCGGCCGCCGCCGCCGAGCACCTGGGACAGGATGGAACCAAGCAGATTCGACATGCGGACCTCCGTGTAGGGTTGAACGGGCAGGCCGCGACTTTAGCCCGACGCGCCCCAATCACCCGCCAATGCCTGACAGGCGGCCAGGGCCGCGAGTCCGGCCGTCTCGGTGCGCAGCACACGCGGGCCCAGCCTGAGCGCAGTGAAGCCGGCGGCGCGCGCCACGCCCAGCTCGTCGGGCGTGAAGCCTCCTTCGGGTCCGACCGCCAGGGCGAGCGCGTCGCCGGGCGCAGCGCTCAGACGTGCATCACTCGCGACCGGGGCGAGCACGTAGCGGTGCCGGGCGGCGCTGGCTGCGCAGGCCGCGCGGAGATCGGCCTCGGCCAGGATCTCGGGGACACGGTTGCGGCCGCACTGGGCGCAGGCGGCCAGTGCGATGTCCCGCCAGTGCGCCAGGCGCCGCTCGAGGCGCTCGCCGCTCAGGCGCACCACGCTGCGCGCCGCGGGCACCAAGACAATGCGAGCCACCCCGAGCTCGGTGGCCTTCTCGACCACCCAGTCGAGCTTGTCGGCGGCGACGATCGCCTGGATCAGCGTCAGGTCCAGCCCCGACTCGCGCTCGACGCCGTGCCACTGCGTGATCCGCGCCCAGGCCCGAGGCCCCGCGATCTCGAGCGTGGCCTGCGCCTCGCCGCCCCGTCCGTTGAACAGCACCAGCGCGGAACCCGGCGCAAGCCTCAGCACGCGTAGCGCGTGATGCGCGACGCGCTCGGGCAGCGCCAGGTGCGCGCCCGGCTCGAGTGCCGCGTCGACGAAGAAGCGCGGTGTGCTCATCCTGCGCGGGCCACGGGCCGGGGAAGGCGCGGCACGGGGTGTCTGCCGGCGCCCAGGCTCAGGCGGCGCGCAGGTGCGGCACGCGCGGCGACGGCTGGTCCAGGGACTCGTCGACCAGTTGCGCCACGAAGGTCGGCAGCGCGAAGAGCGCGCCGTGCAGGCCCGCGTGGTAGTAACGCAAGTCGCCGATGGCGCGTTCGGCAAGGCGGTGCGCGATCGCCTCGGTGGTGTAGCTGCGCGGGTCGAGCGTGTCGCTCGCCACACCCAGGCACCACAGCGACCCGTACAGGGGAATGAAGAGCGACATCACCGCCACTCTCGGGAACACGCGGCGCAACGCGGCGGCGTTCTTGCGCACCGTCTCGGGCGCGTACACCGGCGAGCCCAGGTGCAAGCTCAGGGCGCCGCCGGGTGCAAGGCGCTTCTGGCAGAGGCGGAAGAAGTCCTCGGTGTAGAGGTGAAACGCCGGCGTATCGGGATCGGTGAGGTCGAGCACGATGAGGTCGAACAGTTCATCGCCGGTCTTGACGAACTCGTAGCCGTCGCCGATGCGCAACTCCAGGCGCGGGTCGTCGAGCGCGCCGCGGTGAATCGAGCCCAGGTGCTCGCGGGCGACCGCGATCACCGCCGGGTCGAGTTCGGCCATCACCACGCGCTCCACGCCCGGGTGCTTGAGGATCTCCTCGGTCGAGCCGCCGTCGCCGCCCCCGATCACCAGAACGCGGCGCGGGTCGGGGTGCGCGAGCAGCGCGGGGTGCGTCATGCACTCGTGATAGAAGAACTCGTCGCCCTCGCTGGTCATGAAGCGACCGTCCAGACGGAACAGCTTGCCGAACTGGGGGGTGTCGTAGACCTCTACGCGCTGAAACTGCGAATCGATCTCGGCGAGCTTGCGGCTCGCGGTGAAGCCGTAGCCGGCGCGCGGGTTGAGCCAGTCGAACACCAGTTGTTCCTGGGCCACCGCGCCGCCCGGCGCCGCGGCCACGGCCTGGGCCGCGACGGCATCCGTGTCGGCTGCCATGTCGCCGCGGGTGATCCGATGCACCACCTGGCTCTTGGGCCGGAACGCGAGCATCAGGGTGTCGAACACCTGCTGCGCCTTGGGCGAGTTGTCGTCGGTGAAGTTGCACACATAGACGTCGAGCGTCACGCCGCGACGCTCGGGCCAGGTGTGGATCGCCAGGTGCGACTCGGCCAGCAGGACGGTGCCGGTGATGCCGCCGGGCTGGCCGTTCCACTCCGGGAACACGTGGTACTTCTCGTCCACGATGGTCAACTGCGCGTCCAGCGTGGCCGATCGGCACAGCACCGACAGAGTATCGAGGTCGGTGAGCAGCGTGTCGGCGCACGCGCAGTCGAACAGGTCACCGGTGAGGTGTAGCCCTTGCATTTCGTCCCCCAGCAGGTCCGCCCCTATCGACCTGAATCGCGGCGGGCGCCGCAACCCCTTGGTTCGGGACCTGCTCGCGGGTGCGCGGCGAGCAAGTCGGTCTTTTGTCTGGTACCGGGGCCTCAGAGCCGCGTGCCGCGCCTTGTGCGTGACACTTCGGCCCGAATCAGCAGGGCCCACCGATACCTGTTTGTCCGAACCAGTATCTGTGGCAAGGGCCAGGATTCTACGGGACCGCCTCGCGCAGCCGCAAAGTCGCGTTGTGGGATCAGCGCGGGTCGGGCTGACCGTAGTGCGTGGCGCGCGCCTACAAGCCGCCGGGTTCCAGTTCGGAAGCTGCGGCGCAGGCAGCGCGCCTGACCTCCGCGCAGGCGGGTGCAAGGGGGCCTTTGCTACACTTCACTACTCATCTGCGCCGGCCTGCCGCGGCCTCGAAAGCGGCCTCACGGCGCCTCCAAACGCCGCCTTAGCGGCTCCGACACATGCCCTCTACCGTCTCGACCCGGACGATGGCCAACGCGATACGCGCGCTGGCCATGGATGCGGTGCAGAAAGCCAACTCCGGCCACCCCGGCATGCCCATGGGCATGGCGGAAGTCGCCGTGGCGCTCTGGTCCCGCCACCTGCGCCACAACCCCGCCGATCCGCGCTGGCCCGCGCGCGACCGCTTCGTGCTCAGCAACGGCCATGGCTCGATGCTGCAGTACGCGCTGCTGCACCTGTCGGGCTACGACCTGGCGATGCAGGAGCTGATCAATTTCCGGCAACTGCACAGCAAGACTCCGGGGCACCCCGAGGTCGCCGTCACTCCTGGTGTCGAGACCACCACCGGCCCGCTGGGCCAGGGTTTCGCCAACGCCGTGGGCATGGCGCTGGCCGAGAAGATGCTCGCGGCCGAGTTCAACCGCCCGGGCTTCTCTATCGTCGACCACCACACCTACGTCTTCGTGGGCGACGGCTGCCTGATGGAAGGCATCTCGCACGAGGCCGCCTCGCTGGCCGGCGTGTGGCAGCTCGACAAGCTGATCGCCATCTACGACGACAACGGCATCTCGATCGACGGCAAGGTCGAGCACTGGTTCGCCGACGACACGGCGCGCCGCTTCGAGTCCTACGGCTGGGCGGTGATCGGTCCGGTCGATGGTCACGACGTGGAGGCCATGGACGGCGCCATCGCCGCTGCCAAGGCCACGGGCAAGCCCGCCCTCGTGGTGGCGCGCACCGTGATCGGTCAGGGTTCTCCCAACCGCGCCGGCAGCGAGAAGGCCCACGGCGAGGCGCTGGGCGAGGCCGAGATCGCCGCCACGCGCGCGGCGATCGGCTGGGAGCACCCGCCCTTCGTGATTCCTGCCGACGTCTACGCGGCCTGGGATGCGCGCGCCAGCGGCGCGGCGCGCCAGGCCCAGTGGCAACAGCTCTTTGGTCAGTACGCGGAGCGTTACCCGCACGAGGCGGGCGAGTTCGAACGCCGCATGCGCGGTGACCTCCCGGCCCGCTGGGGCGACGCCGTGCTCGACGCGCTCGTCGCGGCTGCCGACAAGGAAGAAACCGTCGCCACCCGCAAGGCGAGCCAGCTCGCGCTCGACGCGCTCGCGCCCTGCCTGCCCGAACTCGTGGGCGGCTCGGCCGACCTCACGGGTTCCAACCTCACCAAGTGGAAGGGTGCGGCCCCCCTGCGCCCCGACGACATCGCCGGCCGCCACATCAACTTCGGGGTGCGCGAGTTCGGCATGGCCGCGATCGTCAACGGCATCGCGCTGCACGGCGGCTTCATCCCGTTTGGCGCGACCTTCCTGACCTTTGCCGACTATGCACGCAATGCGCTGCGCATGGCCGCGCTCATGAGGCAGCGCGCGATCTTCGTGTTCACCCACGACTCGATCGGCCTCGGCGAAGATGGCCCCACTCACCAGTCGGTCGAGCACGCGGCGAGCCTGCGTTTGATTCCCAACATGGACGTCTGGCGCCCCGCCGACACCTGCGAGACCCTGGTCGCCTGGGCCAGCGCCATCGAGCGCCGCAACGGCCCTTCGAGCCTGCTGTTCTCGCGCCAGGCAGTGCGCTTCATCGAGCGCGACGAGATCGACGCCGACGCCATCGCGCGCGGCGCCTACGTGATCAGCGAGGCCGCGGGCGGCATCAAGAAGGCCAAGGCCGTGATCATCGCCACCGGCAGCGAAGTGCCGCTCGCCGTGGACGCGCAGGCCGCGCTGCTGGCGGCCGGCCTCCCGGTGCGGGTGGTGTCGATGCCCGCGACCACCGTGTTCGACCGTCAGGACGTGTCCTACAAGGCCAGCGTGCTGCCCGAGGGCTTGCCGCGCGTGGCGATCGAGGCCGGCGTGACCGACGGCTGGTGGAAGTACGTGCGCGGCACGGGTGCGGTGATCGGCGTCGACCGCTTCGGCGAGTCGGCGCCTGCCGGCGTGCTCTTCAGGGAATTCGGATTCACCATCGACAACGTGGTGGCAGTCGTCAATCAAGTGATCAGGGGGAAGGCGTAATGAGCATCAAGGTAGCGATCAACGGCTATGGCCGCATCGGCCGCAACATCCTGCGCGCGCACTACGAAGGCGGCAAGAAGCACGACATCCAGATCGTGGCGATCAACGATCTGGGCGATTCCAAGACCAACGCCCACCTCACCAAGTACGACACCGCCCACGGCAAGTTTCCCGGCACGGTGACGGTCGACGGCGACACCATGGTGGTCAACGGCGACCGCATCCGCGTGCTGGCCAACCGCAACCCGGCCGAGCTGCCCTGGGGCGAGCTGGGCGTGGACGTGGTGCTCGAGTGCACGGGCTTCTTCACCAGCAAGGAGAAGGCCTCCGCGCACCTCAAGGGCGGGGCCAAGAAGGTGATCATCAGCGCGCCCGGCGGCAAGGACGTCGACGCGACCATCGTCTATGGCGTCAATCACGGTGTGCTCAAGGGCAGCGACACGGTGATCTCCAACGCCAGTTGCACCACCAACTGCCTCGCGCCGCTGGTCAAGCCGCTGCACGAGAAGATCGGCGTGCTCAACGGCCTGATGACCACCATCCACGCCTACACCAACGACCAGGTCCTGACCGACGTCTACCACGAGGACCTGCGCCGCGCGCGCAGCGCCACGCAGAGCATGATCCCCACCAAGACCGGCGCCGCCGCCGCGGTGGGACTGGTGATGCCCGAGCTCAACGGCAAGCTCGACGGCTACGCCATGCGCGTGCCCACCATCAACGTGTCGATGGTCGATCTGTCGTTCATCGCCGCGCGCGACACCACGGTCGATGAGGTCAACGCCATCCTCAAGGCCGCCAGCGAGGGCGAGCTCAAGGGCATCCTGGGCTACAACACCGAGCCGCTGGTGTCGATCGACTTCAACCACGACGCGCGCTCCTCGGTGTTCGACGCGAGCCTCACCAAGGTCTCGGGCCGGCTCGTCAAGGTCGGCTCCTGGTACGACAACGAGTGGGGCTTCTCGAACCGGATGCTCGACACCACCGTCGCGCTGATGGCCGCCAGGTAGCGCCGGTTGCCGTCACCGCGTGTGTCAGGGGCCGCCGCGGGCGGCCCCTTTTTCTTCCCGGGCCGCAGATCACCGGGCCGTCTGTCTGGCAAGCGTCACATTCGGTCAGCGCCTCTGCGGTCGCGGTTGCGGCGCCGTCGGCCGACGGGCACCATGGATGCCTGATTCGGGCTTTGAGGCAGGAGCAGTGATGCGCGGGTGGGTGATGCAGGTGGTGGTGGCCGGGCTCGCCGGGCTGGCGGGGCTGGCACAGGCCCAGTCCACGGCGGCGCGCAGCCTGCCGCGGGCCGAGCCCGTGGACCAGTTCATCGTGGGCTTCCGCGGCGAGGCCGCGGCCTCCGTTGAAGACCGCGTTGCCCGCCTGTCGCGCAAGTCCGCCGCGCCGCTCAGCCTGCAGCGCAGCATCGCAGGTCGACTGCACGTGCTGCGTGCTTCGCGCGCGCTGTCCGGCGCCGAGCTGGAAGCCACGCTCGCCCAGTTGCGGGCCGACGACGCGGTGTCCTGGGTGCAGCCCGACGCACGCAAGTTCGCGCTCGCCCTGCCCAACGACCCGCGCTATGCGGACCAGTGGTGGCTGCGCACGCCCGGCACGAGCGGCGCCTGGCCGGCCTCGATCAATGCCGAGGCGGCCTGGGACATCAGCACCGGCAGTCGCCGCGTGGTGGTGGCGGTGCTCGACACGGGCGTGCTCTTCGACCATCCGGATCTGAAGCGTGCCGCCGCGGGCGGCAAGCTGCTGCCGGGCTACGACTTCGTCTCGGACACGGCGATCTCGAACGACGCCGATGGCCGCGACACCGATCCCTCCGACCCGGGCGACTGGGTGAGCAGCGCCGACAAGCAGTCGCCGACCTTCACCAACTGCGACGTGGCCGACAGTTCCTGGCACGGCACGCACATTGCCGGCATCGTGGGCGGCCTGAGCAACAACAGCGAGGGCGTCGCCGGCATCGGCTGGAGCAACTGGGTGCTGCCGGTGCGCGTGCTGGGCAAGTGCAGCGGGCGCGACTCCGACATCCTCGCGGCCATGGCCTGGTCGGCCGGTCTGCCGGTCACCAACGGTGCGCCCGCGCCCGCCAACACCACGCCGGCAAGAGTCATCAACCTCAGCCTCGGCAGCCCGGGCACCTGCTCGCCGGCCTACCGCGACCTGATCGCGCAGCTGCGCGCCCGCGGCGTGTCGGTGTTCGCCGCCGCCGGCAACGACAGCGGCGCGGTGGTCGAACCCGCGAATTGCCCGGGCGCGATTGCCGTGGGCGGCGTGCGCCACGTGGGCACCAAGGTCGGCTACTCGGCGCATGGGCCGCAGGTGGCGATTGCCGCACCCGCTGGCAACTGCGGCCAGCTGACCGGGCCTTGCCTCTATCCGATCGTCTCGACCGACAACGCCGGCACGACCACGCCGGGCGCCATGACGTACGACGGCAAGCTCGGCACCAGCTTCTCCACGCCGATCGCTGCGGGCGTCGCGGGCCTGATGATCGCCGTCAACCCGCAGCTGCCGCCCGACAAGCTGCTCGAGCGGCTGCGCGCCGGCGCGCGTGCCTTCCCGGCGCCCGACGCCACGCTGCTGATGTGCAGCAGCCCGAGCTTCAGGCCCGACGCGAATGGCGACTGGCCCAACGATGGCCAGTGCAACTGCGACACGAGCTCCTGCGGCGCGGGCCTGCTCGACGCGCGCGGTGCGGTGCTGGCGGCGCTGGCGCCGATCGCTGCGATCGCGGCGACCACTCCGATCAACACCGCCACCGCGCCGATCACGCTCGACTCGCGCCTGAGCGTTGCGATTGCCGGCGCCAGCGTGGCCCGCATTCAGTGGGCCTTCGTCGGCGCCGCTCCGGCGGGCACCACGATCGCCGACCCCAACGCTGCGCAGACCACTCTGAGCTTCTCCGGCCCCGGTTCGGTCACGCTGCGTCTGACGGTCACCGACAGTGCGGGGCGCAGCGACACCCAGACCTGCGTGCTGAGCGTGGGCACCGCGGGCGCCGGCACGCAGTGCGCCGTCGGCCTGCCGCTCGAGATCCCACCCCAGGTGGAGCCCAGCACGCCGCCGCCCGTGGCCTTGCCGCCAGTTTCCGGTGGTGGCGGAGGCGGCGGCAGCCTCCCCCTGTGGTTGCCGCTGCTGCTCGGCGCGGTGCTCTGGTTGCGGCGCCGCTAGCGGCGCGACCACGCCAGCGCGAGGCAGCCGCAGGCCAGCCCGACCAGCGCACCGGCAAGGTGCGCCGGGGCGACCGCAGGGGCTCCCAGCCAGGCCAGCGGCGCCGGCTCGAAGCGCCAGGCCTGCTCGAGCCCGAGCTTGACCAGCCCGCCCGCCAGCAGCAGCCCCGGCAGCCAGCGCGCGGCGCGCGCCGCGCGCGCCCACCACAACAGCACGCCCGCAAAGAACAGCCCGTGCAGCGCGCCCGACAGGCCGCGATACCACGCGACCTCGGGCCACAACACGGCGAGTGAGCCGGCCACTCCCAGCCCGGTGACGGCGAGCGTGGCCGCCTGCTCGCGTGCGCTCATCCAGGGCGCCAGCAGCGCGGCCACCAGGACGAGCGCGACCGCGTTCACCGCCCAGTGCAGCCACGACAAGTGCGCGAGGTGCCCGCTCAGGGCGCGCCAGGGTTCGTCACCGAGCCAGGCGCGCCGGTATTCCCAGGCGGGCGCCCAGCCCAGCCACTGCACGGCCGCGGCCAACAGGGCCAGGCCCAGCGCGAGCACGAGGGCCGCGCGAACAGAGCGGGCAGCAGTGGGGCGATCGGAAGCGAGAGCGGCCATGGGCAGGTTGGCGCGAGGCGCTTCGTATAATGCGCCATCTCGCGCGGACGTCTGCGGGCTTGGCCCGCGTCCCGCCCCACCGTCTTCTCCTGTCCACTCCCATGCGCGTTCAGACCCTGCAAGCACTCGCCGATGCCGGCCAACTCGCCGGCAAGCGCGTCTTCATCCGCTCCGACCTCAACGTGCCGCAGGACGAGGCCGGTGCGATCACCGACGACACGCGCATCCGCGCCTCGGTCCCGGCGATCCGCCTCGCGCTGGATGCCGGTGCCGCGGTGATGGTCACCTCGCACCTCGGTCGTCCCACCGAGGGTGAGGTCAAGCCCGAGGACAGCCTCGCGCCTATCGCGGCGCGTCTGGCCGAACTGCTCGGCCGTCCCGTGCGCCTGGTGCAGAACTGGGTCGACGGCGTGGCCGTCGCCCCGGGCGAGGTGGTGCTGCTCGAGAACTGCCGCTGCAACCCGGGCGAGAAGAAGAACGACGAGGCGCTGGCGCGCAAGCTGGCGGCGCTGTGCGAGGTCTACGTGAACGACGCGTTCGGCACCGCGCACCGCGCCGAGGCGACCACCCACGGCATGGCCAGGTTCGCGCCGGTGGCCTGCGCCGGCCCGCTGCTCGCCGCCGAGATCGACGCGCTCGGCCGCGCCCTGGGCGATCCCAAGCGGCCCCTGGTGGCGATCGTGGCCGGCTCCAAGGTCTCGACCAAGCTCACCATCCTCGACAACCTGGCGCGCAAGGTGGACCGCCTGATCGTGGGCGGCGGCATCGCCAACACCTTCCTGCTCGCCGAGGGCTTCCCGATCGGCAAGTCGCTTGCCGAGCCGGACCTCGTGCCCGAGTGCAAGAAGGTCCTGGCCACGCTGGGCGAGAAGGGCGCGACCCTGCCCGTGCCGATCGACGTGGTGGTGGCCAAGGCCTTCTCGGTCGATGCGCCGCGCCGCATCTGCCGCTCCGACGACGTGCAGCCCGACGAGATGATCCTCGACATCGGCCCCTCGAGCACGCTGGCGCTGCAGCACCTGCTGCGCGAGGCGGGCACGATCATCTGGAACGGCCCGGTGGGCGTGTTCGAGATGACGCCCTTCGAGGAAGGCACCAAGCAGATGGCGCTGGTGATCGCCGAGGCCACCGCCAACGGGGCCTTCTCGATCGCCGGGGGCGGAGACACGCTCGCCGCCATTGCCAAGTACGACCTGGCCGACAAGGTCTCGTACATCTCGACGGGTGGCGGCGCTTTCCTCGAGTTCCTCGAAGGCAAGCCGCTGCCCGCGATTCAGGTGCTCGAACAGCGCGCCGCCTAGGCTGCGGCGCAGCGCGCGGCCGCGCTGCTCGGCCGTGCCGGGCGGCTGCCGCCCGGGGCGCGGCGGGCGACCCCGGGTCAGTCCTCGGGCACGATCTGCGTGACGTAGTCGACCAGGGCCTCGAGGACCTCGAGGCCGCGCTCGTCGGCGCCCTCGCTCAGCGTGTCGACCCGATCCTGCCAGGCAGCGAGCGCCAGCGTGCCGGGCGCGCCCTGGTGCAGGCGCGCCGCGCAGTGCGCGCGCCATTGCGCGGCCTCGTCGGCGTCCAGGGTCTGCGCAAAGTTGCGCGCTCGGTAGCGGAACAGGAGCTCGGGCAGGCGCGCGTCGTCGAAGTGCACGCGCCCGGCGTGCACGCGCGCGGCCAGTGCCTCGGGCGTCAGTGCCCGCAACTCGTCCAGGCGGCGCCGGTCGGGGTCGCGAACCAGGCCGTCGTAGAGCGCCGTGTCCACGTCCTCGCGCTCGCGCTCGCCGGGCCGCGCATAGACCTCGGCCCAGGGCGCCGCGAGCTCCGCCGCATGGCGCGCGGCACGGCTGGCGTGCTCGCGCACCGCGCCGAGGTCCAGTCCCCAGTGCGCGGCGCGCTCCTCGCTCAGCGTCTCGAGCTTGCCGATCACCACCGGCGCGCGGTTCAGGTGCACCGTCTTCACTGGCACCCGGGTCTGACCCTCGGCTAGTTCGTCCTGGCGCACGAACAGCCGCGCGCGGATCGCCTCGGGGTCGAGGTCGAGCAGCTCGGACGGATCGTGGGCGAGGTCCCAGACGATGAGCTCGTTGCGATTGGTCGGGTGCGGCGCGAGCGGCCACACCGCCGCCATGAACCCGCGCTGCGCACCGTACATGCCCGAGATGTGCAGGAACGGCCGGCCGGAGCCGATCTGGTCGAGCACCGCGTCCTTGCGTCGCAGACCCAGGCAGAACTCGTAGAGCCGGGGCTGGCGCGCGCGCAGCAGGCGGGCGAGCGCCAGCGTGGCGCGCACGTCGGACAGCGCGTCGTGCGCGGCATCGTGTGCCAGGCCGTTGGCGGCGGCCAGGGCCTCGAGCCGGAAGCTCGGCCGGCCCTCGAGCAGCGGCCACTCGATCCCCTCGGGTCGCAGCGCCCAGGCGCAGCGCACGGGGTCGAGCAGGTCCCAGCGGGCGCAGCCGTTGGCCCATTCGCGCCCATAGGGCTCGATCAGATTGCGCCAGAAGAGGTGACGACTCACCTCGTCGTCGAAGCGGATGCTGTTGTAGCCCACGCCCGTGGTGCCCGGCCGCGCGAGTTCGGCGTGCACTGCCTGCGCGAAGGCGTGCTCGGCCAGTCCCTGGTCCAGGCAATGCTGCGGGGTGATGCCGGTGATCAGGCAACTGTCGGGGTCGGGCAGGAAGTCCGGCGCCGGGGCGCAGTAGTGCATCACCGGCGCCTCGATCTCGTTGAGCTGCGCGTCGGTGCGCACTCCCGCGAACTGCGCCGGCCGGCAGCGGCGCGCGTCGGCGCCGAAGGTCTCGTAGTCGTGCCAGAAAAAGCTCGCGTCGGCCATGCGGCACGATAGCGCAGGCGCGGGCGTCGCCCCGCCTGGGCACGGCGCACGCCGGGCGATCACGCAGGGCGCATCGGACCCGCGGGCTTGCCCCGACCCGCGGCCCGCGTAAAGCCCTTAGGATGGCGGCAGGCCCTCCCGACCCGGAACTCCCATGCCCCGCAGCACCAAGATCGTCGCCACTCTCGGACCCGCCTCGAGCGATCCGCTCATCCTGCAGCGCATGCTGGCGGCGGGCGTGGACGTGGTGCGCTTCAACTTCTCGCACGGCACGGCGGCGGACCACCTCGCGCGCGCCAAGGCAGTGCGCGAGGCGGCCCGGGCCGTGGGCCGCGAGGTGGCGATCATGGCCGACCTGCAGGGGCCCAAGATCCGCGTGGGCAAGTTCGAAGGAGGCAAGGCGGTGCTCGCGCCCGGCAGCCGCTTCGTGCTCGATGCGGCCTGCGAACTCGGCAACGCCGAGCGCGCGGGACTGGACTACAAGGACCTGCCGCGCGACGTGAAGCCGGGTGACGTGCTGCTGCTGGCCGACGGCCTGCTGGTGCTCGACGTGGAGCGCGTGGCGGGCAGCGCGATTCACACCATGGTGCGCATCGGCGGGGAGCTGAGCAACAACAAGGGCATCAACAAGCAGGGCGGGGGCCTGTCGGCCCCGGCGCTCACCGCCAAGGACGTGCGCGACATCGACACCGCCATGGAGTGCGGTGCCGACTACATCGCGGTGAGCTTCGTGAAGAACCGCACCGACGTCGAGATGGCGCGGCAGCTGGCCGGCATCGCGGGCGACCGCCACGGACTGCGGCCGCTGATCATCAGCAAGATCGAGCGCGCCGAGGCCACCGGCCGGCTGGCCGAGATCCTCGACGCCTCGGACGGGATCATGGTGGCGCGCGGCGACCTGGCCGTGGAGATCGGCAACGCCGCGGTGCCCGCGCTGCAGAAGCGCCTGATCAAGATGGCGCGTGCGGCCAACAAGCTCACCATCACCGCCACGCAGATGATGGAGTCGATGATCGTCAATGCCGTGCCCACCCGCGCCGAGGTCAGCGACGTGGCCAACGCCGTGCTCGACGGCACCGACGCGGTGATGCTCTCGGCCGAGACCGCCGCGGGCAAGTACCCGGTCGAGACCGTCGAGGCGATGGCGGCGATCGTCACCGAGGCCGACCGCTCCGAGTCCGTCGAGCTCGACACCCAGTTCCTCAACCAGACCTTTGCGCGGGTCGACCAGTCGATCGCCTACGGGGCACTGTTCACCGCCTACCACCTGCGCTGCAAGGCCATCGTCGCGCTTACCGAGTCGGGCTCGACCGCGCTGTGGATGAGCCGCCACGACGTGGACATCCCGATCTACGCGCTCACTCCCAGCCTGGCCACGCAGCGCCGCCTGGCGCTCTACCGCAACGTGCGCCCGCTGCACTTCGAGCCGCTCGCCGATCGCGACCGTGCGCTGGCTGCCGCCGAGGACCTGCTGCTGCGTCAGGGCGTGGTGACGCGCGACGACCTGATCGTGGTCACCGTGGGCGAGCCCATGGGGCAGGCCGGGGGCACCAACACCCTCAAGATCGTGCGCGTGGGCTAGCCATGGCGGGCGGGCCGGACAAAGAGCGCGGGTGCCTCGGGCGGAAGGGACGCCGGCGGTGCGGCTAGGGCTGCTCTTCGACCACGACTACGATGCGCGCGCCCACGCGCGCATCGGTCATGCCGACGGCCTGCAGTTCGCGCGTGCGGGCTTCGATCTGTTTTCCTTCCCCAGCAATGCGGCGCTGGTCGGCTTCGATCTCGAGCGCTTCGCGCACAGACAGGCCGGGCGCGCGCGCCGCGAGGGCTGGGCGGGTGTCGTGTCGCACGACGAGCAGTTCGGTGCGCTGGCCGCCGCGCTGGTGGCCGAGCGCGCCGGCCTGCCGGGCGCCGCACCGCGCGCCATCGTGATGTGCCAGCACAAGCTCGCCATGCGGCGCCTGCTCGACGAGGTCTGCCCCGAGGCCAACGTGGGCTACGAGCCGCTCGCCTGCGGCTACGGCGATCCGATCCCCGAGGGCCTGGCCTACCCGCGCTTCGTCAAGCCGGTGAAGGCAGCGTTCTCGGTGCTGGCGCGCGCCGTGCCCGACCGCGCCAGCCTGCAGGCGCACACGCGTTTCGGGCGGCGCGAGCTGTGGGTGATCCGTCATCTGGTCGAGCCCTTCGAGCGCGTCGCGCGGCGCCTGGTGCCCGAGGCCGGCACGGCGCACCGGATGCTGCTCGAGGAGGTCGTGCACGCGCCGCAGTACAACCTCGACGGCTTCGTTCACGAGGGGAAGTTGCACGTGCTGGGGGTGGTCGACGCGCTCATGTATCCGGGCACGCAGGCCTTCCAGCGCTGGGAGTTCCCCTCGCGCCTGCCCGCCGCGGTGATCGAGCGTGCCGGCGCCGTGGCCGCGCGCTTCCTCGCGGCGGCAGGCTATCGCCAGGGCTTCTTCAACATGGAGTTCTTCCACGATCCGGCGAGCGACCGGCTCGCGGTGATCGAGTTCAACCCGCGTCTGGCCTCGCAGTTCGGGGACTTCTACCGCCAGGTCCTGGGAGTCGATCCGCATCGCATGGCGATCGCCCTGGCTACCGGCGCCGATCCCTGGTCCGTGCCGCGCGTGGCGCCCGCGGCGCGCGTGGCCGCGAGCCTGGTGTGGCGCGCCTTCGATCCTGATGCGGTGCCCGCGATGCCCGGCGCCCGCCGCCAGGCGCGGCTTACCGCGGCGCTGCCGGGCGCGGCGCTGCATCTGTACCCGCACCGCGGCCGTGCGCTGGCGCGCGACTTCAAGTGGATGGGCAACACGCGCTACGGCGTGCTCAACCTCGGCGCGCCCGACGCCGCCACCCTGAGCCGCGACGCCGCTCTCTCGGCGCGCCTGCTGGGCTGGCCGAACGCTCCCTATGCCGGGGCGGCAGGCGAGCGCGCCGCCCGCAACGCGGACTTCACGCCCGCCCTGGGCAACGCAGACTA
>ENA-UOWG01002095-UOWG01002095.1-activated-sludge-metagenome-genome-assembly--contig:-NODE-2095-length-17855-cov-4.210393_pt1 | contig 17855 bp, 10 predicted proteins | sample MGYA00238147_ERZ761563 | MGnify/ENA primary metagenome ERZ761563 (study PRJEB28884, sample SAMN05720216) | anaerobic digester metagenome | isolation source: active sludge of municipal... | reverse complement strand
ACAATTGGCGCTTCATCCTCCTCGTCACCCCGGTCAATATCGATCGTGTTCGCACCGGTTTTTCGTTTTCGCAATAGCATCAGGGCTTCGTTCGCAGCGATGCGAAATAACCAGGTGTTGATCGATGAGCGTTTTTCAAAGTTCGGAAGCGCCTTTAGCGCTTTGAGATAAGTTTCCTGAAGCAGATCTTCGGCATCCTGTTCGTTTCCCAGCATACGCAAACCGAGAGAATAGATCCTTGTCGAAGTTTGCTCCACCAGTTTGCTGAAAGCCTGTCGATCTCCCGCGATCAGTTGATCAACAAAACTTTCGTCCCTTGCGTTCTCTTCAATCATTTAGATGTGATCCGTATAAAAAAGTGACTTAACTGAGCGGCCAGGTGGGCAAAACATCCAGGTCAAGCGGGTCAGTGTGCCCGGCACAAAAGTGAAAATAACCGGCTGCCGCGATCATGGCCGCATTATCCGTACACAAAGATAATGGCGGGATATGAACAGAAAATTCCCGCTGGGAAGTGAAAGCTTCACGCAAGGCGTGGTTGGCTGAAACCCCACCGGCCACCAGGATGGACTTGACCCCAAATTCACGGGCAGCCTGCATGGTCTTGGTAAATAGGACATCCACCACGGCGGACTGGAAACTGGCCGCGAGGTTGGCAACAGGTAAATTGAGCGTTGTCTTTTCGAGCTGTCGTACTTCACGCAGCACGGCCGTTTTTAGGCCGCTGAATGAAAAATTCCACGTGCCATCCAACCTGGAGCGGGGAAAATGATAAGCATCAGGGTTGCCATCCCGGGCTGCCTTCTGCACTGAAGGGCCTCCGGGGTAAGGGAGATTCAACATGCGGGCGACCTTATCAAACGCTTCGCCAGCCGCGTCATCGAGCGTTCCACCCAGGTGTTTATACTGCAGGTGATCCGCCACAAGATTCAACTCGGTGTGACCGCCTGATACCAGCAGCACCAGTTGAGGAAATTCAGGCGCTGGTGGAGGTTTGGGTGTATCCGCAGGATAAAGCCAGGCGGAATAGATGTGACCCTCAAGATGGTTGACTCCGATCAATGGTAGCCGCCGGCCCAGCGCGATGCCTTTAGCAGCGTTCATCCCAACAACCAGTGAGCCCGCCAACCCGGGGCCTCGCGTGACCGCCACAGCCTGAACATCTGCCAGGCTCATGTTGGCGCGTTGCAAGGCTTCATCGATCACCGGGTAGATGGCGCGCACATGCTCGCGGGAAGCTACCTCAGGAAAGACCCCGCCGTATTTGGCATGCAGATCGATCTGTGTGGCGATCACGCTGGAGATGATCTCGCGTCCATTCTCTACCACCGCCGCAGCGGTCTCATCACAGGAGGTCTCGATCCCTAATATGCGCGCTGGTTTTAATTGCATATGTGTACTCCTTCCGCTTCGTGTGCGGCTATTTTACCGGCAGGATCAACTCTTTCGGGAAATCCGCCAGGACCTCAAAGCGTCCATCCGGGGTGACGACGTAAGAATCTTCTATACGAACACCCATCCCGCGATCCGGATAATAGAGCCCGGGTTCCAGCGTGAAGGCAGCTCCGGGGGCAAGGATATCCGTAGGTAAAGAATTCACAGTGGACGACCAGGGTTTTTCGTGCACTTTCAAACCGATGCCGTGTCCGAGAGAGTGAACATAACCCACCTCAGTGATCGGGTTCGTACGGATGGTGGGATGTCCCATGGCTTCAAATAATTCGCAAGTGCGTTCCTGGTACCTCGAAAAAGGCGCATTCACCTGCAATTCACGCACCAGTGTATCGTAAACCTGCTTCACCTGATCGTACAGCGCCTGAACTTCATCGGTCGCGTAACCCAACGACCAGGTGCGGGTAAAATCGTAAAAATACCCTCCCCCTGCTTCGCAGGGATAAATATCGTAAACGATCGTCTGCCCGAGCTTGAGCGGATCGGAGGGCGTACCAACCGAATGTGGAATACCCGCGTCACGGCCGATGGCAAAGATCGTTCCTTCGGGGTTTTCAACGCCAAATTCAGCCAGCCAGAGATTGATCAGGTTCTTCACTTCGCCGATCGTCACCGGGGACCCATCCTTGTGCACCACTGTATCCTGATGGCTCTTGTGACCGGTGATGTAATCAGCGGTCTTCCCAACCACGGCTGTGGTGATGCGTCCCATTTCGCGGATGTGTTCGATCTCGTTGGCTTCTTTGGTCATCATCGCGTTGGAGAGGATCTCATCACGCACGAAACCGGTCATCTGGATACCGGGCATCATTTTTTCCAGTCCACTGACCATGGCGTAAACGGGACCAATTTCATCTTTTCCGTAGATGGCGACTCGTCCGGATCTAATCCCAAGGTCCTCCAGCATTTTCTTTAACCGCAACACCATGGCGTCGAGATAATTTCCTCCACAATCTTTCAACAATTCAGAAATCGGGTATTTGGAAAGGCTCATCAGTGGCAAACCTGATTTCGCGGCTTCTTCCCGTTCCATCGGGTAATGGAATAGCACCGGGTCATGACCTCGTTTTTTGATCAGAAAAGCATCCGAAACGTGCGCTGTGCCCACAAAATAGATCATCACCGGGTTGTGCTGGGCAGCACCGGTAATAAAAAGCACATCAATATCGTGTTGCTTCATCAATTTATCAATGTCTGACTTCATTGTCTGCTCCTGTCAGTGTTGTAGTGAGTATTTCGATCAAGCGGTGATCTTCCTCTTCAAGTACAGTCCGCGGGTCCAACAGTAAACGCCCGCCCTGAACCCGGGTAATGACCGGTATCTTTGCTCCGCGCAATTGCGCTGCGAAATGGTCCACACGGGGTATGGATAAAGATAACACAAAAGTGGGCAGTGTTTCTTCGGGCAGGCTGCCACCACCGATGGTCGATTCACCAGGTACCACCTCGCCCAGGTTTAATCTGCGCTGCCAGTTCTCAGCCCGTTGCCTGAGTATGGAAACATCCGCTGATATCATCCTCCAAACAGGAATCGCGCTCTCAGCGTCTCCCTTGAGATAATGCATCAAGGTGGCGCTTAAAGCAGCCAGGCACAATTTATCCGCACGGATCGCCCGCGCGAGAGGATGATGTTTTAACTTATCCACAAGGTCAGACCTGCCCAGGATGATCCCCGCCTGTGGGCCACCCAGCAGCTTATCGCCCGAAAAACACACCAGGTCAACGCCAGCGTGCAGTGATTCCTGCACCATAGGCTCGTGGGTTAACCCGTAACGAGCCGTATCCAACAACGTACCGGATCCCAGATCATCTACGACTGGAACCTGGTAACGATGGGCGAGTTCGACAATTTCGGTTAGCTCAGGTTGGGCAGTAAAACCGACCAATTTGAAGTTGGAAGTGTGCACACGCATAACCAGCGCCGCGCCTGTTTTAAGCGCGTCTTCGTAATCCTTAAGCCGGGTGCGATTGGTCGTACCCACTTCGACCAGCCTGGCACCGGATTGTTTCATCACATCCGGTACGCGGAACCCGCCACCGATCTCCACCAATTGGGAACGGGAAATGATCACCCCACGCCGCCTGGCTAAAGCCGTGAGGCACAACAAGACCGCGGCAGCGTTATTATTCACCACCAGAGCATCTTCAGCACCGGTCAGCCGGCATAAAAGATCGTGCGCGTGAACTGAGCGTGAGCCGCGAGCGCCTTTTGGAAGGTCATACTCCAGGTTCGAATACCCACCTGCTACGGTCCGCATCGCTTCAACTGCGCTTTCGGATAAGGGGGCACGCCCCAGGTTGGTATGCAGCACCACTCCGCTCGCGTTGATCACACGAACCAGGGAAGGCCGGTTTTGTTCGTCCAGACTGGCTTCTACGTGGACAAGAATGGAATCCGCAGAAAAACCGGAGTCGTATAGAGCGGGATTCGCACGGATGCCCGACAGTTCATCCTGAATTGCTGAAAGTACCTGCCCGCGACCGAATTTTTCGATCAGGCAGGTGGTCTGTGGAAGATTAAGAAGTTTATCTACTGAAGGAAGCTGCCGTAGATCAATCATCGGAAAGTTTTTGAGGGGAAAACCGGCTGCGCTCTCTCATGCGGATGAGTATCTCGATCATCAACAAGCCTATCGCTATAAAAATGGCCAGTCCCGGATTCAATACTTTGCCAAATTGCAGCCATAAAATGATGTCAACGTAAAGACCAAACCACAGCGCTTCGCGGATGACCACCGCCGGTGATACAGGTGGATTTGATGGAAAACGTATGTGAAGATAATAAACCACTGGAAGCACCAATCCACTGAATAAAAGTGTCACCAGGAAGAATAACAGCCAACGCGGTCCAAGGGTGGGCACCGTGTAAATGAACAAAGCCCCCAAACCTGCTGCACCAAGCAGGATTAGAATGAGGCTGGTAATGAAAACCGGAAGGAAACGGTTGGATCGTTCTTGATTTTCGTCGGATGGCTTGCTCACGGGCAGGTCCTGTTGATCTGAATATAACTCATTATATCAATAGCAGGCGTTATTGAAAAACATTCAGTAACGATCATACCCGATGATGGGGTGAAAAATTCCAGGCAGGGGAAAATGATCTACGGCGTAATCATGGTAAAATCACCTCAATACAGGGTCAAGAGACCCGCTCATCAAGAGAGGTGGAGGGACCGGCCCAAAGAAACCTCGGCAACCGTACTACGGTCAGGTGCCAAGTCCGGCAGAAGGAATTCTGAAAGATGAGAGAGCAAAGCAGCTCCAGCCAACCTCTCTCGAGAGAGGTTTTTTATTAATAGACGCATGAGGATAGGAGTGAATATGGCCGGAGAACACACGAATCAGGCATATCTTGATGTATTGAAGAAAAAGATCATCGTCTTTGACGGCGCGATGGGAACCAACTTGCAAAAACAGAACCTCACCGCTGAGCATTTTGGCGGGGAGCGCACCAATGGATGCAACGATTACCTGGTCATGACCTACCCGCAAGCGGTTGAACATGTGCACCGCGCTTTCCTGGAAGCCGGGGTGGATGTCATCGAGACCTGTACATTCCGCTCAAACCGGCTCACCCTGGCTGAATACGGCCTCGCAGGTCAGGTGACCCACATCAACCAGTCTGCCGCCAGGCTGGCTCGCCAACTGGCAGATGAGTTTTCGACACCGGAAAAACCGCGCTTCGTAGCCGGCTCCATCGGTCCTTCCGGAAAGCTGCCTTCCATGAACGATCCAGAACTATCCAACGTTAGTTTTGATGAGCTGAAGGAGATCTTCTGTGAACAGGCTGAGGGTTTAATCACTGGCGCGGTGGACCTCTTGTTGATCGAAACGTCGCAGGATATCCTGGAAGTCAAAGCCGTTATACAGGGTATACAGCTCGCATTTGAGAAAACCGGAAAACGTTTACCCATACAGGCACAGGTCACGCTGGATACCACCGGGCGCATGCTGCTGGGGACGGACATTTCCGCGGTACTGACCATCCTGGAAAAACTCCCCATCGATGTGATCGGGATGAACTGTTCAACCGGTCCGGATTTCATGCGCGAACCAATCCGCTACCTGAGTGAGAATAGCCCGCTGCCGGTATCCTGCATACCGAACGCGGGATTACCATTGAACATTGACGGGCAGGCGGTCTATCCACTGGAACCACAGCCTTTCGCTGAAACGCTGTATGAGTTCGCAGCAAAACATGGTGTCAATGTTGTTGGCGGCTGTTGCGGCACCACCCCGCAACACCTCAAGCTGCTGGTTGAAAAGGTCGCCCCGCTCGTTCCTGCCCCGCGACCTGCGCCCCAGGCCGCCCGCCTGGCATCAGCCATACAAGCCCAACCGATGCATCAGGAACCCCCGCCTTTCTTTATCGCTGAACGGTTGAACACCCAGGGCAGCCGCGCATTTAAAAAAATGGTACTGGAGAATGACTTTGAGAGCATCTTAACCCTGGCACAACAGCAGGTGGAGAGCGGAGCGCATGGGCTGGACCTTTGCGTGGCGCTGACCGAGCGCGCAGATGAAAAACAGACCATGCACAAACTGATCAAGACCATCGCCCCGGTGATCCGTTTACCCCTGGTGATCGATACCACAGAACTGGATGTGCTTGAAACAGCTTTACAAACAACCCCCGGGCGCTGTCTGATCAACTCAACTCATCTTGAAGGCGGAAGAGAAAAAGCAGACCGGATCTTTGAACTGGCTAAAAAATACGCCGCGGCTGTGATCGTGCTCACAATCGATGAACAGGGCATGGCCAAGACGCGGGAACGCAAGCTCGAGGTAGCCAGGCGGATCTACAATATCGCCGTGAATGAACACGGGTTGGCTGCACAAGACCTGGTCTTTGATGACCTGACCTTCACGCTGGCCACAGGTTCAGACGAATTCGCGGCATCGGCGATCGAAACCATCGAAGGAATTCGCCTCATCAAACAGGCTTTACCGGGTGTACTGACTTCTTTGGGAGTCAGTAATGTATCCTTCGGCCTGGCTCCCGGGGCGCGCAGTGTGATCAACAGCGTGATGCTGTATCACGCGGTGCAAGCCGGACTTGATATGGCCATTGTGAACCCGGCGACCATCACTCCTTACGCGGATATTCCTGCGCTGGAGCGCGAACTGGCTGAAGACTTGATCTTCAACCGCAAAACGGATGCGCTGCAAAGATTGATCGAGCACTTCCAGGAGGCGGGTCCGGCTGGTGACCGCAAAAACGCCCAGCAGGAAACACTGGCTTCGATGACCGCTGCTGAACGTCTGCATTGGAAGATCGTGCATCGTCTCAAGGAGGAGATCGAGAATGACATTGATCTCATTTTGGCAGAGCGGGAGGAAAGCACCAGTATTGGTCAGAAAGCGGTAGGCGTCCTCAACCAGGTGCTGCTGCCCGCGATGAAAGAAGTCGGCGACCGATTCGGCAGTGGAGAGTTGATCCTTCCGTTTGTACTGCAATCTGCAGAAGTGATGAAAAAAGCGGTATCGTACCTGGAGAACTTCCTGGAACGAAAGGAAGGGGTCAGCAAGGGCAAGCTCGTGCTGGCGACCGTGTACGGTGATGTGCACGATATCGGCAAGAACCTGGTCAAGACGATCCTTTCCAACAACGGTTACAGCGTGGTCGACCTGGGCAAGCAGGTGCCGGCTGAAACGATCATCACCAAAGCGATCGAGGAAAAAGCTGACGCCATCGGGCTTAGCGCGCTGCTGGTGAGCACCAGCAAGCAGATGCCGTTGATCGTCAACGAACTGCACCGCCGCGGTTTAGAATTTCCGGTACTGGTGGGAGGGGCGGCCATCAACCAGCGCTTTGGCAGGCGTATCCTGCAGACCGAATCGGGGGAGTATTACACGCCGGGAGTGTTTTACTGTAAAGATGCCTTCGAAGGCCTTTCCACGATGGATGCCCTGGCTGATCAGGACAAGCGCAGCGTGCTATATGCCAAAATGCTCAAAGAAGCGGAATTCGAACTGGGTCAGAACCTGTCTACACAGTCTCCTGAGCCTAAAACCATATCACGTACCATCAAACCAGCAGCAAGGATACCGGTCCCGCCTTACTGGGGTGCGCGGGTTGTAAACAACATGCCGCTTGAAGTTGTTTTCAAACATCTTTCTCTGAATGAATTATTCCGACTTTCGTGGGGAGCGAAAAACACCCATGGAGAAGAATGGGTAAAACTTAAGCAGGATTACGAGGTACGCCTGGACCGCATGCGCAGGGAAGCCATAACCGAAGGCTGGTTAAAACCTCAAGGCATCTACGGGTACTGGCCAGCGCAGGCGGATGGCGACACACTGGTGATCTACGATCCTGCCTCCCTGCAGGCTCCCACGCCCGTAGAAATGACCCGCTTTTCATTCCCACGCCAGGGCAGCGGTGAGTACCTGTGCCTGGCGGATTACTTCGCGGAAATTGGTTCGGGAACGATGGATATCGTCGTCCTGCAGGTCGTCACAGTCGGTGATGCAGCCACCCAGCGTTTTGACCGCCTGCAGTCCGCGCATGACTACACTGAGGCGTACTTTACCCACGGCCTGGCAGTGCAGACCGCCGAAGCCGCTGCCGATTTTCTGCACCGCCACATCCGCAAAGAACTGGGACTAGCCCCAGACCAGGGCAAACGTTATTCATGGGGATATCCATCGCTTCCGGAACTCGAAGATCACCAGAAGGTCTTCGAATTGCTGCCTGCCCGCCAGGAATTAGGGATGAACCTGACCAGCGCATACCAGCTCGTCCCCGAACAATCCACTGCCGCGATCATCCTGCATCATCCGGATGCCAGGTATTTCAACATCGGCGAAACACGGCTGGAACAGCTGATGCGCTGAGGAAGGTGAGATGATCACTCGTAAAGACCTAATTCAATCAATTAATGAGAAACGCGCCCTGTTCTCAGACGGCGCGATGGGCACTGTGCTCAGCCAGCGCATATCCCTCAATCAGAGTTGCCTGGATTGTGTCAATCTCACCCATCCACTGATCGTTGAGAGCGTTCATCATGATTACCTGCTCGCCGGGTCAGACATCATCCAAACCAATACATTTGGTGCCAATCGTTTTAAATTGGCAGCGCAGGGGATGGAAGACAAATTGGAGGAGATCAACCATACCGCGGTTGAGATCGCCCGGCGCGCCATCCATGCGAGCGGAAAAAGCGCTTTGATCGCAGGTGATGTTGGTCCACTGGGAGTGCGCCTTGCGCCATTTGGCAGGGTACAGTTCCCCGAAGCACGCGAAGCCTTCGCGCAACAGATCACCGCGCTGGTAAACGCCGGCGTGGATCTGATCATCCTCGAAACCCTCACCGATGTTTACGAGATCGTCGAGGCGATCACCGCCGCCCGGCAGGTGGCGGGTGAGATCCCGGTCATCGCATCCATGACCTTTACCCGCGATAACCGCACTTTGCTTGGTGATCCTCCAGCCAAAGTCGCGTTACGGCTGCAGGCGGCCGGAGCGGATGTGCTGGGGGTCAATTGCTCAGGCGGTCCCAACCAGATATTAAACCTGTTAAAGTTGATGCGCCAGGCGGTACCGGATGGCATATACTCGGTCATGCCCAACGCCGGTTGGCCGGAGCAGGTGGAAGGGCGCATCATGTACCCGGCCGCCCCAGAGTACTTCGGAAAGTACGCGATCTCCTTCTGGGAAGCAGGTGCCAACATCATCGGGGGTTGCTGTGGTACCACACCCGCGCACATTGCCGCCATGGTGGAAACCTTCAAAGGAGCCGACAACCTCGTTCGAATTCCTGTTGAACAGGTATCACTGAGAGACCAGTCTGGTCGGGAACTCAATGAGGCCCTACCCCCTACATCACTTGCCCAAAAATTGAGTGACGGAAAATTCGTAATAGCTGTGGAGATGGACCCGCCGCGCGGTGTGGCCACCCATAAACTGCTGGCTGGTGCCAGCCTGCTGGCTGAAGCCGGCGCTGACGTGATCGATGTGGCTGACAGCCCCATGGCGCGTATGCGCATGAGCCCCTGGGCGGTGTGCAGCCTGATCCAGCGCAAGATCGGCATCGAGACCGTGCTGCACTTTCCAACCCGCGGGCGCAACGTCTTGCGCGTACAGGGCGACCTGCTGGCCGCGCACGCGCTGGATGTGCGCAATATCTTTGTGGTGATGGGGGATCCCACCTCCATCGGAGAATACCCGGACGCCATGGACAATTATGACCTGGTGCCTTCAGGACTGATCAAATTGATCAAACAAGGCTTTAATGCCGGGCTCGACCTCTCCGGTAGCGATATCGGTCAACCGACTAATTTCTTTGTGGGCTGCGCTCTCAACCTAAACCCGGTTGATTTGTCCTCCGAGATCCGCAACCTGCGCCGCAAGTTGAAAGCCGGCGCCGATTTTATTCTCACGCAACCAATCTATCGCGCTGACCTGGTCACTGCCTTTCTTCAAGCTTATGAGAGCGAACATGGCACATTGCCCATTCCCCTCATTGCCGGCCTGCTGCCATTGGCCAGCGCGCGACACGCCGCCTTCCTGCAGGCAGAGGTTCCCGGTATCGAGATCCCGATGGAAACCCGTGAAATGATGGAGAACTCCGGTGACCTGGGCGCGCGCACAGGGATCCGGTTGACCATCGATCTTGTGAGGCAGATCAAGCCGTACGTTCAGGGGATCTACCTGATGCCCGCTTTCCAACGCTACGATCACGCTGCTGAGATCATCAGCAGTGTGGTGGCTATTTGACCTGTTAAAAAGGTAGAATAGTTATGATATCGGTCGTTTATCAGGTGGACGGATGAAAATTCTCGTCATTTCTGACATACATGCCAATCTGACAGCTCTTGAAACCGTTCTCAAAGCAGCGGGTGATTTTAACGCCGCCTGGTGCCTGGGAGACCTTGTGGGCTACGGGGCTGACCTGAACGAGTGTGTTGAGCTTGTGCGTTCACTCCCAAACCTGCTGTGCGTGAAAGGCAATCACGACCTGGCCATCTGTAATACTGACAACCTGGACGTGTTCAATCCTGAAGCCAGTGAAGCCATACGAATCTCCCGCAAGATCGCCACCCCGCAGACGATCACCTATTTACAGGATCTACCGGAAGTGATCATCACAGACATGGTGACCCTGTCACACGGCAGCCCGCGAAACCCGATCTGGGAATATATCCTCGATCCACATGAAGCAGACCAAAACTTTTTAAAAATTACCACCCGCTTCGCATTTATCGGACATTCTCACCTGCCATTGATGTTCAATGAACAAGAAAATGGTAAAAGATCCCACCGCCAATTCCCGGCACCCGGGAAGCAAATCAACCTGATCGGAAGAGCGATCATGAACCCTGGATCGGTCGGTCAGCCACGCGATAACGATCCGAGAGCTTCATTTGGCTTGTTCGATCCTGAAGCAATGACCTGGGAGATCCATAGAGTTGAATACGATGTCGCCGCGGTACAGGCACGCATCCTTAAAGCTGGGTTGCCGGAAAAACACGCCCGACGATTGAGCGCCGGCTGGTAGTCGGGAACTATTACCCCTTCAGCTGCGTCAGATGCTCAGATAGAACAACCTGTTTTTTTGGCTTTGCATAATGGAGGAAAAGAATGAAAACGCATCGTATCCTGATCAGTTTGGTAATTCTCGCGCTTGTTCTCGGTGGCTGCGCAGCCCGATCATCCGGGACTAAAGAAATGGCACAAGATGGCTACGCGGGTTCAGTTGGCGCGCCAGCCATCGCCCCGATGCCGGCGGTGCAGAACGATATGGCATACGAAGAGGCTATGAATACCAGCGGCGGCTGGGCTGCAGGGGCACAACCGACTCAGATGGTCATGATGACTGCAAATCTATCCATCGCGGTTGATGATCCATCAGTAACCCTGACGGATGTGCAAAAGCTCGCCAGGGACATGGGCGGTTTCACGGTCTCCTCCAACCTCTATAAAACTCAAGCGCTCAACGGCAGCGAAGTCTTTCAAGCCCAGGTGACCATTCGCGTTCCAGCTCTACGCCTGGATGAAGCCATGGACAGGATCAAGGCAATGACCGGTGATGCCCAAAAATATACTCTCAATGAAAATGTTTATGGACAGGACGTCACCAAGGAATATACCGACCTGCAGTCACGCCTGCGAAATCTGGAAGAAGCGGATGCCAAACTGAGCGAATTCTATAAGAACGCCGCCAATACCGAGGAAGCACTATCCATTTACACCCAGAAGATGCAGGTAACCGAGCAGATCGAAGTGATCAAAGGACAGATCAAATATTATGATGAATCAGTCTCCACATCTGCAATCACTATTGAGATCTCTTCCAAGCAAAGCATCGCGACGTTGACCGTTGCCGGATGGAAACCTTCCGGCGTGGCAAAAGACGCGCTTGAAGCCCTGGTGAAGTTTGGCAAAGGACTGGTGAACTTCCTGATCTGGTTCGGGCTCTACATCCTTCCCATCGTCCTGGTCATCGGACTGCCGATCTACTTGCTGGTGCGATGGCTGGTTCGCCGTAATAAGACTCGCAAACAAGCCGCAGCCGCAGGCTGGAGAAAAGCGACCGGGGAAGAAGAATTCCCCCCAATCCCAACCGAAAAGAAATAACTTTCAACGTTACACAGAGCGGAGAAGATCTCCGCTCTGTTTTCTTAATAGTTAATTCTGATCGAACAAAAACCATCCACTTGCACATTTAGTGAATAGATATCATCACTGATAAGGACAAGTTCTTCCGCGGAACCGTTCACCTTTGCCTCACCCGCACCGCGCGGCAGATAGAGGAAAATCTTTCCAGCAGTGGAACGCGGCAGGCGCAAGGTCAGGCTAATCTCATCTACGGTATCCTGCCATTCCACCAGCTCGATACCCTGGGTAAAGTGCAGATCGCTGCCAATATACACAGGTTTACCGGTTTCTTTTCGCCGGAGGGACAGAACCACACACCCATGGGCAGGCACCGATCTAAATCGGATCGGATCATTTTCGCTGGTCTCCCCCACCTGATCGCTCCAGAATTCCCTGTAGAAATAGTGATCCGATTCCAAGCGGTAATCAGCTGGTTCGATGCGCATGTCAACCGGTTGATCAGCCCAATTGAACCCCGCCAGGACATGCCAGCCGCCAGTCTCCACCAGGTCAAGACGCAGCCTGGCAGGCATTTCCGCGTCAAACCAATCGATGATTTTGACCGGCTCATTGATGACAGGGATCAACACCTCACCTATGCGCAATCTTTCAGGCGGCAACTTCGGCAGGTCGTCAGACAGCAGCAACGAGCCACCGGTCATGGCGATAGCGGTCGCCAGGGATCGGACTTCCGCGAGAGCTAGATGGGTATCCGGACGCAGCAGCAGGCAATCAGGATCGTTCACCCACCACTTGTGATCCAAGTTCGCCCTGGTTATGATGTTCCGGATTGAATTACGCGCGGATGGCATGGAGGGCTCATTATTGAAAAACGCGCTGATCCCGTTAAACGCCGGCGCCCACTCCCCGCTCACATCCGGGCCGATGCGCATGACATCCACCAACCCAAGCATGGACCCCAATGGCGCTCCGCAGCCAAGCAAGATGGTTCCATCACCGGCAGCCCGGCGCAAAGCTTCCATACCAAGCCGCATCACCTGGGCGCGGGTTTTGGTCGCATCCTGGTACCTCCCCTTGAGCGCGGCCGCGTACAAAAAATCCAGTTTTAGATAAGGGAATCCCCATTCGTGCACAGCCGTATCCACGACCCGGCAGGCGTAATCAAGCGCATCCTGTATAGTTAAATCCAGCGCTGTATCGAGGCGGTTCCACACGAACCCCGCGTTGACTGCTCTGCCCTTCGCATTGCGCAATAACCAATCAGGGTGGTCCCGCACAAGTTCCGAAGATGGATGGACGATAAACGGGCCAGCCAGAGTCCCGGCATCAGTCCTTGCCGTTTAATCTTTTCGGATATCGGTATCAATCCCTGCGGAAATGTTGGCTTGAAACTGAACCAGTCGCCCACCTGCGTTTCAAAACCATCATCGATCTGCACCAGTTCGACCGGCAGGTTCTCCTGCGCGGCTGTTATTGCGGAAAGATTATTTTCAATATCCCGCGCCGTGACCTTGGTATAAAAGTGGTACCACGAGCACCAACCCACCGGCGTGCTTAATCGAGCCCGCGCATGGTTTTCCCGGGCAGCCGCCTCCAGGTAGACTTCCAGAGGGTCGCGGTGGTCAAGCAACACTGGTGTAAAAACCGCCCAATCCGTCTCGATCGAGCAGCCGGCATCCAGTCGCGCGTCGTCCCCATTCGCCCACATGCGAATCTGATGGCGGTTTAGATCCGCGTAGATGGATCCAAAATGATTTTTTTGTGACAGGAATCCAATTAAAAAACCGGTCCGGGCGATCATGTCACCGATCTCGGCGAACATGTCACTGGAGAATGCGCCCGCCTGGCGGGGCAACGGCGTACCGGGGTTGTAGATCATCGGATGCTGAAACGCTCCCAGCCGGCTGATTTGCATCTTCTGATCCCCGCGGTACCAATGCGTGGTAGACCAGGACTGCCAACCATTGGAGAAAAAGCCAAGATCAGCGTTTCTGACCGCAGCAGGATATTTTACCGAACCATCACGAGAACCGTCGATCTTCACCAGATCTATCTGTCTGATAGAAACTGGCGTGTTGCTGCGATTGACGATTTCCACTTTCCACATGATCAACGGATATTCCCTAGTAATACCAAAACTGAGGTTAAATCCAATCCCGTTACGATCCGGTGGTAGAGCAAGCCTTTGCAACTCCACACGGCCATGTTGCAGAGAATCTATGACCTCATGTTCAATTCTGACCGCTCCCCAATTGCCATCCAAAGAATGAACATGGTCACGGTCCAGAATATACTCACAACCCAGGCGAACCTGTTCAAGACGCGGAAAGCGATCCTCGTGCGGAATGACCGAGAACCAGCCGTTCTCAGGATCGATGTGGATTGCCAGGCTGGGATTCTGCATGGAAAGCATGGGTGACCTCCAGATCAACAGATGTCTTAATCATAACATGAGGAGGAAAAGCCTTTTGGATCGGTCAAAACACCCGCGTGATATAATTCGCGCATGCCCTCCATGGTTGCCATTGACATTGAAACAACCGGCCTCGATCCGCAGAAAGACGCGATCATTGAGATCGCAGCCATCCGGTTTAACGGTCGCCGGGTGGAGGCTGAATGGTCAAAATTGATCAACCCGGGGCGTCCCATTCCCCGCCAGATCACCCAGTTGACCGGCATCACGGATGAAATGGTGCGGCATGCGCCTCCGATCAACGCCGTCATCCAGGAATTAAGCGATTTTATCGGGGATGACCCTGTGCTAGGGCACAACGTCCGTTTTGATCTTTCCTTCCTGCAAAAACAGCGCATCCTGAATTTTAACCGGGTGGTGGATACCTATGAACTGGCAGCCATCGCCTTACCGGGCAACAGCCGTTACAAACTGGGCACATTGGGACAGACCCTCGGGATATTGATCCCGAATTCACATCGCGCGCTGGATGATGCCCGCCTGACGCAGGCGGTTTATTACACACTCACGCAAAAACTGCTTGAATTGCCCATCGAAATTCTTGATGAAATTATGCGCATGGCAGAGGGAATCGAGTGGGACGGTGAACTGGCTTTCCGGCAGGCGCTGCAGGAGAAAGGGCGTATGCCGGTCGAAGCCAAAAAGGTGGTCCAGGAGGACTTCGGGTTATTATTCGGCGGGGTGAAAAACTATCCACCACTGGTACCCGTTGAAACCCCAGCCCCGCTGGACCCGGAAGAAATGGCCGCCCAGATCGAGCATGGCGGTCCTTTTTCCAAATACTTTGATAATTTTGAAAGCCGTCCGCAGCAGTTGGAAATGCTGCGCTCGGTCGCCAACGCTCTTTCCAACAGCCAGCATCTCATGGTCGAGGCTGGTACCGGAACGGGAAAATCATTCGCGTACCTGATCGCTGCTGTTGAATGGGCGGTCAGGAATTCCATGCGGGTGGTGATCTCCACCAACACCATCACCCTGCAAGACCAGTTGATCAAAAAAGATATCCCTGATCTGGCCGCGGCATTGGGCTCTGAAGTGCTCGCCACCGTTGTAAAGGGGCGCAACAACTACCTTTGCCCGCGGCGCTATTCAGCAATGCGAAAAAACGGACCGGAAAACGCTGATGAATTACGCGTATTAGCCAAGACGCTGGTCTGGCTCTACCAGGGCGGCAGCGGGGATCGCGGTGAGATCAATTTGAATGGCCTGGCTGAAAGAGAAGTGTGGAACCGCCTTTCCGCAGAGGATGAAGGCTGTCGTTCAGAGGTGTGTATTTCCCGCACAGGCGGAGCCTGCCCGTTCCACCGCACCCACATGGCGGCGCAATCCTCGCATATCCTGGTGATCAATCACGCCCTGCTCCTGGCGGATGTGATGACCGGAAACCGTGTGCTGCCCGAATACAATTACCTGATCGTGGATGAAGCCCATCACCTGGAATCTGCCACTACCAACGCGCTCTCTTATCGCATTTCTCAATCCGATCTTGTGCGTCTGCTGCGGGAAGTGGGAAGCGTCTCCAGCGGGTTGCTGGGCAGGTTGCTCACCCTGCTCTCTCATTCCCTGCCGCCATCCGATTTCGCCTCTCTCAATATGGCCGTCCACAAGATCAGCGATCTGACGTTTAAACTTGAGAATGATTTTTCTGATCTGATCCGCAACCTGGAAACTTTTATGGAAGAGCATCGGGAAGGTCAACCGATCAGCGGATACGGTCAGCAGACACGCATACTGCCAGCAACGCGCACTTTGCCCAGCTGGTCGGATGTGGAGATCAGTTGGGATGAATGCCAGTCCACATTGGACGGCACACTGAAACTGCTGGCAAATTTCCAGAAATCGATCAACGATGGACTGGATGAGATCCCAGAAGGCGTTGAAGACGCTTTAGGATCGCTGGCTAGTGTGCACTTGCGCCTTTCAGAAGCCCAAAAATATGTAGACCAACTGGTGAATAATCCCGAACCGGACATGGTTTACTGGGTGGAACAATTGCCCAACAACTACCGTCTTTCCATGCAGGCAGCGCCCTTGCATATTGGTCCACTGATGGAACAGTACCTGTGGCATGAAAAGGCATCGGTCATCTTAACTTCTGCCACACTAACCACAAACAACGAGTTCGATTACATGAGAAACCGTTTGAACGCGGATGAAGCCGATGAACTGGTCTTGGGCTCCCCGTTTGATTTTGAAAATTCGACCCTGCTCTATCTGGTCAATGATATCCCTGAGCCCAATGAAGCCAACGCTTACCAGCGGGAAGTGGAAAGCGCCATCATCCGGCTGGCCAAAGCGACTGGCGGCCGCATGCTCGCCCTGTTCACCTCTTACGCCCAATTAAAACGCACCGCGCAGGCGATCGGTCCTGCCATGGCGGATGCCGGGATCGAGGTCTATGAACAGGGTGAAGGTGCCTCCCCGAACACACTGCTCGAAACATTTCGTGAGGCGGATAAAGCGGTGTTACTGGGCACCCGCGCATTCTGGGAGGGTGTGGATATTCCCGGCGAAGCGCTTTCAGTGCTGGTGATCGTCAAGTTACCTTTTGACGTTCCCTCTGATCCCATCATCGCCGCGCGGGCTGAAACCTTCGAGGATGCTTTTAACGAATACAATATTCCCGAAGCCATACTGCGCTTCAGGCAGGGATTCGGGCGTTTGATCCGCACACAATCCGACCGCGGTGTTGTGGTGATCCTTGATAAACGAGTGCTTACCAAGAAATACGGGCGCCAGTTCCTTGACTCGATCCCTCTATGCACGAGAAAAGTCGCGTCAAGTTTGGAACTTCCCTCTGCAACTGTGAAGTGGCTGAATATCTGAACCCACATTTCGGGGTTTTAAGATTCGTAAAAAATTCTACTGTGGAGATAGAAACATGAAATACATTATTGGTGTGATGCGACCCAATTTCCTGTTGCTGGCAGTGGCCTGCACTTTCCTGGCGATGACAGCTGCCATCTGGACCCATGGCCAGATTGATCCGCTATATGCAGTATTGGCTTTCATTGGCGCGCTTACGGCGCATGCATGTGTCAACGCCATTAATGAGTACATGGATGTGAAAAGCGGGCTGGATTTTCGTACCACGCGTACCCCATTCAGCGGGGGAAGCGGCACACTTATCCAGGATCCTTCAAAAGCGCCCCTGGTGCTATGGACCGTTATCATCACCGCTGCAATAACCACCATTATCGGGATCTTCTTTGCAATCAAGGTGGGATGGCCGATCCTTGTGATCGGCGCGGTCGGGTTGTTTGTCATCTTCGCCTATACCCCCTGGTTCAACAAGCAACCCATCCTGTGTCTGCTCTCGCCCGGTTTTGGTTTTGGAACCCTGATGGTTGTGGGCGGCTACTATGTGCT
>ENA-UOWG01002092-UOWG01002092.1-activated-sludge-metagenome-genome-assembly--contig:-NODE-2092-length-17893-cov-12.541484_pt1 | contig 17893 bp, 21 predicted proteins | sample MGYA00238147_ERZ761563 | MGnify/ENA primary metagenome ERZ761563 (study PRJEB28884, sample SAMN05720216) | anaerobic digester metagenome | isolation source: active sludge of municipal... | reverse complement strand
CGGTGGCCAGCCAGGCCGGGATGAAGCGGTGCATTTCGCCATACAGGCGCACGCTTTTGATGACGCTGCCGCGAAAGGCTTTCAGGCTGCAACCATAGTCGCGCAACTGGACGCCGGTCATGCGGGCGATCAGCTTGTTGGCGATTTTCGACGGAATCTTGCGCAGGAACAGGCCGTCCTGGCGGTTTTGACGCCAGCCGGCGACCAGATCGAGGTCTTCGTTCAACAGCCGGGCAACCATGCGCGGGATGTCGATCGGGTCGTTCTGCAAATCGCCGTCCATCGTCACAATGACGTCGCCGCGCGCCGCGTCGATGCCGGCCTGCATGGCGGCGGTCTGCTTGAAATTGCGGGTCAGTTCGACGATGCGCACGTGCGGGCCGTATTCCTTCGCCGACTGCAGAGCGCGCTCGACCGTCGCGTCGCTGCTGCCGTCGTCGACCAGCACCAGTTCCCACGGATTCTCGTAGCCGGCCAGCGCCTCATGCACGCGCTTGACCAGCGGCGCGATGTTGTCTTCCTCGTTGTAGAACGGGACGACGATGGAAAGCGTGTGCGGCGGGACGGTGTGGGCGGCGTTCATGAGCGAATCCGGCGGTAAAGACGGCATTTTAATCGAAAAGCCCCCGCCCGGCTGTGGAGCGGGCCTTTAATGTAGAATCGTGGGCTTACGAAACAGGCAAGGAATCAACAGCATGCTGCTGATGATCGATAAGCTGCATCGGTGTGCTCTGTTGGTTTGTTGTGTAAATAACGCTTAATAATCAGTGTGACTTGATCCGTATTGGTACGGCGTTGTTCGTTGGTGTCCTGACAATTGGTGGTAAGTTGGTGGTAAAATATTCTTGGAGGTTGCTTCAATGGCGACAAGCAAGATACTTACCGACTCGGTTGTAAGGGCTGCCAAGCCCAAGGACAAGCCGTACAAACTTTCGGACACGGCAAGGCTGTATTTGCTCGTGACAACGGCGGGTTCCAAGTATTGGAAATGGAACTATCGGCTAGATGACAAGGACTGCACCTACACCTTGGGGCAGTACCCGGATATAAGTCTTCATAAGGCCCGAGAGCTTAGGGATGCGGCAAGGAAAATTGTCGCCGAGGGTATCCATCCGGCAGATTACAAAAAGGAACTCCTGCGCCAGCGGAAGCTTGAAACAGCAACAACCTTCTGGGGGGTGACAGAGGAGTGGATCGCTTTCAAAAAGCCCCTCTGGTCCCCTTATTACCTTCAGCAGGTCGAGAATTTCATGGGTAGGTATGTTCGTGATAGCGATCTCGGTAGCCGACCAATTGGCAAAATCACTTCTGCTGACATCGTTTCGATGGTGCGAGGGGTAGCTCAGCGTCAGACGAAAGTCGCTGGCGAGCGTAAATCGGGCGGCGCTCCTACTATCGCCATCAATCTTCGCCAGTGGTGTTCTGCTGTCTTTCGTTTTGCCATTGTCTCCGGGAAGCTGGCGGTAAATCCGATTGGCGAAATCCAGCTCAAGGATGTCGTGACTCGCCCACGGGTGAAAAATAACCGGCCATTGAAACCAGAAGAAATCCGCGATCTGCTCAAGGCTCTCAAGGAGTACAAATTTGGCACTCGTGCTGTTCGTATTGCCATCGAACTGTTACTCCTGACGTTCGTGCGTACAGGTGAGTTGAGGATGGCGACTTGGGACGAGTTTGATCTCAAGACTGGGTTATGGACGATTCCCGCTCAGCGCATGAAAATCAAAGATGCTGGCGACCACGTGGTGCCGCTCTCTAGGCAAGTAATTGCGCTCCTCCGAGAGCTGCTGGAAATGAGGGGGCAGCATCTGACCAAGCCAAAGCCTGACTGGGTGTTCCCTAATTTCAGGCGTCCAGAAGCCTGCATGAGCGCAACAACGGTCAATCGCTCATTGGAACGAATGGGGTTTAATGGCAAGGACAGCACTATTGGGTTCGCCGCGCATGGGTTTCGTGGCACGGCCTCAACCTTGCTTAATGAGCAGGGGCTGCGGCACAAGGTCATTGAATTCCAGTTGGCCCACAAGGAAAAGAACAAGGTGGCAGGGGCATACAATAAAGCGGAGTACCTTGAGGAGCGCGTAGCCATGATGCAGCACTGGGCTGACTATATTGATACACTCAGGCCAGCAGCATAAAGTTCCCTTTTGCATTGGGGCGAAGATCAAAAAGATGCTGCCTCTAGTCTGAGAGGGGCTTTAAATCATGGTTGTGAGAATTACCCGCCAAAGCAAGCCGGGAGTGGTGACCATCATGGAGAAAACTCCGGATGGCATGGTCAAGCGCGTTGTGAAGACGGAGCCTTCCAAAACGGTCACCAGTAAGAAGGTAAAGCCGAAGGCCCCTGAAATATCGCTTTCACAGCCGGGGCGACTGCGTGTGGCGAACATGATGAGTCTGTTCGGCATTTCCCGTACTACGCTTTACGCGGGCATGAATACTGGTCGCTACCCTGAGCCTGATGGAAGGGATGGGCGGCTTCCGTACTGGAATACTGAGACAGTACGGTGCTGGCTTGAGGATAGAGAGTAATGCTCGGTAGTGAATTTTCTCAACTACGCACGATCTGTTTTGTTCGGTGCGAATTTAAGCTGAGTTATAGGTAATCATATGGCGAAGAAGAACTTGGATAAGGTATGTTACAGAGATACTTATCTGAAGGATGTGATCCTCAGGGTGGATTTTGCTGCGCCTTCCCAAAAACTAGAAAAAAAGATTCCCGCTAAATTGACCAAGGCGGCTACGAAACGTTTTCCGATCTCGGATATTCAAACGGTTCATTCTCAAGAGTTTCAGGTGTCGCCGACGGGTCTTTCCGCGAATGCGCGTGAAGAGGTTCAGCACATCTTTTATGGAAAAGAGCGGGAAAAAAATATAGTCATTGCCCAACAGCATATGGTCATGGCAAATCAGGCATACAGTAGCTTTGAAGATTTGACCGCTGACTTTTTCTCTATCTTTGATGTGCTATCAGGAGTTGATCAAGAAATAGTCGCCAATCGAATTGGCTTGCGTTACATAAATGTAATCGAATTTCCGGATGGCGACCCTCTCGATTGGTCGGATTACATTTGCGAATCATTGCTGGGTGTAGTGGGGTTTAATGGCCGGAAGTCGAATCTTTCGAGGGTGTTTCACGTGGTTGAGTACAACTTCGGAGAAATATATTTAAAGTGCCAGTTTGGGATTGCCAATCCTGACTACCCTGCTCTGATTAAGCGCCGTCAATTTATTCTGGATATTGATGCTTACTCTGCTGGTGCTTATGAGCCCAACGAAATTACTCGAGTAGTTGCTGATGCTCATGCACTGATTCAAGAATTTTTCGAGGCTAGCATTAAAGACCCGGTTCGTAAGTTGATGGGGCAGGCGAAGAATGAATCAAAAGCAAAGTGACTATTTTGATACGGCATATGTTGCTGGGCAGCAAACGGTGACCCCAAGAGAGGAGAGGGGGTCGTCTTTAAAAGGGTTTCTGAAGTCGCCAATTGTGCCAAAAGATATTGAGCACTACGGAACATCCCAGCCTCGAAGAGAAATCATAAGGGCAGTTATTGAGCATGGTAAAGGTTGATAAAAATAAGCAACCCCGACTGGCTCAGGGGGACGTTTTGCGAGATGTTGAGCATGTCGAGTACGTTCGTATCAAAGACGGAGCAATCGAACTTTCCAAAGTAATTTATCCTCTTGCGCTTGTATTGACGCAAGATTGTGATTTGGCACAGGATCATACATTTCGTGATCCAGAATCGAAGAAACCGAATCAGGATAAATACCTTTTGTCGGTACTTGTGGCTCCCATGTATAACCTAGAGCAGGTTTTTGCTGGTAAGCATTTGGCTTCGCTCGGTTTCGATATGTCGCCAATAAATAAGAACAAGACACCGGGCCAAAATTTGGTTAAAAATGAAACTCCAAGGTATCACTACCTTGAGTTTTCCCAAGATGTTCCGATTGTTCCGTCAGTAATAGACTTCAAGCATTATTTCTCATGCAACGTTGAGTATCTAAAAGAGCATAAGGAAAAGAATTTCGTTTGTCAGTTGTCCGATCTTTACAGAGAGGATGTCTTGCAGAGGTTTTCAAGCTTCCTCTCGCGCATCGGCCTGCCCTAGGCTATTTGGTATCTGACTATCGATAACATTTGATTATCACTAGCCGTGAAGGACGAACCGGTTAGTTCTTGGCTGGCCAAATTGATTTGCACTTAATTGCACTAAGATGTTGATTTAATTGACAATTGTTGTCAATCTGGTATGATGACTGATGGAAAAGTACAGTTTCTCATCAGAAAATCAGTTGCCCCTGTTTTCGGAGCGGTTTCCTGAAAATCGGCGGGGCCAACCAACCCCAGAACAGTACGAGGCCCTTGCACGGGTCAGGCTGTCAAAGCACTACATTCTGCGGGATTTCCTCTTCAGCACTGAATGCGCGGCTCGCGGCCTGAGCAATTATCCTGAAGACCCCGACATGGTGATTCGCGCTGGCAAGGCGCTATGTGAAAAGGTCTTGGAGCCTATCCGGGAGCGGTGGGGGCATCTCATTACAACCTTCGGGTATCAAAGCCGTGAAGGAATCGAGTGGGGGTGGAGCAAGGCTAGGCGTGAGTCCAACCGCCATAGCAGCAGTCCGCACATGTGGGACCGAAAATGCTGGGGCGAGGCAATCTATGCGAGGTGCGACATCCTGCCGATCTGTGTAGAAGACGGTGAGGTATCGAAGCACGAGTTCGGACGCTGGCTGATGCACAACCTCGATTTGGATTTATGCATGATGTGGCGGCGATCCAATGTCTTCTGTCTGACGATTTCACCCCGGCCTCGTAGGGTGTGGGTGCTTTGGGGAAATCCGCAGATCGGTGAGCCAAAGCAGGAAATGCTCATGGGGGCAACCTATTGGCGTGAGGTGTATCCGTACCTGTCCGAGGATCAACGCCCCAAGTTTGGTCCATCCTGTACCGGAGGGAGGATGCAATGGCGGGACTGATTTTAGTAGGGCATCGCCTCCAATCGCTGACGTTTTACGAGGGATCGCATGATGTTCCTGAACAGGGGCTAAAGGGATGATCTGCCGAGCGTTTTCCCCATGTCTCGAATCGAGAGAAGTGTTCAGATGAGCACTTGGGTCGCCCATCCAGCATTTGACATTAATTGCACCGGGCAGCCCCCCATTACACCCGAAGTCTCCGACTATCTCCGTGCCTCACTGTCTGACAACTCCCGCCGAGCGTACCGCTCCGATCTGAATCACTTCCTTACGTGGGGCGGTACGATTCCGGCAACTCCGGAGATGGTGGCGCAATACCTTGCTGCTCATGCCGGGCAACATGCAGTTGCCACCCTCGCCCGGCGACTGGTGAGCATCGGCAAGGCCCATACAACCCAAGGAATGTCATTGCCGACGGATAATGAATTGGTAAGAGCCACGCTGCGCGGTATCCAGCACACCCATGGTTCTGCACAGCGGCAGGTTGCTCCAGCCGTGAAAGAGGACGTGCTAGCGATGGTGGCGAACCTTAACGGGGTGAAAGGCGTTCGGGACAAGGCGTTGCTGCTGATTGGATTTGCTGGAGCATTCCGGCGTAGCGAATTGGTGTCATTGACCGTGGCCGACATTGAACAGGCGAAACAAGGTCTGGTTATCCATTTGCGCCGGAGTAAAACCGATCAGGACGGCAGGGGGCGAAAAGTCGCTATCCCTTTCGCACGAGGGGCGGTGTGTCCGGTGGTTGCGCTTCAGGAGTGGCTGGAAACCTCTGGGATTTCGGAGGGGCCGATCTTTCGCCCGGTTAATCGCCATGGCGCAATCGCTGATGCTGCATTGTCTGCTCAGGCGGTGGCGCTGGTTGTAAAAGAACGGGCAAAAGCTGTGGGTCTCGATCCGGAACGGTATGCCGGCCATAGCCTGAGAGCGGGGCTTGTCACTAGTGCAGCGCAGCTTGGGGTGTCCAGTTGGAAGATTCGCCAACAAACCGGCCATGCCTCTGATGCCATGCTCAGCCGCTACATCCGAGAGGCCAACATCTTTGTCGATAATGCGGCAGGTGCTGTGCTGTGACGCACGATTCTGCCTACATCACTCGATTGTCAGATCTCGATTTGCTGGCAAAACTGATCGGTGTCAGCGAATCACGCAGCCGTTATCGTGGCTCCCTGAAATCTATATTTTCTCCGTCGGCTGATGAGGAGAGTCCGGTTGAAATCTGCGTTGTCGCGAAAGAATTGATGCGGCGCTGGCTCGATGAAGAGCTACGGCGGGAATGCACCTTGAGTTCCCCCGGCAGCGTTCGAGACTATCTCAGGCTGATCTTCGCCGGGCAGGAATATGAGAGCTTCGTCGTTTTATTCCTTGATGCCCAAAATCGACTGATCGTCAGCAAGGAAATGTTTCGGGGGACGCTGACCCAGACTTCGGTTTATCCCCGCGAAATCGTCAAGGAATCGTTACGGTGCAATGCGGCGGCAGTGATCTTCTCCCACAACCATCCATCTGGTGTCCCGGAACCAAGTCGTGCCGATGAACAACTGACTTCCAGCCTGAAGCAGGCTCTGTCATTGGTCGATGTGAAGGTACTCGATCACTTCATCGTTGCCGGAGCTGCAATTCTGAGCTTTGCAGAGCGGGGCTTGATTTGATGGTCTAGCGGGAAGAGCCGCTAACGTCAGTGGGTATTAGCTTTGATGTATTGGTCACAGCGATCCGCTGCGACAAACTCAATCACGGCACGAACGTCATCAGAGCAGGACTTGAAAATCAGGCGATTCAGAATGTCTGGCCCTCTGCGGAGGATCAGTGCTCCAATCAGTTCATCCACAAAGGACTGAGTAGCTTCCACGCCCGAGAAATCAAAAACAACCTCATTTCCTTGGGCAAGCGCAATCTCGACTTGCTCTCTTAGCGTAGCAGCCGTGGCACGGGTGCCAATGAAACGGCCTCGTGCGAGATTAGCAAGGAAAAGTTCGGAGCGCATAATTATGGATTACATACCTTCTCTAAGTTAGAAGTCTAAACAAAGCTGAAGCATCTGAAAAGACATTATTCAAATCGCAAGGCAACTGGCGGTTTGGCATCGTAGGGCGGTAGAAGTTCTCTGATCCTGACCTCCGGCAGCCGCTTCCGTTGGCACTCCAATGCAATCGCTACCCCTTGCCAATATGCGCCAGACGATAGCCCTCCGGTGCGACCAGATGTGTCGTGCATGGCACTACCGCTGACAATTACCATCCTGCCACCTGATTTTTGCGCCATTCGTGCAGTAGTGGTCAGTCCGACCCCCTGATTGACGGAATCTGGCTGATTCAGCCACTGGTCGCGGTTGCAACTGACACGAGGTTGCAGCGCCAACAAAATCGCCTCATGGTCACGCTTGTGCTTCAAGGAGGGGTGCGCTTCAAGGGAGCGCAGAAACCCGCAACCATCATCAACCACGCCAAGATGAATGGCACCGCTTCGACGGTAGTACTGGCTTGCAACCCAGACCTTAGAACTTGGATAGCCTCCTCGACGCGCATGCGTCAAAGCGTTTTCCAGAAGCTCACTCAGCGCATACTGGATCGGTTCGGCCAAACGATCTGCTGTGTTCATGCAGGACATTCCATCAGGCGGCTCATTCGGGTCGATTCCATCCAACTGCCCGACAATCGTTTTGGCCAAACGAAATGCCGCGTCATCGACCTGATTTTTGTCATCCAGACAAGTCAGTTCCACCAAGTCCGTCGAACGGTCATGCCTTGTACCCACTGCGACCGGGTAATCACCGACCAGCTTCACATCTTTGAATACGTCCATCCGCGTCAGGTAGCCTTGCAGATTGGCGGAAAGATTCAACACCTGAATCTGCCGGCCTTGCAGTTGGACGAGGTGGAAGGTTGCCCCCAGCATGGCAATGCCGAACGGATCAACATATTTCAGTTGCGAACAATCGACAACGGCCAGTGGCTCGGCGCCATCCGTAATCGCCTCACAGGCTGCCACGGCAGCACTAGCCGATCTGGCACCAAAAGAAGAGGGCATCAAAACAGCCATCGTGCTTCCTATTGATTACGAGAAAGCCTGTGCCAGCAGAGCATCAAAGGTCGCTTGGGCCTTGGCTATGGCGTCAGATTGTTGCGACTGAATAGCCCGAACACCTTCCACTGCTTTCGAGAACTCTGCTTGGCGACCCATTGGGGGTATTGGCATTTTTATAGCCATCACTGTGGGCGCGTTGATATTCGGCTGTGCAACACTGCGACTACCTTGTAGTAAATGCTGCTGTCCGTAAGCCGACAGGAAAAACGCCAACGCATAATCGGGTGAGATCAACTCTTTTAAGCCAAATTCCAATAAGTAAGCGCCGGCAATGCAAGGTTCAGACGCCCCGCTAAACATTGCCACCCGCCCTATCGTTCCAGTTCTAGTGATCAAAAGCGTTTTTGGTGAAAGCTGATATTTAGACACTTCCGCAGGAGTAAGGGACATGATTGGCGACTCCCACCAACGAAGGACTCCGTCATCTGACATGTCGGTTGTTCTGAGGATGTGAGCACCACTTTCAGCGTAATCCCGATTCGGAAATCTCGGGCCATATCGGGAATAGGTGATAACGCTCCCAAACTCTTCAACTTCCCATCCCTTTGGATTTGTCGCAGGGTCACCAAACATATCCAGAAACAGCGCAGGAATCAGTTCTGCGGCCTTCTTCTCAGCCTCCCGGCGTAAGCGAACAATGCCCTCGGCACGGGAAAGCAGATCAACGATGCGGCGTTGCTCAGCTCGCTTTGGCAAAGGAACTTGAAGGTTCTCAATGAACCCTGACTGCACGCTATGAACTGTCGCTCCTTTCTTCACGCCTTGCGCCAAGACTCTCGGCTCTTGGGATCGGACAAACCAGAATAAATAATCAGGATCAACCTGATCGGCATCTGGCATCAATGCTTTGATGTCCTGATTGAAGGTCAGCGGTCTAGTCGCCTGCGCTACTGGCAAGCTGTGAGCAAGAATGCCTGAGCGAACAACGACTAGGATGCTTTTCTCCGGAACCAAGCTGGTTGCAGAGTTCTCAACGGCTTCAATAGTGATGTGGTCGCTGGCACCATCAAGCAGCGTCGATTTCATGTCCTTGGGCGAAACCCAAGGAACATCACCATCCCAAAATGCAGGATTTGCCTTGCTAGGTGTCCCGCCATGCCTGATCTGGCAAAGCGATTTGAGGGGCGCGGCAGTCATGCAGCCTGCTCCGCCAGCGCTGCCTTCAAGGCTTCAACCTCCTCGATAATCTCCGCCTCTATCGCTGCCAGTTCATCCAAGATTTCCCTTGGGTCGCGGTGCTCGACAGCGGCTTGACTCATGGGTCGATAGCGCCCGGCAGACAGATTGAAATCATTGCCGCGCAAGGTGGCCGCGTCGGCAAACCACCATTTGGTCGTCCATTCGGTCCCGGTATCGCGTGCCTGCCAAACCGTCCAATTCGCTTCGCGATTACGGTAAGTATCGAGGAGGCCGGGCAAATCATCGGTCTCCACTGGCTGATCGTGGTTAGCATCCAGCTTGTAGCCATCGTTGTCAGCATGCAGGAACAACACCTTGTCCGTGTTGCCGCCTTTCTTGAAGATCAGCACCGAAGTCTTCACACCCGAATAGGGCTGGAAAACGCCACCGGGCAGCGACAACACTGCTTCGACGCGGTTGTTCTCGATCAGTTGGCGGCGCAGTTCCTTGTGTGCCCCAGTCGAACCGAACAGCACGCCTTCGGGAACAATCACCCCACAGCGCCCCCCTGCCCGCAGGCTGTCCATCATGTATTTAAGGAATAGAAGCTCGGTCGCAGTGCTGGTGCCAACCTTTACCTCTTCCACCACGCGATCTTTATCGACCCGGCCAGCAAACGGCGGATTGGCAAGGATGACGTGATACCCCTCAGCAGGCAGACCCAACTGTTCCTTTTTCTCGTTGTCGAGGTTGCTGGTCAGCACATTTCTGAGCAGAACGCGGACATTCGGCAAGCCGCGCAATGTCAGGTTCATGGTAGCCAAGCGAACCATCTTCGGATCGACATCGTTGCCGTAGAAGGTAGCTGATTGAAGGGCAGCGGTTTGCGCGGCAGAAAGTTGATCCCCCAAGCCACGCTTCTGCATCTTGCCGTCCAGTTCCACTTCCTGAACCGCATTGGGCGATGAGTTAGCCAAACGGATATGGTTGTAAGCAGCCACAAGAAAACCAGCGGTGCCAGCGGCCGGGTCGTAGATGTTTTCCCCAACCTTGGGGTCGAGGATTTCGACAATGGTACGAATCACATGGCGTGGGGTACGGAACTGGCCGAGTTCGCCAGCCTGCCGAATTTGGCGCAAAACGTGTTCAAACAGATCGCCCTTGGTGTCGGAATCGGCTGCATCGAGCCGCAGGCCATCGACCAGATTGACGACTTGCGTCAGCACCGTTGGGTCAATGATCGCCAGTCGTGCGCCGTCCATGAAGTTGTGGGCTGCTGCTTCACCCATTTCAGCGAAGAAGGCAAACACCTCATCGCGCAGGAAGCGAACTAGCGCCTCACCTGACAAGCCCTTGGCCCACACCGACCAGCGGAAACGGTCACGCGGGATCGTCGCTTGCCCATTCTCGGCATTGAGCGGGTTGCGAATCTGCCAATCGCCTGCGAACAGGCTTTCATAGGGCTGCTTCAACACCTTGGCCTTCATCTTGTTCTCGGTGTCGATGCCTTCGACGAGGTAGAAGAAGAACAGGAAAGACAGTTGTTCGGCGTTGCTGACAGGATCGGGGTAGCCGCCACCAAAAAGATAGTCGCGAATCTGGTCAATCGCCCGGCGCATGTCGGGAGTTAAAGGCATCTTGCTTTCCTTGGTCTAGTGAGCCGAAGGGCGCGATTGGGTATCGCCGCCTATGGCGTCGGAATCTGGATTCTGGAACAGGCTGGCGTTCAGACTGTCGAGAAGGGCTTGGAGTGTAGCGGCATCACCAAAGACGCGCTGCGCTTCTCGCAAGCCGCCCATTTGCGAGAAGGTATGGAAAAAGGCGAAATGCTCGGGCATCACTTCGTCCAAGGTGTCAGCATTGGCCCGAATCTGGGCACCGAGAATCCGCAGCCAACGCTCCTGTTCCGGATTAAGTCCGGTTTGGCCTAGTAACCAAGCCTCGAAGCTGGCACCGAGTTCAGCCGCCTTCTGCTCGGAGGCTTCGGGGAACAGCATGTTGCCGTCCTCATCGACGGAAATCCATTCGCGGGTAGTTGGATCGATGTGGTCATCGATGTCCAGAGAGAGCAAGCGTTTTGGCTCGTATTGCTTCTTCTTGGCTTCCTTGGCGACAACAATCCCACCCTCGGCGATAACGTCCTCGTCACCGTGCCAGTCGCACACGCCGACGAAATCGAACATGGTGAAAATCGGCTTCTTGCTGGTCTTGCGCGTACCCCGGCCACGCATCTGCTGATAGAGGATGCTGGAACGGGTGAAGCGGGCAAAGATAAGGTTGCAGACTTCCGGGCAGTCAAACCCCGTGTCGAGCATATTCACCGACACGAGAATCTGCGGGAAGGGTTCCTTCTTGAAGCGGCGAATCTTCGCCATGGCATCCAACGTGTCATCTGGACCTTGGCCGGAAACAACGTAATCGGCAAACCGGATTTCGGGGGACGGTTTCTTGTCGGCAAACTCGGCGTCGAACAGTTGCGCCAGCGTTTCCGCATGCTTCTTATTGACGGCGAAGACGATGGTCTTGCCGATGAGCGGCATCCGCAGCACGCCCTTGCGGTCGGTGTAGCCGTTTTCCAGCACCTGCCGAAACTCGCGGACGATGGCCCGATTGCGTTCTGGAATAGTGAAACGACGCTCCAGCGCTGACGGGTCAATTACGATGGGGTCGGCATCGGCGAACAGCAGTTCGAATTCGGCCTTGGTTTCGGCATCCATCGCCGACCAGTCGAGTTCGGATTTGCGGACTTCGAAGCCGCCCTCGGCGGCCGTCTTGACGGTCTTGGCCTGATACACCTGATACGGTGCAAGTACGCCATCGCGGATGGCATCCTTCAATTTGTAGGAGAAGGTGGGGGCCTCGACTTCGAAGAAGCGTAGGGTGTCACGGACGAACAACTTGTCCTCCTCGTCGCCCTCGACTTCGTCCAGATTGGCAACGCATGGCGTGGCCGTCAGACCAGTCTGGATACCATCAAAGTATTTGAGCACACCGCTCCACTTGCCGTAGATGCTGCGGTGGCATTCGTCGGAGACGATTAGGTCGAAGTAGCCTGATGAATATTCGCAATACAGATTCACCATGCTTTGCAGCGTGGTGATGGTGATACGTTTCTCGTCCTGAAAGCGCCGGCCAGCTCGCAATACATAGGCGGGATAGTCGGGCAAATGCTCGGCGAACGCATCTTCGGTCTGCTTGGCGAGCGGAATCCGATCCACCAGAAACAGAACGCGGGTCACGGCGTTGGCTTCAAAAAGCCGCTTGATGAGGGCAGCTGCCGTGCGGGTCTTGCCCGTGCCTGTCGCCATTTCGATCAGGAGTTTGCGCCTGCCATTCTTGATTTCCTTGCAGACGGTCTGGATGCAAGCCTGCTGGTAGTCACGACCAGCAATCTTCAGGTCAATGGGCACATTGACCACATCACGCCGCAGTTGCAGGCTGGCGAAGCGCCGTTCAAGGTCGTCCTGCTTGAAGAAGGTTTTGACGGGATGCGGGTAGGCTTCGCGCTGCCATTCCCAGAACAGGACTTCTGCCCCGTTGGTCAAGAAGACATAAGGCACATCCAGATGCTTAGCGTAGCCCTTGGCTTGCTCGGCAGCATCTGCGGGATTAACCGAGTAACGCTTGGCCTCAATAACAGCGAGAGAACGCCCATTGCGATCACACAGCACATAGTCGGCACGGGTGCTGTCCGGCATCACAACTTCAAAGCGAACAGCGTTGGGGTCTGCAACATTCCACCCCTGAGCCGTCAGCATTGCGTCGATGAGGACGCGGGAAAAGGCTTCATTCTTATTCATTTACTAGCCCGTCAGATATTGCCGCCATTTTAGATGCAAGGCGACCTTGCGGGATGGTGTTTGAATATTTTGTTCCTGAAGCGAGCCTCTTTGTGAATCCACTTCATGAACCATAGGGAAATAATTTCCTCATGGGTGAGGAATACGATTGCCTCAACTATGCCGAAGAGTAAGGCAGCCACTACATCCGCTAGGTGTGCAAATGTCGTAGTGCTTCTTCGATCCAATTTAATTGAATGAGCACTTGCCCGTAGTTCCGGGGTACTGGCGCTGAAGTGATTGCAGCCGATCAAGGCACTGGTACTGGTAATCAAATTTGTCCGAGTAGGACACTGGCCCTTGGGCCGTCTGAAGAATCGCAATCAATAGCCAGCGCATACATCCTCCAAATTGATTTCATGCCAGATCGGCATACACACCGTTGTGGTCTGACAGGTAGTTCCCTGCATCATCGAAGTGATCCCAAGCTCCGACGTTCAATAAGCTGAAGGCGTCTGCTGTGATACAGAGATGATCGACGTTATTCCGTGCCCAGCCTTTTTTCGGATCGACCTTCAATTTCCCAGTAGCCCCGAAATCCTCAGTGGTCAGGCAGGTCAGATGGTTGCGGCATAGCTCCCAATTCAGCATTTCCCGACCTTGCTTGGTTCCGTATGTGCTAGTCGATCCGTCGCGGGTTTGATTGAAATCGCCCCCAGCGATCAACGGGATGCTGCCTCCGCTTTCAGTCAGTAGCCTTGCCCAGTCGTTGCCATGATCGACGATGGCTTTGTAGTGTTCGGCCCAAGCTGGTGAATTGCCATCCGGGCCACGATCACCATGGTAGGTAATGATGGTGCCGTAGATGATCGCCTCGCCTATGGGCGTCGTCGCTTGCACGCAGACCGCCGTCACATCGTCATAGGTTGAAAGCTGCTTTTTCACGCATACCTTCGGACTGGTCATGATTGCGGAATAGTATTTCCCATAGACATTTGGGCAGGTGGTGAATCGGCGATACCCGTGCGCGGTCAAATCGACTTCTTTGCAGGTCTCGGTCAAAATCAGCACATCGGGATCAATGGCAAGAATCTGCTCGATTTGCCGATCAATTGGCCGCGAACTATTCGAGGCATGATCGAGATTCCAAGTGGCAACCCTGATCGACGGTGAATTACTCACGAAAGCCCCTGTGCAATGAAGCCCGTTCCCTCTTCCATCGGTTACAAGTCAGCGTCCGGCAAGGTGTCGGATGCCAAGCTGCACGAGGAAATCATGGCGGGGGTGGATGATTCGGCCTTGCGCCTGATGTCGGCTCAACGTGCCGTAGAAAAACTGGGAATGACGCAGGCAGAGGCCGAAGAGATGTTCGGCGTTACCTTCCCGCCTCAATCCCCCTGAAGCAGCCCGATTAGCCGGCTGCGGTAGTCATCAAGAAACGCGGCGTAACCAGCGGCCTGTCCGCGAAACAGGGGGTACTTCACGCCGCTGCCCGCGCTTTCGGGTTTGTCGATCTGTTCCGGCTTGTAGAAGGTGCCGAATCGGTTGGCTTCCCGGTGAAACTCCAGAACTGCTTCCTCGCCGATGAGGTCACGCAGGGGCTTCAGCATCTGGGTCCAGATTCCTCCGGTGCCGAGATAGGCTAAGGGATAAAACTCGCCACCATCGGTTGGGTAGGTGAAACCGAATTGGAGGTAGCTGGCCGATCCCCGCTGGTCAAACCCAAGGCCTTCCATCTGCTCGATGAGTTCGGAAACAACGGGTAGATCACCGGGTGAAACTTGTTGCAGCAACTGCCCCTTGGTCATAGGGAGGGCTGCTGCCTTCACTGCTCTGGATTCCTGTACCCGTCCACCGGATGTCCCTTGGTATTCGTCAGTCACCTGTGCGCTGGCGGTGACCGAGGCGTTGGGCCGAATATCGACCACCACCACATGCCGGGATACTTCTCGGGTCTTGAGTACCGTGCGGGGAATCACCAGTCGCTGGGGGCCGTAGGTATAGAACTTCAGTTCGACCAGACCAAATTTGAAGGGGGAGCTATTGCCTTGCTCGTTCAGCCAGTGCGTGACCCGCTCGACCCCGACATGAATCCCATCAGAAACGATGAGCAGCAGGATTTCGCCACGCCGTAGATGGCTCTCAAGAGCTTCGTCGAAGTCATCGGCCAATACTGCTGACTGATTTTGCTCGCCAGCAATACGAGACACGCAATCGCGGATGTTCTCCTCCGGGCGAAGTCCCGGTGACTGGCTGCGTTTGATTCGCGCCTCCAGTTCCATGATGGGCATCTGGCCGATAGCCATCCCATATTGCAGGGTCTGGGCAATGACCTCGCGGATGCCTTCGGGGTTGCGGTAGAGCTTGGTTTCGACGATGACCAGATAGCCGTCATTCGTCACCAGCAGATTGTCGATACGCCCAAGGAAGCCGCCTAGATCGAGGGGGACTTCTCTGCCCAGTGAAAACAGGCTCGTGGTGGATGGCAGGTACTCGCGTACCGGCAGCACGTTGGGGGTGGCGTCGATGAGTTCTTGAAGCAGGCTTTCATCGAATGAATGGGGATCGTCGCGCCTGACCGATATGCCGGATAGCGGCGTGAATTCTCGTTTTTCGGTGCCTTCCGTGAAGACAATGGGCGTGCCAATACTCATGCGCTCCTCCCTGAGCTGTTGAGAGTAGGCATTTTAGTACGAGTGGCAACACTTTAAGCCCTGTCTGGGTGTTGGCTGCGCCGGGATCATCGCAGGTGAGAAAAAGACCACCATTTATGACCGGCAAAAGCGATATTCAAAAAACCTTGGCGTTGAAAATTGGCGCTTACCTTTCCGCGTGTAGAAAGCGGGAGGGGGTCACGCAAGGGGAATTGGCCGAGAGGATTGGCGTCGATACCGAGACGGTTTCTCGGTTTGAGCGTGGTGTGACTATGCCTTCATTGGCCACCCTGCAAATGTTGGCGGTTGCTCTGAATACAACGATGGCTGATCTTGTGGGCGAGAGTTCTCCAATGCCAAACGATCAAGCCAAACTCATTTCCTCTTGGTTGGTGCAATTAAGTGCAGAGGATCGAGAAATGCTCATGGGGATGCTCAAGGTATGGGCAACCCGCCTTCGACAACGCTAGGTTCTTCGTCCATGGGGGGGCTAGTCCTTTCCCCTGTAAGTGCACGTAGTGGGGAGAAGAGGAGCTGGATGAGGATGATCTGGTGATAACAATAAAGATAAGAAGATTAGATCAGGTCTCGTTGGTTCGCCGCTATCCTTCCATCAAGGCTTGGGAGGAGTTTTGCCAGACTTTGGGCGTGGCAAAGGACAGCGCCGCTAACAGCGATTTGCAGAAATTCAAAAACGAGTACGCAACCACTTTTGCAAAATCCTATCTGGGTAAGCAGTGGGGTACTGGGGTTTCATTTGATTTCTTCTCCGTGCAGAAGAAGCCTGCCATTGCAATTAATGTCACTCCGTTCAAGTTGTCAGAGGATGATTGGGCAGATTTTCTTGCGCTACTGACAATGATGTTTCCCTTCGGTCCAAAGCAGGTCTGGAAGGAATTTAAGTTGTCACGGCTGGAAGTCGCCGTTGATGTGAAGTTGCCATTCAGTGAATTGATCTGCCTTGCTCCGAGGCTGACGATCATTAATCAGAACTACCAGAAAAAGGGAACGCTATATCTCGGCCATGAGTTCGGGCGCCGTAGCTATTGCATTTACGACAAGCGAAAACAACTTGCCGAAACGAAGGGGGTTCATCTGGAACATGATCTGACGCGGATTGAGGTTACTTTGCGTCAGACAGGAAAAACGCTGGGGCAGTTAGATGAATTTACCAGTCCTTTCGGCAACCTACTGGTGCTGCGGAAGTCCTCTTTGGACGCATTGCAAAAGAAAGATGCGCTTCCGGTGGAAGTCGGTGAATTCATTTCGTCGGTACTTTCAGGCTGTCCTGCCCAGCAAGTCTATTTAGGCTTTGATTCTCCATCTCGTAAGCGGTTGATGAAGCACCTAAGGCCGCTGGCGTTGGGCATGAACCCTCGGCCTCCGGAGTGGATAGAGTGGATTGCGAAGCAGCGTTTGGCGCTGGAACAAAGGTTTCTAGGTGCTGGGTGAGTCAGTGCAATTAAGTGCAGTTGCACAGATTGGCCGGTGATATTTCGTAAAAGGCGATTAGGAGGGTGTATGCCGGTGGCTATCGTAAAGACCGCAAATAAGGCAAAGGTGCGTCTGCAAAATTTTCGATTGCTGGAATTTGAGTGCGGATCGAAAGCGGCCTTGGCGGTTAAGCTGAGCCTGAGTCTGGATGAGATAACTCAGTACCTGCGGAAAAAGCCGGCCCCGTCCCCAATCGGTGATGCGTTTGCCAAAACTGTTGAGCAAATCATGGGTAAGCCGGCGGGGTGGATGGATCGGAAAAACTATGATCTGGCGCTTACTGCGGATGAGTGGTTGCTACTCAATACGTATAGGGAAGGGGGTAACCGTGATCGCGTTATTCTGTCTTCTTTGGCAAACACGCTGGGTGCGATGCCGGAGCAAAAGTAGCGCCCTCGACTGCGGAATTTCAATGAGGGGGCTATCGGTGGTTGTCGATAGGTTCGGTGCAATTAATGTCACAGCATCGCCTCCTCTGTAGGCATCCGGCAGGCGTGAAGGTAAAATCACGCCATGCAGCAATCTTCCCCTATCAGCAGGCCTGTCCCGTTTCGATGGCGGTGGTAATCCACCTCCGCTATACGTTTGCGCCCGTTTCTGCCTCGAATGTTCGAGGGTGCTTTTTGAAATGGTGGTAAATCGGTGGTAAATCCCGCTGGTTTGCGTCTAGGGCCTGATTGTTTAATGAAATAAATCAATTGGTTGGAAGAATTTATGTTGCTAATGATCGACAACTACGACAGCTTCACCTACAACATCGTCCAGTATTTCGGCGAG
>ENA-UOWG01002090-UOWG01002090.1-activated-sludge-metagenome-genome-assembly--contig:-NODE-2090-length-17899-cov-6.065792_pt1 | contig 17899 bp, 37 predicted proteins | sample MGYA00238147_ERZ761563 | MGnify/ENA primary metagenome ERZ761563 (study PRJEB28884, sample SAMN05720216) | anaerobic digester metagenome | isolation source: active sludge of municipal... | reverse complement strand
AGCCGCCACTTTGACGTATCGCCCCCATCGTGCACGAAGAACATGGAGAGCATTTCCACGGCTGTCATAACTCCTAAAAACTCAGCATGGTTGCCAAGCTCCATGTAGTCATTTGGTGCTGGCGTTGCCGTACAGCAGAGCCGATAAGGAATCGTTGAAGCGAACTCAGTCAGTGCCTTGCGGGTCTTGCCATCGAAACCCTTGAGAATCGAGGACTCATCCAAAATGATCCCGCCCCACCCGTCCGGCGAGAAGTGCTGCATCTTCTCGTAGTTCGTGATGTTGATTCCGGGCCGCCGGTCAGATTGCTTCGCGCAGATCGTTACCTCAATTCCAAGTTTCTGCGCTTCACGCTTGGTTTGTTTCGATACAGCCAACGGAGCGAATATCAGTACGGGTTTCCCGCAGTGATCAGAAACCAGTCTGCCCCATTCGAGTTGCTGAAACGTTTTTCCAAGTCCGCAGTCCTCAAAAAAGCAGGCCTTCCCGCGCCGGATGCCCCATTTGACAATCATTTTTTGCCAATCAAATAGGACAGGGTTGATCACATCATCGGATACCGTGAAACCGCTCGGCTCGCTCGTGATCTGTTTGGTTTTCAAAAATTCCGCATAGTCCGTGCTCAAGATTTCCTCCATCATCCAATCTGCCAATCCGAGCCGTGCGCCGCGATCGTGAGGATGATCCTTCAAATACGCGGCGCATCGAATCTGTTCTGCCCGGATTTCGTCTATCGTCACAACCCCAACCTTAGTTGACCATCGGCGAGCGGCCCGGAGTGCAGCCATCCGAAGGTCGAATCATACCACTCATGAAATTCGCGGAGATCATCGACTACAACCACGAGAGCCCCACGTAGCCGCTCTTCCTCCCGCCACTTTCGTTGCTGGCAATGGCGACAGAGTTTCTTGTCCCCAGCCCGGCAGCGGCAATCCTTCCCGCCGCCAGGCCGCTTGGTTTCAGCCCAGAAGGCCAGAGCCCCTCCGCGCGGCTTGGTGAAATACCGGATGTACAGCAAATCCGGCATCCCACGTTCGCCCAGACTCATCATGCCCCCGCCGCCCATGGCCATGCCCACCGTCATCCGCACGCGCCGCCAGCCGCGGAACTCGAGAAAATCCCGCAGTTGTTTGGCGACATCGCGCTCAATGAGTTTGGCTGGCTGGGGAGTCATTTCTTGTCGATCTCGACGGGCGCCTTGCCCTTCTTCGGTTCCATGCCGGGCAGGCTGCCCTGCTCGTCTCCCACACGCGTGCATTTCAGTTGTCCGGTGCCGAACCCAACCATCGATTGGTAGTCCTCGATCGCCCCAGCCAGCCGTCCGCATGCGACGATCTGGAAATTCAGCACGAGTCCGTTCTCGCCGGATTTCGCGCTGAATTTCTCGACCGTCTCTGCTTCGAGTTCAAGTATCTGCTGAAGCCCGTTCGCCTTCAGCCAAAACGAGGAGATCGGGATTTCACCTTCGAGGTTCACGCTGCCAGCAAGTCCCGAACGCAGGTTGCCCTCGGAATCAAGCACATCCCACCCCATTTCCTCTGCCAGGTTCTTTTTGAGATCGGCCTTGAAGTTCAGCCGGTGATATATCTGCTTCGATTTGTCGTCGTAGCGGATATCGACGAAGCGCAGTTCCGCGCCGCCGATGATTAGTTTCGCCATGTTATTCTCCACCTTTCTTTTCCAGTTCCATCGCTGCATCGATTGCAGATCGCGCATCGGGATAGGTAAACCTTTCATCTTGTGGGTTACACATCGGGAACCCGAAGAGTGGACGATTCCACGCAACGCTGTCGGGATCGTATAATGCTCTGGCGCTGCAAAAATCTATCCGCTCGGTATCTTTCCGCGCCTTCTCCAGTTCCGCCTGGAATTCCTCGATGATGATCTGCTGTTTGGCGATCTCCTCGCGGGCCTCGGCGAGTTGGACCGCCAGTTCTTCTTCGGTCAGTTCTTTGTTATAGATACTCATTCTCCACCTTCCATTGCCCGCTTGAGTACCGCGAGCCGGTATGCCAATTGCCCGTACAGTTTGTTGCTCGTGGCCGCATCCAGCACGAGCTGCTTCTTGTCCGCGATCCCGCATGACTGCATCGCGCAATCGAACTCGAAATCGTTGCCGGTCTGCTGTGCGAGTTCGCTCTTGATTGCCGCGAACAGTTTGCCTCGCGCATTTGGCGTTATAGCTTCACGCATCGGGGCTTCGAAATCCGCAGGCCCCGGCGCACCTGCGGATGGACCATTCACTTCCCCTTTTGAATCAGCGCCTCCTTTCCCGCCGGCCGCCGGACCGGCGTCTGTTTCATCGGCGCGCGCAGCAACCTGGAGAAGTTGCTCGTGATGAGGTTTCAACATCTCCCGCTGCGCCACCGATAAGCTCGTTAGAAATTCATTGTACGCCTGCGTGCCGGACTCTGCGGCCGTTGTGGCGCGTTTCAAGATCCGCTCCGAATCCGCATACGCAGCCCCGGAATCATTCCAACTTCGGATAGCTTCCCCATCTGCTTTCGTGAGCATGTGCGGGCTGAAGAACATCTGCTCGAAGGCTTCCGGGCATTTCACCGCGGAGGCCAAATGGCTCTTCTCCTCGATGAGGAATGAGAGCAACATGTCGAACATGAAGTTTTTTTCGCACGATGGCTGAATGCCGAGCGAGATGTAGCCGGTGATCTTGCCCGCCGAGTTGGTTTGCGGTTTCGTTTTCTCGTGAGCCCGCAGGCACACGATAATGTGCATGGTCGAGTAGAGCAGGCGGTTCACAAAGCGTTTGTTCTCCAGTTTCGCCTTGTTCCACCTGCCCCCATCCGCTTCCGCGATATCCGTGCATCCACCATAGCCCTCCCATTCATGGGAGCCGGAATCGATTACGCATCCCTCGTATCCGGCCTTCTCGAAAGCATCGATGCACTCGATGTACCGGCGCGGATGGAATGGCGGTGCAAGTTCGATCACATCGTAGCCCTGGGGGATGGCCTTCGTGATGCCCGGTGAGTCCGAATAGATCGAACCGCGGCCGTTCTCGGTATCCACAAATCCAAGTTTTCCGCCTGGTTTGATCAGCCCTGACATCATCAGCAAGGCGCTGTAGGTTTTGCCGCTTCCGCTCACCCCCGCCATGCTGATGATTTGCGGCGTGGCGTGGCGGATTGCCCTTTTGATCTGCATTTGTGATTACCTCTCTTCAATAGGCGAGCGCGGCCGGTAGCTCCTCGTCTCTGACCTGAGTGATGGACTCGCGCGCTCGCCACGGCTGCTCTCCGAATCGCTCTATGTGCTCCTTATATCGCCCGATCAACTCCTGCACCTCGAACCGGGCCCGCTCCCAGTAGAGTGTTTTGGGGCGGAACTCCTTGATGCGCACCTCATGGGGTGGTTCCGATTCCACGAAAACCAACACGCACCGGGCCTGCCGTCCGGTTTCAAGTTCGTGTAAAAGCGCGTAAAAGTACATCTGCCGGTAGTATTGCTCGTACCAGATGGCAGCGTTGATAGATTCATCAATGCTCCTGCTGCGCTGGCATACGAAGGTCTTCAGATCCGAAATCAGATCGCCGCGCTGAAAGTCAAACCGGCCCTTCAACTGGATGCTTCCGTGTTCGGCTCGGTGCACGGACTCAACCACGCCACCCATGAGCACTTCTGCGGCCTTCGGTTGGCCCATGATCTCTGCCGCACACGCCGCGACACGCTGCCATTCGTCGATGCTAAGTACCGTGCGATCGGCGCATGCGGCAGCGTGCTCAGCCACGATGATATCCCACAGCGGCAACGGACATCCCATGGACTGCGCCTGTCTGAGGACCTCATCTTTGCGTGTTCCCTTTGGCCGCTCGCCGTTGTCCCGAATCCAGCTTCGGATGTCGTCGATAGTGACGAGCGCATCCGGGTAATCATCGCGATTCAGTTCGCAGGCGTAGGATGCCGCGAAGATATCCGGCTCAAGAACCGCGCAATGCAGCGCGATGCCGAATCGTTGCGCTGGTGTCGGCTCCTCCGGCTCGTAATCCGGGTTGATGTGCTTGTACCAGTAGCGCATGGGGGAAACGGCCAGGTCCTTCATGCCGCTGGCCGAGAGTGCGCGGAGAGCGCGGTATTCCTCGGCGGTCATGATTTCGGCACCTCGAAAACATCCTCGATGAGAGGAGCAAGCCCGTGCTTTTCCACGATCTGTTCGCCGTGGCTGTCGATGTAAATTCCCGCCCATCGGTCACCAAACTGCTCCTTGGCATACCGCCGCGCCGCCTCCTCGCTCGTGCTCCGGAAGACTACGAAATACCGCCGGAGGATCTCTCCTCCGAAGGTGATGTAGAATCTGTGCTCCGTTCGCTTGTGCATGGTTCCTCCTTATAGGTGGCTGGCCACTCGACTACGATCTCCCGTGCGCAAGCGGAGCATCGCGTAACGGGATCAGGAGTGACGATGGAAGCCCCGCAAATGCAGTCGATGTGGTAGTTCGAATGGTCCGTCACAAAACCATGATACAATTTCCATTCCGAAACGCAAGAAAAATGTTGCACAAATTCGCTCAGCGTGCCAAACTGAGAGTGCGCTTGAAGCGCATCCACGCATGAAAGGAGTGCTATGGCACGTAAACCGGCTAACCCTGATGCTCCTGCAAAGGAGCGGAAGCCCCGCACTGATGGAGATAACGAACTGAAGGTGATGAAGAAGGTGGTGGAGATGGTCCTCGGCCTCCCCGCCGAATCCCGAACTCGCGTGATGGCGTACGCAATGGCGCGTTGCCGCGAGTACGATATGCCGAAAGTCACGGCGATCGTGAACACCAGCCCCCAGGAGGAGGCGCATTACGGGAGCCAGCCGTGAGCGCTGAGGCCTGGGTGCGCCACGTTCAGCGATTGAGGGAGGCCTGCCGCAAGCGGGCCTTCGTTCTCTACATCCACAGCAGCCGCGTCTACATTCAGCGCAGCGATGGCGAGTTCGCCTCGCTGAACCAACATCAACAGATCCGCCTCATCACCGATGAGCGGTTCAATCCGTTTCGAGGGTAATCCGCAAACCAAAGCAAGGGAGAAATCACGTGACTTTTTGGGTAGAATTCAACAATCGGAAGCCTGGCTGCATCAGCGCCAAAACGAAGGATGAAGCAGTGAAGATAGCAGGAGAGTTGGCTGGCCCCGCAAGTGTACGGCGGATCGATTTGCTTCCTTATCCCGCAAGGCCCCAACTCAACGCATCACTGGATGGCTGCCCGGCCTTCTGCCATTCTCCGATGCAGTGCCGCGGGCGCACTGCATGTCCGCATCGATACGCTTGCTCGGAGTAGGGACCATGAACGAGGAAACACTGAGGGCGATCGCGGAGTGCATCCGCGCCAAAACCACGGATGCTGACTTCCACGCGAAACTGAATCACGAGAGCCTGCCGCTCATGAATACCCAGGAATTTATGCTGCTCGCCAGCAATATCATCGTGTGGCTCGGGCGCATCCTCGACAACGAGAACATGGAGTTTGGGCTGCGGTGTCTCGCCGCCGGGTTCCTTTATGGGCGCGAGTTCGGACAGGCCGAGATGGCAGATCGGGTAGTAGGGGAATGAACCATCAACCGCCCACCAGCCGCATAAGCTGTTTCGCCTGCTCGAAGGAATCCCGCGGGTCCACATCGTCATCCGCCGGCGAGAGATGAGAAAGCAGTGGGAAAATCTCTCCGATTGGCAACTCCTCTTTGCGTCCCAGGCAGGCCGTGATCCAGTTGATGATCTTCATGGCCCGCGCATCTTCGAGTTGCTGGAGTAACTTTTCCCGCTCGTTGTGGCGCTTCATCAGCACCATGAATCCGCGTAGGTTCAGTCGTCCGAACTGTCGGTCAGTGAGGCCAAGATGGACTCGTCCGAAGGCCCATAATGACTCCCACCATTCACGGGCTGCATCGATGGTGAGAGGTTCGTAGGGCGCGACTCCTGCCCGGCATCGTCCCGCTTCTCGCCCGACATACTCTCCGAGATCGCTGCGAGTATCGGCCCCATCAATTGCCCGCAGCCCTGCACACTTAGCATGCGCCCGAGTTGTCCCGGCGATTTGATCCAGTGCGGATCATCTTTGCGGTCGTACTCGTGCCATGCCGCGCTCACCATGCAGAGCACATCGCGTACTCCCATGATTCGGATGGCCTGGCCGATGTCGATCTCGGCTTCGATGAGTGCTCTGTTGATGGCTTCGGGCCCCTCATCCTTGTGCGCATCGATGATTTCCTGGATGCGTTCCTTGTTCATCCGGCTCACTTCCGAGATGCGATCTACGCACAGCCGGAACCAATCCAGGAAGAATGTGCCGCTCAATTCCTCGAACTTTCCGTAGGTGTTGAGGTTGAAGTAGAGCCTGGTACTTTGCCCCAGTAAATCAACAGTGATGGGCTTATCGGTAGGATTCATTGGTTACTCTCCATCTGCATGTAGGTTGCGGGCCCAGCGGACAAGTCGATGGAGAAAGAACCGATCCACCGGACCCGCATGGATCGGACGATGCCCGGCTGAAATCATCGCCCGAAGATCAAAAAGTTTACGGTTCAGCCGTATTGAATGCCGAGATGGCGCCGTTGATGGCGAACTCCGCGTTGAACCGCAGGACGTTATCCACCGGGCAGTCGAACGAGTGCGAGGTGGTGTAGGCCGAGAACTCCAGATACCCGATGCTCGCCGGAAACACCAGGCGGAGGTCCTTCTCAGTCAAATTGATCAGCAGATTCCAGAGTCCCGTTGCGAACGCGTGGGTGGAATCGCTCGAATCGTAATTCACGGGGAACCCGATTGTGCCCGGATCGATCAGTGTGGCGAGTTTCTCCATCCAATTTCCGGCCGTCGAATGCGTGGTGATATCTTGCACCGTCGCCTTCGTCGTCGGCCCGCTGATCGATCGAATCTGCGCGATGGTGGAGAATGTCTGGGGACTTGTGCCGCTACCAAGCTTCGCGACGGTACCCTTCGCGCTACGGATAGCCATAACTCATAGTGCTCCTTTCGTTTTGCAAAACCCAAAGGTCGCACTAAGATTACCGCAAGATACTGGATTGCTGTAGAATGCGATGCTCTTCTTCCGGCGTGGATGCGGCGGCCAGCCGGGAGGCGATCATGGAGGCATGCTCGATATCGCGTGATGTAGGAGCGTAGGAGACATGCTGCGTGCGCCACGATGAACCGCCGCGGCGCGTGCTGTAGGAAGGGATGATGTTCTGTGCCACGCTCAAGAGATACATGGCATCATGGATGCGCTGTTTGAGTCTCTGTATCTCGCGCGGATCGCTCCACGGGATCTCCGCGCAAAGTTTATTCATGGCCGATTGTACGATCCACATTTGGGTACAGAGATCGATCAGCACAGCCACGGCCCGCTCCGTGAGTGGTAGTTGCCGGGGTACTCCAGGATGCCGCTGCGAGAATTTGAACTTCGACATCAGGATCCGCGTGGCATGCAGGGCAGGGGCGGAAACGCGGTACTCGATGGCTTCACGGCCAATCTGCTTGATTGCGCCAGCGCTCGTCTGATCCTCGATACCCGTGCGCTCGAAAAGCAGCTCGCGCGCGGACTCCTCGTACTGCGGCATCGTGCGGTGAAACTGCTGGAGAGCATTGATGCGCTCGCGAAGCAGAGGGACGTTTGTTTCGAGTTCCCGGTCCCCAAGCCAGCGGAGATGGGAGAAGAAATCTCTCATCGCCCGCTTCGCCCGCCAGGATTTCGTGTGCACATCGATCAGCGTGGCGATGTTTTTTTCACTAGCCTTCACATCTTCGGTGGGCTCGAGGACGAAGTGCTGCATCACTGCGCGCGCCGCATGAAGAGCGGGAGCCGAGATCGAGTAGCTCTCCGTGCTCATCTAGTTTTGCCCATAGATCTCGATATCATCTTCTGGATACGAGGCTACGATCCTGCTTGCAACGCCGCCTTTGCAGAGACCGCATTTTCCAATTGGACTGTCCGGTCCCGGCGGATATCTGTAGAATCTCGAAGATCCATCGATCAGCGCCCCGAGTTCTTCCACGAAAGTTTTCTCTAGCCCAACGTAGCGAATTGTTTGCGAATGTCCATTCTCGCACTTCACTTCTAGCTCATGTACCATTGTTCACCTGGGGACATAGACCTTGCCTAACGGTTTTCCATCGCCATCGAAAAGTTTCGAGTTATACATCTGATTCTCGCCGGCCCCATGCTCGTTGATGTGTCTCTGCATCAGCGGAGGCGAGTGAGTATCGAAGGCGCACCCCTCCTCAGGGCATAGATACCGCTTCTGCCCGCCCCATCCGATGAAGCACCTCCATCCTGTTTCTTCATCTACTGGCGAACGCGCCTTGAGTGATTCCGACATCGCTATGATTTTACCCCGTACTGCGCGTAATGCTTCCAATCATCCCCGATCCACCGCCTCAGCGTTTCCGTGCTCGGATCAGATCGCCATTGGGGACCCGGCAGATTGCGATGCGCCGCGCTCACCCCCGGCCGGCCGGGAAGTCCTTTGATGCCCACGACCGAATGGTCGCAATATAGATCGCCGCGGCTGCCGTATTTGCGCCAGAGAGTCGTATCGATCCAGGCCCGCATGAAGCAGCACTGCTGCAACTCGGGAATCATCGAGGAGTGGATCGCCGTGGCGCACAAACTCGCGTGCGGCGTGTGATCGAACACTCGGGCGCACCGATGGCCGACGTGATAGTAACGCGCGGGCTCTTCGCCAACGAGCGGATGGCGGCTGAGCCGGTGCGCTTGTTTCTCGATGTAGGCATCGGCGTACCAGTCATCATCCTCAAAAAAGATGATGTAGGAATCTGAGGGAACATGATCCAGTGCCGCAAGCAGATTCCGGTGCTGCGTGTTGCCACTCTCCCATCGTGGCTCTGGCCGCAAGACCATTTGCCCCATCGTGCAGGCCGTCGCTGGATCACAATCATCAACCACAATCCAGAGATCCGGCTGAAGTGTCTGCCTCGCCATGTAGCGCTCGCAAAGCGCGAAAGCCTCAGGCCGGGCGCCCGTGGGTGTAATGGCTACGATCATTGCTGCACCAGAATGACGATCAGTGCACCTACGCACATCCCGAGACAAAATCCCCATGCTCCAATTCCCGGCCATGGCGTATCGAACCGATTGGCCGTCAGGAACCCGAGCATGACCTCACGATCGAACTGCCGATCCATCTCGGGCATCTCCTCCCATGTGAGATGCAGCAGGTCCTCATCACCCGGCGTGTGGCTCGTCACGTGGCGCACGCATCCCCATCGGATCTTGGTGGACCGCCACACGGCATTCAGCAGCTTCGCCTGCCGCTCAATCTCTCTGTCGATAGAATTGAGCAAGTGCCTTCTCCTGCATTTCCTTCACGGTAGCAACATCGTAGAGCGCGTGGAATGTGGAGCGGTGATGGTGCGGGATCATGAGATCCTGCGCAAGTGCCAGTTTCCATCCGGCCTTGATGGCCTTGTGGCAGTACATATCGTCATCGCCAAATCCCACGCCAAAACTCTCATCGAGCACGCCGATCTGGTCGATGACCTTACGCCGGATCATCACGCAGAAGAACGCCACCATGTTCTGGGCGCGCTTGTCGGATACATCTGATCGAAGCACAATCCACCCGGCATTCCCGGTCCATCGTCCCTGCCAGGATCGCGGCGTCGTCGTCCGCGGACCGGCCAACCCGATGGTTGCATCCTCCACCATCGGAGCCCGCAGTTTCTCAAGCCATCGCGGTGCGGCCTCCGTGTCATTGTTCATCAGCACGACAAATTCGGAGTGGCTGAAGCGCAACCCTTGATTCGTGGCCACGATGAATCCTTGGTTCACCCGGTTGCGAATCAGCATGTGGTTCAGCCGGGACAGCGCAACCATGATGCGCTGAAACTCCGGCTCTGGCGTGCCATTGTCGACGAGGATCACACGGTAATCTAGGGTCGAATGTTCGCGGATGGAATCGAGGCAGCAGATGGCCTTGTCGGTGATATCAGGTCGGCAGCCAAGGTGAGGAATTATGACGTCGATCATTGCAATTTCTCGTAGCGCGGTCGTGGCAACATAAAGATCGTGGAATAGCAGGGAGGAACTAGCCCATCCGATTGCTTCAGTATGAATCCGCCACGGGGATATATCTCAATCCTGAAACGTCCAACAACCAAGGAGAATCCAGCGGCTATGTACTTCGAGGATGGCCAATGCTCAAATTGGAATATCACTGGATAGTCTCCCGCCCCGTGATGATGTTCGCAGCAGGTTTCTGCCGGATCATCGCCTCGCAAACCTCAGCGACAGATTGGGGATGCCCGTGAATTTCAGTGGTGGTAGTTCCCCCATCAGTGCGTACCGTCACGTGCACCTTCCGGCTGGCGGTCGCCGCGAGAGCGAAGCCGATGGCGAAACCCGCGATCATTCCGCCGATGAGTTCAAGCATTCACATGCCTCCTATCATCTCCGCATCGCGAACAAACCCAAACTCCTCATCCTTGAGTGCAAACAATTCTGGCACGAGATTCGCCAGCGTGTTCGTATTCTGGCCGCCCCAATTCCCGATGTGCCCGTGAATCCGCTCAGGGCGATCAAGGATGTACGCCTTCAATCCTGCTGGCCGCCGATGGTTATTGTACGCCTGATCGGCAATCCACCATCCACAATCGAGTAATGCCTGATAGCAGCCGTCGCTGACCTGCCAACCGGGTGCCTTCCAGCCCTTTGTCGTGAACCCGAGCCGCTCGTAATGCGAGATTGCCGCTCGCATGCGCTCGTAGCTCCAGTTCTCACATTCTCGCGATGTCTGATGGAGCCAGCCGTGCGGCACCAGGTCAATCCACGGGACGGCCTGCATTCGGACGATGAACTCTTGCGAACAATAAGCCGGGATGGAGAAGAGGGTGACCTTGAATCCCGGCACGCCGCGCTTGATGTGTTCAAGGAGATCCCAATCCTGGTTGGGTTCGCAGAAGTCATCGAGATCGAGGTAGATCACGCTGTTTCCTCATCGTCATGATCTTCCTCATCATCCCACTCATTATCCAGTTCATCATCATCTTCATCGCCGAGGGCCGAAGGGGCACTGACCAGCTTTCGTTCTGCCCGCATGACTACCTCGATTTTCTTCGGCTGACTTGCGGTTGCCTCTGCCTCAGTACAGGGCGTCATACGATACAAACTTGATGCGGCAACGAAAGTTTCTGCACGTGGCCGCGAGACTCGAATTACACTTCCGGCGTACAACCGCTCGCCATCGATCCATTGGTCTTTGTCGAGTGTGATTGTTTCATCTGGAATCTCTTGTTGGACCACGCGGAATACGGCAACGCCTCCAAAGTATTGCGTGGTCACATGACCCGCTGCCCGCTGATGCCCCATGATCTCAACAATCGCATAGCCCTCGAAATTTGCCAATTGCTGTTCCTGGCTCATGTAGTTTTCCTTGTCCGCGCCATCCAATAATGCCCGCACTTCCATATCCGCGTAGGACCATGCGCCGAGAACAGGGCCTCCAAGTCCCCCTGCTCGAACTCCCACAGATGCTCAGGGTAATCTCCGTGGGTCTTCGCGGCGTCGCACTGAGGATCGAGTGTCGAAATCATCAGGTGTCCACCGACTCGGCAGACTCGCGCCATCTCGGCCACCAGATCAGCGGGCCGCTCCACGTGCTCGATCAATTCGCCGGAACCCACGAGGTCGAATGCGCCATCGGCCCATGGAAGAGCAAGCGCATTTCCGATTCGATAGTCCAAGTCTGGCGTGATCTCCAGCGTTCGCCGCCGTGCTTCCTCGCTGAAGTCGATGGCCGTGTAATATCCGGGATATCCGTGCTGCACGGCGTACTGGGCAAATCCCCACCACCCGGCACCGACATCAAGAACACGATCGCCAGTCTGCACGTCCTTCAAAAACTCGCGTAATCGCACGGCATCATAGCGATGCACCTTCTCGACCCGCCATACGTGATCGAACCACTCCGGCGTGTTGATATCCTTCTCGTGTAGCCGGATCATGCGGCCTTCTTCCGGCAGTGCGCCATCGCTGCCTTGTAGCCCTCGCACTTTTTGCCGCACTTCGGGCATTCGCGCGGCCGCTTCGGCCGGCCTGGCGAACTGGCCACCTTGGCAAGCCCTAATGCCCTCCGCACAAAATTAGACAGGTCCGTCGCCGTGGCAAATCGCTTCGCAATTTTCTCCCGCTCTCCGTGGGTGACGTGGATACGGAGCCACGTGTATGCTCTCATCATTGCTCTCCTGAGCCCATCATGCCAGCTTTGGCGAATTTGTGCAACAATTATCTTGCATGGCGGCGGGAACGGGAGTACAGTGTGAATGTGTGGCGAAATTGTCGCACAGAAAAGGAGTACGGGCAATGCCAATTGACTATGGCAAGATACCAGAATCGACGATGGAATCACTGGAGCGCTGGATAGCGTTGGGAATCCCGACCGGAGATTTTCTGCTGGCAGTACTGAGCAATGACCTGAAGAAAGCATGCGGGCGGGCAGATGAAGAAAACCGCATGGCTCTCTTCGAGATTGTGGGATGGCTGTATAACTACGCTCCGATCGGATGCTGGGGCAGCGCCGAGAATGTGGAAAAGTGGAGCAGCCGGAAGAGGAAAGAAAGGATGGCCTGCAAATGAAACTTTTCACTTGGCTCGGCAATCTGTGGTGCACGTGGTTTCACTTCCGGCATTCGTGGCCCGTGCGCGGGGAGTACATCTGCTTTGAGTGCCATCGGCGGTTCAAGGTGAGGTGGTGAACTTCTTCCAACCCGGCATGCCCATCCGCGCATGGTTCGCGCATGGAAACAGCGTGCGATGGGCGACCGATGCCGAAGTGCGAAAGGAGTATGGAATGGGCCGCGAACAATGGCTTGCGAACTGGAGAAATGATGGCAAATCCAATCGAAAGAATCAGGCAATACGAAAGCAATAGAATATGCATGTAGTTTATTTTGATCTTGAAACAGGCGGTCTACTCATGGAGCATCCGATTATTCAGCTTGCCGCAGTCGCGATGGATGAGAACGGGATGATAGAGTCTTTTGAGGTCAAAGTTCAATTCGACCCGGCGATGGCTGATGCACAAGCGCTCGCAGTAAATCACTACGATCCAGATATATGGCAGCGTGAGGCGATCACTCCTGCGGTCGCTCGCGCAAAATTTACGACCTTCCTTAAACGCTTCTGCGACATTGAGCACATCAGCAAAAGAACGGGTCGTCCGTATCGCGTTGCACAGCTCGCCGGACATAATGTCGCCAGTTTCGATATGCCTCGCTTGCAGAAATGGTATCAAGATGCAAACGAGTTCCTTGTCGCAGATCCGCGGCCACTAGATACACTTCAGTTTGCAATGTGGTATTTTCATGTTCGGGGAAAGCGGCTCCCTAGCTACCGACTTACGGAAATCTGCAAACATTTTGGCATTGGAGTCGAAAATGCCCATGATGCATTGGCCGATGTCATGTTGTGCGCCGAGTTCATTCAGCGATTGACATCGAAAGGAAGATGAACTGTGCGCCTGAACAAGAGAAACCTATACGAGCAGCAGAATCTCGCGATGGCGCGGCTGGCGATCTCAAAACCTGATGACCCCCAGTGGGCGCATCTGCAAACCTGGGCGCGAATAGTAATTCAGCGGTGGGAGGAGACTCATGGAGATGGATCGCAGGAGCACTGATGATTTGCGGCCGGCTCGCGGATGCGCTCTCGGAGTACTGCTCGGGGCGGCGCTGTGGTTCCTTGTTGGCCTTTCCGTTGGCCTTCTCATTCGGCTCCTCCGATAAAAAACGGAGCCGATCGGGAGACCGGCTCCGGGAGGAATCACAGTATGCACTCAACGGTTTGGTGGCAAAACCAAAAACAGATCAGGAACAGATTATCCGATTATGCGGTCCCGCACAAGCGGAAATTTCAGATGAGCCGATCAGGCGTCGGCGAGTTTTGCACCGCAAGCCGGATTTGCTGGACCATGTACTCGCTGCTCAAACCACTGGCCAGCACATTGCGCACTACGACAATCATCTGATCGTAGTTGAGTCCGCGCGGTTTCGCCTGTGCGAGGAAATCCTCATAGTGGATACACTGCACGGTTCCATCCGCGCCGAAACTCGGAGGAAGCAGGAGAAAATCGGAGCGCAGCGCGATCGGATAACCGTAGCCTGGCTCGGTTCCGCCGAAGTTCATCGAGGTCGCGAATCGCGCCGGGACCGTGAGATTGACCAGGTATGGCACGCCAGCCGGAAACATGAAAGCGTATTCCTTGTACACGTTCACGACACTCAGGCTCGTGTAAGTCGCGTAAAAATCCGAACTCCCGATCGGCGTGAGAAGTGGCGCCCCCTGCGCATCGGTCGCGATCACACGGTATACGCGATCAGTCGCAGGTGGAGCAGGATTCCACCAGTTCCCGCCCGCCAAGAACGAGTTGTCACGCCACGGCTTGTTTGGAGACGTGGGGTCCTTTGGTGCTCCGAGGCCGTTGAAAACATCGAGGTGCGGAGGGTACCAGGCGACCGAGGATTGCACCAGATGCGTGTATGGATACTGATTATTCATGCGTTTGGCTCCTGGTACCAAGCGTACCCCAACTTTTTTTATTGCGCCACCATTTTCCTGTTGCGCCAGCGCTAAACTGTGCTACAATTAAAGCATGGAAAGAGACAACCCATACGCCGAGGCCCGAAGGATCGAGAAGGCAATGATCCTCACCGATGCCCTTTTCGCCTACAGCCGGAAGCTCGGCGTGGCGCTTTCGCCGGAAGATGTGGATGCCATCGAGCCTGAGGTTTGGGCAGCGCTCACCGAGGAGTGCAACCGGAATCCCCATAACAATCTCAAACGGCGGATGGGTCCTCCGTCAGCCGAAACGCTGGCGGCTGTGAAGGCAATGATTGCCCGGCGCAACCGGAATGATGCGAAGCCTGATCCGTTCAAGAGATTTCGATAGGAGGAATACCATGGGATTCATGATTTTAGATGCCAAGGGTTCGGATTACTACAATGATCCGATCGTTTACGCGACCCGATCCGAAGCCACTGTCGAGTTGCAACGAGCGCAGGCATGGGCGCGGGAGGAATCGCAATACGAGGATTCATGGCAGGATGCGCAACTCTGCATCGTGGAGGTTCCCAATGCCTGAACCAATCCTCACCCCGCGCGAGATCTCCAACCCCATCCGTCGCTGCCCGTGCTGCGAGGATCTGTGCTACGAAAACGAGGTCCTGTGGCTCCACTGCGAGGCATGCCATCAGGATGTGTGCTCTGAATGCGCGAAGTACCAGGGAGAGAAGGTGCTCTGCGCCGAATGCGCACTCGAATTCATCTGCGACCGCTGCGGAGAAATGGCTCCCCGGCTGGTCGAAACATTTTTCCCAGAGGATGGAATGGAGCGCTCGGCGATGCTCTGTTCGGAGTGTTTGCGATGAACGCGGTGGAAAGATTGGTGCTCTTCCAAACCTTGGCACGTATCTGGATTCGGCTCAATTCCAAACCAGCCGATGGCTTCGTGGGGAGGTGAACAGTGAATCCTGAACCGTATAGCTCTGTCGAATGCGACAATTGCGGGGCATGCTTCGTTCCTGAGTACCTGCAAGATGATCGTTGCCCGGAATGCTTTCATCGGCATATTGCCTTTGATGAAACGCCAGAAGAGGTGAAGAAGCCGTGAAAAATTCCACAATTGAATGGTGCCATCACACATTCAACCCCTGGTGGGGCTGCGTGGAGGTCTCCCCGGCCTGCGACCACTGCTACGCCCGCGAAATGGATGCGCGCTTCCCCATCGTCGGCCAACGGCACTGGGGGAAGGACACGCCACGCCGGTTCTTCGGCGAGAAGCACTGGGCGCAGCCACTCGCGTGGAACCGTAGCGCAGTGAAGCGCGACATGCGCGTTATCAGAGTGCCTCTCGGAATCCAGTAACAGGCAGGTTTGAAGCCTCTGGCCGTCTGCTCGATGGGCGCGAATGGAACGAATTCCCGGAGGTGCGGTGATGTGTGACAACATTCCAATGCCAAAAGTAGATGTCACGTGTCCCTATTGCTGGTGGAGGGGGAAGCGTCACCCTTATCGCTGGGATGTGTTGCCGTGCCCCAGGTGTCGAATGCCGGTCAGTGAGGGATGGATTTTCAAGCCGTATGTGGAGAAACAAGAATCATGAGACTGCATTGCCCCACTTGTAAAGAGATCCTTGACCACTCACAGAAACCGTGGGTGCAGTGCCATTCCTGTGATCGCAGGTGGCTGATTCGCGGACTGCACGCCACGGACGAGAAGAACGGACTGACGTGGTGTCTCCACCTCAGCGAGAATGACATCAAGGGGATGCTGCCGTGAGCGCACCTAAACGAATCCAACGGAAGCGCACGAAGGGTTGGAAAATGCCGCCGAATACGGTCTATGTTGGCAGGCCTACAAAGTGGGGTAACCCATTTTTAGGAGGCAGCCGTGTGAAGATGACGGCGGATTTTTATCGGTGGGTCAACATGCAAATCTACATGGGCAAATATCATGACCTCGAAGAACTTCGCGGTAAAGACCTCGCCTGCTGGTGTCCTGAGCGGGAACTGTGCCATGCGGATGTGTTGCTGGAGTTGGCTAACCGCTAACTGCCTTCTCTTCGCGCCATTTTCGAGCAAAATAATCCGGGTACCGTTTCGCCTGCACATCCGTTCCCTCGCAGTGCTCGACCACGAGATCCTCGATATACCCCTTGTTGTAGCCGTGCGCCCGCAGCCACTCGCATAACTGCTGGTCCTGCCCATAGGCCAGCGGCAGTTTTTCATCGTATCCGCCATCCTCGAGAAACTCCCGATACATTGCCGCTGGGAGCACGTGAAACAATCCACCGATCACTCCCGTAGGCCCGATGGGATGCCCGGCGAGTACAACATGCCCCACCCGTTTCGGCTGGCGATTGATCCCGATCACACGCGGCGAAAGCGCCCACCGCTGCGCCGCAGGATCGGTCTCGTAGATCCGCGCGATGTAAGCGAGCAGGTTCGGAGTCTGGAGGATGCAGTCGTTGTCCATTTTCACGATGAGATCGTAGTTGCCGTGATTGAGTATCTCGCGCAGCAGGCAATTCGATGCCCGCGAGATTCCCAGATTGTCCGCAGACTGCCACAGTCTGACACCTGAATTACCGTGGAAGTAAGTAAGCAACCATTTCCACGTGTTATCGATGCTCCCGTTGTCCCAGATGAAATGATCGTATTCGCATCCGGCCCGTTCTCGCAATGCGGCGAAACTTCGCTGCGTGTACTCGGCGCGATCGCGTGTGAGTGTGTAAATTGCAACCCTCATTCTCCACCTCGCATTTCCGCCAACCGTTTCCCGAGCCCGCGTTTTCGCCTCGTCACGGACTCCTTGACTGCATGCTCTTTCATGTGAGCGACCATCTGCCGGGCACCGAGCATCAGGCCGCACTCGGGGCACGGTCGCAATTTGCGCGGCCGGCCATTCGCGAACCGGCGTCGGTACTCGCTGAGAATCACGGAATCCGGTATCGCCTCGATTTCGGCTTTCGCGACCCGTAGGCGATCGTGAAGCCGCTGGGCACTCTGGACTAGGCGCACACGGGAATGATAGCATACATACCTTTGTACGCCTCAGGAATTATGGATTTATTTTATGAGGCCGTGCTTGCGATGGACCACGGCAAGCGCATCCTGATAGCTGATGCCGGAACCCCAGGTGATCCCATCCCGCCGCACCGCCGTGCGGAAGATCAGGCGGCCGCAGTACACTCCCGCATGTCCCGCCGCCAGCATCGTGAGCCACAGGTCATAATCCTGGAGTCGCCCGATGGCCGGATCGAATCCGGGGAAATGGGCCACCCGAATCATGCTCATGGTCGAAATGTAGTTTCCCTGCCGGAGTCGGAGTGGATCGAAGCCCCGGTTGCACTGGATTCGCCCGCCGATCTCGTATGCCCCATATGCATA
>ENA-UOWG01002089-UOWG01002089.1-activated-sludge-metagenome-genome-assembly--contig:-NODE-2089-length-17901-cov-3.672980_pt1 | contig 17901 bp, 12 predicted proteins | sample MGYA00238147_ERZ761563 | MGnify/ENA primary metagenome ERZ761563 (study PRJEB28884, sample SAMN05720216) | anaerobic digester metagenome | isolation source: active sludge of municipal... | reverse complement strand
TAAATAACCGGTCAAAAGTTTTCCAGTCTTTAAATTGCAAAATTTCACTTCTGTGCCTGTCAGAATAGTCGAAGGCAAATTGGTAAAGCAGTCCTTTGTTGGCCGTTTCGTTGAAAAACGACAAGGATGAATCTTTCTCAACAGGGATGAAAACATCGGGCATAATACCGCCTCCGCCATAAACAATTTTCCCTCCGGGCGTTTTATATTTAAGTGAATCATTGAGTTTGATGCTATCGGCGCTTTCAAGTTCGCCATCTTCGAACCGGTGATAGTATTCCATGTAATAGTCCTCGGCTCCTTTGGTATAGGGTTTTTGAATGCATCGCCCTGTGGGTGTGTAATAGCGGGCTACCGTAAGGCGCAATGCCGAACCGTCGTTAAGGTTTATTTGTTCCTGAACAAGCCCTTTACCGAACGAACGTCTGCCGATCACAGTTCCGCGGTCGTTATCCTGTATCGCGCCGGCAACTATCTCGCTGGCCGAAGCCGAACTTTCGTCAATGAGCACTACTACCGGCAGGTTATCCCATTCGCCTTCAGCAGTAGCATAAGCTGATTGCTTTGGCCGGTTCAGGCCTTTGGTATAAACAATAAGCTTTTTGGCCGGTAAAAATTCGTCAGAAACGGAAATGGCTTCATTCAGATATCCGCCCGAATTGCCCCTCAGGTCGAGAATCACCTTGGTTATTCCCTGGTCTTTGAGCTTTTTCAGTGCCCGGGAAAGTTCATCATGGGTAGTGGCTGAGAATTTGCTCAATTTGATATATCCTGTACTTTTTGTTACCGGGTAAGCAATGTCAATACTCCACGTTGGAATGGCATCGCGAACGATGGTAAAATCAATTAGCTTGCTATAGCCATTGCGCCTGATGCCGACTTTCACCTTGGTTCCTTTCGGCCCTTTGAGCAATTTCATCACCTGTTCATTGGTGATTTTAATATTGGCAATGTTTTTTCCATCCACTTTAACAATGCGGTCGCCACCACGAATGCCAATCTTTTCGGAAGGCCCGCCCTGAACGGTATTCATCACGATAACGGTATCGTATTCAATACGAAACTGTACCCCGATGCCGTCGAATTTTCCCATAAGCGGATCGGTGGCTTCGTGGAAGTCGGAAGCAGGAATAAACTGCGAATGCGGGTCGAGGCTCAGCAACATGCCGTTGATGGCCTCCTCGTTGAGTTGCTCAACATTCACCGTATCAACATAATTCTGCCTGATATACTGGATGATTTGCCCTACGGAATTGCCTGCCGGTTTGTTAAAAAGGAAGGAATGATTTGATATAAATGAGGCACGCATCAGGTAAAAGCCAAGAAGCAGCCCTGCAACCAGCGTACAGGCAAAAGCAAACGGCAGATAAATAAATGTGCGGCGGTTTGAACTCATAAAAAGTTGGTTGTGAGGTTATAAGAGTATTATGGCTTGTATTTTTCGGCGCTTTTCATGATGGCTTCGGCCGACCACATGCTGAACATACTCATTACTTTGGCGCGGTCGTAACCTTTATCACCGTCTTCGAGCAGGGCCGAATCCTGTGTATGCAGCCGGTTGCCCTTACCATCAAGGATTACAAAAACCGGAAAACCAAATCGTTGTGGATAACCAAGTTGAGCAAGTAACGGCAGATTTTGATTTTCGCGGCTGAAATTCACCAGTACAACCTCATAATTGGATTTTACTAAGCTGTCGAGTTGAAAATCGTTGTGAACGAATTTGTGAAAACGCAAACACCAGGAACACCAGTTGCCGCCAATCTGCACAAAAACATGTTTGCCGCTTTTGGCTGCATTTTCAACTGCGAGACTTATTTCCTTTACCGCGTCAGCCGTTGGGTTATAAATAGGGATTTTATTTGCTGAAGAATCAATGCTTTGGGCAGAGAGGCAGGTTGCCGAAAAAAGAATGGAAATCAAAAGGATAAGGTTCTTCATTTTCTGGATTCAGGGCAGTAAAAGTAACTAAAATCAGTACATGCGGGCTTTATAACTGCGATGGAAGGGTGTTTTAGAGCATCAGTTAATTGCTATCTTTAGCATGAAATTTTCATGTTCTATGCGAACAATAAAACACTTTTACACCTGGCTATTTGCTGCAATAATCCTGCTTGCTGTTCCCGGATTGTTTTCAGACTTAAACGCTCAAACTGCTGGAAATGTTTTACGCTTCGGTATTGTTACCGATGTACATTATGCCGATATTCCTGATAACGGCAGCCGCACTTACAGCCGTTCACTCGTGAAACTGCAGGCATTTGTGGATACCATGAACCTGCTGAAGCCTGATTTTGTGATTGAACTGGGCGATTTCAAGGACATGGACAAGCCTCCGATACCTGCCAAAACCCTGATCTACCTCGACAGGGCAGAGAGGACATTTGCCGGTTTCAACGGGCCGCGCTACCACGTGGCCGGAAATCACGATATGGATTGTATTTCAAAATCAAAATTCCTTTCTGTGATTGAAAATACAGGCATTGAACCGGGGGAGAGTTACTATTCATTTGACATTCAGGGTTTTCACTGTGTAGTGCTTGATGCGTGTTATGATTCTGCCGGGGCAGATTATGACAGCGGCCATTACAAATGGGAAGATGCTAACATACCCGCGCAGGAATTACAGTGGCTCAGAAAGGATTTGAAGAAAAGCGGGTTGCCGTCTCTGGTTTTCATTCATCACCGCCTCGACGGCTCAGGCGCCTATTTCGTGAAACACGCAGCGGTTGTCAGAAGAATACTTGCGCGACATGGCAATGTTAAGGCTGTTTTCCAGGGGCATTACCACGAAGGGTATTTTCAGTGTATCAATAACATACCGTACTACACCCTAAAATCGCTGGTTGAAGGAAACTCTCCCAAAGGGTACAATTTTGCACTGATTGAAGTCAGTAACGACGGCGTAATCGGTGTGCGCGGATTTGGAGAAGTTGAAACTGAAGAACTGAATTGCCCGGGTGTGCTGCCAATAAAATAAACCTGTCTGGTTAATGATACCCGGCAGGTAATAGGTATTTAATTATCAATTAAAAAGGCAGGTCGTTCACCTCGGAGTTATCGCCGCCTGCAGGTTCGTCGAACGGGCTAATGTTGGCAGGTGGTGCGGCCTCGGCAGCTGCCGGTGCAGCAGTTGCAACTCCTGTTTGTTTTTCAACTTTCCAGGCGCGGGCTTCGGTGTACCAACGCTGGTTGTATTCGCGGCTTTCCAGATCAAAATAAACTTTCACAACATCATTCTCAGCCAATGCCGATTGGTCAATCTTTTCGCCCCAAAGAGAGAAGCAAACTTTTTTCTGAAAACCGCCGGATTCTATCTCAATTACAAATTCCTGTTTACGCCATTCGCCATTGCGACCCTGTCCGGTAACAAGGGGTAATATCCTGGTAACTTTTCCGGTAATGTCCATGTAATAACTGATATTAATTTTAGATTGCTAAAATACTTCTTTTCTCTTTTACATATGCCCAAATCAAGGTGATTGTTGATAAAATAGCTACTCTCAACCGAAATGCATAGCTTTGACATCTGAACCGGTAAAACGAACATATAACCATGCTGCATATTGTTGCCGACGATAAAATCCCTTTCCTCAAAGGTGTTCTCGAGCCTTTTGCAGAGGTGAAATATCTTCCCGGTTCGGAAATTTCACGGGAGGATGTCCTTCATGCCGATGCCCTCATTGTCCGCACCCGCACCCGTTGCGACAGCCGCTTACTGAAAGGAACCGGCGTAAAGTTTATTGCTACTGCCACCATCGGCCACGACCATATTGACAGTGATTTCTGCAAAAGCGCAGGTATTGCCTGGACCAACGCCCCCGGATGCAATGCCTCTTCGGTAATGCAATATGTGGCTTCGGCACTTGTTACCGTTGCCGTGCAGAAGAAGGTTAACCTTGCAGGTAAAACACTCGGAATAATCGGGGTTGGACATGTCGGCAAGCTGGTTCAAAAACTGGCCGACATACTTGGCATGAAGGTTCTCCTCAACGATCCGCCCCGTGAACGAATGGAAGGTCCGGAGAAATTCACTGAATTAAACCAGCTGCTTGAGGAAGCTGATTTTATTTCGCTGCATGTGCCACTCACCTTTCAGGGTGTTGATAAAACCTTTCACCTCATTGATGAACAAGCATTTAAGTTAATTAGACCGACGGCGTGGATGTTCAATACATCGAGAGGAGAGGTGGTTGAAACACATGCATTGAAATCGGCACTCTCCCGGAATAAAATGGCAGGAGCAGTACTTGATGTCTGGGAAAACGAACCCGAAATAGACGCCGAATTGCTTAGAAATGTTTTTATCGGCACCCCTCACATCGCAGGCTATTCGGTGGATGGCAAAGCCAACGGCACCTCCATGGCAGTGCAGGCGCTGAGTTCATTCTTTCATCTTCCGCTCACGGCGTGGTATCCTACAGACCTGCCGGCTCCTGCCGAAAGCCAAATACATGATAATGGCCTGGAAGCGTCAGGCGCCGATCTTATTGAAAAAGCCATTTTGCATACCTACAATCTATTAAATGACAGCGACCTCCTGCGTAGTGCTCCTGCCGATTTTGAAAAACAAAGAAACAACTACCCGGTACGAAGAGAGTTTAAAGCTTATACGATTCAATCCAATTTATTGACTGCCGGTGAGAAAGATAAATTTTCGAAATTAGGTATCGGGATATTACTTGGCAATGAAGCTTGAAAATATTGGAAAATATTCCTCTTTCAATATTTCTATTTTAATAAATTTGAACGATAAATCAATACATATGAAGCGATTAATATTTGTTTTATGGTTGTGTGTTTTCACATCGTTCTCGTTATCAGCGCAAAGTCCTGCTAAAGTTAAAAAGGTCAACAGCCAGCAAAACGAAGTTGTCAAAAAAGCACAGCTATTCCTTGCCTCTAACCTTAACCTGGTATTTTATCTTCCATGCGACAACACAGAAGGCTGGGACTCTCAGCTTGTTCCAAACCAAAGTGCGGTTTTCGGTAACGACCGGTTCAACAACAAGGAAAACGCCATTGTTTTTTCAACCGGGCATCGCGGACTACAGGCAAAACCACAGGATTACATCAAAGGAGACTTCACCATCTCTGTATGGGTAAATGTTGAAACCATAAGCAAATGGAGCCGTATCATTGACTTTGGAGTCGGCCAGAACAATTCCAATATTGTTTTCTCCAATTCAGCTTCAATGAGCGGAATACCCGGGCTGGCCATATACAAAGGCGAAGGCTCTGATATCACGCAACTCCGCGGCACCGAAAAAGACCGGTTGAAGGAAGGGGAATGGCACCACATAGGCGCAATACTAAAGGGTGTGCAGGCATTTTTGTTCCTCGATGGCGTGCAAATCAACGATGCAATGAACTTTTATGTTCCCGGTACCGTGCACAGGCCGGTGTGCCTTATCGGGAAAAGCAATTTCGAAGGCGAAAGCAATTTCTACGGCAGTATGGACGATTTGAGGATTTACGATAAAGCGCTTACCGACATTGAAATGAAACTGCTTGCCGGTTGGATTTTTGAACTTGACAGCATTCCATCCGACACTATCCATAAGGTAGCTCCAAACCCTGGCGGTTCCGGTTCGGGTGGAGGAACCGGAGGCTCAGGATCGCAAAAACCCACACCGGGACCGGAAAAACCAAAACCCGGAACGCCTGCTCCAAAGACCATTCCCGATAATAAATCACAAGTGCCCGATGAGCCTTTTCAACTCTATTGCTCAAAATACACCTATAAAACCCTCGAAACCGTTGATCTTAAACCCAGGGAGGAGATGGCAGCCGACATCAACAAACTCATTGCTCCGTATAACAAGACCAATTGGCGATTGAAAGGCGACATTTCGCTGCTCAGGGCATACAGGAAAGAAGATGACAACGAGTTGTGGGAACATAAGTTCGTGATGTTCGAGAAAGGCGACAACGGTATCCAAACCATGAATGCTTTAGGAAAAGAGGGATGGGAAATGGTTTATTACCAGTTGTACGGTGCAACCTTTAGCAGGCCCGTGAATCCGGCAAGCCAAAATAAGTGGGAGTACACAATTGTAACTCCGCCCGGTTATGCAAAAGATGAAAAAGAGCTGGCGGCAAACCGTGAGGCAGCCGAGTCGTTCCTCTCCGGTTACGGGAAGCAGGGATGGGATCTTCTCTATATTTTCCGCGAACAGCATGTGATGAAGAAGGTGACCGGGTCGAAACTCACCTATGAATATCGCATCATACAATCGTCGGGCATTGTACCTTACTCGCTTTCGGCCGGGGGATGGGAATTTGCAGCTTGTCCGGCGATCCGCAACAGCGTTAATTTCCTCACTCCCATTGTGATTAAGAAGTCGAGCGACCCGCAATATAAAATCTACATTGCTAAGCAGGTGGAGCGTATGGGATTGTTAGGCGGGGGAAATACAAATGTATATGACGATCAGGATAATGCCATAGCGAAATATGCTGCTTTGGGATGGAAATATGAGGACATTTCCGACGGGCTCGAAAATGCAAACATCCTTTTTTCGGCGCCACTCAACTGCCTTGATCCGCACAAGCCGGTTATCTATTTCAACTATGCACCCGACGATCCCGCAGCCAGGGATCTTGCCGTACGTTTTGCAGAATATCTTAAAGGCGAGAATTGTAAACAGATTGTTCGTTATACCCATAACGGGAAAGCGGAGGTGGAGAAAGCTGCCATCGAAGCAGGCAAACCGGTGATTTTGGGTACAAAAGCAAATACACCGCTTCCTGAAATTGAAAACTTGTTCTTCTCCGACCTTGGTTATGCCGTAAATGTGATATTTATAGAGAACGGGCAACCTAAAAGTTTCGAATATAGAAGCAACATGAGCCTTGAAGAAATGCATGCTAAATTTGGTGAAATGTTTAAAGAAAATAAGTCAATAATGAAATAGTGGCAGCTGTTTAAAATTGAGCTGAAATTAGCAATGTATAACCCGATAACAAATCGAAAGGATAACTGTAGTATTTCCACTTTATCAGGTCATTAAGCCATTCATTATTATGAGAAAATTGTTGGGCTTATTCATATTGCTTATAGCAATTACTTCTTGTCAAGAGTATAACGGGTTTGATTTTCCGATTGTTCATACAGGCCAAGTTACCGGGATTAGCTCAGAAGGTGCAATTTTCAGCGCGAAGGTCACCGAACTCGGCAAACTTAAAATACTCGAATACGGATTTGTCTGGGATTATGAATCGAAACCGACGATTGAAAAATCAGAAAAATATATCATGCCGGACACTCCTATGACAGGGGTATATAGCCAACATGTTTCAACCACGCTCATCGAAGGAATTACATATTATGTGAGAAGCTATATAAGGACAAGCCAATACATTACCTATGGCGAGGAGGTGTCGTTTGTGAGCCTTGGCAGCAATGCCCCCGAGATCATTGGATTTCAGCCATTGGAAGGCAACCTGGCTGATACGTTGACAATAACCGGTAATAACTTTAGCTTTGTTAAAGAGAATAATCAAGTGATGATAGGGGCATTTCCGGCTGTTGTGATTCAAGCCAGCCAGGATACACTCATGGTTAAAGTTCCTGAACTGCTTGATACGATCACAGCAACAGTTAAAGTTTCTATTCAGGGTAATGAAACCGTATCAGCACAAAGATTCAATTTGATTCCACCTGTAATTACAGATTTTGAAGCAAAAATTGGGACTTTTGGAGAACAGATTTCAATATTTGGAGACAATTTCCTGGAAAATAAGGCAACGTTAAGTGTTTATTTCGATAATTTTCTTGCTGACATTAATAATGTTCAGAACGAAACTTTAGTTGTTACCGTTCCAAATAGTCTCAACAGAAGGATTTGTAACATTAAGGTGGTTATGAATAATTTAACTGCTACTTCTGCAGAACAGTTTAGGATAGCACCTTTGTCGCTCACCGATTTTTCACCCAAAGTTGCTCTCACAGGCAATACAATTACACTGTCAGGTAACAATTTCAGTCCGATTGCGGCAAATAACAAAGTGACAATAGGAGGGCTGGAGGCGACTGTTGCCAACGCTTCAATTAACGAACTACTGGTAAAAGTTCCACTTCAAAATACGGGATACTTTACTTCCCGCAATTCGAATATCACAGTACAGTTCGCCGGGGAAAAGCAGGAATATACCGGCACCCTCCTTATTAACGATAATTGGTTCAGGCTAAAAAACTCGCCACTTTCAATTAACGAACCAGGAATTTCATTAGGCTATACACTTGCCAATTGTATTGTTTCAGACGGGAAAGCATATATAGGGCTGAATGACAAATCAGAGTTTTGGCAATATGACCCTCAATACGATAAATGGACAAGGCTTGCTGATTTTCCGGGTCTGAGAAGGTGGACAGGGTCGGGGTTTGTAGTGGATAACAAGATTTTTTTCGGAACAGGACATCACAATCTCCAATTTCTAAAGGACTGGTGGGAATATGACATCAACAATAACAGCTGGCAACAGAAAAATGACTTCCCAAACGGTGAGAGAACAGGAGCAGTTGCTTATACATTTGCAGGTATCGGGTATTTCGGCACAGGACGGAATTATGGAAGCCATTCGGATGGTTTTAATGATTTCTGGATATATAATTTAATGGATGACAATTGGAGTTATATTACCAAATACCCTTTTGACGATTATGTCGGAACATGGATAGCTATTGCGATCACAACAACATCCAATGTTTTTATCGGATTGGGGAATGTTCCATTTTCAGGTGATTATGATTCATGGATGTATAAATATAATCCATCATCGGGTACATGGGTAAGGATTGCCAACTACCCTTATGCCGGCATGAACAATTTTGCCCTGGGATTTTATCTGAACAACAGGGTATATATAAGCACGTCATATACGAATGATTTCTATTATTATGACGAAAGTACCAACAGGTGGGTGAAACTGCAAACCGACATATTAACTGATTACAAAGAGGGGATAGCTTTCAGTGCCAATGGAAAAGCTTATGTAGGGCTTGGCACTGATAATGCCATGTGGGAATACGATCCATCAAGATAAAAAGATCATGAAAAAGTTATTTTCAGTATTGATATTCGTCCTGCTCGGCAGCAATAGCCGGGCACAATTACCGGACAATAAACTTAACCTAAGTATTGGTTATTCTTACTGCTTTTTCCACGGAAGCGAAATGGCTGAAGAAGGAACAATGATTGCACCTTCATTATTCTCAAACTATAATCAATTGATGGGTTTCACACTAAAGTGTTTTGTGAAACAGTTTAAATTCCTGAGTGTTGGAGTTGGGTACAGCAGTCTGTTTGCATCAGACTGGGAAGCCAAAGAGTTTCAAACCTTTGAAGGTTCAAAACTATCGATAAACGCATTTTCGCCACTATTACAGTTTCACACTCAGCATGCTAAAAACGGGATTTTCAACAAGTTAAAATTAAATACTGAAATTGGCGCCAGTCTTGGTCCGGCAAAAGCCCGTTTCGAAAGCCCGGTACTTGAAATACATGGGCAAACCGGTGAAATACCCCAACCGATGACAGAAACCGGCTTCTTTTATGGAATAGTTGCCGGCTTAGGATTTGAAGAAGTGATCAGGAATCAACTGGGAATATTTGTCAGTTATAATTACCATCTAAACCGGATTAAACCCAGGCTTTATGCTGACAATCGGTTTTCATATTCCGAATTAGCACTCGGGTTCAAAGTTAAGCTGGCCAGAGATAAACACTTATATAATTAATTCATTATGAAGTCAGCACTCCTAATTTGCATAACATTTGTTCTTGTTTCCGCCGGGTTTTCGCAGACGAATAGAAGCTACATGACCTTTCCAACCGAAAGCAAAACAATTTTTGGTATCTGTTTTTCCCCAAAAGGCAACGTCTTAGCTGTTGGAGATGATACTCGTATTAAATTCTTTTCAACCGCTACAATGAAACTGCTCGGAACGCTGAACGATGGGCATGACAAAATGATAATGACCATTGATATCTCACGCGACAGTTCACTGCTCGTTAGCGGAGGGAAAGACAGTTTGATAATGATTACGGAACTTTCTTCAGGGAGAGTTAAACAAACCCTAAAATATCATCAGGGAATTATAACTACTGCTAAAATCTCTCCGGATTCAAAATTTTTACTTTCCGGTGGAACTGATAAAAAAGTTGTTTTGTACGACTTGGTCAATCATCAGATAAAAATTGAATATGGCGGATTTGCAGAGGATATTACATCCGTTGCATTTGGACCTGATAGCGACATATTTGCCATTGCCGGCGGAGATCACCGAATACATATTTACGACACACAATCCGGCAAATTGATTGTGTCGCTTTCGGGTCATACAAACTGGGTGAGAGGGATTGCTTTCAGTGGTGATAATGAAAAACTCTTCTCGTGTGGTGATGATTCGCGACTAATTACATGGAATATTGCAAACAGAAATGAGATCAAACTAAAGGAATCAGCCAAACAGGGGCTCAATTGGCTAACCTGCCTCGATGTGAATCAGGATAGCAAATCCTGTGTTGTCGGGAGCATAAATGGCAAGTTTAAAATTGTCACCGCACGGTCGGATATCAATGTACGACTCAAGGCCCCTGTTACAAAGATTCTATTTGTTCCTGACCAGGGATTTGTGTTAATGGTTGCAGCAGCGACTAACGGGCTAGGTGTTGTTCTTATTGATGCCCGAAAGCTGTAGCCCGAATTAATAAAGTTCATCGCTTTCTAATAGAGCAAGTAAATAAAGTTATATTCAATCACGGCACGATAAATACTTGGAGTTAATCAAGAGCATCTTTCGTAACATTACTTTTCCTGCTTTCATAAGCGAAAACATTACATAACTTTCAATAAAATAAGATTTCAAAAGCTTTTTCTCTTATTTTTGGTTTTGAAATCAAACCCGCCTGTTTTATGAAAGCGAAGCGCGCATGGCTCACATATGCCATTATCACAACCTTATTCTGGGGCGTATGGGGCGCCCTGATCGAAGTTCCCCAGAAAGCCGGTTTTCCGCCTACGCTCGGCTATATTGTGTGGTCGCTTACCATGATTCCATGCGCATTGGTGGCGCTCTACCTCATTGACTGGAAGGTTGAAACCGACAAACGGTCAATCTTTCTTGGCTCGACAGTGGGTTTGCTGGGCGCCGGCGGTCAGTTGCTGCTTTTCGAAGCCTTGCGCGAAGGTCCTGCTTATATCATTTTCCCTTTCATCTCACTGTATCCCACATTAACCATACTCTTATCAGTTCTTTTCCTGAAGGAAAAGACCTCGCTCCTCAAGTGGATCGGCATTGCCATTGCCCTTGCAGCCATCTTTTTCCTTTCGTACCAGGAACCCGGCGCATCCGATAAGCGCGGATATTTATGGCTTGCCCTGGCGCTGCTGGTTTTTGTGGCCTGGGGCGTACAGGCTTATGTGATGAAGTTTTCGAACGAGACCATGAAAGCGGAAAGCATCTTCTTCTATATGACCATAACGGCGCTGCTGGTAGCCCCGCTGGCTCTTTTCATGACCGATTTCAGCCAGCCGATAAACTGGGGATTCAAAGGGCCTTATCTTGCTGCCATGATCCAGGTGCTGAATGCCATTGGGGCACTTACGCTCGTTTATGCGCTGCGATACGGCAAAGCCATCATAGTCGTGCCCATGACCGGTCTAGCACCGGTGATCACCATCGTGCTGTCGCTTATCCTTTATGCTGTGTTACCGGGAACTATGCTCACCATAGGGCTGGTGCTTGCGGTAATCGCCATGTTTATACTTTCGCTCGAATGAGCTTATAAAAAAACTCCGCCTTTTTGGGCGGAGTTCACAAACAAGGAAGAGGCCGATGAAAGCTCCTTCCACCCTAAGTATTATTCAATCTGCAGGAATCCGCCCCGGGTAATTTCAGGTATTACCACACATAATTTGCCTTTTCCTGACTTTGTTTGCAATTCAATGGGAGTGCCACAGAACGGCGTGAAGATTGCTTTGTGTTTTCCATTAACATTATGAAAAGTGACTTTCATATCTTTAATTGCCAATGGTACAGCATTTTCGCGGCTGCGCAATCCTGTAAAATTGGCAATGAACAATACCGGTTTGCCATTTACCAGGCAGCTTTGTGTGATGCAGCCGGCAGCGTTTTCGAGAGTCACGGCGGCACGATAGTTTTTATCGAGTACGATGGCATTCAGCAGGTTATCAATTTCGCCGGGGATATTGCCTTTGAAACCCGGATTGAAAACAGAATCGGCCGGACACTTTTTCAATGACCTGAAATAACTCTTTTCGGGTGTGCCGCTGATGAAATTTGCCCGCGGATTTCCTTCGAAGAGTCCGGCTAACTGGCTCGCCTTGTCTTTTTTCACCCTTTTCAGGGTGTATTGTCCGGTTTCACCGGTAACAATGATTGTTTTGCCGGTGTTTACCCAATTTGTGAGATGCAGAACTTCCTTATCATCCAGGCAGCGAACGTCAGGCAGCAGAAGTATCCTGCTTTTGGCTTTTTCTAATGTGCGTGGTGTAACGATTTCAAATTCAATGTGCTGATTCAACAGCAGGCTTATCATTCCCTGGTAAGAGTCGGTAAAGTCGTCAGCAAAATAATTGCGGGTTTTGGGAGAAAAATACACTCCGACAGGTGAAACGGTTTCGCGCGGGGCATAAATCAGTTTCTGGTTGGCTTCAATCCATTGATAAATCCGCGTCCGGGCTTCATAGTCGTTCGATCCCGACATCACGAACCTGCGGGCATCCCATGAGTTTGTTCCTGCCAGTACCTGGCTCATCATCAGGTTCGCGATGGCATCGGCAGGTTTTATCTTTTCTTCACCATCCCAACTGTAACTAAGCATCCAAGAGGGTTTGCCTTCGGCAAATGCCCTGAACGTGAACATGCCGGCCATGTATTCCATCCATTCTGCAGGAGTGCGGCGGGCGCTGTTCTCACCCACGTTGTACTCATGGGCAATGGCATCCACAACCGGGTACATGTCAAAAACGTCGGCACCCACTCTCGGAACCTCTTCGCCTATGCCGGGATAAATTTCGGCAATGGTCTTACAGGCAGGATTTACCGATTTCGCATTTTTATCCACCTCGGCCATAAATTCGGTCAGCGTGCTGATCCTGAAATCCACCCAGGCAATAAATTCGGGATCATTCCAGGCGCCGGGTGTAAAATCATTCATGGCGTCGAAACCCGTCCTGCGCTTGAATTCCTTTACCGTGTATTCATCAAAGCTTGCCCAGGTATCCTCCCACCCTTCGAAATGGGTCATCCAGTAAGGTATGTCGATGTAAATGCCGTCAATTCCGGTGGCTGCAATTTGCCTGATCTGATCCATGTATATTTTCCGCCATTCAGGGGCATAAGGAGTAATCCAAACGTCTTCTGAATTTTCGGGAATCCAGAAGGCATCGCCGCTACCGAAAATCGCCGGTTTGCCTTCGCGGTTACGCTGGACCCAATCGGGATGATCTCTGAAAAATGAGTGAGAACCGGGTTGCAGATTTTCTGTAATGCATTCGAGCCCGGCATTGTAGATAAAAGCAAAATTGCCCGCCGCGTGCGCGCTGTCGGCCATCGCTTTGATAGCCAGGAGTTTCTTTTCAGGATTGAGAAAACTGTCATAACGACCCGAAATGTCGTTGTCAACTTCAATACCGAACAAATGCGTTTGCCGTGCATCGTTCATGATTTCATGGATCTGATCAATATCACATCCGTGACCCGAGGTTCGGACAAAGTGGGTCCAGTCCTGCGAAAAGGCTGAAGATGCTATGCTTAATAAAGCGGCTGTAAGCCTTACTATGTTTTTCATAACTGCCTGATTGAAATAACACGTGTGCTTTCGGCAGGAATATCAATCGCAACGGCGTTTTTAGTTACTGTAAGACCGTTACCGCCCAGTAGTTCTTCTGCCACAATTTTGCCGTTTATCCCAACTTTGTCAAGCTGAATTTCAACGGTAGATTTTTTATTCGTTTTACCATTGTTTCGAACAGTGAAATACAGGTTGTCGCTGTTGCCGAAACGCTCAACGCGCAGCTCTTTGTCGCTGCACGATGCGTAAGTCACCGGCTGCCACCCGGCAGCGGCTATGCGGCGGATTACAGGTATGTATTTTTTAAAGAACGGCCGTCCGTTTTCAATCTTCTTTTCATCCTGCCAGTACGGGTCGTTTGAAGCGTCAACACTGAAAAACGACGGGAAGAATCCGTATGCCAGCAGTTTCTCGAAGTAAATCTCATAACCTTTGTAAGGAGCTTCGGTAAAAGCCGGGTCGTTAAGTCCTTCGTTGAGCAGGAAAACGATGGGTTTCTGAAACGAAATAGCTCTTTTAAAGTCGAGCGCTTTGGTATTGTGGTCGCCTGAATAATACCAGCTTAGTTCGGCGCCAAACAAATCGAGGTTCGAAGCGGCAAACGGATTCCAACCATGACCGTTTCCCATGGCCAGTTTGCCCTGGCGGTGCATTTCACCCGATACTTTTTTCATCATTTCAAACTCCGAAACGAAGTTCCAGATGGCAGGTTTTGCAACATCGGCTGAAAAAGTAAGCGGGTAATCGGTGTATTTGAAATGATCCTTCCGGTAGTTCAGGTCATGGTGCCAGTTCCATTCCATTGAATCGAAATAAATACCGTCAACATTGAGTTTTACAGCCGGAGTAATCTCATCCTGAAGAACATACTGATACCTGTTAAAGCCGGGTACATCGGGGTCGCAGTTGGTGGTGATGCTCACTGCCCAACCCGAGTCGAACCAGGGTGTTTCGAGCCGCCGGGCCTGCTTTTTACCGTTTTTATCTTCGGTGGCGCTCGATGCAAGGTAATCACGATGCTCAGCGGGTATCATGGCATCGGAAATGAGCGTATCATAAGCGATGTTTTTACGCCATATCGGCAACTGAATGTCCCACGGTTCGGTATATTGAAAACTGAGCACGCCGGAGCCTTTGTCCGACAGTATATTCGACATTTGCTGACCTTCTTTCACATCGCGGCTGTTCCATGCTGTTTCGTGGAAGGCAAATCCGAGCTCTTCCCAGTTTTTTATTGATCGCATGGGTGTGAAAGGCAGCCAGATACCCTCAACAGGAACGCGTTTCTTAAAGGCTTCGGGATAAATGGCGTAGTAATGTTCCAGGGCCGAACGCATGCCCCAGTTGTTGTCGAAATCGAAACTGCATAGTCTGAAAAAAGCCCTGTTGGGAAATTTTTCTGCTTCCGGGCTGGTGGCAACATCAAATTCCGCAAAAATTCCTTTTGCCGTTTCGGCGCCCAGCCTGTAAACTACCGGTAATGCCGGATCTACACCAAGCGCTTTGCCTTTACCATCAACGCCTGTGGCACACAAAGGATAAAACGACATGGTTCCGCGGCCAACACGGTCTCCATAGCCGCCGTCGGAGAGCGAGTTCCCGTTAAAAGCGCCGTCGGGAGGTAACATTGTTGCAACAGCAACGGTGTCGTAATAAAGCTTACCGGGCTGCATCACTGCATGATTGTCCAATCCTTCGTACCACACAAAGTTCGTGGCCTGCTGCGGGAAACAAAGGCGAAGCGTAACGCATGAACTCCCGCTGCTGAGGCATTCAAGTTCGCCGTTGATCTCAATATACCCGTTTCGCTGGAACTGGCTGATTACCACCTGGTAAAAGCCGTCACGGTAGGTTGATACCAACGCTGTTCCCGACGTTGTTTCTCCTGCCAGCGGCAAAGTTTTAAAAGCATTGTCATGATTGCCCGCCAACAGGTATTCAATTTGTACCCGGTTATATTTCAGCTTTTCGCCGGTATTTTGTGCAATGAGCAGCACAGCGGGAATCAGGAAAAATGTAAAAAGCAGGTTAACCTTCAGTAATGTATGGTTTTTCATAATCCGGGTTGAAAATAAGGATGAAAACGAATTGGTTGCAGCCGGCCTCAATCCTGAACTGATGGTGACATGGTGAAGAAAAAAGAGGGTACAGAGAAATCAATGTACCCTCTAACACTACCAATCATCAACCAGTTATAATAAATGAGGGCTTTTATAAATCATAAGAACACCCAAAGCCCGGCCGGCTGTTTTATGACCGGCCCGGACTCATGGGATCACTTCCATGTGATTACTAGAGTTTAAAGGCAATGAACTTCGATTCGGGTGTTTGATCGGCAGGCATAGCGCCAATTTCAGCCCATCCCGAATTGCTTTCGAGGATGGCAAAGTTCACATATCCCTGCATGGCACTCAAGGCGCTGCGTTTGATGGCAAACTCAACAGCCTGTTTTCCGCTCACGGTTTTAAAGGCCGAAAACTGCAACACATCGCTGAACGAAGCAATGGCATTCCAGTTCCAGTCGTTACCGGGGCCAACATGCTGGTAAACATCGCCCCACTCGCCGGGAACCGATCCTTCGAACAGGTAATCGGCGCCTGAACCGGCAGGATACATCCAGGCTGAATAACCGGTAGCCGGATTGTTGTCAGCGTCAAGGTAGAAGTCGAGCACGGTGAAGCTGAAATCGGAAGTGCCTTCAACATAGAAGTTAAGGTATCCGGCCGAAGCAAAAGTTTTTATTCCTGTAAGCGATCCGCCGGTACCGGGAGCATTTTCGTGGGTATAATCCACGTAGGCCCAATCGGTAAAATCACCGTCGATTTTGATATTTGGCCCGATGATGAGTACCGTATCGGTAAACGTACTTGTCGCGGTTCCCATTTTTGCCGTGAGTGTTACGAGGTACTGTCCCTTCTGCGGGAAAACATGAACCGGGTTCGAAAGGATGGAGGGTTCCGACTGGTCGCCGAAGTCCCATGAATAGTCGGTGGCATTGGTGGAGAAATTGGTGAAATTCACCTTGAAACCATCGGTTATGTAGCTAAAAACCGCTTTGGTATCGCTGGAAGAATCATCTTTCTCGCACGCTGTGAAAACTAGCATTGTTAGGACAACGCTCATCAGGATCCAGAGATTTTTTTTCATGATTATTGATTTTGAATTGTTTGTCGTATTGTGTGGTTTATTCAGATGTTACCTGCAACTGGTGCAGTAAGTCGTTGAGGCCTTTTTCGTTGTTCCAGAGGCCAGTGTTGGCAAAACGGATACAGTATTCGCTCCTGTTTGCCAGGGTCTCGTTTTGATCAGCAACTTTCAGATACAGGTTATAGGTACCTGCCGGGATGCCTACGGTTGATAAATTTTCCGAAATGGTGAGTACTCCGTTTGGTTTACATTTCCTGATATCAGCCTGTAAGTCAAGTTTGTATTCATTGTTCGTCGCAGTGTTGATTAGAACCAGGATGGTTTTTTTGTAATTGTAAACCGGGGCATACCCTTTATCGGTGAGTTTTATTTCAACCGAAAAGCTCTCGCCTGCTTTCACGCTTTTCTGGAGCTTTGCACTTTGCAGTACAAGCCTGTAACCCATGTTGCGCCTGAACTCATCAAAGCATCCAGAACTGCGCCATGCATCCAGCACAGGCTGGTACCAGTCGAGGTTGAGATAAGTCCATTTGAGTAAAGCCATCTCGTTTTTGGCTGTTGTGCAGTCAGGGAACGGGCCTTCGGGCGGACAGGTTTCGCCTCCGGTAGGAACATAGAGCGCCTCTTTGCTGATGTAATCTTTGTCGGCAGCAATGTTGGAATAGGTGCCATAATCGGTGCCGCCGGCAAGGAAACAGTCGTTGTGATGCCCAATACGTGCTCTCTGATCATCGGTATAGGCGAGGGTGGCGTCAACAGGCAATGTGGTACCTACAATATCCTGCTTGGCTCCCGGGGTGCGTACCTGCACCATGATTTGGGCCGGCAGAACGCTCAGGAGCTTATTGATGACTTCCTTCTTGTTTGCAACTGTTGCAAGGCCGTTGCTTGAGCTGTGCCATTCTCCCCATGCACCTATAAAACCTGCCTG
>ENA-UOWG01002087-UOWG01002087.1-activated-sludge-metagenome-genome-assembly--contig:-NODE-2087-length-17917-cov-4.213806_pt1 | contig 17917 bp, 32 predicted proteins | sample MGYA00238147_ERZ761563 | MGnify/ENA primary metagenome ERZ761563 (study PRJEB28884, sample SAMN05720216) | anaerobic digester metagenome | isolation source: active sludge of municipal... | reverse complement strand
ATTTTACTACCGAATGCCAAAGCTACAAAAAGTCTCGCTGGCGGGAATTGTTGTATAATCTGAGGAATTTATTGTAATGAAGATTTTTAACTGGATTAAAGCTGTCTTTACCGCTCTTAGTATTATGATTGCCGGTTGTTTGGGCGGACAGAAGAATAAAGGAGTTCGCCGCTATGGTATCCCCGGCATCGCTATCCTTGCTTCTTTAGGTAAAAAATTCAGATTTAAGCATTTGGCTTTTTTGCTTTTTATTCCCGTGCTTGTGATGGGTTATGGGGAAAACAGCATATTGATGAATTGGCTGAGAAGTGATTTCTTAGTAAGGATAGTTTACGGGGTCTTACTATCTATCCCTTTTATCTTTTTTACCATACGTAGATAGGTTTCTGCTTTAGTTTGTTTGGTAATCGCCTTTAGTATTCATGCCGGTTCTTTAGGCCAGATTGCGGGAATGGATATCTTGATTGAAGACATTATTCGTTATGGTGCACTTGGAGCTTTGATAGCGTTTAATATTTTTAATGAATAGGTAGGATATGAAAACAATCGTAATCATATCTGATTTACATTGCGGCAGCGTATTCGGCCTTACCCCCCCCGAGCACTTCTCTAAGCACTATACTTCCTTTCAAAAAGAAGGCTGGGATATGTACAAAAAAATGACTACTAAATGGTCCCGTCCGGATATCCTCGTAGCAAATGGCGATTTAATCGAAGGCACGCAATCAAAACAAGGCGGCGCAGAGCTTATCACGCCGGACCGAAACATCCAATCCGAAATGGCCGAAACAAGTCTTTTACAATGGAATGCCAAAAAGATATTTCTTACCTACGGTACCCGTTATCACGTAGGAGAACAGGCAGAAGATTTTGAATATAGAATAGCAAAAACGCTTAAGGCCAAAATAGAAGGCCGTTTATTTTTGGATGTCGAAGGTTTAACTTTTGATATTCGGCATAAAGTAGGTATTTCCATTGTTCCTTATGGCCGGGCAACAATTCTCCTGCGTGATTTGGCATGGGATTTAATCAGAGAAGCGGCAGGAACTGGTCCCAAAGTGGACGTAGTCATACGTTCTCACGTTCATTATCATATCTGGGTAGAGCAACCGGGAAAAGCGGTCTTTACTACGCCTTGCCTTCAATTTTCTAGGGGCAGATACGGATCTCGGGAATGCATAGGAGAGACTCACTGGGGAGCGATTCGTCTGACTGTAAACAAAGGACAAATTGTCGGAAAGGACATAAATATATGTTCACTTCGCGCAAACAGACAGCCGATTATCAGAGTAAAATAATCAAGCAACTTGAGGCAGCCCCGGATGTAAAGATACTGCATTTTTGGTCAGAATTTGAAGATGATATCTTGAGGAAATTTTATTTCAAAAAAGACCATCATTTGATTGCTAAGTTGCTCAATCGTTCAATAGGTGGTGTTAAATGCCGGGCCAATAGATTAGGCCTGAGATTGAATAAATAATTAACAATTGTTAACCTACAATATGAAGGTTAACATAGTTTGTAGGGTAACAACTTAATGGAATTTCGAAGTGATGAATAAGCGAAAGATTTTAGTCTATGTAGCGGGTAAGTATTCCGGGGAGATCTCGGGTAATATTCATGCAGCCAGGGAAACAGCAATCAAGCTTTGGGAATCAGGTTTCTCTGTTTTCTGCCCCCATTTGAATACTATTCATTTCGAGAAAGATTGTAAATGCAGATACAACGATTATATTATGGGCGATCTTGAGATTTTAGAGAGATGCGATGTTATTTTGATGCTGGATAATTGGGAGAGTTCACAAGGAGCAACCAGGGAACATGAGTTTGCACAATCCCAGCAGATACCTATATTCTATAAAATTGAAGACTTGGAGAGATGGTATAATGAGAAACCAACTGTATGCAACCAACCTTAAGGTTAAACAGCAGTATATACACACCTTCTTGAATCTCATCAAAGACCAGATTGATTATGGTGGCAAGAAATACGCTCATTCCGAAGAGAAAGAGGCCACAGATTTGATTGTTGAGGTCTTTGGGATAAAATGGCTTCTTGGGACAATCTTTAAGTATCTTTTGCGGTTCGGCAACCAGGGGAGAGAGAAGGATCTGCTTAAGATCGCTGCCTATTGTTTTATTTTATGGCTTAAGTATGGTTTTCACCTTAAAGAAAATCACGATACTGATACAGAAAAAAATACTTGACATAGCCAATTTATAAGTTATACTTTGAGTAGACAAGTCATCCATTACCCGTTTGGTCTGCCGTAAGGCGCAAGCGGGTTTTGTGATTTTAAGGGGCTTTTTTAGGCAGGAGTTCCCAATAAGTTTTAAATTTTCCAATGTCTACATAATAATTCGCCGCTGCAATAAGATCTTTAGCAACATGTCCACGAAAAGAAATAATAACCACCTTTTTCTTTTGTCCTTTTAATAAATTTACAAGAGATATGAAATCACTGTCTCCACTCATGATTACAGCGGTATCATAATTTTTCATTATAGATACTGCATCTACTACAATATCTGTGTCACAATTCCCTTTAAGGGTTATCGTCCCATCATCATTTGTTATTTTTCTAATCTTTTTAACCCGCAATATATATCCTTTACGGCTTAACATTTCAAAAAATGACTTCTGCGTGGTAGATTCTTCGAAGAATGCACTATAATAATATATGCCAATCAGGGTGCATTTATTCTCAAAATAGACTTTAAGTTTTTTAAGATCGATTTTCCACCCAGTATCTTCATAACAATGGATAATGTTTGCTGCATCGATAAAAACAGCGACTTTGCCGCACAAATGCTCTTTATTATTTAATGGCGCCAAATTCATTCTCCTTGGATAGACACTGTTCTTCAGTCTATTTTATACCATTTGTTGTATCTGTCAATACTAAAAACCTATGAAATTAAGAAGCAAGCACGGCATAATTAAAGGCTAAAAAATCTCTCTTGACAAACCCCTTTTTATAGACTATACTTGTTTACAAGTGTAAACAGGTGTAAACAGATGGTAAAAATTAAGCAAAAAACAGAAAAACCTATATCTTTTAGACCCCACCAATTAATAGGCGAAGAGCTCAAGATCCAGGCTAAAGAATTTGGGGTTTCTCCAAGCGAAATTGTCGAATGTGCCCTGGAGTGTTTTTTGTCCCACAAGGATTGTCCGGCAAGAGAAAAACTTTGGCAAAAAACCCATAAATATAACGCCCTAAGACTCAAGCACGAGAAACTCAAACCCTAACCCCCAATGTATCAAAAAACAAGGGGTTTTTATATATACTTACTAAGCGATTTTAAAAAGCTCAGGAAAGGAGAATCAATGGAAGAACAGGTAGTGTTCGTCAATAATAAGCAAAGGAGGGCATTTATAATCCGTGGCAGAGAATATGTCCGGGAAGGCTATAATATACCAATTGGCATACTTGAAATGTTTGAGCGCAAATGCGACCTTTTGGGCGAAGACAAATCAAAAATCGTAGAAAAACTAGTGACCGCCTTTACCGAGGTTAATGGCTGGAATGAAGAAAGCAGGCAAGCCCCAGTCTTTGAAAAGCGCGCCGGTTTTCACATAAAAGACAGCGTAAACAAGACAATCCGGGGGATGTTTCCCTGGAGAATACCCACCAATTAAAAAAATACTTGACAAAACTGCATAATTTTGCTACCATTGTGTCTGATGGTACAACTTCCTATAATATATCTTATGTTAACTTCCTATATTGTGACATAATCAAACTAAGGTTAATAAGCATATAAAGATACAGCATATTAAAAATAACTTGTGGATAAGTCTCGGCAAACTTACTTGGACTTACTTTAGCTTTAAATACCCGGACAAATATTGGCATTTTATGGCGGATTTTTACCTGAATTTACTTGTATTCGGGAAGGTTATTTACGACCGGCCTGCATAATTTGGGCGGGGAAGATTGACCATTCCCCTATTTTGCTGTTTATAGAATCCTGAGCCTGGAGCAATCTATACCTTTTGGCTTGCTCATTAAATAAGAACAAGTCCTCTATAGGGGCAAAATTTGATGCTGTCACACCTATGGCGCGAACCTTGAAATTTATGCCTTTATTTGGGCCTAAAATGAGCCTACAGCGCTTATATAGCTCATAGCCATCAGATGTGGCTTGACCAAAGGTTTTTTGGCGGGAAAACCCCCTATTTTGGTCTAAATTTAAAAGGTATAAATGCACGGTTTTTGCCTCTAAGTTTTGTCTCCTTAGGCGCTCAGAAACCATCTCAGAAAGCAGCCTGATCCAGGCAAAAATTCTCTCATTATTGGAGGTTTCTCGGGCTAAGGTATATGAATGGCTGATGGATTTTGGAGGCTTATTTTGGGTGTTAAAGAATGTCACTGGAAGGTCATAATTAAGCCTAACCGCCTCGTAAAGCCAATGTCCTACCTTGCCAAAATGACTGCTCAAGAGTTCTTCCGGGGTGTCAAAAAGATCCTTTAGGGTGATTATACCCAGTGAATTTAACTGGCGCTTCAGGCTAGGGCCTATACCACAAAGTTTCTCAATCGGCATGCCCTCAAAAAGCCCCGGGATATCGGCTGGCGCGATAACTTTAAGTCCATCCGGCTTGTTTATTTTAGAGGCTAGCTTTGCCAAAATCCGGGTTGGCGCAATACCTATAGAACAGGTTATAAAAAACCTCTTTTTTATTGCCTGTTTTATCTTTTTGGCTACCTCAAGGGGTTTTGCATTTTCTTGCCCCTCCAATCCTACCAAAAATTCGTCTATCGAAACATACTCTAAATTGGGGCTGAAATCTTGAAGTAGCTCAAAAATCCGCTCTGAGGTAAAGATGTAGCGGGCTGAATTTGCCGCCACAAACTTGGCCTGGGGGCAAATTTGGAATGCCTCCCTCGTATTCATCCCTGAATCTATGCCCAGCGCCTTTGCCTCATAAGATGCGGCGCAGACAACGGTGTGATATTTGTTGGCTCGCGAGCCTACGATCAAAGGATGGCCTTTTAGGTGTGGATTTACTGCCTGTTCTACGGACGCAAAAAAAGCATCCATATCAATATGCAGAAACATATGCGGATATATTTTAAGTTGGCCCGGCACTAGATGAAATAAGCCTATCCAGCCGCCAGCCAAAAGTCGTATTATTGAAAGATAATTGGTAGATGTCGCTTCCGGTATCTACGGAAAAGAAACTGATTAATTCTTTTCCTTGCCTCTCCTGCCAAAAATAAGTAGTCTGCTTAATCTTGTGGATATTGTTTTTCCAGACAAAATGCTGAGGGATAATCTTGCCTTTGTCAAAAAATGCATAGACCGAGATTTTCTCATCTAACAGTTCGTTCGGGTTTTGCGGAAGCTCTCTATCCCAGCGCGCCTTAGGATTAAACATATTTTCTTAATACTCCGATTACTCTGCCAATCAGGCTGAATTCTTTATGAATTGGTTGGTAATTCTTATTGGCTGGCTCAAGCCAGATAAGATGCTCTCTTGATTTGGCTTTGTGCCTGAAGCGTTTAACCGTTGCCTCATTCTCGATTAGCGCCACAATCAAATCGCCGTCCTGGGCTGAAGATTGTTTTCTTACTATAGCTATATCACCTTCGAAAATCCCCGCCTCTATCATGCTGTCGCCTTTTATGCGCAAGGCAAAAGTATTATTATTATACTTTGAAGAAAAATCATCCAGGTCCAGATAACCTTGAGCTTCTTCAAATGCAAGATCCGGCGGCCCGGCCATGACATTTCCCAGAATCGGAATTCCAAATCCTGCGCGCCTAAGAAGTTCAATGCATCTTGATTTCTTGGGGGCAATCTTCAGGTATCCTTTTTTCTTAAGGGCTTCCAGATAATCCCTTACCGTGCCGGTCGAGCTGAATCCGAAGCTGGCGGCTATTTCCCTTATTGTTGGCGGGATCCCCTCTTGCTTGATTTTATCCTGGATATACAGCAATACTTTTCTTTGCTTTGCGGTCAAATCCTTTATGATTTCCATAATCTTGGTTTATACCACTCATATGTGTGGGTGTCAAGAGAAAAAAATAAAGCCTCCCCCTATCCTTATTCGTCCGCATCATCTTTTTTCTTATCCCATAAATTATAAATTAGAAAACCTGCTAAAAGTATAAGACCCAAAAAATAAGTAAACGTTTTATCCCAATCGACAGAAGATTCGATAGCGCCCCAATAATATTTATCAAATAACCAAGCTTTATGTGACATGGCTCCATTATAATAATCGGGATGCTTAACAACCTTAGGAGGAAAAAGCATAAGCACAACTATAACAAAAAGCATAATCCATATAATTATGTGCTTGCTGGTCATCTTCCTCTTGTTACGCTTTTTAATGATGCGGCAAAAGACGGATGAGAGAATTCTCTGCGGTAAGAAAAGATACGGAATGATGACTTAGAAAATTGGCCTTTATGAGAAGCGATATTAAACGACGGTGCTGAGAAATTACTACTATTAGTATTAATCCTAAAGGAAGGCTTCTTAAAATTAGCTGAGGGCTTGGTAAAATTTCTGGACTTAGCCCTGATACGTAAAGGTGAACCCCTAAAATTGGCTGGTGTTTTCTTTAATTTGCTGCTGACTCTTTTGCCATGAAATTGTGAAACTGTCTGCCTGGCAAAAACTGTTGAAGTAAATAAGCAGAAATAAAATACCACGACCAAAATAACTACTGATTGTTTTTTGTTAATCTTTCTGCTCATTTTTTAATCTAGATCGAATTTTAAGGCACGAATGGATCTGCTGGCGGAGGCCTATGCGATGCTTTAACCTCTCCAGTCTCATCAACTGTAAATTCCTCTGTACCAGTTGCCCCCGACACAGCAGGGCTAGCAGTATAAGTATATTGCGAGACTCCCCTTTTTGCATAATCATAATGATAGCCTCTAAAAGATTTAGTGGCTGCTTTTCTAGCCTCAAGAATCATGCGGTGTTGCATATAAGGCATAAAGGCGTTAACTGAACCAGTCATAACATCATCGTTTATAGCTTCAGGGTAGTCCCCATTGGCAATTTTATACATTTCAAGCGCACTGGCAAGAGAATTTAATGTTTTTACTGCTAGCATCTCGTTGACATTATGCCTTGCCCTAACAAAATTAGGCAAAACGATTGCCACTAAAATCGCAATGATGCCCACTACGACCATTATCTCAACTAAAGTGAATCCTGGCTTTTTTAATATAGGACTAGACATCTAAACATCACCTCTTTATCAGAAGCTATTTATTTTTGTCTAAATTGCCAGACATTCTACGGATAAAGAATATGAAGAATAAACCAAAACAGATACTAAGCAGAAATACTGCTAAGGCAGTGGTGAGTAAATAAAGTTTATCGGTGGAGGTTATAATCTTAAATCGGAAATAACTAACTTGACCGCTCCAAGTTGTTCGGCAAAAGAACTGAACAAAAGACAAAAGACGGCTACGCCCACACTTACCGAGGATAGCAAAATCGCGCCGACAACAAAAAATACGCATAGTATCTCTATCCTTTTGTCCAGAAAACGACCTCTCGGATCTGCCATACCAACCCCCTTAAACTTTATATTTCTATAAACCAGGTTATTTACTGAGGTACTTATTTATATCCGAGTAAATCTTATTTACTAAATTATCATTTTTATAGCTTACCTTCTTATTGTATAAAGGTGGGACTGGTACAACTGACAGGTAACGCATGGCGATCTCGGTATGGACATCATCAATAACTTCGACGCGTACATTAAATGTTGAGTAAGCTGTAGTCAAAAACAACTGAGACTGTTTAATCTCTGTAAATATATATGCTGTATAAACTGGTTTTTTGTCTAGGGACCTATCTTCTTTTACGAGTTTTGACCTGGAGATATCGGCGACTTTCCAACCATAATTCTGCAGAACCTTTGTGGCTGCTCTTATCGCCTTCTCAAAATCCGCCTCAAAAACCTTCTTATATGCAAAATCTTCCTTTATCGTCTCGGGCATTTTTATTGTAACGCAGCCAATAAAAAACAATGGTAAAAGTAAAAAGAATACCTTTCTCATTATTTCTTACCTTTCTTGAGATAAAATTTGAATGCTATTTATTTTTCAGTGTTCTGGCTATTTCGCCAAGTTTCTTTATTATAATGATAGGAAAAACAAACATCCAGATAAAGAATACTAATTGGATTAAACCTGAAATAAATAATAAAATCGACGGGACATTGCCAACCATTTGCTCCTCTAACCTCCTTTTAAATTATAAATTATTTGACCCTGACCAACTCATTTGAACTGGTAAAATCGCTACCGCCTAAATGAAAAGCTAACTTAACTTTATCCACAAGCCAGGTATCGTTAAATAATGACTCTTCGACACTGGCAGAAATGACTTCACCGATAAATAATATATGGTCCCCTGCCTCTTTTACGTCGCGTAGCAAACATTCAAGATGACCAATACATTCTTTGATAAGCGGTGTATTTACAAGCCTGTTAGCCTTTACGGCTGTCAGTTTGGCCTCTTTGAATTTATCTATGTCGTGGCCATGATGTGTTCCACAAAACACAATCTTATCTAATAAATCAAGGCTGGGCACATTAACTACAAACTCTTTTGATTTCTTTATCAATTCGCTAGATAAATGTGTCTTGGCTATGCTTATTCCCAATAAAGGTGGATTATGGCTCAACGGGCTATTCCATGCAAGAGTAATGATATTTTGCTTATCTTTATAACAAGAAGTCACCATTATAAGTGCGCCACTATTTATAAGCCTATTAGCCTTAGCCAAAGAAATCTCTTTTTTCATAGAACAATAATCTCAGACATTGCCAAGTAAATTTATGCCAATGTTCTTATTCTTAACATACTCCAAAGCTTTGTCTATCTCTGCCTGCTCCCCCTCTAATACTAAAAGAGCCCACCCTGTCTTTGTAGAAAAAGACGCTTCTATGATATTAGGAATAACTTTATATTTCTGCCCCATATAGTAAATTATTGGTTCGTCCTTTAATTGCCCCGGAAAAGTTAACTCCACTTTTAATCTCATATCTTCTCCTTGTTAGGTATGCTAATTACGCATTTATATTATACACCCAATTGCCAATAACAAGAATAATATTTTGCAGCCACTACTGCTTGCCTATTAAACTAATTTCTTTCTTAATATTGTTTATTCTCTCGTCTACAGGGGGATGAGAACTCAAGAATACCAGGTTATACCCCTGCCCCTTCTCTTGAGATTGATCCTTAAGTTTATTAAAGAAACTTATCATCGCCTCGGGGCGATATCTAGATTTATAAGCGTATTTTACCGCTAGGCGGTCTGCCAACCTCTCATCTTCTCTTGAATAACCTAGGCTAACCACATTAAATACAACATTTATTGCCCGGGATAAATCCACGGCAGATGACTTACCAAAAGCCAGGCTCATAACGATTTGGTATCCCAATGCTAACTGTAGCCTTTTTACGCTGTGTCTGGCTGCCACATGGCCAATCTCGTGAGCTAACACACAAGCAAGTTCATCATCGCTAGCCTCTTTTAAAACCGCGCTATTTACATAAATAAATCCACCTGGCAAAGCAAAAGCATTCAAATCATTATCCTCAATGACAAAAAACTGATACTTCAGATCCTGTCTATCGCTGGAGGCGGCTACCTGCTGCCCGACCCTATTCAATCTTTCATTCCAGGCTGGATCTTTAGAAATCTTATACTCACTATTTATCTGTTTAGACATTGCTTTGCCTAAAGATACTTCGCTTCCGGTATCAATCAAGATGAGCTCATTGCGCTGAGTAGCAGGATTGTATATCGTAGCGCATCCTGTAACCAGAAACATAATTATTAGTAAAATAATGTATTTTTTATTCATTGCCACGCCTTAGTTCTTCAATATATATTCTATATAACTGATTAAATATCTCAATATAATCTTTTGACTTATAATCGGGATAAGACCACGGCCAAGCCTGAAAAGTGTCATTTTGATAGAAAAGAGTCACCTCGGCGAATACCCCTTTTTTTAAATAAATCCTATGGCTGTAATCTTTGGTCGTAGCCAGAACAAGTTTCCCGGAAGACAGATACCCCGGGTCGATATTAATCCTTCTTCTTTTATCTTGAGAAAACCTGTGTTCAATTTTATTGCTAAGCAATTTTATTTCAGATAGTTTATCTGGCGAAACCAGCCCCTTAAAACTTATAAATTTTCTCTTTAGATTTTCTCCAAGCTCTTTTTTATAGTAGTCAGTGTAATTAAAAACAATGGCTTTGCTAGAGAAATCAACTGCGCCGAATTTTCTGGAGAGTATCTTCTCCGTCACAATAAACAGCTCTTCGTCATTAGATATAAAACCGAAGAATAATTTTACTTTCTTAACTTTGCAAACTTTGCCCATATTATTCGGTTATTCAAAATATCCAGCCTGAATTAAGGCCAACGGCTGAATTTTGTTATCTGGTTTGGGGAATATTAAAAGGCATGATAAGCTTAAGATGTTACGCTTACTTTATTTAAATGCTGATGAATATATTCGGAAATCTTCTGGGTATCCTTGCTTGATATATCAGTAAAGAAGATTGCGATCTTAAACAAATTATGATCCGAAGGAACATTCTCTGACCTCACTACAACACCAGTGCATTCTACTTTTCTGGTAGCGATCTTATTTCTCTGTTTTGTCGGCAAGAGGATAACGACCTTAAGCTTGGTCATCGGCTCAATATACCTGTCTGACCGACAGTAAGCTCCGGCGCCGCTGATATTCTCCGTCTCAGTAACTATATCAAAGTCTCCGCTACTTATTTTTAGCGGTATACTCCTGTTGACGCGCGGGTGCTTTCTTCTTTCCTGCAATTGCTGCATTTGATTTATTCCTCGGCTTTAACTTTAGCCTTAGCCTTTCGTTCAAAACATTTTCTAGTGCAATAAAACTTACCGTTCCGATAATATCTCTTAATCTTTTTTATCGGTTTGCCGCAACCTGCACAGTTTAAAGTCGTCTCCTGCGGAGCCTGTTGTTCTGGCATATTTTCTCCTTATTATTTATGTTTGTTTGTTATTTAAGCGGCCTATTCAAATAATCCGAAATCTCCGCTTTCTGCTTATCTTGGATCTCTTGAAAACTAATACCTAGCTGATATCTATCTGAGTGAGGAATGCGTTGCGACCACTTAACTTTTCCCACGGCGCTGATAATCTTCGGAGCCGCAGGCAAATTCAGTTCCAGCAAGAAATCCGTATTTGAAGGAACAAATCTATTGAAATTTATCTTCAATCCTCCCTCGCTCACATCGCAAGCCAAGGCGGAACCGAATTCTCCAGAAGATTTCAATTGATACCGCACAGAAGCAGAGACGTTTTTACGCTCTGAGCTTCTTTTATTCTTATTCTTCTCAACAAAATACATGCCACGATCCTTTCACCGAGTCCGTGGCTTAGATTGTTATATTTATATCACAAAAGACCGTATTTTTCAACATTTTTCTATTTGTGATATTGTTGGATTACTGCGGCTTTACAAATTCTTCCATTATGATATAATTTAGAGGTATGTATGAAACCTTCTTTGGGCTGAAAGAAAAACCATTTAATGTTACCGCGGACCCTGCCTTCTTTTTTATGAGCAAGAGACACAAAGAAGCTCTCTCGCACATGATCTATGGGGTCCAACAGAGAAAAGGCATTCTGTCCATTACAGGAGAAATCGGCACGGGCAAGACTACGCTATGCAGAGTATTGCTGAATAGCCTGGATAAAGAAATTAAAAGTGCTTTTATTTTAAATCCTAATTTCTCTTCGCTTGAGCTATTGCATATCATCGTCGAAGACTTTGGTATCTCACCTTCAACAAAATCCAAGGTATCTCTTGTTTCGGATTTGAATAATTTTCTGATTAAAGAATCGCAGAAGAACCATAATGTCTTACTAATAATCGATGAATCCCAAAACCTTGATCCTTCGCAACTGGAACAAATCAGATTACTGACGAATCTTGAAACCGCAAAAGAAAAACTGCTCCAGATAATACTTGTAGGCCAACCTGAGCTTAAGGAAAAGCTTGAGCTGCCCAACCTAAAGCAGCTTAACCAGAGAATCGCGGTAAAATACCACATCTTGCCTTTAGAAAAAGACGAAATGGGAGATTATATAAACCACAGGTTAAATATTGCTGGCTCAAATGGCGAGCTTAAGTTTACCAATGAAGCAATGGAAGAAATCTATAATTATTCAAAAGGGATCCCCAGAATGATAAATATTGTCTGCGACCGCGCATTGCTAGCCGCTTTCGTTGAAGAAACTAGGGAAATCGGAAAATCCATAATTGAAAAAGCCTCCCAGGAGCTTAAATGAGCATTATTTATGAAGCATTAAAGAAAACTCAAGAAAAACTGAGATTTGCGACAACACTTGATCCACGCGAGAAATTAAAACTAAAACTATATCTTGTCTTTATTCTAATAGCGCTATTGGGATTCAGCTATTCGCTAACCACTCTCTTCTATTCCCCCGCCCCTCCTTCTATAGATATGATCAAAAGGCAAGCCGCCAATTCTTTAGTAAAACAGAAACAGCCAGAGCCAACCACTCCTGCTAAACCAACAAAAACAACAAAGGAAAAATTCATCTTAAATGGAATAGTCACAATGGACAACGAAAAAGTAGCGCTGATAAATGATGAAATGGTAAGAAAAGGCGAGTATATAGAAGGAGCCTACGTCATCAATATACTTGAAAATAAAGTATACCTGGATTTGGGTGGGAAACCTGTTGTCCTGAAAATCAAATAACCTTAAATACCTTGTCGTGGCGTCTTACGCGCTCGTTGACTTTGATACCTATACTGTCTCCGGCGCCAGCTTCCTGCACTGACTGTTTTTCAATCTGCATAGAATCAACCAGCTGTTCCAAATCAGTTGTCTTCCCCTGAATTAGGATCGTATCTCCTACTTTTAAACTTGCGCTAAGCTGGATTGCCGCAGCTGAAACATGGGAAAAGAAATCAGTAACGACCCCAATCTCCTCAGTTTTCTTGGTCACATCCTGCATCCTAATTCACCTCCCTATTTTTTAACAATACTGGAAATTGCCTTATCAATTACGGAGAGCGGGATATCTTCCCGGACAACAACCTTGCCAATCTTAACTGGTAGGACAAAACGAGTTAGGCCTTTAACAAATTTCTTATCGCGGTACAAAACAGACATCAATCTAAACTTATTTATTTTTTTAGCACTAGTTGGCAGTCCAGCATCGGCGATTACATGCTCAATTCTCTGACAGGACTTCTTATCGATCAAATTCAATTCTCCCGATATTCTCGCGGCTGCAATCATACCGAGCCCGACCGCCTCCCCATGATTGTATTTTTCGTATCCGCCGACGGTCTCCAGGGCGTGGCCGACAGTATGGCCGTAATTGAGTATCGTCCTTATGCCTCTCTGCTCTTTTTCATCGAGTGAAACAACTTTAGACTTTATCAAGCTACAACGGTAAACAACGAATTCCAAGACTTTTCTATTTAGGCCCAGGATAGCCTTATGATTTTTCTCGATGAATTCAAACAATTTGCTGTCTGCGATAACTCCATACTTGATTGCTTCCGCCATTCCCGAACGAACTTGCCTTCTGTCCAAAGTCGCTAGTAAAGCAGGGTCGGTAAATACCATTCTCGGTTGATAAAAAGCGCCAACTAAGTTTTTTCCTACCGATAAATCTACGGCGGTCTTTCCTCCTATAGCAGAATCTATCTGTGCCAAGAAGGTTGTTGGCACCTGAATGTAGCTAATGCCTCTTTTGTATATCGCGGCCACAAAACCTGCCAGGTCTCCTACGACACCTCCACCCAGAGCAATAATAAAAATTCTTCTTTTTATATCGTATTTGCCGATATCATTTACTAATTTAAAAACTTCCAAAGTTGACTTGCTTTTTTCGCTGTCAGGTACAACTTCGAATTTTACCGTAAATCCAGTTTTCTCTAAATTCCTCTTAAGAGTAACTCCTAGTTTTCTCTTTAAGAAATTATTAGTAATGATAATGGCGTCTCTGCCAATTCTTATCGATTTCAGGGCGGGGCCTATTCTGGAAAATATTTTATATCCGATAATTATAGGGTAAGATCTTTGTCCTAATTTGACTATGATTCTTTTCATATCATCCCGGCGCCTAAGAAATTAGCCAGAATCTCAACTACAGGAAAGATAATTCTATCAAATAAACCCAAGAAAATTAATGCAAAAATAATGATGAACCCGTAGGGCTCAAGGTTGGCATAACGCATAGAATATTGATAAGGCAATAAACCGAATACAACTCTTGAACCATCGAGCGGCGGAATCGGTATCAAATTAAATACCGCAAGAATCAAATTAACCCACACTCCTAAAACTAAGAATTCATGTATAAAAAGCGGGGTGCTGATGTTTTTAATAATAAGACTCAAAACTGAGGCAAAAATTATATTGGAAGTCGGCCCGGCAAGCCCGACCCAAATCATATCCCTTTTGGGATTCCTGAGATTGTAGAAGTTAACCGGCACAGGCTTTGCCCAACCAAATATAAAAGGCGAACGCATGATAATAAGCAACAAAGGTAAAATTATAGTGCCAAATAAATCTATGTGGGCTAGGGGGTTCAAGGTGAGCCTACCAGAGTATCGAGCAGTGGAGTCTCCTAACTTATAAGCTACCCATCCGTGAGAAAACTCATGGATAATAATCGCTATAAAGAATATTGCTAACGATATAATAAATGACATTATTCGATAATTGAGATATCCTCGACAATCACAACAGGATATTTACTCTGGGATTCTTTATCTAAATTCCCCTTAGCATTAACCTGTAAATTAAGGTAATTGTCTAAATTGTATTTATCGCTTTTTAAATAAGCGACTATCTTACCGTTCTGCAGAAGTCTATGATTGGCGGGTTGCTTAAAGAAGAATCCTGATTTCTTAACTATCCCTGTATTCTCAAATTCAAATTTTGGCTGCGGAGGAGGGGCTATTTTATTCAATATTTTCTTAAAGACTCCCCCGGAATTATCTGAAGCTGCAGATTGTGATTGTGGTTTATTTTCTTTGGCATATTTCTCTGCCGAAGAATAGAATTGAAGATATTTCCCGTTTACCCAACCGAAACAATTCTTCGGAGGCGTAATCTGATACCAGTCTTTATTGCTATCATCCGCAATAATAACAGGATCGTTTTTACCTAATTGACAAAGGACGCTTGCTTTTAAATCCGGTCGTGCCCTAACATTGACGTGATCGCTAGCTACCGCCCCTTCTTTATCAACTACTCTATTAACATATTTAGTGCTGATAAAACAAGTTGCGTCTTGAGGCAATTCAATCTTGCACCAATTGAACTTTTTCTCAAGGACGGTGACTTTCTCGTCTTTCTTCAGTTTAGAGACAACCTCAAAATTAACATTATAACCTGCCCTAATATTCAAGTTATCGGAAGTAACCTGGGCAACGAAAGGAAGCTTCTCTTCAGCAAAGGCAAAACATGCCATGCCTAAAAAAAACAAAGAAAGGAATGCTATTAAATTCTTCATTTAGAGGCTTTGGAGTCTTTTGCTGGCTTGGAACCTTTTGTTTTATCCGCAGAAGCGGCTTCTGCAGCTGCAGCAGGTGCGGCTGCTCCGCCTTCAGGAGTAGCAGCTGCTTCTTCTGCTTTTTCAACCTTCTCTTTTTTAAATTTAATCTTGATTACTTTTAATTTGGGAAGACCAAAGACATCGTCGCCTTCTTTCCAGAGGCCTTTACCCATTAAATCCTTGATTCTTTCGATACGTTTCAAAACTGATCTTTGCTGCTTATCTTTGTCTGTAGATTTTAAAGATGGATGTATTGACATTTTATAGCTCCCTGATTAAACAATCTTTATATTTTTTTCTTAACTCCCCCAAATAACTATTTGCATCTTCTCTTTTTGAAAATCTCCCTACGCAAAGTACGATATAATTGCCCTTCGGTAAAATGACTATTTCATAACCTTTCTTTTGAAGACTCTTGGCCTCCTCGTCTACGGAACTGCGTTTTTTAAAACTTGCGACTTGGATAGTATACTTATCCGCTTCGCTTGTCTGCTTGATTTCTTTATCCTGCGGGGTAACCTTCTGCAAAACCTCCTGTGCCTTCTTGGCCTCCTGAGGAACCTCTCTTACCTCTACTTTAGGAGTAAGCTGAACTTCAGATACGATGGTATTCCGGTTATTTAAAACATTGTTTGCCTTTTTCCCTTTCTCCACGCCTAAAGAGAAACTTAATATAATCGCCATCAAAACTATAACAGAGATCATTATCGCCTGTTCAATGTTCAAATATACGAGCTTCTGCCAGGGGGTAACATGGGATCCGCCTCGGCCAGAAGAATCTACCGAACCCGAGAATAACTCTAATTGACCAGGAGCCTGTTTGTTTTCCATAATGCTATATTATAAAATTTTTAATGGTGTAAACTCAAGTACTTTTTGAATTTTCTTTTTTTAGTCAGTTTTAAAAAAGCCTCGACTACTCTGGGGTCAAACTGCGAACCGGAATTCCTCTTGATTTCTTCTATGGCTTCTTCTATCGTCTTCTTAGTTTTATATGGCCTTGAGGTTATCATTGCCTCGAAGGCATCGGCGACTGACATGATTCTTGCCTCAACAGGAATCTCATCTTTTTTTAACCCAGATGGATAACCGCTTCCGTCGTATTTTTCATGATGATACAGTATTATAGGGATGACCGGTTTTAACGCCTCTAGAGGCCTTATTATCTCCGCCCCTTTTTCCGGATGACTTTTGATAATGCCATACTCCTCCGATGTTAATTTGCTGCGTTTAGTCAAAATTTCCAAGGGGATATCCACCTTACCGGCGTCATGCAGCAGGCTTGCATGCTGCAGGCTCATTATCTGGTTCTCGCGTAAATGCAATTCTTTGGCCATATCCACAACAATGCTTACGTATTTAGTCAAATGTGTAGACAGAGAAGGCACTTTTTTATCCAAAATTGTAACCAAAGATCTTATACTGCCATAAACTATCTTTTGCTGTTCCTCGTAAAGTTGGAGATTTTTTATTGCCGTTACGGCTTGTTCTGCAATAGCAGTCAAAATGTCCTGGTCAAAAGACTCGAAATTATTCCGCCCGCCATTTTTCTTGACAATTATTGCCCCTAGCGTCTCCTCTCCAATAAGGGGTATGCCCAGGGTTGAATCATTCATAAATCCTCTACTGGAACCGATTATTTTCTTTTCTAGACTGTTTTTTAACTTTGTTTTTTTACTGGAGACGTCTTTCTTCTTTAATCCTACTGTGGCCTTCAGCCTGACGACATTTTTATTCGGTTCGACCAGAGAAACTGAACAATACCCTGCATTCAAAACCTGGCAGATAAACTTTGCCAGACGAAGGGTTAACTCCTTCAAATTATATGTAGAGTTGATCAATCGATAGACCATGTGGTTTATCGAAAGAACAATTTTATACTTTTTCGTACGGTTCAAAGAGTTTTTTGTACTCATCTAGCACAGCCCTGTCTGTCATGCTTGCAATATAGTCGCAGATTATCTGCTTCTTTTCATCGTCAGACTTTTTATGCATCCTAGTAAAAACAACCTCCGGCAGTTGCCTAGGATTTTCGCTGTATATCTTAAACAATTCATGGATAAATCTCTTGGCCTTGCTCGTCATTCTTACTACCCTTACGTTTTGATAGAGATTTTTCATCAAAAAATCTCTCACCAAATCCCTCTCCCTTTGCAAAGCAATGCTGAAAGAGATTATCCTGTGATCTAATTTCCTGACATCTTCCGACGAGTTTATGCCGGTTTTCTCTATTTCTTTCAAAGACTCTCTCAATAAATCATCAACCTGTTGATTTATGAGCTCTCTAATTAGATGATATTTTAACATATCTTTATCGTCTTTG
>ENA-UOWG01002085-UOWG01002085.1-activated-sludge-metagenome-genome-assembly--contig:-NODE-2085-length-17944-cov-4.504556_pt1 | contig 17944 bp, 23 predicted proteins | sample MGYA00238147_ERZ761563 | MGnify/ENA primary metagenome ERZ761563 (study PRJEB28884, sample SAMN05720216) | anaerobic digester metagenome | isolation source: active sludge of municipal... | reverse complement strand
AAGGCTAAGGTAGCAAAGCCCGTCAAAGCGGTCAAAGCCGTTGAAGTTTCCGATGAAGAGATTGAAACTTCAGAAGAGACGGAAGAGGAAACTGAAGAAAAGCCAGAACCTAAAAAGCGTGGTCGTAAGCCTTCTTCGGAACCCAAGGAACCCAAAGCTCCAAAAGAACCAAAAGGTCCAATTGCAGCCAATGCAGTCCGTGAAATCATGTGCGAAGATATGAGTACGACATTGGATCAGTTGATGGTGAAGTTGGAAGAACGTGGCGTCGTTATGCAACGTTCCAGTGCTCAGGTAGTTCATCTGAATACGGTACGAGCGTTTGAAGTTGCCATTGAACAAGGTACTGTTTCCAAGAGTGGAAAAGAAGTTTTGAAAGCAGTTTAAGATTTCTGTGTGTAATAGCCCCCAATTGGGGGCTATTTTAATGGAGTTTGCGATGGATATTGATTATGAGTTAGAGTCATTCTTAACAATGAAACATCAATTAAGATTATTATTACAGATTTTAAACAGTCATATTCTTCCAAGTTCCCATTTTAATGAAGAAGATAAAACTTCATTAGTTTCAGCATCTGATTTAATCAGTAATGTACATTCTTCATTGGAAGATAGATTTCAAAAAAATTTAAAAGGTTCATTTTATGAGTGAGGAAGAGTATTTAACGATTCAGCATTTTGTGAATTATCATCGGTATCCCATTACCAAAAACTTGTTATTACAAGCGGAACGTGAAATTTTAACGAAGTGTCATACCGAAAGAATTAGAATCAAAGTCATTCACCATTTAGGTGCTCAGCGTTTTCCAACAAGAGCTTACCCACGTTGGGTATTGGAAGAGTACTTTGTATTATGGGTTAAATAATGCTTGACGTGAAACAGTTGTTTCGTGTACAATGTTTTATGAATTGTAGTTTTTATAATGCATCCCACACAAGAGTACTTTAACATGACTGAACAACTGGTTTACTTGCCGTGCAATAAAATTGCTCCCAATCGTTATCAACCCCGTAAAGAATTTAAAGTTAAAGAACTAGAAGAGTTAGCTGAAAGTATTGAAAATCAAGGATTGATTCAACCCATTACAGTGCGGAAAGCATCAGATCTTGCTGACGAATGTGAATATGAGTTGATTGCTGGAGAGCGTCGTTGGAGAGCGACCAAGGAAATTTTAGGTAAAGATAAGATCCGTGCTATTGTTAAGGAAATGACGGATGAAGCTTCGCAAGAAGCGGCGATTACGGAAAACTTGCAACGTCAAGATCTTAATCCAATGGAAGAAGCCATTGCACTGAATCAGTTGATGGATCATTTTTCTTTAACACAAGATCAAGTTGCGAAGCGTTTAGGAAAATCCCGTAGCTACATTGCCAATGTGGTGCGTTTAACGCGCTTGAACAAAGAAGTGACTGCACTGATTCAAACAGGAACTTTAGATCGATCTAAAGCAACCGCACTGTTAGCGGTAACTGAAGAAGGTAAACAAACGGAATTAGCAAAAAATGCAGTGTCCAAGAATTGGACTGTGGAAAAGCTGCGGGTTGAAATTGAAAAAGTGGTTGCTAAAGACGATCCCAATAGTGAGAAAAAAGTAGTTCGTAAAGAAATGAATGGTAAGATCGTTACTGTGGCAACTCCCAGTAAAGGTCATCGTCGAAAGCTGACACAGACTTTGCAAGCTCAACATTTTGTATTAGTAGAATTGGATAAGGTAGAAACTGTAAAAGATTTTGTGGATTATATGACGGAGCAAGAATGGAAATGTTGGACGGGTGACGCAGCAATTAAGCAGCTTGAACTACTCAAACAACCTGTTGAAAAAGTCGAAACCACTGCGGAGCCACTGATTGATTTTGAGGTTTCGGAATGAAATCTTTTAATAATGTCAAATTAATGGTCGCATGGGAATCTATTTTGGAAGCTTTGGGAATAGATCATGAACATGATCTTAACTTTAAAGAAACTCCAAAACGAATTGTCCGTATGTACAATGAAATTTTTGCGGGATTGTTGGATGGTGACTTGATTGAGTTGGAAGATCACATCACTAAAACATTTCCATCGCATTATTCGGGAATTGTCGCCATTAAAAATATCCAAGTATGGGGAACATGTCCCCATCATTTTTTACCCGTAGATTATACAGTGGATGTTGGGTATCTTCCAGGTGAAAAAGTGTTAGGTGCCAGTAAGATTCCACGGGTCGTTGAAGTGTTAGCACAACGACCTGTCTTACAAGAAGATCTCACCATGGATATTGTGAATTACTTGGAACGAACTCTCCAACCCAAAGGCGTGATTGCTCAAGTAAAAGGTCGTCATCACTGCATGATTGTTCGGGGGATTAAAAAGCCCGATACTTGGATGTCCACATCTTCTATTACGGGAGTGTTTCATCAAACAGCCAGTTTAATTCAGGAATTTGAAAACATGCCGTAAGGTATAAATTCACTGATAGCTCACTTATTGTTAGATAAAAGTAAGTATTAGAGATAATACTTACTTTTTTAAAGAGTTAAATTTAAAGATATGATTAATTCTTACAAACTTGAAAGTACACTAGAATTCATTTCAGCTACTACAAAAAAAGATTATGGTAATTGTCCATTTTGTGGTGAAAATAACAACAGCCTTAATTTAAATGAATATAAAAATTTATATTGGGTATATTGTAAAAATTGTCATGCCGATGGTCCTTCAAAAATAATTCCAATGGAAGCTATAAAAGCTTGGCAAACATTGAATATTAAAGTTAATAAAGAGTAAAATATGAACTTAATTCATGTCCCCATTGAATTATTAGAAGAACGTTATAGTCAACAATGGTTTCATTGGTTTGATGCGGAGTTTAAAAAATATTCAATTAACGCTTTACATGTATTACCTCCATCTGGATTGGAAGCTAAAATTCAAACAGGTGAATTTTTGGATGTTATTGGAACACTGGAATTTAAAAGTGAACAGTTGCGTTGGATCTGTTCACTGTTTCGTAATGGACAAATTAATAAAGATACTGTATTTTTAATTGTTGACTCTTGGTTCCCTGGAATTGAGATGTTAGCATATTTACGGAACGCTTTGAAAATCTCATTTAAGATTGTCGGTATTTTTCATGCCGGAACATGGGATCAACATGATTTTATTACGAAGGTTGGAATGCGTTCATGGGGACAACACTGTGAATTAGCATGGTTTAATATACTGGATGCCATATGTGTCGCTACACAATTTCATAAAGAATTAATTATTAAAAGTGTAGATGAATCTGAACATGTAGAGTTATTACTGAATAAAATTAAAGTTACTGGATTACCCATTTATCCAGACTTTGTAAAAGAAATACCTAAAGAAAATATTGTGGTGTTTCCTCATCGACTGGCTAATGAAAAAAATCCAAAACTATTTGATCAACTTCGAACTTTGATGTCTGAAAGATTTCCTGATTGGAATTTTATTAAAACAAAAGATGTAACTAGTAATAAATCTGAATATTATGATATTTTAAATCGATCTAAGATATCAGTATCATTTGCAGATCAAGAAACATTTGGAATTTCAATTTTGGAATCTGTACTATGTGGCTGTATTCCCATTGTACCCAATAAACTTTCGTATAAAGAATTGTATCCATCTGAATTTAAATATTCAGTAAAAGATCCTTATAGTTTAGTACATAATGCATCAATTCTTTTAGATCAAATTATTTCTAATTATGACAAATACAAAGAAAAACAAATCCAATTAGCTAATAAGGTACAATGGAATGGTGAAGAAGCTATTTTTAATATATTAAAGATTTGTATGGAGATTAGTAATGAATGAAGAGCTTTTAGAAACTTTTTGTAAAAGTTGCGTTACTTTTTGTGATACACACGACTTAGGTGTATACATGGTATTGGTTCACAAAGAAGGGATTGTTCATTTAAATAAACTTCCCAATTGGTCAGTCCTTCAGTACCAAGGACCGGATGATCAAATTAAGTTAATGATGGACGAAGATGAACCTGCCAAACAGTGGTTCATTCGATTAAGCAATACAATTGACTTTTTGGAAGAATTGTCAAAGGATACATCTTCTATGTCAGAACTTTCTAGTAATCTTAAAAACTTGTTGGAAAGTACCATGCATGAAGTTTTAAACGAATCTAAAATTAAAAATAAATTACATTGAGAAAATACGATGCATCAATATCAACAGTCTATCATTGTGAAAACACAGTTAGAAGCTCTTCATCAATGGGGAAATATCCCATCTGAACATCCCTCTCAATATTTGAAAAATTCTCATCGACATCTTTTTCAAATTGAACTCCGATTCCATGTTAATCATTCAGATAGAGATATTGAATTTATTGCATTTAAACAACAAGTAGATCAATTTATACAGAATTATTTTATACGAGATACTCAATCGGGTTTAATTAATTTACAAAATTATTCATGCGAGATGTTGGGAAATTTACTCATTCAAAAGTATCATTTTGATGGTTGTTACTGTGTTCAAATATTAGAAGATGGTGAAATGGGTTCCATAGTGGAGTACATCGAATGAATTTTGTTACTGAACAAAAATCTTATTTTTTTCCTGTTTTGTATCATGAGACTGAAGCACATAAAATTATTGAATGGAATATCTCCGTTCAATGTATTGATGACATTCCCACGATTGTCACGGTGTTTGGCTATACCGATGGTAAAAAACAAACAACGATGTTAAAGATTTTATATGGTAAAAATATTGGACGTAGTAATCAAACGACACCTTATGAACAAGCAGTATCTGAAGCTAAATCTAAATGGGAAAAAAAGCAGTTAGAAAATTATCGTCAAAATGTGAATGACACCATCCAACTGCTTCCCATGTTGGCGCATAAGTATGTAGATCATAAACATAAATTAACATGGCCCGTATATGGGCAAAAGAAATTAAATGGTGTAAGATGTTTAGCTTTTATTAAAGATGATACCGTCACATATATTTCTCGTAAAGGTAAAAAGTACGAAACACTCACTCATTGGAATGATGACTTGAAAAATCTGTTTCCCAGTGGTACAATACTGGATGGTGAAGCTTTTAACCCCCAGTTGAATTTTCAAGAAATTATTCGTCGGGTAAAAAGAGTTAAAACTTCCCGATTAAATATTGAAGATGATCCACTACAATATTGGATTTATGATGTTGTAGAAACATCTTTATCTTATGAAGATCGTTTAAGGTTTTTAATGGAACGAGATTCAACTCAATTAATTAAAATTGTACGGACACAACTTTTGGAATCTGAAGATCAATTAAAACGTTTTCATCAACAGAATTTAATTAATGGATTTGAAGGTACCATTGTTCGTTCGCGACATGGGTTATATAAACCGGACTGTCGCAGTTATGATTTATTAAAATATAAAGATTTTTTAGATGAAGAGTTTGAAATCATTGGAGGTCGTTCAGCACAAGGTCGTGATGAAGGAACTGTAGTATTTGAATGTAAAACGAGTACTGGACAAAGTTTTAATGTCCGTCCCAAAGGTACTTGGGATGAACGAAAAGATTATTTAGATCGTATCGATCAGTATGTGGGACAGATGTTGACTGTTCGATTTCAAGAAAAGTCAGAAGATGGTGTACCAATCTTTCCAGTTGGATTAGGAATTCGTGACTTTGAGTAAGTGCTTGATTTTATTGATATTTTTCTCCAGCCCAGTTTTCAATCTGTTCAACAGTTGCTTTTTTTGCAACCCATCCATAACAACTTGGTACTCTTCCTTGAACTACATCTTCTAAGGAAGAGCGCTTTAAATTAAAATCTCTACAAAACTTTGCTAAGTTTTTTACTAACCATTCTTGATTGGAAGGTGATTTAACAATATAATTCAAAGAACGTGCTTGTACAGCAGCAGCATTAGCTTTTAATATGTTTTTTCTACCTACTTCAGTTTTAGCAAAATCAGATTTTATTTGATAAAGTTTTGCTCGGAATTCTGGTAAACTCCAAAGTTTTTTATTTCTTTCAGATGTTTGTAATTTAGCCTTTTCAGTTACAGGTTTACGATTTTTAAGAAAACGATCAGGATCTTCTTTCCAACGACGTTTAATTGATTCACCACATTTAGCTTTATGCTCTGATGTAAGTGGCTTTCGTTTTAATCCAATACTACTAATGGCATTTGGTTCAAGATTATAACCTTTTAATGGATTAGTACATTCAAAATAATCCATGTACCATTGACTACGTTCCATTAAAAGATCTAAATTAACTTCTTCAAGAATAATAAATTCAAAATTATCAACACCAAAAGAATTCCAATCATGTTGCAAAGTTTTTCGTTTATGTGTATTATAATTTAAATGATGTTTATGAACAGACCAACGACGTTCAATGTAAACACTTTCACCAACATAAACTTTTCCATTAGAATTACAACGAATTAAATAAACTCCACAAGTTTTATTCATTAGGAATTTTTCCAAAAATTGTTTTAAGGTATAATAATGTACCAGAAATTTATTAGTATGTCAATAAGTAAATATGAATCATGCAACAGTTGGATTATAAATTATAAATTATAAATTATAAATTATAAATTACAGATTCGCGATTTTGAGTAATTTGGGTGGTGATACCGACAACGTATCAGGCGTTGTCCTTTTAGTGTGTTATGTACAATTATGTACACAACATACTCTTTTTAAGGATTTAAAATGGAAACAAATATTCGAGAGTATGATGTGTATATTGTCACAAAAAATCATAAAGTCTTTATAGGAAATGTGTTTACAACATCTCCACAACAAGCCAAAATGAAAGCACTGGCTTTAAACAGTTCAAAAGATTATTTACAAGAATTAATTACCAATCAAACGGAGTATTCAGTTCTTGTTGAATTAAATAAAACCAGTGCTATTTTTAAATAATTATGAAAATTATTCCAATCACATTGGAGACTCAACAACGTTTATTCAATAGTCAAAAATTATTTGATTCTTGGATTCCAGAGTTACCATCCATTTATCAAATTGAAGTAATGTCACGTTGTAATTTTAAATGCCAATTTTGTCAGACTGGCATTCGTGATACTCCGTATGCGGGTGATGCATTTATTAATGAAGCTTTATTTCAAACGATTGTTGAACGAGATTTAGGTGGTAGTTCATTTATCGAATTACAATTTCGGGGTGAACCCACACTCAATAAAAATTTAAATAAATACGTAAATCTTTTACGTAAAAAAGTTTTTGTGGGATTTTCCACGCATGGAAATTTATTGCACCATGAACATGCATTCAATGCAGCATTGAACAGTCATTACGTAACAATCTCAATGGATGCTGGAACTAAAGAACTTTACGAACAATATCGTTTGGGAGGTGTTTGGGAACAGTTATTATTAAATATTGGTAAATTATTAGAATATCGTAGCACTTTCTTTTTTCCAATTATTGATTTTCAATTCATTGAGTTTGATGGATTCGAAGATCAAGTGAAAGAGTTTAAAGTTTTAGCAAGAAAATTGGGTTGGATGTATCCCGATAAAGATCAATTTTATCTTAATTCAAAAAGTACTCGAATTCGTACTATTAAAGATACGCAAGCAAAAGCCCCAAATAGCCATTTTACGGAGCTTTGTACGAACCCATGGTATAGCGTCAGCATTAAAGCGGATGGAGCCGTGGTGCCATGCTGCATGGCGTTTAACGATGAACCGGACATGGTATATGGCAACTTGCATGAACAGACACTCAAAGACATTTGGAACAGTGACAAAGTTAAAGAGTTTCGATTAAATCATCAATACAGTCAAAATTTACCCGTCACATGTCAAACATGTTATGCACGATCTCCACATAATTTACACCAAAATATCTTAAATGAAATTTTAAAGTTAAAGGTGTTGTGATGAGTTTTAATGCTCAGCTAGAAAAATACAAAAGAAAACAAATAAATCTTCAAAATTTAAAGTGGAAAAATCTTCCACAAGAATTAACGGATGCTGAAGAACTTTATCAGTATCCAGAAGATGACATTGTATTTAAAGATTTTGTAGTGAGCACTGACAGTGGAGCACATTCTTTATATAAAGAACATTTTGTGGTTGGAGATAAGATCTCCACACAAGCTCGACTCAATGCCGATTACAGTTACATTAAAACCAATGAATTTAAAAAATTCTTGGATAATTATATTGAACATTGTCATCAATTTAAAGATCTATATAAATTTTATGTGACGTTAGATATTATTAATAATCCAGAAGAAAGTTGGAAAATTACGGAATATATCGAAAGTTGTGGCTTGACCCCCATGCCCGTGTTTCATAACGGTGAAGACATTCATTGGTTGGAACGGATGGTGGAAAAATATCCATATATAGGAATTTCAGGTCTTGGACAAGATATTGTAAAAGCCAAATTTAAACCTTTTGGTGATGCTTGTTTTAAAGTGATTTGTGATAAACACGGAAAACCCAAATGTAAGGTGCATGGATTTGCGATGGGCGCACCTGAAATTATTAAAATGTATCCATGGTTTTCGGCGGATCAAAGTACCTGGACTTACATGGCGCGAGTAGGAAGTCTTTTGGTTCCCAAACCCATTATCAATGGTACGGAATTGGTAGATTATGATTATCTGAATATGTATAAAGTCATTCCCGTCACTCGGCGTCGAGATGTGGAACCTCATTATATTGACAATCTGAGTGAAACGGCTCGATTTTATGTCCAACATTATTTAGATATTAATAATATCTGTGTAGATGCGATTAAAGATTCATATCATTGGCGAGATGTAGCGAACATTCGATTGTTCAACAATATTCAACTTCATGCCAAACAATGGTATAAAGAGCGTTTTGATTATGAAGAAGGTGGCAATATTTATTTTGCTGGAACTGCATCGGGTGCGGGAACCAATCGTAGTCGTTTGATTCGTTTAATGCATGATATTAAGATTGATAATATTAACTGGTTGGTTACGCCCGTATATCCACAACATGCAGAAAATGTACGAATCTTAGCTCAATCATGGTTAAATGGACAGTGTTGGAAAGAACATTGGAATGAAAAACAAGCCAGTAAAGTGCGTAAATCCAATGTCTTTGTTAAAAATGTTATTGACAAACCCAAAGTGGTGCGTAAACCACTGGTTATTAGACGACCTCCCGTTGAAATCGAATTAACGGTAACGTATACCGTAAAAGATATTGTTGACGTTTCCAAATACGGAGTCATGCCATTATCCGCTATTGCACAAAATATTGTGAAAGAACTTTCGCAACAACGTATTGAACCTTACTTAACTCAAGAACCCAGTGTAAAGACTGTTCTTCGATTAAATAACGAACAGGTATGTGCTGATAACACAACCAAACTTCCACCCAAAAATGGATTCTTCTAATGAATTTAAATACGTTAAAAATCACATTAGATCAAGCTAAAAATTTTTTAGCGACCCAAGATTTTATTGCAATCTTGCAACATTTTGCATTTGATGATGATACCGTTACAGCATACAACGATATTACCGCATGTAAACTCTCTTTAAATACGGGATTGCAATGTACCATTCCAGGTAATCTTTTAATTCGTTTATTGAACACCTTAAAAAATGAAGATGTTGAAATTGAAAAATCAAAAACCAATACGCATGTGCATGTCATTTGTGGGCGAAATAAAACCAAATTGCCCATGTTACCTTTGGAAGAATTTGTTTTTAAACTGCCCGAATTAAAAGAAGCTCCCATTGAAATTCCAGCAGAGTGCATTGAAGGGATTAAAAAATGTTTAGTGAATGTCGGTGCGAATCCCACACGACCAGAATTTAATGGCATTAATTTAATCATGGCGAGTGATTCATTATGTTTATATTCCAGTGATGGAGATACCATTAGTCAATTTAAGTTGATGGATACATTTCCCATTAAACCAACTGAAGAAGTGCAAGTCATTTTACCATCATTCTTTTGTACCCAACTGAGTTCGTTGCATGGACCTTTAGCGGGAAAAGAATCCAATGTTCCCATGCAGTTTTCCAAGCAATGGGCCATTGCTGATTTAAGTAACAATCAACTCTTTACTCGTGTTATTGATCGTAAAGCGCCCAAGTACGAAGAAACAGTTAGTAAATTTTGTCCAGATATTGATGAATTGGAATTGTGGGATATTCCATTAGAACTGGAATCAGTCGTTAATCGCCATACGATTTTTTTAGATCCACAATCCGGGATTACCACAACAACGTTCACTGTATCCGGTGATGAATTGGATGTGAAAACAGTTTCGCAAGTGGGAACATGTCATGACATTTTACAGCTTCCCGTAAGCTTGGGCCAATTCACCTTTGCGGTAGATCCTAATTATTTATTACGGGGATTTAAAATTTGTAAAAAGATCACATTTCAATCCCATGTAGTCATTTTACAAGCCGATCATTTTATTCATCTCATCGCACCAAAACCTTTATAAGGAATAAGCAATGGGATTTTTCTTTGCTGAGGCTGATGAAAAGACTTCTAAACAAAAAAAGAATATTCCTCTTAACTCTGCTCGTGAATTAGGTTGTCGAGTTTGTCCTTTAAAAAAGGAAGCGAAGCATCCCGATTTACCACCCAATGGATCAGATCATCCTGCTTTTTATTTTTTGGGAGATACACCCGATACTGAAGATGATCAAAATCAACAAATTTTGAGTGGTAAAATGGGAGAAAAATTGAAAGAACAAATCCCCGCTAAATGGCGAGATCGTGTTCGTTTTAATACCGTCATTCGTTCAGCAACTCCATCTTCTCGAAAACCTGATGAAGTGGAAATTGAATGTTGTAGAAATTCTATTATAGCAGATATTGAAAAAACCAAACCAGCTATCTTAGTGACGTTGGGAACAGTTGCATTGCAATGGATTTTACAACAATCCGATGTAGCTAAATGGCGGGGACGTTTTGTACCCGTTAAAGTTGGACAACATATCTGTTGGTTATATCCCATGTACCATCCAAAAGATATTCAATTTAAGCAACGAATATCTTCAAATGGCAATATTATTCAAACGGAGTGGGATCATATCTTTGCTTTCGATTTTAAAACATTATTTGAATCTGCTTAATACTGGAGATTAACCATGAAAAACATGTTATCAACATCTCCAACATTAATTGAATCCGGTTATTTGGATCATGTGTACTGGAGTGAAGGTTTAAAATCCGATAAAGAACTTAAAAAAATATTGAATTGGCTGACTGAATTTGCCAATGAGAAATATGTTGCATTTGACTATGAAACGAACTGTTTGCGTCCATTTGAAGTCGATTCACGATTGCTGACCATTGCTATTGCTAATGATAAAAAATCTTGTGCGTTTCCCATTGAATATAAAAATGCATGGTCAAGCGAACAATTGACGACATTGAAAAAAGCATTAAAGACTTTCTTCAAAAGTTCTGTTAAAAAGATTTGTCATAATGTTAAATTTGAAATGGAATGGACAGCAGAGCGTTTTGGAACAGATTTATTATACAATGACACTTGGGAAGATACTCAAGCACAAGCGTATGTACTGGACGAACGACGCGGAATGCTGAATTTAGATGCATTAGTTAAAGTCTATTTTGGATTTTGGTTAAAAGAATTATCCAATTTAGATCGTTCACGCATGGAAAGTTATCCACTGGAAAAAATACTTCCGTACAATGGATTGGATTCTAAATGGACTTTAAAATTGTTTCATCAACAAGATCAATTAGTCAAACAAGAATCAAAATTATATAAAATTTATCAGATGTTATTAACATCTGCAGCTAGTTTAACAGCGACACAATGCCGTGGTGTGGTATTGGATTATAACAATCATGCAGAGTTAGCTAAACAATTCAAAGATGAATTGTTGGACATTGAAAATGGTATTCAACAATTACCAGAAGTCAAACAATTTCATGATCGTTTTGGACTCGCATTCAATCCAGGATCTCCTGATCATGTTTTGAGATGTTTAAAAAACATCATGGGATTGGATCATGAGTTACAAAAAGACACTGGTAAATATAGCACCGATGAATCCATACTATCCACATTAACGGATGTAGAACTTGCTCAAAAGATATTAGATTATCGGGGAATGAGTAAAAAGATTTCAACATATATTGAACCGTATCCGCAATATGTATTAGCCGATGATCGCATTCATACCAATTACAATTTGTATGAAACTAGTACTGGAAGACTTTCAGCAAATGACCCAAATCTTCAGCAAGTACCTTCCAAAACTGGAAAAGAAATTCGTCGAATGATTGGTGTTCCAAAAGATCATTGGATGGTATGTTCAGATTATGGACAAATTGAAGCTCGGATTATTGGTGTGGCTAGCCAAGATGAAGAATTCTGTAAAGCGTTGTGGGAAGATTATGATGTTCACATGGAATGGGCTAAACGCATTGCTGAAGAATATCCAAAAGTAGTGGGCGGTCAATCCAAGTTAAAAGATAAAGCCGCAATGAAAAAGTTCAGGGCTAAAGTAAAGAATTTGTGGGTGTTTCCCGCATTTTATGGAGCCAGTCCCCATTCCATTTCAAAAGGAATCGGTGTTCCGTTAGACATCGTACAAGATGTATTTCGTGATTTTTGGCGAACATTCCGGGGTGTCAAGCGCTGGCAAAAATGGATTTTAAGTAGGTATGATAAATTGGGATATGTGGAAACATTGACTGGAAGGCGGCGTCACGCACCCATGACGATGAATGCGGTATTGAATGCATCCATCCAAGGTTTTGCTTCAGATATTTGTTTGGATGCTTTGTGTCGTTTAGATCGTTTGGGTATTCAAACGGTGATGATTATCCATGATGATGTAACATCTTATGTGCATGATAATGATTTGGAAGAAGCTATTCCACTCATTGCAGAAGAGATGTGTAAAGTACCATTTCCATTTATCAATGTTCCCATTGCGGTGGAAATGACGTGTGGAAAAAACTGGTTTGATCAGGAAGAAATCGGTACATTTAAATCTACCGAATTTCATCATGTTCCCCATAAGTTGCAAGACTTCACTAAGCTTTATGACTTTACTTGATACTTGATAAATGTTAAACTACAACTCCACCGAGTTGTAGTTAATTCATAACTGAATTGGAGATCAAAATGCTAATTACGTGGAAAGTAGATTATGGTTATGTCAACAATGGGCCACATCAGATTCATATTGATGATGCGGATTTAGAGGAATGTGAAAATGACGAGGAACGTGAAAATTTTATTGAAGAAGTCATTCAAAATGAGTTTGAAAATAACGTGAGTTGGTATATCGTCAGCCGTGATCAACAATAAAACCGCCAAAGAGTGTTTATCCATTATCTGGACCGCTTTTGATGATAATTCAGAAGCGGCTATCCAGTTGCTCATGCAACTCAGCCAAGTCAAAGGAAATCAGAGTTTTCATGATTCCATGCGCTTGCTGTTAGATCTAGCTAAAGCTCAACATAAGGATCTTGTCAAAGATGAGTGAACTTAAACAAATCATTGTTTTTGATCCAGCACATTATGAACCAGGTGCAACATGTGTTCCTTTATTAGTTCCTAAAGAACTAGATTTAAAAACTGAATACCAACGAATGGTAAGTCAATTTCCACCAAACCAATGTAGAGAAACATTTGATCATTGGTTGCGGCATCAGTGTCATGCTACAGATGTAACTATTGATGTTTTTGATGTTGATTTAGGTGACTTAAGGACTTAAAGATGAGTAATCAAGATTTACATGTCAAATATCGTCCCGAAACATTTGATGAGATGATTGGACAAGATCATGTTGTGCAATCATTGAAATCTTTGTTTGAACAAAAAACATATCCCCATGCATACCTGTTTACGGGTAGTTCGGGAACCGGGAAAACTACCGTATCTCGTATTGTAGCCAAAATGTTGGGATGTGATTATCAAAATATTTTAGAAATTGATGCTGCATCTTTTGGTAAAGTAGAAGATATTCGTGAATTGGTAGCACGTTTGGATTATGCCACGTTTGGTACAAATCCTTTAAAATATATCATTATCGACGAAGCCCATGCGTGTACAAAATCTGCATGGCAGGCTTTTTTGAAAACCATTGAAGAACCACCGCCCCATGTATATTTTGCATTTTGTACCACGGAAGCGGACAAAGTACCAGACACTATTAAAACACGTTGTCATACATACACTCTTCGTGATGTGTCCATTGATAATTTAGTTGAATTAGTTAGTGTTATTGCCGAAGCTGAAGATATTAAACTGAATGATAAAGCTTTAAGTGTCATTGCTCAAGCGGCACAAGGGAGTCCACGTCGCGCACTCACATACTTATCCAAGTGCCGGGGTTGTGATTCAGTTGAAGATGTGCGTAATGTATTAGAAGAGCCGGATGAAGAAGGTGAAGTGATTGAGTTGTGTCGTTTATTAGTGGGAAAAGTTCAACCTACATGGAAAAATACCATGCGAATTATTAATTCTTTACAAGCACAAAATCCAGAGTCCATTCGTTTGATTATTATCAATTATATGGCAAAGGTCGTTATGAATGCTAGATCTGATGGAGATGCTTTAAAGATTTTAAATGTGATGAATGCATTTAGTCGTCCATACAATTCCAGTGAAAAGTTTGCACCTTTATTACTTTCACTGGGTGAACTTATTTTTGGAGATGAATAATGGAATCATGGGTATCACAACAAGATTTAACTGATTTAAAGTTGTATCATCAATGTACGGTCGGTTTACAGTTCAATAAACATGAACTGGATGAAGCAATTCTCCACCATGGAGAGTTGTTTTTTACAGTAAGTGAAAGAGTTGCTAACTACTCTTCCATTCGGGATGAAGCTAAAAAACGGATGGAAGAATCTTATGCACGAAACAGTTTACGTATTCGTGAACAAGCGACTGAAGAAGGTCGTAAATTGACTGAAGATTTAGTTAAACAACTCACTTTATTGGATGATGATTATAAAGAAGATTCAATATGTTATCTTCGTGCTAAATGGGAAACCGATGTATGGACTGCATTGAAAGATGCATATAATGCACGAGGTTATATGATTAAGGAAATGGCTGAATTATGGAAAGCCAGTTACTTTAATACGGAAGCAATTAAAGGAGGAACTGAAGATGTTCAATATGAAATACAAAGAGCTAAACTTGCTGAAAATCGTAAACCATTTAAAGATTTACTAAAACGACGAACTTAATCAGGTATAACTATTCCGTAACTTCATCAATTTTAAAGAGATACTGCAATGCCAAAACAAGATCGTAAACTGAACTTCAAACGTCGTTCTTTTGAAGCCAACAAAAAACGTTCCGAACAATGGGGCAACTTGCGTGATTCGTATTTAACGGATCATGTGAGTATGTGGAAACCCAGTGATGGAGAAAATTGTATTCGTATTCTTCCAGCGACATGGGATGATGCGGAACATTTTGGTTTAGATATTTTTGTTCATTACAATGTGGGGCCGGACAGTTCCGCGTTTTTAGATTTGAAGCGGATGAAAGGGGAACCTGATCCCATTACCGAAGCGTGTGAAGCCGCGATTGCTGAAGGGGATGATGAGTATGCCAAAGAGCTACGTAGCGTCAAACGAGTGTTGGTGTATTTGATTGATCGTGATAAGCCCAAAGAAGGTGTACAGATGTGGGCGATGCCATGGACGGTGGACAAAGATATCGCTACACAATCTACTGATTCCCGTACTCGTGAATTGTTGTACGTTGATGATCCCGATGATGGTTATGATTTGTATATTACCCGTGAAGGAACTGGCGCACGAACCAAGTACACGGTTAAGATTGCTCGTACTCCCAGTCCCATTGAACTGGATGATACTGCCATGGATATCTTGGAAAACCATCCATTGACGAATTGCTTGGTTTTCCACACATACGAACATATTGCTCAAGTGTTCAGTGGGAAAAAGCCATCTAAATCTGTTGTAGAAGAAACACCCAAAGCCACTGCTAAAAAAGCAGCTAAAGAACAACCTGATGTTGAAATTCCCACGTATGCTGAACTCATGTTGTTTGATGAAGATGCTTTGTTTGATTTAATCGAAGCTTTGAATTTAGACGTTGATGCGTCGGTGGCTGAATCGGTTGAAGAGCTACAGGAACTCGTAGCTAAAACTTTAAACTTGGAAAAACCAAAACCCGCTGCACGACGGACTTTCGCTAAGAAAGAACCGGAACCCCAAGTGGAAGAGGATGAAGCGGAAGAAGCTCCGGTTGAAGAATCAGCAAGTAAGGCGGGGTTGTCAAGTCGGTTAGCCAGTTTACGGAATCGTAACAAGTAGTTTGCATGATAACAATCAACTCGCTATTAAAAGTGAGTTGATTGTTTTAGGAGATTGTGAATGTCCAATCAAGCTAATTATATATATCAAAATATGATTTCTCATCTGATGTTGTCAGGTGAATTGATTCATACTCGTAACTCTGATTCTTATTCTTGTATTGATTATCCAAGAATTACATTTACAAAAACACCTTTAATCACAATTCGTAAAACTGCTTGGAAAAAAGCATTGCGTGAAATGGAATGGTTTATGTCTGGTGATATTAAATGTCCAGATGAACTTATGGATTGGTGGGATGGACAATTGGGATACGGTAATATGTACCGTGGTGGTTATTCAGATCAATTTAGAAAGAGCGGTCATACATATCATCATCAGTTTGATCAAATCAAATACATTTTAGATGGCTTAAAAAGCAATCCAAATTCTCGACGACTCATTGCCACGACTTGGAAACCGTGGGACATGGCAAACATTACCGAAATCAACAGTAACCCACATACACCTTCTACATGCCACGGCACACTCATTCAATTCTTTATTCGTGAAAATAAAGTTCACATGACTGTCGTGCAACGCAGTGCAGATGTGTTATTGGGTGTACCCCACAATTGGGTTCAATACTGGGCACTGCTGTTGTATTTTTCGTTTCATTCAAATCTTAAAGTGGGTTCTTTGATGTGGTTATTTGGTGATTTACATTTGTATGATGAAGATTCACATATTGCTACCGCACAACAGATTGTACAATGTCAACCTTTTAAAGATGTTTATCACGAAATAAAGTATCAATTTAGTGATGAAAATCTTTTAAATTGTCCTAAATTTAAAGCATCAGATTTTTCAATGGATGGTTTAATACCACAGCCCATTGTCTTAACTCGTCCCAAATTGTTGGCTTAAGGTGTTATATGGAACTCAAACGGCGTGAAACTACTCCCAAATTGGAAGAAGAAACACAAGGCTTATATTTTGCTCGAACTAAAAAGGAAAATTTAGAGTTCATTTCCAGTGGTAATTTTTTACTAGATTGTGTACTGGGGGGTGGATGGCCTTTGGGGCGGATGAGTAATGTGGTCGGTGATAAAAGTTCAGGTAAGAGCATGTTAGCTATTGAAGCATGTGCCAATTTTCACCAACAGTATCCCAAAGGAAAAATTATCTACTTAGAATCTGAAGCTGCATTTGATGAAGATTATGCGAAAGCTTTAGGGATGCCAGTAGATTACATTGAATTTGCTGGTGATAAATTACCAGATTTTACAGTGGAAGCATGGTTTGAGCATTTGGAACATACATTGGAAACGATGGTAAAAACCCAAGATCCATGTTTGTATATTGTGGATTCTTTAGATGCGTTATCAGATCGTGCTGAAAAAGATCGAGAAATTGACAAAGGAACTTTTGGTGCCAATAAACCCAAAATCATTGGACAATTGTTTCGTCGCACTGTTAAAGATATGGAACGATCAAGAATCCATTTAATGATTATTTCACAGATTCGTGATAATATAGGCGTGAGCTTTGGAGAGCAAAAAACAAGAACTGGCGGTCGCGCAATGGATTTTTATGCCAGCCAAATCTTGTGGTTGGCACAATTAAAAAGATTAGATCGTACCATACGTAAACAA
>ENA-UOWG01002084-UOWG01002084.1-activated-sludge-metagenome-genome-assembly--contig:-NODE-2084-length-17948-cov-207.632650_pt1 | contig 17948 bp, 19 predicted proteins | sample MGYA00238147_ERZ761563 | MGnify/ENA primary metagenome ERZ761563 (study PRJEB28884, sample SAMN05720216) | anaerobic digester metagenome | isolation source: active sludge of municipal... | reverse complement strand
TGTGCTTGGCGACCGGCAGCGATTCGCCGGTGAGCAGCGAATCGTCGGTGTGCAGTTCCTTGCCGTGCAGCAGGCGCAGGTCGGCTGGCAGGCGGTCGCCGGCGGCCAGCAGCACGATGTCGCCCGGCACCAGTTCATGGGCGGCGAGCCGCTGGCGATGGCCGGCGCGGCGTACCGTGACCGGCATGGCGACGCTCTTGGCCAACGCCGCCAGCGCACCTTCGGCCCGCGCTTCCTGCCAGTAGCCGATGCCGGCATTGACCAGCACGACGCCGAGAATGACGCTGGCGTCCACCCACTCGCCGAGCCCGGCGGTGATGCAGCCGGCGGCAATAAGCACGAGTACCAGCGGTTGTTTCAGCTGCTCGGCGAAGCGTTGCCAGGCGGGTTTGCCGGGGCGTTCGCTGAGCCGGTTGGGGCCGTGGGCGAGCAGGCGTTCGGCCGCTTCCGCCTCGCTCAGGCCGGCGTTGCGGCTGACGCCGAGGCGCGCGGTAGCCGCGTCCGCGTCCAGCGCGTGCCAGCTTACTGGCGGCGGCTGCTGAGCAGCAGGAACGGCAGGGTCAGGAAGGGCCATAGGGTCGCTACCCAGCGGGTCAGACCGTTGAAGTTCAGGAAGTGTCCCTGCCGCCAGACGGCCAGCGCGGCGGCGGAATATGGGTTGGGCGGCGCCAGGTTGACGAGGATGGCGCCGGCCATCAGGGCCAGTGCGGCGAGCAGCAGGCGGGCGGTGGCCGGCAGGGCGATGGCGATGGCCAAACCGCCAGCGGCCAGCAGCAGACCCATCTGCGAACCCGGGGTCAGCCAGGTGAAGGCGTCGCCGGGGCCGACCAGGATCGCGGTGGCCAGTGTGCGCACGATCAGCCCGAGCAGCAGATAGAGCGGCACGACCAGATAGGCCTGGGCCAGCCGCGCGCACAGCAGGCGGACGATCAATCCCACCGCCAGCGCGTTGAAGGCGGTGATGCTGGCCTCGATCAGTACGAAGCTTTCGGCGGCGAAGGGTACGGCGCCGCCGAGGCCCAGCATCTGGCGCAGGTCGCCGGCACCGAAGAGCAGGGTTTCCGGCGACAGCGGAATCAGCAGCCACAGCCCGAGCAGGGTGAGGCCGAGTTCGGCGTGCGGAATGGGCGCGATCAGGCGGCTCTGCCAGGCGGTGATGCGGTTGAAGATGCGCGGGCCGACAAGCTGGGCGACGATAGCGCCCAGCAGGCTGCCGAGCGCATTGCAGGCGAGGTCGACGTTGGACGGCACGCGCGACGGCAGCCAGTTCTGTACGGTTTCCAGGCCGAAGCTGACTGCCGTGGCGAGCAGCACCGCCAGGATGGGCGGCGTGTAGCGGCCCGGCAGGCGGTAGAGCGCCAGCGTCAGGAAGAAGCCGAGCGGAAAATAGACCGCGACGTTGGCGACCAGATCGAAGGCCGTCCAGTAGCGCGGCCAGCCGCCTTCGAGAAAGGCAAGGGGCGAAATTCCCTTGTCCAGCCAACCGGAAAACGGGTGCAGGCTGCCGTACACGACCAGGCCAAGCCAGGCCAGCGCCAAATAACGGGCAAGAAGAACCGGGCCGCGGGAATCCATGGCTCGATTGTATGTCAGTGGTGATGCGGGTGTTCGGCCGCGTGGTGGGTTTCGGCGGCGGCGCGGTGGTGCAGCGCGGCATGAATATCCTCGGCTGGCGTTGCATGGCCGACCCATTGCGGCAGCAGCGAGCCAGCGGCCATGCCGAGCATGCTGACGCCCAGCCCGATCAGCTGCGGCGGCACCAGGCTCTCTTCGCCGACCAGCACCTCGACCAGAATCCACGACGCGAGGCCGCCGAAGATTGCCGCCAGCGCGCCCTGCGTTGTCGCGCGCTTCCAGAAGGCGCCGGCGAAGAGCGGCACGAAGGCGCCGGCCAGCGTGACCTTGTAGGCGTTCTCGACCATCTTGAAGATGCTGGCATTCGACCACAGCGCGAAGCCGAGCACGATGCAGGCGAAGCAGACGATGGTGATGCGCATCAGGCGCAGGAAGGCGTGGTCGCCCATGCCGGGAAAGAAGCCACGGAGGATGTTCTCGGAAAAGGCGACCGACGGCGCCAGCAGCGTTGCCGACGAGCAGCTCATGATCGCGGCAAGCACGGCGCCGAAAAAGATGACCTGGGCGAAGAGCGGCGTTCGCGTCAGCACCAGGGTCGGCAGGACGCGCTGGTGATCCGTCTGCACCATCTCGTTGAAGGTGGCCGGATCGATCAGGGTCGCCGAATAGGCGATGAACATCGGCACGAAGCAGAAACAGAAGTAAGTGATCGCGCCGATCACCGAACCCCAGATGGCGATCTTCGCCGTGCGCGCCGAGGTGATGCGCTGGAAGACGTCCTGCTGCGGCACCGAGCCGAGCATCATGGTGATCCACGCGCCAAGGAAGGTCAGCCACTTCCAGGGATCGGCCTCGGGAAAGAACTCGAACTTGCCGGCCGCCGCCGCATGCTCGATCACCGGCATGACACCGCCGGTGTTGCCCGAGATGAACCAGGCGATGAACAGCATGCCGCCCATGATGACGCCCATCTGGACGAAATCGAGGATCGCCACCGAGAGCATGCCGCCGAGCGTGGTATAGGTCAGCACGATGGCGGTGCCGAGGAACATGCCGGCCGTTTCGCTGATGGCGCCGTCGGTGATGACCGAGAAGATCAGGCCGAGTGCCTTGATCTGCGCTGCTACCCAGCCGAGGTAGGCGGCCACGATGCAGATCGTCGTCAGCACTTCCACCGTGCGGTTGTAGCGCAGGCGGAAATAGTCGCCGAGCGTCAGGATGTTCAGCTTGTAGAGCTTGTGGGCGAAGAAGAAGCCGGCAATGATCAGGCACATCGAGGCCCCGAAGGGATCGGCAACGACGCCGCGCAAGCCTTCCTTGACGAAGGTCGCGGAGACCCCGAACACCGCCTCGGCGCCGAACCAGGTCGCGAATACCGTGGCGGTGACCACCGGCAGCGGCAGGTGACGGCCGGCGACGGCGAAATCCTTGGCGGTGTGTACCCGGGTTGCCGCGTAGAGGCCGATGCCGATCGACACGGTGAGGTAGAGGACGACGAACCAGATCAGCATGCCGGGCCGCGCGAAGGCAAGAGGTTGAAAACGCGGGAATTATAAGGTTATTGCGTTGCAGCAGCGAAGCCCGCCGCCGGCAATCGCGCCGCTTTGCCGGCGGGGCCGCCATCCTGTTGCGGTCGACGCCTGAAAAACGGCCAAATTCAATATCCGCCGCGCTTGCCAATAAGCTGGATTCACTATACTGTGTTTATGAACAGTATCCAATGGTGGCGATCCCGCTTCCGACATTGGCCCGAGTTTCCAGGTTCTTCCGCAGCAATTTCTATTCCATCTCCGGCCCCTGTGCCATAATCCCGTCAAATTTCCGAGGTATCGCAATGGACGACAACAAGGCGAAAGCGCTCAGCGCGGCGCTGCAGCAGATCGAAAAACAGTTCGGCAAGGGCTCCATCATGAAGATGGGTGACGCCGACATCGATGAAGGTATCCAGGTCGTGTCGACCGGCTCGCTCGGTCTCGACATCGCGCTCGGCGTTGGCGGCCTGCCGCGCGGCCGTGTCGTCGAAATCTACGGCCCGGAATCCTCCGGCAAGACCACGCTCTGTCTGCAAGTCATCGCCGAAATGCAAAAACTCGGTGGCGTCGCCGCCTTCATCGATGCCGAACACGCGCTCGATCCGCAATACGCCCAGAAACTCGGCGTCAATGTCGGCGACCTGCTGATCTCGCAGCCCGATACCGGCGAACAGGCCCTGGAAATCTCCGACATGCTGGTGCGCTCCGGCTCGGTCGACATCATCGTCATCGACTCCGTCGCCGCCCTCACGCCGCGCGCCGAAATCGAAGGCGAAATGGGCGACCAGATGGTCGGCCTGCACGCCCGCCTGATGAGCCAGGCCCTGCGCAAGCTGACCGCCAACATCAAGAAGACCAACACGCTGGTCATCTTCATCAACCAGATCCGCATGAAGATCGGCGTCATGTTCGGTTCGCCGGAAACCACCACCGGCGGCAATGCGCTCAAGTTCTACGCCTCCGTCCGCCTCGACATCCGCCGTATCGGCTCGATCAAACGCGGCGACGAGGTAATCGGCAGCGAAACCAAGGTCAAGGTCGTCAAGAACAAGGTTTCCCCGCCCTTCCGCGAAGCGATTTTCGACATCCTGTATGGCGAAGGCATTTCCCGCCAAGGCGAAATCGTCGAAATGGGCGTCGCCCACAAGTTGATCGACAAGTCGGGTGCTTGGTACGCGTACAAAGGCGAGAAGATCGGCCAGGGCAAGGACAACGCCCGTGAATTCCTGCGCAGCCATCCCGAAATCGCCCAGGAGATCGAAGCGAGCATCCGCGAGGCCGCCAGCACGACGGTTATCAAGCCGGTCAAAGCGGCCAAGGTCGATGCCTGACTCCATTTCGGCCCTGCGCGTTGCGGCGCTGCGACTTTTGACCCGGCGCGATCACAGTCGGGCGGAGTTGGGCGCCAAGCTCGCGGCGCAGGCCGAATCCGAAGAACAGTTGCAGCAGGTGCTCGATACCCTGCAAACCGAACGCTTGCTCTCCGATCACCGCTATGCCAGCCAGCGCGTCGTGGCGCGCGGTCGCCGCTACGGCAACGCGCGACTTTCCCAGGAACTGCGGCAGCGCGGTGTGGGCGACGAAGATATCGTTGCGGCACTGCCCGAAGCCGGTGATGAGACCGAACGCTGCCGGGCAATTTGGGCAAAAAAATTCGGTCGACCGCCACAATCCCCCGAAGAGCGGGCAAAACAGATGCGTTTCCTGCAATATCGCGGCTTTTCCGGCGAATCGATTCGCCGGGTGATGCGCGGAGTCGATGAATGAGCAAACCCCCGGTTTCAACGTTGGCCGCGCACAGCCTGCGCAAAAAATACAAGGCGCGTACCGTCGTCGAGGACGTTTCCTTCGAGGTCAAGAGCGGTGAGGTCGTCGGCCTGCTCGGTCCGAATGGTGCCGGCAAGACAACCTGTTTCTATATGATCGTCGGCCTCGTGCCGGCCGATGGCGGCGAGGTCTATATCGACAATGCCAAGCTGACCCATCTGCCGATGCACAGCCGCGCCCGCCAGGGGCTTTCCTACCTGCCGCAGGAAGCCTCGGTTTTTCGCAAACTGAATGTCGAAGAGAACATCCGCGCGGTGCTGGAGCTGCTGAACCTGCCCGAGTCAGAGCTGAACGACCGCCTTGAAGGCCTGCTCGCCGAACTGCATGTCGAGCACGTGCGCCACATCAATGCCGCAGCACTTTCCGGCGGCGAGCGCCGACGGGTCGAGATCGCCCGCGCGCTGGCCACTAACCCGCGCTTCATCCTGCTCGACGAACCGTTCGCCGGGGTCGACCCGATCGCCGTGCTGGAAATCCAGAAGATCATCCGTTTTCTCAAGGAGCGTGGCATCGGTGTCCTGATCACCGACCACAACGTACGCGAAACGCTCGGTATTTGCGACCACGCCTACATCATCAACGCCGGGCGCGTACTTGCCGCTGGACGTTCAAACGAAATCGTGGAGAATGAAAGCGTGCGCAAGGTTTACCTCGGCGAGCACTTCAAGCTCTGATGCCCGTGCCGCGCACCCCTAGTCGATGAAGCCAGCCCTTCAGCTAAAACTCTCTCAACACCTCGCGCTGACGCCGCAACTGCAGCAGTCGATCAAGCTGTTGCAGCTGTCGACCGTCGAGATGCAGCAGGAGATCGAGCGTTATCTGCTCGAAAACCCGATGCTCGAACGCGATGACGATGGCCCGGGCGAGACGTTTGCGGCGGCCCAGCAGTTCGATGCGCCGCGCAGCGATGCTGCGGAGCGGGCGGAAAGCAGCGAACGGGAAGAGCGTGAGGCGCGTGACGACCGCGAGTTGACCGCCCCGGCCACCCCTTCCGATGTCGATGACGACCGCTGGTCTTCCGATGCCGGCACATTTACCGGTGCCGGCCGCGACGAAGAGGACGACAGCGATTCCCAGGACATTCACGGCGGTGCCCCCAGCCTGCGCGACCACCTGAACTCGCAAATGGGCGTGACCCAGCTCTCTGAACGCGACCGCAGCCTGGTGCGCTTCCTGATCGAGGCGCTGGATGATGACGGCTATCTGTCTTCCCCGCTCGAAGAGCTTTGGGAAACCCTGCCGCCGGAATACGAAATCGAGCTCGAAGAACTGGAAATCGCCCTGCGCCACATCCAGAGTTTCGATCCGACCGGCATTGGTGCCCGCAGTCCGCAGGAATGTCTCGCGTTGCAGCTCAGGGCGCTACCGGAAGACGAGCAGTCGCCGCTGGCCCTGCAGATCGTCGAAAAGCATCTCGAACTGCTGGCGGCGCGCGACTTCGTCAAGATCAAGCGCCTGACCGGTTGCGACGATCAGGCCCTGAAGCAGGCGCATGCCCTGATCGTCAGCCTCAATCCGCGGCCCGGCGCGCAATTCGCGCAGGTTGAGGCGCGCTATATCACGCCCGACGTCATCGTCAAGAAGCTCAAGGGCAAATGGACGGCCTACACCAACCCGGATGCCTATCCACGGCTGCGCATCAATCGCCTCTATGCCGAAGTGCTGGCCAGGCAGCGCCGGGGCAACGGCAATCTGACGGGGCAACTGCAGGAAGCACGCTGGCTGATCAAGAACGTCCAGCAGCGTTTCGAGACGATCCATCGCGTATCGCAGGCGATTGTCGACCGCCAGCGCCAGTTCTTCGAACATGGCGAAGTGGCGATGCGCCCTCTGGTGCTGCGCGAGATTGCCGACATACTCGGTCTGCACGAGTCGACCGTATCGCGGGTAACCAGCCAGAAATACATGGCAACCCCGCGCGGCATCTTCGAACTGAAATATTTTTTTGGCAGCCATGTCGCCACCGATACCGGCGGCGCCTGCTCTGCCACCGCCATCCGCGCCCTGATCAAGCAACTGATCGGCGCCGAGGATGGCAAGAAGCCCTTGTCGGATAGCCAATTATCCGAAATACTAGGCCAGCAGGGAATCGTTGTGGCCCGACGCACGGTGGCCAAATACCGCGAGTCGCTCAACATCCCGCCGGTCAATTTACGCAAGACCCTGTAGTGAGAGGAGAAAAAATGAATCTGCAGATTGCTGGTCATCACATCGAAGTTACGCCGGCGTTACGCGAATACGTCGAAAACAAGCTGGATCCCGTGGTGCGCCATTTCGACAAGGTTACCGGTGTCAACGTCGTACTCTCCGTTGAAAAGCTGAAACAGAAGGCCGAAGTGACCGTGCACGTACCCGGCAAGGACATGCACGTCGAAGAATCCGGCGACGATCTCTACGCCGCGATCGATGCGATGTTCGACAAGCTGGATCGCCAAGTCCAGAAGTACAAGCAGAAGATCCAGGATCACCATCGCGGCGACAAGGCCGCCAACCATATGGCTGGCTGAAATCCCCACGGCCGCGGCCATCCTGCCGCGGCCACGTTTTGTCTTCCCCATGAACCCATTGACCAACATCCTGTCGGCTTCGCAGGTCGTGCTCGACCTTGATGCCAGCAGCAAGAAGCGCGTCTTCGAGCAAGCCGGCATGCTTTTCGAAAGCCATCTCGGGCTGGCGCGAGCAGTCGTATTCGACAGTCTGTTCGCCCGCGAGAAACTCGGCTCCACTGGTCTTGGCCAGGGTATTGCCATCCCCCATGGTCGCATCAAGGGCCTCAAGCAGGCTGCCGGCGCGTTCCTGCGCCTGGCGACGCCCGTTCCCTTCGATTCGCCGGACGGACGACCGGTCAATCTTCTGTTCGTGCTGCTGGTGCCCGAGCAGGCGACCGAGGAACACCTGCAGATTCTGTCCGAACTTGCCCAGCGTTTTGCCGAGCGGCCATTCCGCGAAGCACTGCTGGCCGCGCCCGATCCGGCAGCCGTCGTCGACCTCTTCCGGAACTGACTTTTCCCGTGGCCCGCCACATCAGTCTGATTCAGCTTTACGAGGACAACCGTGAAAAGCTGATGCTCAACTGGGTGATCGGGCAGCGTATCGATCGCCGGGTCGAAATCAAGGTGTCGAGCAATTACGGCGCCGACGTCGTCGGCCACATCAATATCATCCACCCCGAGCGCATGCAGGTCATGGGGCAGGCCGAGTACGACTGGGCGGTGCGCATCGGCGAGCGGCGCTTTGCGCAGCACTTCAAAGACCTGCTGCTGGCGGAGCCGCCGGCAGTCATCATCGCCGACGGGCTGACGCCGCCCGATTCGCTGATTTCTGCCTGTACGGACAGCGATACCCCGGTCATCCTGTCACCCAAGCCGTGCTCGGCGGTGATCGACCTGCTACGCATCTACCTTTCGGCCCGCCTCGCCGATACTGTCAACCTGCATGGTGTGTTCATGGACGTGCTGGGCATGGGCGTCCTGATTACCGGCGATTCCGGCGTCGGCAAGTCGGAGCTGGCGCTTGAACTGATTTCCCGCGGCCATGGGCTGGTCGCCGACGACGTCGTCGAAATGGGCCGTATCGCCCCGGCAACGGTCGAGGGGCGCTGCCCCGGCATGCTGCGCGACTTTCTCGAAGTGCGCGGCCTTGGCCTGCTGAACATCCGCACCATCTTCGGCGAGACGGCATCGCGCCGGAAGATGAAGTTGAAGCTGATCGTCCATCTGCAAAAAACCGCCAGTAGCGGCGACGCGCCCCGTCTGCCGCTCGATGCGCAGACGCAGGAGGTGCTCGGCGTGCCAGTGCGCAAGGTTGTCATTCCCGTGGCGGCCGGCCGCAACCTGGCGGTACTGCTCGAAGCGGCGGTGCGCAACACCATCCTGCAACTGCGCGGCATCGACAGCATGCAGGATTTCATGGATCGCCAGCAACGCATGATGCTTGACGATGACGCCTGAATGCCAGATAGTTCGTTCGCCAACTTTCCTACTTAACGGGGACAAAACATGAAGACCTTGATTGCCGCATTGCTCGCCACCCTTTCTTTCACCACCGCCTATGCTGCGGACGATTGCGCGGCACAGGCCGCCGAGAAAAAGCTGGCTGGCGCCGCCAAGACCAGTTTCATGAAGAAATGTACGGCCGATGCCGGCGGTGCGGGCAGCGCCTGCGAGGCGACTGCCGACCAGAAAAAGCTGGCCGGTGCCGCGCGCAACAGTTTCGTCAAGAAATGCGAAGCCGATGCCAAGGGCAACCAGGCGGGTGCCGCCTGCGAGGCGACGGCCAAGGAAAAGAAGCTGGCCGGCGCGGCCAAGACGAGCTTCGTCAAGAAGTGTGTTGCCGACGCTCAGGCAGCCAACTGATTTTTGGCCTTTTTCAAGGGTTGACCGCAACGGCCGCCTGGGGGCGGCCGTTCTGCTTTGAAATGTCGCCTAGAGATGCTCGAATTCGGCGAAGTCGGCTTTCGGATCCTGTGCCGATGCCCCGAACGCAATACGGCCATTGCCCTTGAGTTCGATCTCACGGCGCCGCAGGAAGACCTCGCCATCGGTACCGACGGTGACATAGCTGCCGTTGGTGCTGCTATCGACATAATAATAGGTGTTGCCCCGCCGCTCGATACGCCCGTGGGCGCGCGATGCCTTGCGATCGGCGATCACCAGCTTGCTGGAAGGGTCGCGACCCAGTGCCAGAAGGGGGGATTTCTCGTCGAGCAGGAAGGCGTTCCCGTGGTAACGAACGCAGAGCCGATCTATGTCGGAGAGGAACTGACTTGGCGTGGCGTCGAAAACAGCGCCGTACTTGCGATGCAGATCGTCATGGCCGACCCACTCGACGCCGGCAAGCTGGAAGCTGGAATCGCCTTCCTCGATATTGCCGAGATCGGGCAATGGCCGGGCCAGCACCGTCGTATGCTTGGGTAATTCCGCGATCAGAAGTGAACTGGCGAGAATCTGGTCGATCCTTGCCTTGCCGGCGATCTTTCCGGCACTGTCGACGGCGCCCCCGGAAATCGTTCCCTCGCCCTCGCTGATTTCACCGACGTGCAGCCCGATACGGATGGCCAGCTTGAGACCGGAAACCGGCGGCAACTTGGAAACCCGTGACTGCATGTCGACCGCGGCGTTGCAGGCTTTTTCCGCCGAGTCGAAGACGGCCAGCAAGCGGTGACCGGAAATCTCGGCGGCGTGTCCGCCATAACCGACAATCGCACGCTCCATGCGCTTGATGCAGCGCTCGACGGCGTAGGCGGCTTCGGTATCCCCGAGGCGCTCGAACAGCCGCTTGCTGTCCGAGACGTCAGCGAACATCACGATCTTCCTCTGTTGCTGCGCAGTCATCGCTTCAATATCCGTATCAGATTGCGAATTATCGCATTCTCCGAGAGGCTGAACCAGTTTCAGGGCAGCTCTTCGGCTATCCGATTTTGGCATGGAATGCTCCGGGTGGGCCTTGGTTAACATGCGATCAGTATATGACTGGAAAAACCATGAGCGACGTGATGTTTTTCACATCTCCATGAATTCTGGCGGGAATTTTCTCAAGGAAGCTCTTGCTGGATGGCCGGGACAATCCGGACGCTGCCGCTGAGCAAAATTTCCGGCGCGTCGAAGGCGATGTCACCTTCGTCCACCGGCGTTTCCAGGGTCAGTCCGCGAAAATCGAACTGGGTATTGTCCGCGAGATGCGAGGGCACGATGTTCTGCATGGCGGTGAATACCGCTTCCGTGCGTCCCGGATAGCGGCGATCCCAGTCTTCCATCATTTCGCGGATCTTCTGGCGTTGGAGGTTTTCCTGCGAGCCGCACAGATTGCAGGGAATGATGGGAAATTCCATGCCCCGCGCGAAGCGGGCGATATCCTTCTCCGGGCAATAAGCCAGCGGCCGGATGACGACGTGCGCGCCGTCGTCGGTCACCAGTTTGGGGGGCATGGCTTTCAACTTGCCACCGAACAGCATGTTGAGAAACAGCGTATGCACCATGTCATCGCGGTGGTGGCCGAGGGCGATCTTGTTGGCACCCAGTTCCTTGGCCGTCCGGTAGATGATGCCCCGGCGCAGGCGCGAGCACAGCGAACAGGTGGTCTTGCCCTCGGGGATCTTGTCCTTGACGATGGAATAGGTGTCGGCTTCGACGATTCGATATTCCACACCCAGCGATTCGAAGTAGCGCGGCAAGACATCGGCGGGAAAGCCCGGCTGCTTCTGGTCGAGGTTCATGGCGATCAGGCGGAACTTCACCGGCGCCCGTTGCTGCAGTGCCAGCAGAATATTGAGCAGCGTATAGGAATCCTTGCCGCCGGAAACGCAGACCAGGATGGTGTCGCCATCCTCGATCATGTTGTAGTCGCCGATGGCCTTGCCGGTACGGCCTTCGAGGAATTTTCTGAGTTTCAGCAGGGTATTGGAGGGTTCCATCTCGATTTCTGGCGTGCGGTTACGGTCGACCGCAAAAAACAGGGAGTTTACCCCGAGGTGGCAATAATATCCCGCCAAAAATCGGTGCCCACGGATAAAATCCACCCCTTTGCTTAGCACCATGAGCCTGCCCGCCCCTTCCCCCGAAGCCTCGGCCCACAGCCAGTCCCTGATTGCCGCGATCAAGCGCGAAATCGACGCGGGTGGTGGCAGCATCTCCTTCGCCCGCTACATGGAAATGGCGCTTTACCTGCCGGGTCTGGGCTATTACTCGGCGGGGGCAAGAAAATTCGGGGCGGCCGGGGATTTTGTCACTGCGCCCGAAATGACTGCCTTTTTCGGTCGCGCGCTAGCCCGCCAGGTTGCGCAGGTAATCGCCGTTTCCGCGCCACGGGTAATGGAAGTCGGCGCCGGCTCCGGGCGTCTTGCCGCCGACTTGCTGCTCGAACTGGAGCGGCTCGGGGTGCTACCCGAACATTACGACATCCTCGATCTTTCGGCCGATCTGCGCGAACGCCAGCAGGCGACTCTGGCGACCGCCGCACCGCACCTGCTGGATCGCGTGCGCTGGGTCGACCGGCTACCGGACACATTTTCGGGTGCGCTCATCGCCAACGAATTGCTTGATGCGATGCCGGCCCATATCGTTGCCTGGCGCGAAGACGGAATTTTCGAGCGCTGCGTCGGATTCGATCCGGAAGCTGGTTTCACGTGGAACGAGCGTCCCGCGACCGGTGCGTTGCTGGCTGCCGCCGAGGAAATCGGCAAGCAATGCAGTCTGCCCCCGGGTTACGAGAGCGAAATCGCTCTTGCCGCTCGCGCCTGGGCCGCCGAATGGGGTCATCGACTGCAGCGCGGCGCGCTGATACTGATCGACTACGGTTTTCCGCGTCGCGAGTTCTACCATCAGCAACGCGGGCGCGGCACCCTGATGTGTCACTATCGCCACCATGCGCATCCCGATCCGTTCTACCTGCCCGGTTTGCAGGATGTCACGGTGCACGTCGATTTCACCGCCATAATTGCTGCAGCCGATGCTGCCGGCCTGGATTTGCTGGGCTATGCCAGCCAGGGGCAATTCCTGCTGAACTGCGGCATTCTCGACTTGCTGGCGACGCTGCCGACCGATACGCCAGACTATATCCGTGCCACGAGCAGCATCAACAAGCTGCTGTTGCCGCACGAGATGGGCGAGTTGTTCAAGGTCATCGCCATCGGTCGCGGCATCGAGGCTCCCCTCCTTGGCTTTTCTCGCGGCGACCAGAGCCGCCGACTCTGATACGGAAAACCACCATGCTGCGCCGCTATCCACCTTCGTTCCTGATTCTCTCCGCGCTCGGCATCCTGTGTGCGATTCCCGGCTTGCTCAGCCTGTTCGGCTTCGGCGGCCTGCTCCATCCTGTTCTCGACGATCCGATGGCCGGCCTGGCCTTCATCGTCTCGGCCGTCGCGCTGGTCGGCTCGGGCGCCTTCCCGCTGGTTATCGAGAAACTGAAGGAAGACGAAGGGGCGTAGCTACTCTGAAACCCGGCGCTTGCGGATCGCCCTGACGAGCCCGGCGATGCCGTCGGCCTGCTGGCGCCAGAAGTGGTCGGCGTGAACAGGGTCGGCGAGTTCCGGTGTGGTGATGCCGGTTGGCGGCAAGGTGGCGGCAAGGTATTGAGTGCCGAACAGACGATCCCAGATCGGAAACAGGATCGCGAAGTTGCATCCATAACGGAAGCGCTTGCCGGGCGGGCATTCTATTGCGTGATGCCAGCGGTGGTAGCGCGGGCTGACCAGCAACTGCTCGCCGATCCGGCCAAATCCGATGCGTGCGTTGACGTGGGAGAGATTCTCGACGATGCGCACGGCGACCAGCAAGCCGATGAAATGGCCGGGTGGCACGCCGATCAGCAGCGCGACCAGCGCGAACCAGGCGCCGCCGATCAGATCGTCGAGCAGGTGATTGCGGCTGTCGGTCCATAGCGACATCTGACGCTGGCTGTGATGGATGGCATGCAGCGCCCACCACCAGCGCAAGGTGTGAGATAGCCGGTGGCGCCAGTATTCGAAGAAATCGATGGCGACGAGGTAGACGAAAAAGGCGGCCAGCGGATGCGTTTCGAGGCTGGGGAAGGCATCCTCGATCTGGGGCGGGATGATGTCGTGAAAGCGCAGCCAGCCGTCGAGCCCGAGGACGAAGGGGCTCAGGATCGCGAAGACAGCGAGCGGCACGATGCCGAGCCGATCGAGGAAGGTATACAGCACATCGACGCGCACTGCCCTGCGGTCGGGCCAGTGTTCGACCGGCCGCCAGGCTTCCAGCGGACGCAGCACCAGATAGGCGACGGCAAGCTGGATGACGCCGAACAGGAAGAACTCGATGCCGTCGAATGCCGGCTCGAGCAGGCTGCCAAGCCCGAGGGCGAGCAGCGGCGGCTGGACGACCTTGTCGAGCAGCCAGCCTTGAACCAGGACGAAGGTGTCGAGAAATTCCTGGATCATCGCGGACGTTTCCCGTCGGCGGGTGCCGGTGCGGCGAAGCAGAAGCCGCGGGCGGCGAGGCCGGCCAGCAATTGCTCCAGGGCCGGCGCGAAGGGATCCTGGCGGGACCAGATGCCGAGATGGGCCATGACTACGTCACCGTCGCGCAGCTTGTGCAGGGCCTGATCGACGAGTGCCGTGTTCGGGTAGCGATCCGATGGCAGTTCGTCGCCGAGGAAGCCGGCCGGAGCCCAGCCCACGTGGCGGTAGCCGCAGCGACCGGCGGCAGCCAGTGTCAGTGGCGTGGTGCGTCCGCCCGGCGCGCGCCACAGGGGGTCGAGGCCACGTCCGGTCAGTTCGCGAAAGCGGGTGTCGGGGTGCTTGATCTCCGCGCATAGCGCGGTCTCGTCGAGACGGTCGATTTTGCCGTCAGCCAGGCGGTAGTCGATCCGTCCGCCCTCGTCGCGCCGGAAACTGCCGTGGCGCCACGTATGGCTGCCGAAGGCGTGGCCCTCGGCAACGCGGGCCTTCCAGTAGGGCGCCCAAGCGTCGTCCAGGGCATGGTCGTCGTTCACCGTTTTCTCGTTCGCGACAAAGAAGGTGGCCTTGGCACCATGGCGTGCCAGGGTCGCCGCGATCAGTTCCGCGTGGCGCATGTTGCCGGTGTCGAAAGTCAGGTAAAGCGTGCGTTCGCAAGCCGCATCGGCAACGTCAGCCAGGCTCAGACTGGCTGCACAAAGGGCTGCTGCAACCAAGCGGGTACTCACTTGCGCGGGGCGTGGCCGGTGAAGTAGACACCGTGCGGTGAATTGCCGACCGGGATCGATACCTTGAGCTGCTTGGTCGTCAGGTCGATGACCTGGACACGGCGGGCGAAGCGGGCGGTTGCCCACAACTCCTTGCCGTCGGCCCGCACTTCCATGTCGTCGGGACCGCCTGGCACATCGTACTTTTCGACCACTATCCAGGTCTTGGTGTCGAGCAGGGAGATGCTGCCGCCACCGACGCTGCGGTTGGAAACGAAGTAGTGGCGACCGTCGCCGCGCGGGTGAAGGTTGTGCGCGGCAGTGTCGGTCGGGATCTTGCGCACCGACTTCTGGGCCTGCCAGTCGATCACCTCGACCACGCCCTCGCCCATGATGCCGACCATCAGGTGGCGGTTGTCCGGTGCCATCAGGATGCCGGCCGGGGTCGTGCCGACCGGAATCACCCATTCCTTCTTGAGTGTCTGCAGGTTGATCGCCATCACCTCGTTGGAGTCCTGCAGGGTGATGAAGGCAAACTTGCCGGCGTCGTCGAAGGCGATGTGCGACGGCGTGCGGGGTGCAGGAATGCGCGCCTTGAGCGTCAGGCTGCGGGCATCGTAGATGTCGACCCGGTCGAGGCGCAACGAGGTCGCGACGAACCACTTGCCGTCCGGCGAAAAGCCGATCTGGTAAGGGTCGGAGATATTGCGCACGCGCTTTTGTTCCTTGCCGGTCAGCGGGTCGAAATACAGCAGCTGATTGGAAGCGGCACAGGCCACGATCACCGACTTGTCGTCCGGGGTTGCCATCAGGTGGTGCGGCTCCTTGCAGGCGATCGACTTGCCGATCACCTTGTAGGTTTCGGTATCGATCAGGCTGATCGTGCCATCCGCCGAGTTCAGCGCAATGGCGAGTCCGGCGCGGGCGGCGGGGAGCAGCCCGACCAGGAGCAGCAGCGCGGTGACCGCCCGGACTGCGAAAGTGGAGTTTTTTTGCGAGAACATTCCGGGATTATGCCTCACGCATCAGCCGCCAGTACTGGAATTTCAGCGTGGCGGCAGCACCGGCGACGATGGCGATGAAGGTCACCATGGAACCGAGGGCCAGCGTCGAAAAGCCGGTGATTCCCTGCCCGACCGTGCAGCCCATCGCGACGACGCCGCCGAAGCCCATCAGGGCGGCGCCAAGCAGGTGGCTGGCGGTGTCCTCGACGCTGGCGAAGCCTTCCCAGCGGAAGCCGCGGGTGACCAGCGACCATGCGAAAGAACCGGCGATGACGCCGAGCACGGTGGCGATGGCAAAGGTCAGCTTGCGGCTGGTGTCGGACCACAGCATCAGCAATTCGAGCGTGTAGGCTTGCGGCGCAACGAAGGTCAGCGATTCCATGCGGCCGCTGTTGGTCGCCAGAAAAGCCTCTTCCAGAGTGTCTGGATGTTCCGCAATGTAGCCGAGATGGCCGCTGACATACCAGGCGGCAACGACCGCCAGCCCGGTACCGAGTCCGCCGAGCAGGTTGTCGAGAGTCCAGAAGTCGCGCTTGAGCAGGCAGAACGCGGTCAACCCGCCGCCAATGCCCAAAACTGCCAGCAGGAAAGCTGACTGCGGGGCCATGCCGGCCGCCGTCAGCAGGGCCGGAATATCCTGGCCGCCGGGGAAGGTGACGGCCGCTTTTTCGAGGACGTTGACGCGGAACACGCCTAACACGCCGCGCATGGTCATGTAGGCGACGACGCCGAGGACGAGGAAGACAACCACCGACTTGAGATTGCCGCTGCCGATACGGATCAGTGTCTTCGAGCCGCAACCCGATGCGAGCACCATGCCGACGCCGAAGCACAGGCCGCCGATCAGGTAGGAGAGCCAGGTGAAGGTGGGTGTGCGGTAGATCGACTTGTCGAGATCGATCAGTCCGGCAGCATGCAGTGCGCTGGCGCCGAGGATGGCGATGCCGATGGCCAGCAGCCACATGCGCATGCGGCTCCAGTCGCCCATGTTGACGATGTCGGAAACGGCACCCATGGTGCAGAAATGGGTCTTCTGCCCGATCGCGCCGAAGATGAAAGCGACCGCGAAGGCGAGCCAGAGAATGGTGCTGGTCGAGACGGCGGTTTCCATGGCTCAGCGGCGATAACGGGTGGGGTCGGGAATGCCGGCGGTGGCGAAACCCTCGGCGCGCAGACGGCAGGAGTCGCAGACGCCGCAGGCACGGCCTTCACCGTCGGCCTGGTAGCACGAAACGGTAAGCCCGTAGTCGACGCCGAGGTTGGTGCCGGTACGGATGATTTCGGCCTTGCTGAGGGCGATCAGCGGCGCATGGATCGAGAGTTTGTGGCCCTCGACACCGGCCCGGGTGGCCAGGTTGGCCATGGTCTCGAAGGCGGCGATGTATTCGGGCCGGCAATCCGGGTAGCCGGAATAGTCGACGGCATTGACCCCGACGAAGATGTCGAGGCTGCCGAGCACCTCGGCCCAGGCCAGCGCCAAGGACAGCATGATCGTGTTGCGTGCCGGCACATAGGTGACCGGGATGCCGGGCTGCACTCCGTTCGTCGGCACCGGGATCGAGGTGTCGGTCAGCGCCGAACCGCCGAATTGGGCGAGCCCCAGATCGAGCACGCGATGCCCGGCGGCGCCCAGTGTGTCGGCGATCCGCGCCGCGGCCTGCAGTTCGGCATTGTGGCGCTGCCCGTAGTCGAACGACAGGCAGTAGCAGTCGAAGCCCTGGCTGCGAGCCATGGCGAGGCAGGTGGCGGAATCGAGGCCCCCGGAAAGGAGGACGATGGCTGGTTTCGGCATGGGACGCGAATATACCCGAAATTGGGTGTCGACCGCGCCGTTATCTGCTTGTTCCTGCGCTACAATTTGCCGCTTTCGATACCCTTCCGGAGAATCCGATGCCGCTTCGCCAGGTCGCCCTCGCCGCCGCCCTCATGCTGGCCGGTTCCGCGTACGCTGCCGACAAGATCAGGGTCGGTTTCGTGTCGACCCTGTCCGGCCCCGGTGCCGGGCTGGGCGTGGACATCCGCGACGGCTTCAACCTGGCGCTCAAACAACAGGGTGGCAAACTGGGCGACCTGCCGGCCGAGATCATCATCGCCGACGACCAGCAGAACCCGGATGTCGCCAAGCAGATCGCCGACAAGTTCCTGAAGAAGGACAAGGTCGATTTCATGACCGGCATCGTCTTCTCCAACATCATGCTGGCTGCCGGCCCGGCGGTCTTCGAGAACAAGACTTTCTACATCTCGGCCAACGCCGGCCCATCGCAGTATGCCGGCGAGCAATGCAATCCGTATTTCTTCAACGTCGCCTGGCAGAACGACAACCTGCACGAAGCGGTCGGCAAGTACATGCAGGACAAGGGCTTCAAGAACGTGGTCATCGTGACCC
>ENA-UOWG01002078-UOWG01002078.1-activated-sludge-metagenome-genome-assembly--contig:-NODE-2078-length-17970-cov-17.754898_pt1 | contig 17970 bp, 16 predicted proteins | sample MGYA00238147_ERZ761563 | MGnify/ENA primary metagenome ERZ761563 (study PRJEB28884, sample SAMN05720216) | anaerobic digester metagenome | isolation source: active sludge of municipal... | reverse complement strand
AGGCGCTCAAGCAGTTCCCGGCGGTCAACGGCTCGATTGACGGCAACGACATCGTTTACCACGGCTACTACGACATCGGCGTAGCGGTGTCCTCGCCGCGCGGTCTGGTGGTGCCGATCCTGCGCGATGTTGACCAGATGAGCGTGGCCGACATCGAGAAGGCCATCGGCGAGTTCGGCAAGAAGGCGAAGGAGGGGACGCTGACGGTCGAGGAAATGACCGGCGGCACCTTCACCATCACTAACGGCGGTGTGTTTGGCTCGCTGTTGTCCACCCCGATCCTGAACCCGCCGCAGAGCGGTATCCTGGGCATGCACGCCACCAAGGATCGGCCGGTGGCGGAGAACGGTCAGGTAGTGATCCGGCCGATGATGTACGTGGCTCACTCCTACGATCATCGGATCATTGACGGGCGCGAGGCGGTGACTTTCCTGGTTGCGATCAAGGAAGGCATCGAAGACCCGGCCCGGCTGCTGCTGAACGTCTAACGGCGGATTCGCCCCTCACCCTGAATTGAAGGTGCAAGCAATGGCTAAGACTTATGATGTGGTTGTCATCGGCGGCGGTCCGGCTGGTTACGTGGCGGCGATCCGGTGCGCGCAGCTTGGGCTGGAAACCGCCTGCGTGGAAAAGTGGATCAACTTCAAAAACGAGCCGGCTCTGGGCGGCACCTGTCTGAACGTGGGCTGCATCCCGTCCAAGACGCTGCTCGAATCGTCCGAACATTATCACCAACTCAAGGAAGGCGTGGACAGCCACGGCATCCATGTCGAAGGCGTCACGCTCAACCTCGACAAGATGATGGCGCGCAAGGAAGACATCGTGCTGCAACTGACCAACGGCATCAGCGCGCTGTTCAAGGCCAACGGCGTCGAGTGGCTCAGGGGCCACGGCAAGCTGCTGGCCGACCGCCAGGTCGAAATCACCGGCCGCGACGGGTCGGTGGACGTGGTCAGCGCCGACCATGTCATCATCGCCACCGGCTCCAGGCCGATTGACATCGGCGCCGCGCGGGCGGACAACGCCGAAGGACTGATCGTGGATTCGACCGGCGCGCTGGATTTCCGCACCGTGCCCAAGACCCTGGGCGTGATCGGCGCGGGCGTGATCGGGCTCGAACTGGGCAGCGTGTGGAACCGGCTGGGTTCCAAGGTCATCATGCTGGAAGCGGTCGAGGATTTCCTGGCCCTGGCCGATCAGCAGATCGCCCGCGATGCTCTGCGCCAGTTCAAGAAGCAGGGGCTGGACATTCGGCTGGGGACGCGGGTGACCGCGACCGAAAAGACCGCTGATGGCGTCAAGGTCCATTTCAAGGACAAGGACGGCGATCACGAGGTCATGGTGGACAAGCTGCTGGTGTCGGTCGGTCGTCGGCCCAACACCGACAACGTCGCCGCGCCCGAATCAGGACTGCTGTTCGACGAGCGTGGCTACATTCACGTCGGCGACACCTGCGAGACCAACATTCCGGGCGTGTACGCCATCGGCGACGTGGTGCGCGGGCCGATGCTGGCGCACAAGGGGTCGGAGGAAGGCATCATGGTGGCCGAAAACATCGCCGGCCAGCATGGGCACCTGAACTACGACGCCATTCCCTGGGTGATCTACACCAATCCGGAAATCGCCTGGGTCGGCAAGACCGAGCAGGCGCTGAAGGCCGAGGGCATTCCTTACAAGATCGGCAGCTTCCCGTTTGCCGCCAACGGTCGCGCCAAGGCGATGGAAGCCGCGACCGGCATGATCAAGATTCTGGCCCACGCCGAGAGCGATACGCTGCTGGGTTGCCATATCATCGGCCCGTTCGCGTCCGAACTGGTGCAGGAAGCAGTGCTGGCGATGGAGTTCCACGCCAGCAGCGAAGACCTGGCCCGCACCATCCACGCCCATCCGACCCTGTATGAGGCGATGCACGAGGCGGCGCTGTCGGTTCATGGCCGCGCCCTGCACAAGATCAATACCTGATCGGATCGGGCATTGACCCACGGAAAAGGGCGCGATGAGCGCCCTTTTTTAAAGCAATTAAAAGCAAAGCGTAAACAATCAGCGAGAGGTAAATAAAGGTGAAACGGCAAGTGCGCAAGGCGGTTTTCCCCGTGGCCGGCCTTGGGACGCGGTTCCTGCCCGCGACCAAGGCCAGTCCCAAGGAAATGTTGCCCATCGTGGATAAGCCCCTGATCCAGTACGGGGTTGAGGAAGCAGTGGCGGCGGGGGTAGAAACCCTGGTGTTCATCATCGGGCGCACCAAGAACGCCATTGCCGATCATTTCGACAAGGCCTATGAATTAGAGGTGGAACTGGAGGCGCGCGGCAAAAACGATCTGTTAAAGATCGTGCGCAACATCGTGCCGCCCCGGGTGGAATGTGTCTATGTCCGCCAGGCCGAGGCGCTGGGGCTGGGTCATGCGGTGCTGTGCGCCCGGCCGGTGGTGGGTGAAGAGCCGTTCGCGGTGATCCTGGCCGACGACCTGATCGAGGAAGACGCTCAGGAAGGCGGGGCGCTGACCCAGATGACCCGGCAATTCAATAAATACCAGTGTTCGATTCTGGGCGTGGAGCGGGTGCCCCAGTCAGAAACCAACAAATACGGTATCGTCCATCCGCTGCCGTTCGCCAACCGGCTCAGCAATGTGGATGGCATCGTCGAAAAACCGAAGCCGGAGAACGCACCGTCCAATCTGGCGGTGGTGGGCCGCTACATCCTGACCTCGCGCATCTTTGACCTGCTGCAAAACACCCCGCGCGGGGCCGGCAACGAAATCCAGCTTACGGATGGCATCGCCGCGCTGCTGCACGAGGAGCAAGTGCTGGCCTATGAATTCTCTGGCCGGCGCCACGACTGCGGCAGCAAACTGGGCTATTTGGAGGCGACCATCGAATACGGCCTGCGTCATCCGGAACTGGGCGACCGGTTCCGCGCGTATCTGCGGGCACTCAGCGGGCAGCTTGACAACGCCAGTTCAGTCGCGGAAGTTTAAAAAAAGCCGCGGCCTATTGCGGATCGTCCGCGACCGTGTGCCCGCACATCGCCGCCAACTGTAAGGGGGAAATTGAGATGTCTCAGGGTATTCTGGTTTTGAACGCCGGTTCGTCCAGCATCAAATTCTCGATGTTCGCCCTGCCAGACGGCGGTGGCGACATGACGCTGGTTTGCCGGGGCTTGCAGGAAAACATCGGCGAAGACGATCCGCATTTCAAGGCGTTCGATCATGCCGGGAAGGTGTTGGTGGACGCCCATCCGACGCCGCCCGATGGGCAGTATCGGAAGCGGGCGTCCGAGCCGCGCCGTCGGGCGAGCGATCCGCCTCCGCCGCCTTCCGCGCCGGTGGCCAAGGCCATTTACAATCACCAGGCGGCGCTGAACGATTTGCTGACCTGGCTGCGGGAGACGCCGGGGCTGCCCCAGGTGATCGCGGTCGGCCACCGGGTGGTGCATGGCGCCAACGATTTCAGCGATCCGCAGTTGTTGACGCCGGAAATTCTGGAACACCTGGAGGAGTTTGTGCCGCTGGCTCCCCTGCACCAGCCGCACAACCTGGCCGGCATCCGCGCCCTGCTCAAGGTGCGGCCCGATCTGCCGCAAGTAGCCTGTTTCGACACGGCGTTCCACCACGGTCAGCCGGAATTGGCGAAAGTGTACGCCCTGCCCAAGACGTACCGCGACGAGGGCGTGCAACGCTACGGGTTCCACGGCTTGTCCTATGAATACATCGCGGGGGCGCTGGCGGCGGCGCTGGGCAGGCCGGCCACCGGTCGGGTGGTCGTGGCTCATCTCGGCAATGGCGCCAGCATGTGCGCGATGTACGATGGCCAGAGCGTGGCCAGCACGATGGGGTTCACCGCGGTGGAGGGACTGCCGATGGGAACGCGCACCGGTTCACTGGACCCCGGCGTGCTGCTCTACCTGATCGAGCGGCACGGCATGGGCGTGCGGTCGCTGACCAATCTGTTGTACAAGCAATCCGGTCTGCTGGGACTGTCGGGATTCAGCAATGACATGCGCGATTTGCTGGCCAGCCCCGATCCCAGCGCCAGGTTGGCGGTGGATTATTTCTGTTACCGGATCGCCCGCGAACTCGGCTCACTGGCGGCGGCGCTGGGCGGGCTGGACGCGCTGGTGTTCACCGGCGGCATCGGCGAGCACGCGGCGGCAGTGCGCGAGCAGGTGTGCGCCCGGTCCGCCTGGCTGGGGATCGAGATTGATCCGGCGGCTAACGCCAGCGACAACCAGCGCCTCGACCGCCCGGGCAGCCGGACGGCGGTGTGGGTGTTGCCCACCAATGAAGAACTGGTCATCGCCCGGCACACCCGGCGGCTGGTGCTGCAACGCTGAAGGGTGAAGACCAGGACGCAGTTCCGGTGCATCATGCAGAAAGCGGAATGGTTGTAATACCATTTCTCGATAGAGAGTACGCTTTTCAGGAGCGTGTAGAAAAATTGCAGGGTGGATGAGCGAAGCGAAATCCACCTTTCTTGATGGCCATGCCCACGTACCTCATCCTCAAACACCTGCACCTGACCGCTGTGGTCCTCAGTTTTGCGCTGTTCATCCTGCGCGGACTGTGGATGTTGGCGGACTCGCCCCAGCTTCAGCGGCGCTGGGTGCGCATCGTCCCGCACCTGATTGATACCGTGCTGCTGGCCAGCGCCATCGGCTTGACCCTGATTCTCCAGCAATACCCGTTCGTCAACGGCTGGCTCACCGCCAAGGTTCTGGCGCTGATCGCCTACATCATTCTGGGCAGCATCGCCCTCAAACGTGGCTCAACCAAAGCGATCCGCGCCCTGGCCTGGGTCGCGGCGCTGGCAACGTTCGGCTACATCGTCAGCGTCGCCCTGACCCATGATCCGCGCGGCTTTCTGACGGGGTGGTGAACGGCGCCGTCGCTGGTTCCCGCCCTGAAAAAACGCCGCCCCAAAGGACGGCGTTTTAGCGTTAAAACTACCCAGCGGCTACTTGAACAGCAGCTCCAGCAGGTTTTGCCGGGCCAGACGGTCGGCTTGACGGTAGCCCGCTGCGCTCCATTCGGCCAGCAGCCGACCGTCATCCATGACTCGGTGGCCGACGAAACTCAGCACGGCAAACTGGCTGTCGGTAAATTCATGCAGGCTGTGCGGATCAGTCACCTTGAGCGCCACCTTGATCTGTGCAACGCCCAGGTCCACATACGCCTTCAGACTATCCATCTGCATGGCGCTCCATTGCTCCACCCGCTCGGTCAGGAACTGATTGGTTCGCTGCCATGGCGCGAACCACTTTGCCAGCAATGCAAAGCTCTCATTCATACCCTTTTCTCCATCCGGTATTGCGAACAGTGAAATTATAGCAAAGAATGTTGCATTGCGACATAAAACTTCGGGCTACCCGTGCGGCGGTAAACCCGGAAATCCTTGTGTCCAATGATATACTGGACAATGCGGCTCAACCGGCGCGCTGGCGCGCTGCCCCGCCGCGCCGATTTCGCACAACTCAGAGATAACTACCATGCCTATCGGTACCACCATTACTGAATTCATCATCGAAGAACAGCGGCAAATCAAGGGTGTGTCGGGCGATTTCACCGCGTTGGTCAACGACGTCGTCATCGCCTGCAAAGCCATTTCCAGCGCCGTTCGCTACGGCAGCCTGGTGGGTGTGCTCGGCACCGCCGACACCGAGAACATCCAGGGCGAGACCCAGAAAAAGCTGGATGTCATCTCCAACAACCTGTTCATCAAGCGCAACGAATGGGCCGGCCACGTCGCCGCCATGGCTTCGGAGGAGATGAACGACGTTTACCACCTGCCGGTCCAGTACCCGCGCGGCAAATACCTGCTGGTGTTCGACCCGCTGGACGGTTCTTCCAATACCGACGTCAACGGCGCGGTCGGCACCATCTTCTCGATCCTGCGCCGCCCCGAGGGCGCGACCGGCGAAGCGACCGAGGACGATTTCATGCAACCGGGCGCCCGGCAGGTCTGCGCCGGCTACGCCCTGTACGGACCGTCCTCGATGATGGTGTTGACCACCGGCCACGGGACCAACGGCTTCACCCTGGACCAGCGGGTCGGCGAGTTCATCCTGACCCACCCCAACATGAAAATTCCCGAGGACACCCAGGAATTTTCGATCAACGCCGCCTACACGCGGTTCTGGGATCCGCCGGTGCGGCGCTACGTAGACGAATGCCTGGCCGGCAAGGAAGGCCCGCGCCGCAAGGATTTCAACATGCGCTGGGCCGGGGCGATGATCGCCGACGTCCATCGGGTGTTGTGCCGGGGCGGCGTGTTCCTGTATCCGATTGATCGCAAGATCCGCTCCAAGAACCAGGAAGGCAAGCTGCGCCTGATGTACGAAGCCAATCCGATGAGCTTCATCGTTGAGCAGGCGGGTGGGTTGGCCACCACCGGCACCCAGCGGATCATGGAACTGCAACCCACCGGTCTTCACCAGCGCTGCCCGGTGATCATGGGTTCCAAGAACGAGGTCGAGCGGGTCATTTCCTACCACCTCGAAGCCCAGTAACGCTTTGTTCCCGTTCCCACGCGCCAGCGTGGGAACGCCCTTGGGGCCGCTTGATCAGCCCACGACGCTGGGGTTTCGCCCGGAATGGCGTTCCCACGTCGGAGCGTGGGCGCCAGATCAAAACGCGCGGCCAACGCGGGTCGTCCGTTCCACTTTTTTGTTACGCGCCAGGATTGCGAGTACTATTATCATCACTGTTGTTCATAGCAGGCGCCAAACCGGGCGCTGACTCCTGTTCCCAGCCGGTTGCTGGAACCGACAAAGACCATTCGCCATGGAATCGAAACCCCCTCTTCCGGAGTCGCTGGCCGGCAAGCTCAAGCGTGTTGAGGATCTTGCCGAGAAGCTGGTCTATATCAAATGGAGTCGGGAGTTTTTTGTCCTGTTGCAACGGGCGGCGCAGGAGGTATTGGCGCTCACCCGGCCCCGACCCGAGTGCCGCAAGCTCACCGTGCTGGCCGAACGGCTGGAGCAACAAATCGGCGAATGCCTGGAACAGGGCGAACTGCCCCGGGGGGCGGAGCGGGAACGGCTCATCGCCGTGGTAGATGCGCTCTGTCGCGCGACGCCGAGTTCTGATGATAGCCTGCGTCAGACCGCGCCGGGCCAGCCTTCGCCGGACGAACCGCGCACCGTCCCGTTGTTCTCCCGCTGGGAGAAGGACGAGCGGTCGAAACCGAGGATCGGTTCATCCCAGACCGGGACGCCGCCGCTGTGGCTGGTGGCGCCCGAAGCGGCCCGCGACCTGGCGCACAAGCTCGAACAGCGGGGCGGCTATCAGGTTCTGCGCCCGGCAAATCTGACTGAGGCGCACGCGCTGCTGGCGCAGTCCCGGCAACCGGTTGCGTTGCTGGTTGATCTGGATTACGCCGCCGACAGTCAGACTACCCTGCAACAAATTACCAGCCTGCGGCAGGTATTGCCCGCTGATGTTCCCCTGTTTTTTCTGGCCGATCGTGGCGACATTACTGCCCGGATCGAGGCGGTAGAAGCCGGCGGAGCCGGTTACTTCCTCAAACCGGTGGATTTGCCGCTGTTGCTGGAAGTACTGAACGAGCGCGTCCTGCAACCGCTCGACCATCGGGTGCTGATTGTGGACGACACCTTGCCGTCGGCCCGCGAGATGGCGCGCTGGCTGGAGAGTCGCGGTATGGTCACGCAGGTTCTGGCGCAGCCTCTGCTGGTTTTGCAGGCCCTGGCCAATTTCCAGCCCAGCCTGTTAATCATGAGCCTGGACCTCAAGGACACCGATGGACTGGCGCTGGCTCAGGCGGTTCATCAGCACGAACTGTTCCGGGAACTGCCTCTGGTGCTGCTGTCGGCGCAGGCTGATATAGGGCAGCGGCTGACCGCCGCCAGCCTGGGTAACGAAGCGCTGTTGAGCAAACCGCTCAATCCGGAATCGCTGTTCGCCGCCATCGCCAAGCGGTTGCGCCAAGGGCTTGGTCTGCATCGCAAGCTCAGCCAGCTCAACAACCGGGATACGGTCAGTGGTCTGTACAATCGTCCGTATTTTCTGGCGCACCTGGAACGGGCGCTCGTCACCACGGCCGCTAACGCCCAGCCCGTAGCCATCATGCTCATTGCGCTGGATAACCTGCGCGCCATGGAAGTTCAGGACGTAGCCACCGCCGACGAAGTGATCGAACAAGCCGCTCGGCGCGTGAAAACCGCCCTCGGTCCGGATCCGCTTGCGGCCCGGTTCGGCGATGCGATATTCATGGTGCTGCTGAGCTTTACGACGCAGGACGCCCTGCTGGCCACGGCGCGCGCCGTGCAGACCAAATTGGAGGCTGATCCCTACCGGCTGGCCAGCGGCAATGTCCAGTTGCGCACCAGTATCGGCATCAGCATCGCCAGCCCAACCCTGTGCGAAGCCGCCACTCTGATTCAGCAGGCCGATCTGGCCAGCAGTATGGCGCGGGACAACAAGGATGCCCGGATTCATGTTCACCACAACCAGCTCGTTGACCAGGACGTAGACCATTCGCGGCAGCGGCGGGTCATGGAAGAAATTCGCGAAGCAGTCCAGCAGCAACGGATGACGCTGCTGTTTCAGCCCATCGTCAGCCTGCGCGGCGATACCACTGAACGCTATGAGGTGTTGCTACGGATGCGCAACCATGAGGGCTGGGAGCTGCTGCCGGAAACCGTGTTCGCCCTTGTCAAGCGCCACCGGATCGGCATGGTGCTGGACCGATGGGTGATCGCTCACTCGATCCGGGTGCTGCGCGAACGGCAAGCGCGCAGACAATCCTTGATTCTGTTTATCAACATCTCGCCGACCATTTTGCAGGACAAAGAGTTGCTGAACTGGCTGCAGGGCGGTCTGAGCAAGACTGGCGTGCCGGCTTCCAGTCTCGTGTTCGAGATGACGGAAACCAGCGCCGATCTGAACAAGCAGGCGCTGACGCCGTTCCTGCAGGGACTTAAGGCGCTGGGGTGTGGTCTGTCGCTGGATCATTTCAGCGGCCACGAGCGCGCCCAGGCGCTGGTCCAGTTGCTCAAGGTGGATTATGTCAAGCTGGACGGCCGTTTCGTCCAGAACCTGCTGAACGACAAGGATCGCCAGCAGCAGTTAAACCAGTTGGCCCGTGCGCTGGCCACCTCCGGCGTGACCACAGTCGTCACCGGCATTGAAGACGCCATGACCCTGCCCGCGTTGTGGTCCTGCGGCATTGATTATGTCCAGGGGTTCTTCCTGCAACGGCCGCATACCGACATGAGCTACGACTTCGAAAGCGTGGTGCTGTGAGCGGCGATGCGCATTGATCAGGCGACCGGGCTGCTCGGCGCGGCGCGGCAACGGCCCTCGCCGAATCACGATGAGCGGCCAGTGGGGATGACGATGGATTTGATCGTCGTTCATGGCATCAGCCTGCCGCCGGGCGAATTCGGCGGCCCCTGGATTGATGCGCTGTTCACGAATACGCTCGATCCGGTTGCCCATCCCTATTTTCAAACGATTGCCGAATTGCGGGTGTCGGCGCATCTGCTGGTCCGCCGTGATGGCGATCTGGTGCAATACGCGCCTTTCCACCGCCGGGCCTGGCATGCGGGCGCATCAAATTTCGCTGGCCGCGAACGCTGCAACGATTTCAGTATCGGCATCGAACTGGAAGGCGCTGACCATATCCCTTACGACGACCGCCAGTATGCGCAACTGGCGGCGGTCATCACCGCACTGTGGGCGACATATCCCACCCTGACGCCGGACCGGCTGGTCGGCCATGCCGACATTGCTCCCGGTCGCAAAACCGACCCGGGGCCGGCATTCGACTGGGAGCGATTGCGCCGGTTGCTGGGATAACGCTACATCTTCCCTGATGGCGGCAACCGCTGATGAAACGTAGTCATCCTGTTCCTTTTAGTCACGATCAGCCCGCCCGTGCGGGTATCCTGCTGGCCAATCTCGGTACGCCGGATGCGCCCACGCCTGCGGCGGTGCGCCGTTATCTCGCGGAATTTCTCTGGGACCGGCGCGTAGTGGAATTGCCCCGGCCGCTGTGGTGGCTGATCCTGCACGGTGTCATTTTGCGGATTCGTCCGGCCCGTTCGGCGCGCAAATACCAAATCATCTGGACTCCAGAGGGGTCACCGCTGCTGACGATCAGTCAACGGCAGGCGGCGGCGGTCGCGGCGACGCTGATGGAACGTTATCCCGGCCCGATTCAGGTAGCGATCGGGATGCGCTATGGCAACCCGTCCATCGCCGCCGCGCTGGCGGAATTGCGGGCCGCCAACGTTCAACGCCTGTTGGTGTTGCCGCTCTATCCACAATACTCGGCGGCTACGGTCGCCTCGACTTTCGACGCGGTCGCCGCCGAACTGCGCACCTGGCGCTGGCTGCCGGAACTGCGCTTCATCGCCCAGTACCACGACGATCCCGGCTATCTGGATGCGCTGGCCGCCCACGTCCGCGCCGCCCGCGCCGATCAGCCCGGCGAACGACTGCTGTTTTCCTTCCACGGGTTGCCCAAACGGAACCTGCTGGCTGGCGATCCCTATTATTGCCAGTGTCAGAAAACGGCCCGGCTGGTTGCAGAGCGGCTGGGTTTGCAACCCGAGCAGTGGGCGGTGGCGTTCCAGTCCCGCTTTGGCGGCGCCGAATGGCTGCAACCCTACGCCAGCGTGCTGCTGGCCGAGTGGGCCAAAGCCGGCGTCAAAAGCGTGGACGTGGCCTGCCCCGGTTTCGCGGCGGACTGCCTGGAGACACTGGAGGAAATCGCGCTGGAAAACCGCCAGGTCTTTCTGGCCGCCGGCGGCGAGCGTTATCGCTATTTGCCGGCCCTGAACGACGATCCGGCCCACATCGCGGCTCTCGCCGATCTAATGAGCCGCCACGCTGCCGGCTGGCCGGAATTCGCTCCTGGCTACGATGCTGACGCCCTCGCCCGCGAACGCACCGCGACCCGTCAGCGTGCCCTGGCTTTGGGCGCGGCGGCATGAATCCGGCAAACGGGACAATTCGAGTCCTCTTTACGCAAGCGCCTTCTATACTCACTGGACAAAGATGACCGGCCCTTGTGCGGGCTTCGAATCCGATCCGGTGGGAATGGCATGATCCAAGGCGTTTTGCTCGATCTGGAAGGTGTGTTGTACGTGGGCGGCTACCCCCTGCCCGGTGCCCGCGAGGCGTTGCTCAGTCTGCGCGCCGCCGGGATTCCGATGCGTTTCGTCACCAACATCACCCGCCTGACTCGCGCTACCCTGGTCAACCGGCTGGCGCGCATGGGTTTGGAAGTGCCGCTCCCGCATCTGTTCACGCCGGTGGTCGCCGCCCGCCAGTATCTGATCGCCCGCAAGCTGACGCCGCACCTGCTGGTCCATCCTGCCATTCGAGGGGAATTCGCTGATCTGCTCGGCCCCACGCCTGGCGCAGTACTGCTCGGCGACGCTGGCCCTGATTTCACCTATGAAGCGCTCAATCAGTGCTTCCGGCTGCTGCTGAACGGCCTGCCCTTGCTGGCGATGGGCTCCAATCGCTATTTCCGCAATGGCGACGGCTGGAGTCTGGATATCGGTCCGTTTATGACGGCGCTGGAATACGCCGCCGAACTGGAGGCGGTGGTGCTGGGCAAGCCGTCGCCCGATTTTTTTCAGGCGGCGGTCAACAGCCTCGATCTGCCGTCGCAAGACGTGGTCATGGTCGGCGACGACGCCGAAATGGACGTATGTGGGGCACTGGCGGCGGGCTTGCGCGGCGTGCTGGTGCGCACGGGTAAATATCGCCATGGCGACGAGACTAAAGTGGAGCCGCACGGCGGCCGGGTGTTTGATGATCTGGATGCAGTGGTGGATTACATCCTCTAAAATTGCACGGCTTATGGGGTAGAATCGGCGAAGCAAGATTCACTCGACGCTTCGAGCCGTAATGGCTCATCCAACACAACAAGGATTGAAACGAGTTCCCATGCGCGTCTTGTTTCCCGACATCAAGCCTTATGCCAGCCAGCGCCTGGCCGTGGATAGTCTGCACACCCTGTACGTCGAGGAATGCGGTATTCCCCAGGGCTTGCCGGTCCTGTTCCTGCACGGCGGTCCCGGCGCCGGTTGCGAACCAATGCACCGGCGTTTCTTCGATCCCCAGCGTTACCGCATCGTGTTGTTCGACCAGCGCGGCTGCGGCCAGTCCAGCCCGCACGCCGAACTGCGCGATAACACCACCGGGCATCTGGTGGCGGACATCGAAAAGCTGCGGGAACAGCTCAAGATCGACCGCTGGGTGGTGTTTGGCGGTTCCTGGGGTTCGACGCTGGCGCTGACCTACGCTGAAACCCACCCGGAACGGGTGCTCGGCCTGATCCTGCGCGGCGTGTTCCTGTGCCGGGATCAGGACATTCACTGGTTCTATCAGAACGGGGCCAGCCGCCTGTTTCCCGATCTGTGGGAACAGTTCCTGGCGCCGATTCCAGCAGCGGAGCGGGGTGATCTGGTCCAGGCGTATTATCGGCGGCTGACCAGCAACAACGAACTGGAACGGCTACGGGCGGCCAAAGCCTGGTCGGTGTGGGAAGGTGCTACGCTGACGCTGGAAAGCAATCCAACCCTGGTCGAACAGTTCGGCGAGGCCCGCCGGGCGCTGAGCCTGGCCCGCATCGAGTGCCACTACTTCATCAACCACTGTTTCGTGGAGCCGGATCAACTGCTGCGCAATGCGAGCCGGTTGCGCGGCATTCCCGGCGTGATCGTCCACGGCCGCTACGACGTAGTTTGCCCGCTGGACAACGCCTGGGCCTTGCACCGGGCCTGGCCGGAAGCGGAACTGCGCATCGTCACTCCCGCCGGCCATGCCGCTAGCGAACCGGGGATCATGGACGCCCTGATCACCGCCACCCAGGGTTTCGCGGACCGGCTGGCATGATCGGCCTGCTGCAACGGGTCGCGGACGCGCGCGTCGAGGTTGCCGGGGAGATCGTGGGCGAAATCGGACCAGGCCTGCTGGTGCTGGTCGGGGTCGAGCACGGCGACGGCGAAACACAGGCCGACCGGTTGCTGGAGCGGCTGCTGGGCTACCGGATATTCGCCGACCCCGAAGGCAAGATGAACCTGAGCGTGCGCGAGATCGGCGGCGGGCTGCTGCTGGTTCCGCAGTTCACCCTGGCGGCGGACACCGGCAAGGGGATGCGGCCCAGCTTCACTCCCGCCGCGCCGCCGGTTGAGGGCGAACGGCTGTTCGGCTATCTGCTCGGCCAGGCCCGCCGTCAGCATACGCCAGTCACCGCTGGTCGCTTTGGCGCCCACATGCGCGTCAGCCTGACCAATGACGGCCCGGTGACGTTCTGGTTGCACGCGGCGCCCGCGAACCGTGCGGCTATTTCTCGACAAACGCCCGCTCAATGACGTAATGGCCCGCGCAACCGATGTGTGGCGACATCACGAAGCCTCGGTCGTCCAACAGCCGGCAACAGTCCTTCAACATATGCGGGCTGCCGCAGAGCATGACCCGGTCCTGTTCGGGATTGAGCGGCGGCAGGCCGATATCAGCGGCCAGTCGGCCACTTTGGACCAGGTCGGTCAAGCGCCCCTGATTTTTAAAGGGTTCGCGGGTCGCCGTCGGGTAGTAGATTAACTGCTGTCTGACAGCATCGCCCAGATACTCATGCTGCTGCAAATCGTGGGTGATGTAGTCGTGGTAAGCGAATTCACTGACCTGCCGCACGCCATGCACCAGCACGACCTTTTCAAAGCGTTCATAGACCACCGGGTCCTTGATGATGCTGATGAACGGCGCCAGCCCGGTGCCGGTGCCCAGCAGGTACAGATGCTTCCCCGGCAACAGGTCATCAACCACCAGGGTGCCAACCGGCTTGCGGCTGACCAGCAAGGCGTCGCCTTCCCGTAAATGTTGGAGGCGCGAAGTCAGCGGCCCGTTTGGCACCTTGATGCTGAGAAACTCCAGATGCTCCTCGTAATTGGCGCTGGCGATACTGTAGGCGCGCATCAAGGGGCGTCCCTCGACTTCCAGGCCGATCATCACGAAATGACCGTTATGAAACCGCAAGCCGGGATTGCGGGTGGTTTTGAAGCTGAACAGGGTTTCGTTCCAGTGATGCACGCTCAGGACGCGCTCAGTGGTATAGCTGGACATGGCAGGACTCCCGGATGAATTCAAGCAGGCAGCGGTTCAATGTGCACCGTCACATACTTATCAAATCAGTCAACGCTCTGGCGTCGGGCGCACGCCCGCCAGCGCGGCCCGCAGTTCCTCACGGTTGATCGGTTTGGCGATGTAGCCATCCATGCCCGCCGCCAGGCAGAGTTCGCGGTCGCCCTGCATGGCGTTGGCGGTCATGGCGATGATCGTCGGCGTCGGCCCCGGCCAGTGCGCCCGGATGCGGCGCGTGGCTTCCAGCCCATCCAGTTCCGGCATCTGTACGTCCATCAGGATCAAATCGTAGGGTTGTCGGGCCAGCGCCTCCAACACTTCAAAACCGTTGCTGGCTACATCGGCGCGATAACCCAGCCGTTCCAGCAGCTTCAGGGCTACCCGCTGATTGACCACGTTGTCCTCGGCTAGCAGGATGCGCAGCATTTCCCGCCGCCGGCTGGGTGGCCCGGCAGGAATCACAGGTTCGCCAGCGGCTGGCGTCGGCGGCGTCAGATCGAACAGCCGCAGCAGCGCCCGATCCATCGGCGCAGCCTTGAGCGGTTTGGCCAGCACCGTCTGGACGCACGCTGGGAATCGCTTATGCCCCCGAAAGCCGAACGGCGCCATCAAACCGATCCGTGATGCCCTCTCTACGGGTAACTGGTCCAACCAATTCGACCGGGATTGTGCATCCCGCCCCAGCAGCGATAGTTCCAGCAGGGCGGCGTCGAACGGGTTGCCCGTTTGCCACAGGGCCATGACCTCGGCGGCGGATGCGGCGGTTTGCACCGACATCCCCCGGGCGCGGGCATGGCGTTCCAGGATCCGCCGGTTGATGGCGTGACTGTCCGCCACCAGCAGACGCCGTTCCGCCAGGGCTGCCAGGGCCGGCTCTTCCGGCAGGGTAAGATCAACCGGTGCGAGCAGGGCCTGCACGGTGAATGCAAACGTCGATCCCTGATCTGGTTTGCTCTCTACCTCCAGGACGCCGTCCATCAATTCCGCCAGCCGGCGGCTGATCGCCAGGCCTAGGCCCGTGCCGCCATATTGCCGGCTGATCGAGGAATCAGCCTGGCTGAACGGCTGAAACAACCGCTGGAGCCGATCCGCCGCAATTCCGATCCCGGTATCGTGGACGGCGAAACGCAATTCGATCTGCGGACTGACGGCCGGTTTGGCTACAGCCTCGACCCACACCTCGCCGGCGGGCGTGAATTTAACTGCGTTGGCCAGCAGGTTGACCAGAATTTGGCGCAGGCGACTGGGATCGGCGATGATCTGAGCCGGTACGCTTTCGTCAATCCAGCAGGCCAGTTCCAGGTTCTTGGCGGTGGCGGCGGGTGTCACCAAATCCAGCGCATCCTCGAGGCAGGCGCGCGGATCGAAGGCGGTCTGCTCCAGTTCCAGCCGGCCCGATTCGATTTTTGAAAAATCCAGAATATCGTTGATCAGCTCCAGCAGGGTGTTGCCGGAGGTACGGATGGTCTCGACGCAGTCGTGTTGTTCCGGGTTCAGTTCGGTATCGAGCAGCAGGCCGGTCATCCCGATCACTGCGTTCAGCGGGGTGCGGATTTCATGGCTCATATTGGCCAGGAATTCGCTTTTGGCGCGGTTGGCGGTTTCGGCGGACTCCTTGGCCGCGCGCAATGCCCGCGCGGCGTTCTGGCGTTCGCTGATGTCGTGGAGAATCCCTGTGAAGCGAGGCCGGTCGCCGCCTGTCACCTCCCCGACCGCCAGATACAGCGGAATGAGGATGCCATCCTTGCGCACCCCCGTTACCTCCCGTCCGATGCCCAGCACCCGCCGCTGGCCAGTGCGTAGATAACGCATGAGATAGCCATCGTGGGCCTCGCGCACGGGCGACGGCATCAGCATACTGACATTTCGGCCCAACAGCTCCCCCGATTCGTAACCGAACAGCCGTTCGACCGCCGGATTGACCGCCTCAATCACCCCGGTTTCATTGATGGTGATGATCCCATCCACCGCGGTTTCCAGGATGCTGCGACTGAGGCCCTGGATCCGCTCCAGCTCGGCGAACTGCCGCGCCAGGCGGTCGTTGGCTTCGCGCAGCGCTTCCTTCTGGCGGGACAGGCGGTCGGTGAGTTTTTGCAGGTCGGCCAGGGTGGCGCGCTGCGATTGCAGGATTTGCAACAAATCCACCACCGGGTCGTGCAGGGCGAAATCGTCCAGCGTCAGCCCCAGTTGCCTGATGGCCGCCGGCTCGGTGACCCAGGGCGAACCCAGAAAAACCATCTGGTCGGGATCGGTCAGCGGCGCAACCTGCCCGCGCAGCCGGAACCGGCTATCGTGACTGGCCAGCACGAACAGCAGGTGTTGGCTGGCGGCGATAGTGGAAAATTCCAGTGGAATCCGGGGCTGTTCCAGCGTCAGGATTTCGGCCAGCCGCGCGCCCGTCCGCAACTCCGGACCCAGCCGGCGCAACGACGCGCCTACCTGGGTAATCACGAGGGCGCGGTCGAAAGCCAGGTGAAAGGGAAAAGCCGTGGCGAAACTCCCGGGTGGTAGTGTCAGGGGCGGCAGAGCGGTCATGCGGCGGCAGCCCGCTCCCAGGAAACCCGGAAAATATCATGTTCGGCGCCCGCCGCCCGCTCCGCTTCCTGCTCGATGTGAATCGGCGTACTGAACATCTGGCCCAGCCCCCGCAGGAGACCCTGCACCAATGGCGTCAGGCCGGCGCGGTGGGAATAATAGTGCAGGCGCAGCGACTGATCGGTCACGTCGGTACAGACAAAACGCGGCGGTTGCAGGTGGGGGAAAATCAGGCTGACCCGGGCGTGGAAGTTGGGCAGGTTGAGCAGGAATTCGCGCAGGGTTCGGCCGTTGGCCTCCATCAGCTCCCCGTAACCTTCCCGCGCGGTCTTGACCACCCAATGCACCCCAAAGGCTTCCAGTAGCTCGGTAGCAGGCCGGTTCAACACCGTGCTGGCCGCCGCCACGAGGTTGTAGGTGATCGCGTCGGGATAGCCTTGGTTGCTGATAAAGACATCAATATCTGCCCCGGCTTCCGCCTTGATCCGTTCCCACGCCTCCTCGCCGAATTGATCAACGACCATGCCTTCGAGCGCTTTGTTGACCATGCCGTACATGCGACGCCTCCGGTGATGCCACGGACCGAACGGATGGGCATTATTAGCCGATTCCTGGGCTGTTGCCAATCAGCCAGAGTGCGCACAGCAGGAGTGGCCGTTTTATACTTTTCCACCCGCGCCGTTCCATGCGCGGATATTCGCCAACCTTAATATTGCCGCCGACTATGAAAACGCTCGAAAAGCTGCTCGAAAAATGCATTCTGCTCAGCCGCTGGCTGCTGGCGCCGATCTATCTGGCGCTGGCCGTCGTGCTGATTCTGTTCACGGTCAAGGCCTTCCAGGAGGTCATCCACCTGTTCGCCATTATCACCACCGCCACCGAGGTTGATTTAGTGCTGTCAGTTCTGGCCTTGATCGACATGGCGCTGGTTGCCAACCTGCTGGTAATGGTGATCCTGAGCAGCTATGAGACCTTTGTGTCCAGTCTCGACGTGGCCGAGGAGCAGGAGAAGCCGTCCTGGCTGGGCCGGATCGACGCGGCGACCATCAAGATCAAGCTGGCAGTGGCCATTGTCGCCATTTCCTCGATTCACCTGCTGAAGGCGTTCATGACCACCATGGGGGGGCAGGATGATGTATCGCTGTGGAACAACCAGTTATTCTGGCTGGTCGTCATCCACCTGACGTTCGTGGTCTCGGCGCTGGGGATGGCGGTGATTGACCGGATCGCTTTCGCCCAGCACCGGGGTCACTGAGGATTAGAGGCTGTGCCGGCCCACCCAGTCGCGGGCGAACTGCCAGGCCACCCGGCCGCTGCGCGACCC
>ENA-UOWG01002077-UOWG01002077.1-activated-sludge-metagenome-genome-assembly--contig:-NODE-2077-length-17985-cov-9.413274_pt1 | contig 17985 bp, 16 predicted proteins | sample MGYA00238147_ERZ761563 | MGnify/ENA primary metagenome ERZ761563 (study PRJEB28884, sample SAMN05720216) | anaerobic digester metagenome | isolation source: active sludge of municipal... | reverse complement strand
CAGCGGCTTGAAGCTGAAGACGTTGCCGATCAGGCTCGCCGTCATGTTGGCGATCGAGCCTTCCTCGAACAGGATGATGTCGTAGGCCACCCAGGCGAAGTACTCGCCCGGCCGGCCCGGCACCGGCTCGACCCTGTAGCACTTGGCGCGGTAGTTCTCGCAGGCGGTCAGGCGGTCGGTCCACACGACGGTCCAGGTCGCGGTGCTGCTCTCGCCGGCCACCGCGGCGCCGGCCTCGACCGGATCGACGCCGTCCTGCGGCGTGATCCGGAACAGGCAGATCGTGTCGGTGTCCCTGGGCACGTAGTCGGGCTCCCAGTAGCCCATCTGGCGGTACTTCAGCACCCCGGCGCGGTAGCGCTCGCGGGCGTCGGTGATCCGGGTGGCATCGGCGGCCAGCGCGCCTTCGACCGGCATGTTCATGGCTCGATTCCCTTCGTGCTCTGACTCGGCAGGCGCACTGTGGGCTTTCCACGGCTTCAGGTAAATTCATGAATCGAGAAGGCCGAATTAAGAAATTCTGATGCGTGCGGTCACGATCCGGCAACTGCGCTCGTTCTGTGCAGCGGCGCGCCACCTGAGCTTTGCCAGGGCGGCCGAGGAATTGCACCTGACGCCGCCCGCCGTCACCATGCAGATCAAGGAACTGGAAGGCGCCGTCGGCCTGCCGCTGTTCGACCGCAGCGCCCGGGTGCTGACGCTGACGACCAGCGGTGAGTACTTCCTCGTCTATGCGCGCAGGATCCTGGCCACGCTGAAGGAGGCCGAAGACGCGCTCGCCCGGCTGCGCGGCGGCGAGACCGGCCGGATCACGATCGGCATGGTCAGCACCGCGAAGTACTTCGTGCCGCGGCTGCTGGCGCGCTTTCGCGCCGGGCACCGCGGCGTGCAGATGAGCCTGTCGGTCGGCAACCGCGAGCAGCTGGTGCGCCGGCTGCACGACAACGAGGTCGACCTGGCGGTGATGGGCCGGCCGCCGCGCGAACTGGACACGCGCGCCGAATCCTTCGCGCTCCATCCGCACGCGATCATCGCCTCGCCCGAGCATCCGCTGGCGCACAGGCGCCGGATCCCGCCGGCGGCGCTGGCCGACGCGGAGTTCATCGTCCGCGAGCCGGGCTCGGGCACGCGCGCGGCGATGGAGGAGTTCTTCCGCGAGCAGCGCCTGGCGCCGCCGCGGGTGATGGAGATGGCGAGCAACGAGACGATCAAGCAGGCGGTGATCGCCGACATGGGCGTGGCCTTCCTGTCGCTGCACACCTGCGGCCTCGAGATCGCCGCGGGCAAGCTCGCGGTGCTCGACATCGAAGGGCTGCCGCTGCTGCGCCGCTGGCACATCGTCAACGTCGGCGGCAAGCCGCTGGCGCCGGCCGCCGAGGCCTTGCGCGCCTTCATGCTCGAGCAGGGCGAAGCGCTGATCGCCGCGCAGTTCGCCGGCATCGGCGCCGCGTCGGCGTGGATCGTCAGTGCGCCGCCGGGCCGGTGAACCCGATCGGCGCGTGCGGCCCGCGCGGCGCTACGCCACCGCCAGGCGCGCGAAGGCGGCGCGGCGCAGGCCGTCGAGCACGAAGACGAGCGCGACCGACGCCGCCAGCAGCGCGGCGACGATGCTGCCGGGCAACGGCGCCGAGAGCACGCCGCTCAGCGCCACGGCGATGCCGATCCCCAGGTCGGCAATCGTCGCCGCGACGAGCCAGCCGCCCGGCGCCGCCTCCCACAGCCGCCCGCGCACGCGGATCGCGTAGATCGTCGCCTGGCCCGCGAACACCAGGGTCAGGAAGGCCAGCGTCGTCAGCGCCCCGGGCGACAGCTGCAACCGGAATGCGCCGATCGCCAGCACGCCCACCGCGAACGCGAGCTGCCCGAGCCCGACGACGACGCCCACCGCGGTGAGCCGGCCGATGCGCCAGACGTTGGGCCGGCGCGCGGGCGTTGCGCGGTCGGTGGTCAGCGCCATCGACAGCAGGTCGCCCACCACCAGCAGCACGATCATCTGCAGCGGCGTCAGGATCGGCTGCCCGGTCAGCACGAAGCCGGCGGCGATGAACAGCACCGTGGCGACCTTCTTGATGATCGAGTTGAGCGTGTAGGTCTGCACCCGCCGGAACGCACGCCGGCCTTCCTCGATCGCGTCGACGACGCCGGCCAGGCCCGGTGTGGTCAGCACCAGGCCGGCGGCGGCCTTGGCCACGTCGGTCGCCTGCGCCACCGCGATGCCCATGTGCGCCTGGCGCAGCGCGGGCGCGTCGTTGGCGCCGTCGCCGCACATGCCCACCTTGTGGCCGGCTTGCTGCAGCGCGCGCACCAGCTCGTACTTGTCCTGCGGCAGCACGCCGGCCAGCACCGCGCAATCGGCGCCCGCGGCCGCGTGCGCGCCCGGCGCGCACACCTCGCCGCGGATGCCCAGCGTGCGCGCCACCGCGGCCGCGGTGGTGGGGGCGTCGCCGGTGACCATCATCACGCGCACGCCGTGCTCGCCGAGATGGCGGATCAGCGCGGCCGCATCGTCGCGCGGCGGGTCGCTGAGCGCGAGCAATCCGGCGATGCGTGCGCCCGCGTCGTCGGCGACGGCGACCGCGAGCACGCGGTGGCCCTGGGCCTCGAGCGCGTCGGCCTCGCGGCGTTGGGTGCCATCGGCGCCGGCCGCATCGGCGATCACCGCGAAAGCGCCTTTCATGATGCGCTGCTCGCGGCCGTCGTCGCCCTGCACGCGCGCTTCGGCGCGCTTGGTCGCCGGGTCGAAGGGCTGGAAGGCGAGCCGCCGGGCGAGCGGCGGCACCGGCCCCGCGGCGGCGCGGATCGCCGCGTCCACCGGGTCGGCGCCGGCGTCGGAGCTGGCGAGCGCGGCCAGCGCCAGCAGCCCCGCTTCGTCGAAGCCGGCGCAGGGCCGCGCGGCGACGACGCGCAGCTCGTTGCGCGTCAGCGTGCCGGTCTTGTCGGAGCACAGCACGTCGATGCTGCCGGCCTCGTCCAGCGCCGACAGCCGCGTGGCCAGCACGCCGCGGTCGGCCAGCACGTGCGCGGCCAGCGCCGCCGCCATCGTGAAGGTGGCGGGCAGCGACACCGGGATCGACGCCAGCAGCGCGGTCAGCACCAGCGGCTCGATCGCGCGCAGCGGCAGGCCCTGGCTCCACGCGTGCGCGACCAGCAGCGCGATCACCGTGCCGTTGAAGATCGCCAGGTTGCGCACCACGCGCAGCACCGCCTGCTGCTGCGAGCCCTGCGCGTGCGCGCTGCGCACCAGCTCGGCGCTGCGGCCGAAGCGCGTGCGCGCGCCGGTGGCGGTGACCAGCGCCTCGGCCTCGCCGCGGCGCACCAGCGCGCCCGCCCAGGTGCTCGCGCCGGCGCCGGCTTCCACCGGCAGCGATTCGCCGGTCAGCATCGACTGGTCGACCAGCACCGCGCCGGCGACGAGCTGCACGTCCGCCGGCACCACGGCGCCGAGCGACAGCTTCACCCGGTCGCCGGGCACCAGTTCCTTGGCCGGCAGCGTGCACCAGGCGCCGTCGCGGCGCACCGTTGCGTTCAGCGCCAGCCGCGACTTCAGCGCCGCGAGCGCGGTGCGCGCGCGCCCCTCTTGCGCCAGCGCCACGGCCGCGTTGAAGGCGACGAGTGCGGCGATGATCGCCGCCTCGACGAACTTGCCGAGCGCGAGCTGCAGCACGACGGCCGCCTCGAGCATCCACGGCACCGGCGCCCACAGCTTGGCCAACGCACGCTTGGCGAGGCTGTCGCGCACGTCGGCGATCTCGTTGGCGCCGAACTGCGCCAGCGCCTGCTGCGCCTGCGCCGTCGTCAGCCCGGCCGCAGCGGCGGCGTCAACCGCGGGCGAAGCGTTCGAGCCTGGATCGCGTGCACCGTCGTGCGCGCCGGCCGATGGGGCGGTTGCGGGGTCGGCCGATGGATCGGCTGATGGGTCGGCCGACGGGACGGCCGATGGGCCGGCTGATGGGTCGGCCGGCGCCGCGCCTGTTGTCGTGTGCTGCGGCGGCATGTTCGCGCCGCTGCTCATTCAGCCCAGCACCTGCAGCGGCCGGCCCTGTGCCGCCAGCACGCGCCCGACGACCGCGGCCGTGCCGAAGCCGTGGCGGCCGAAGACGGCCTGCACCGCGTCGAGCGCGCCCGGCTCGCACGACACCAGCAGCCCGCCGCTGGTCTGCGGGTCGCACAGCAGCGCGCGGTCTTGCGGCTCGAAGGCGTCGGGCAGCGCCACGTCGTGGCCGTAGGCGGCCCAGTTGCGGCCCGACGCGCCGGTGACGAAGCCGTGCGCGGCCAGGTCGCGCACGCCGGCCAGCAGCGGCACCGCGCGCCAGTCGATCTGCACCGTGCAGCCCGAGCCGCGCGCCATCTCGAGCGCGTGCCCCGCCAGGCCGAAGCCGGTGACGTCGGTGAGCGCGTGCACGCCGGGCAGCGCCGCCAAGTCTGGGCCGGGGGTGTTGAGCTGCGTGGTCGTCGCGACCATCCGGGCATAGCCGGCGGCGTCGAGCGCGCCCTTCTTCAGCGCCGCGCTCATCACGCCCACGCCCAGCGGCTTGCCCAGCAGCAGCAGGTCGCCGGGTTGCGCGTCGGCGTTGCGCTTGACCCGCTTCGGGTGCACGAGGCCGAGCGCGACCAGCCCGTAGATCGCCTCGACCGAATCGATCGTGTGGCCGCCGGCGATCGGGATGCCGGCGGCGCGGCACACGCTCGCGCCGCCTTCGAGGATGCGGCCGATCGTGGCGGTGGACAGCACGTTGATCGGCATGCCCACCAGCGCGAGCGCGAGGATGGGCCGGCCGCCCATCGCGTACACGTCGCTGATCGCATTGGTCGCGGCGATGCAGCCGAAGTCGAAGGGGTCGTCGACGATCGGCATGAAGAAGTCGGTGGTCGCGACCAGTGCCTGCTCGTCGTTGAGCCGGTAGACGGCGGCGTCGTCGGCGGTGGCTATGCCCACCAGCAGCTCGGCCGGCGCCGGCAGCGCGGCGCTGCCCTTCAGGATCTCGGACAGCAGGCCCGGGGCGATCTTGCAGCCGCAGCCGCCGCCGTGCGACAGCGAGGTCAGGCGCGGCTCGGCCGCCGCGGCAGGGGAATTCGGTGCGTTCATCGGGGGCTTCGGTCGAGGTGGCGCGCCCGCAGCGCGCCGATGATCCGGTGCAGCGCAGCCTGCTCGGCCGCGGGATCGAACAGGTGCGACCGTAGGGCCAGCTGCGCGGCCAGCCGCGGCAGCATATCGGCTTCGTCGCGCGCGCGTGCGAGCAGGGCAGCCAAGGCCGCATCGTCGCCGGGCGCGAACACGCCTTCGTAACCGCTGCCGAGCAGCCCGAGGTTGCCGTCGATGCGCGACGCGAGCACCGGCGTGCCGCTGCGGATCGCCTCGATCACGACCTGCGCGCCGCCTTCCATCCGGCTCGGGTGCACCAGCACGTGCGCGCGCTGGATGCGCCGGCGCACCGCCGCGTGCGGCTGGCCGCCGAGCCAGCGGAACTGCGGCAGCGCCGCGGCCAGTGCCGCGGCCTGCGCGCCGAGCGCCGGGTCGAGCGCGGCACCGACATGGTCGAGCCGGATGTCGCGCCGCTGCGCGAGCCGTTGCGCCGCGCGCCAGTAGGTCTGCGGATCCTTCTCGGCGCGCAGGTGGCCGACCATCAGCGCGCGCAGGTGGCGCGGGGTGCGCGCTGCCGGCGCACGCGCCGGGCTCGACTGCAGCACCACCTGCGCCTTGGCGCGCAAGGCCTCGGGCAGTTGCCGCGCGCCCAGCTCGTTGAGCACCACCAGCGCATCGGCCAGCACGAGCGAGCGCTGCGCGTCGGCATCGGTGGCGATGTCGCGATACAGGTCGGTGCCGGTCAGCACCAGCAGCAGCGGCCGCCCCGGATGCGCGGCGCGCCAGGCGGCGACCGACGCGGCCGAGCGGCGCGCGTGCAGCGCGATCATCAAGGTCTCGTCGCCGCCGCTCCAGCGGTCGGTGACGGCGACGCGGTAAGCTGGCAAGAGCAGCCGCGCCCAGCGCCGCGCGGTGTGCCAGTTGCCGTTGTTGGCCGCGGCCAGCGCCGGCGTCACGATGACCAGGGGTTCACGATGCACGACGCGAGCGTACAGCGCCCGGCACTCGACGCCCGCCGCGGCACGCCCGAGGCGCTGGCCGACGCGCTGCGCGCGAGCCGCGCCGGCACGCTCGCCGCCTTCGCCATCTACGAATGCGCGCTGCCGGGCCTGCAGGTGCCGCTGCGCGCCGAACTCAACCCGCCGCTGTGGGAACTGGGGCACATCGGCTGGTTCCAGGAGTACTGGATCGCGCGCAACCCCGAGTGCGCGCTCGGGCCGCGCGCCGACCCGGACGCCGCGCGGCGCGCACCGCTGCGCGCCGGCGCCGACGCGCTCTACAACTCGAGCCGGGTGGCGCACGACAGCCGCTGGCAGCTGCCGCTGCCCGACGCCGCGGCCACACGCGCCGACCTGGCGCGCCAGCTCGACGGCACGCTCGCGCGGCTGCGTGAGGCGGGCGGCGACGACGACGCGCTGTACTTCTTCCGCCTGGCGCTGCTGCACGAGGACATGCACCACGAGGCGGCGCTGTACATGGCGCGCGCGCTCGACATCCCGGTCGACGATGCGCGCTGGCGCGCGCGCCCGCTGCCCGATCCGGGCGCGGCGCTGGCCTTCGACGCGCTCACGTGGCGGCTCGGCAGCGAGCCCGGCGCGGGTTTCGCGTTCGACAACGAGCTGCCCGGCTGGGCGGTCGTGCTGCCGGCCTTCGAGATCGACGCGCAGGTGCTGCGCTGGGCCGAGTACCTGCCCTTCGTCGAAGCCGGCGGCTGCGACGACGCGCGCTGGTGGAGCGACGCCGGCTGGCGCTGGCGCAGCGCGCAGCCGGCCGGCTTGCCGCTGTACCTGCGCCGTACCGGCGCGGGCTGGGAGCAGCGGCGCGGCGGCCGCTGGCGGGCGCTCGACCAGCGCGAAGCGGCGTGTCACCTGACGCAGCACGAGGCGCAGGCCTGGTGCCGCTGGGCCGGGCGGCGGCTGCCGACCGAGGCCGAGTGGGAATGCGCGGCCTGTACCGCGCCCGAAGCCTTCCGCTGGGGCGACGTGTGGGAGTGGACTGCGAGCGCCTTCGCACCCTTCCCCGGCTTCGAACCGCACCCCTACCGCGACTACTCGGCCCCCTGGTTCGACGGCCGCCCGGTGCTCAAGGGCGCGTCGCACTGCACCCAGCCGCGCATGCGCCACCCGCGCTGTCGCAACTACTTCCCGGCCGCGCGCGCCGACGTGCCGGCGGGGTTTCGCAGCTGCGCGCTGTAGCTGCGATCAGGCGGCAGCGACGAAGAGGGCGAACCAGCCGCGGTCGTCGGTCCAGGCGCGCGGCTGGTCGAAGCCCGCTGCGCGCAGCAGCGCGGTGAAGCCGTCGAGCGTCCACTTGTAGGAATTCTCGGTGTGGATGCGCTCGCCCGCGGCGAAGCTGCGCTCGCCGCCGCGCCAGCGCACGAGCAGCGGCTCGCGCGCTTCGAGGTGCATCTCGATGCGGGCCGCGGCGCCGTTGAACAGCGCGACATGGCGCCACTGGCGCAGCTCGAAGTCGGCGCCGAGCAGCCGGTTCAGGTGGCGCAGCAGGTTCAGGTTGAAGGCCGCCGTAACGCCGAGCGCGTCGTCGTAGGCCGCTTCGAGCACCTCGACCGGCTTGACCAGGTCCACGCCGATCAGCAGCGCGCCTTGCCCCGCCAGCGCGCGCGCCTGCTGCAGCAGCGCCAGCGCTGCCGGCGGATCGAAGTTGCCGATGCTCGAGCCGGGGTAGAACACCAGCGGCCTCGGCCCGACCAGATCGGCGGGCAGCGCCAGCCGGCGCGAGAAGTCCAGCCCGACGCCGACCAGGTCCATCGCCGGATGCTCGCGCTGCAGCTGCGCGAGCGCGCCGGCGACGTAATCGGCCGAGATGTCCACCGCCACGTAGCGGCGCGGCCCCAGCAGCGCGAACAAGGCCGCGCCCTTGGCGCAGTTGCCGGCGCCCAGGTCGACGATGACCGGCTGCGCGCCGGTGTGCGCGAGCGCGGCCTGCGCGATCGCCGCGCCGTGCGCGGCGAAGATCGCGGCTTCGGTGCGCGTCGGGTAGTACTCGGCCAGCTCGGTGATCGCGTCGAACAGGCGCGAGCCCTGCGCGTCGTAGAAGAACTTGGGCGGCACGGCGGCCTGCGGCTGCTGCAGCCCCGCGGCGGCCTCGGCGGCGGGGTCGGTCGCGGGATCGCCGATGGTGCCGGCGGCCGGCCGCTGCAGCAGGCGCGGCGTGTTCACGGGAGTACCTGCTGGCTGCGCCCTGCGGTGTTCGCCCTTGGAGCGGCCCGGCGAGATCACTGGACTGCCCTCCACGCTGCGCGTTCCGGGATGAGCGCTTGGGAGCGGCCCGGCGCGCTCATGTGCCGTAAGCCTGCAGGTGCGGCGCGGCGCGCAGTGCGGCCGGAACCAGCAGGCGCTCCAGCAGCGCGAACGCCGCCTGCACCCCCAGCGCGAGCAGCGCCGCCGGGATCGCGCCGGCGAGCATGCGGTCGATGTCGTTCACCGCCAGGCCGGCGACGATGCGCTCGCCCAGGCCGCCGGCGCCGACGAAGGCCGCCACGGTGGCGGTGCCGACGTTGATCACCGCCGCCGTCGCCACGCCGGCCAGCAGCGTCGGCAGCGCCAGCGGCAGCTCGACAAGGCGCAGCGTCTGGCCGCTGCGCAGCCCGAGCGCGCGCGCGGCGGCGCGCAGGCCGTCGGGCACGGCAGCCAGCCCTGCCTGGGTGTTGTGCACGATCGGCAGCAGCGCGTACAGGAACAGCGCGACCAGCGCCGGCCAGAAGCCGATGGTGCCGAGCAGCGCGATCAGGAAGGCGAGCAGCGCCAGCGACGGCACCGTCTGCAGCAGGCCCACCGCGCCCAGCACCGGCGCACGCAGGCGTGCGTGGCGCTGCGCCGCGATGCCCAGCGGCACGCCCACGGCCACGCCGAGCAGCACCGAGCCGGCGACCAGCGCCAGGTGCTGCAGCAGCAGGCGGCCGAGGTCGGGCGCCAGGATCAGCGCGATCAGGCGCGGCCGCGCGGCCGACGGCGAAGCCGCGGCAGCGGCGGACGCTGCCGCAGCGGCGGCAGCAGTGGTCGCTGCGGTGGTGGCAGTGGCGGCGGCAGCGCGGGTGGCGGCGCCACTGGCGGCAGCGCCGGCGGAAGGTGCGGGCTGCGCTGCGCGGTCCAGAAAGCCGCGCGCCACGTCGGCGAAGGGCCGGCCGTCGATCTCGACCTCGGCGTTGAGCGCGATCATCGCCGCCTCGTCGATGCGCCCGGCCAGCGGCGCGAGTGCAGCCAGCGCCGCTGCGGGCAGCGAGGCGCGCATCAGCAGCACCGCGTCGTAGCGCGGGAAGAAGCCGCGGTCGTCGCGCAGCACGCGCAGGCCCAGGCGGCCGATCTGCGCATCGGTGCTGTAGACGTCGATCAGGTCCACCTGCCCCTTGGCCAGCGCCTGGTACGCCAGGCCGTGGTCGAGTGCCGGCGGGTCGGCCATCGGCAGGCCGTAGGCGCGCTTCAGCGCCGGCCAGCCGTCGGCGCGCACCAGGAACTCGTGCGTCAGCCCGGGGCGCAGCCGCGCCAGCTCGGCCGCCGGCAGCCGCGCGAGCGCCGAGATCGAATCCACGCCCAGGCGCGCCGCGTCGGCCTCGCGCATCGCCAGCGCGTAGGTGTTGTTGAAGCCCAGCGGCACGGCTGCCTTCAGCCCGCGCGGCGCCAGTCACTCGTTGATCTGCGCGAGCGTGGGCGGCGGCGCTTCGGCCGCAAGGCTGCGGCCGAGCAGCTCGCGCACGATGGTGCCGGTGTACTCGGGGTACAGGTCGATCTGCCCGGCAGCCAGCGCCTGCGCGAGGATCGCGGTGTTGCCCAGGCCGCGGCGGTGCACGGCCGGCACGCCGGCTCGCTCGAGCGTCTGGCGCACGATCTCGCCGAGCACGTAGCTTTCGGTGAAGCGCTTGGAGCCGACCGTGACGGGTTCGGCCGCGGCCGCGGCAGTTGAAAGCGCCGCCATCAGCGCGCAGGCCAGAACCCGCCAGGCAAGCAGGGCCGCCCGGTACATCGCCCGATTGTGGGCGCGGTTGCGGCGCATTGCGCCGTCGGGGGGCATGGGTCCGATAGGCCGTCAGAACGGCGAATCCCGCAGGGCGCAGCCCGAAGGTGCTCCCGTGATCCCGCGCCGATCCGGCCCGGACCCGGGGTCGGGCCCGTCGGCTCCGCCACGCAGCCGGGCGACGGTTGCCGCCCGGCTGCGCCGGGGCGCGGCTTATGGCCGGGCAGCGGGCGCGGCGTCGGCTGCCTTGCTGCCGGCCTTCGCGGCCTTGGGCTGCGGCTGCTGGGCGGTGACCGGCGCCGCGGCGGCGGTGTAGGCGGCGGCGTTGACCGTCAGCCCGTTCTGCGAGAAGCGTGCGGCGTTGCCCGGGCCGATGCCGCCGACGCGGTCGACCAGATCGCCCCAGTCCTTGAACGCGCCGGCCTTGCGCGCGTCGAGGATCTTGGCCGACAGCCCCGGGCCGATGCCCTTGACCGTTTCCAGTTCGGCCTGCGAAGCCTTGTTGGCATCGACCGCGGCCTGCGCGGCGGCGAAGGCGAAGGCGGCAAGGCACAGCGTGACGAGCGAGCGGATCTTCATGGTGCAACTCCTGTTCGGGCGGTTGGGCCGCGCGCCCATCGCAGCGGCCTGGAACGCATTCTTTGCAGGCGCGGCGTGCCGCGAAACCCGCTGATGGGCGGCTCGATGGGGGCCCCCTTCAGGGGGGTGTCAGGCGGCCGGAGCCAGCGGTGTCAAGCCCTGGTCGGCGGCGATGCCGGCGACCAGCGTGCGCGCGAAGTACTCGCGGCTGAAGCGCTGCGCGGCGCTGCTGCGCAGGAACGCGGCGATCGCCGCCTGCATCGCGGCGAAGCGCGGCGCGTCGATCGCGCGCAGGTGCGCGAGCAGCGCCGCATCGTCGGCGAAGCGGTCGGCATCGACCAGGCAGTCGCTCGGGAAGGCGGCCGCCGCACCCGGCGTTCCCAGGTATACGGGCACGCAGCCGTGCACGAAGCAGTCGAAGATCTTCTCGGTCAGGTAGCCGCGGCTGCCGCGCACGTTCTCGAAGGCGATCGCGAAGCGCGCGCGCCGCAGCACCTCGCCCTTGGTGGGCACCGGCCCGCGCCAGCTCGGGAAGGCGGGCGGCTGCGGCCGCAGCCGGCGGTGCCATTCGCGCAGCCGCTTGTGCGCGCGGCCGAGCACGCCGGCACGCACGTGCGGCTGGTCCCAGCCGCGGCCGTAGAGCGCGAACAGCTCGGGCGCGTGCGCCTCGAAGTGGCGCGCGATGCGCACGCGCCGGCCGTGCAGGTTGCGCGGGTCGGGGCGGCTGAGCGCGGTGTTGCGCGCGATCATCACGCAGAACAGGTCGCGCTCGGCCCAGGGCGCGAAGGGCTCGAAGCGCAGCTCGTTCGGGATGTCGAGCTTGATCACGTGCGCGCCGTCGACCAGCTCGTCGTTCCAGGTGAACAGCCGCCGGTAGCGCTTCAGCAGCGCGGGGTCGGCATTGCGCGGCCGCACCAGCGGGTCTTCGTACAGGTAGGCATAGGCCGGCCGGCCCGACAGCCGGCGCTGCGCGTTGACGTGCAGCTCGAAGTCCACCGGCCGGCCGGTGCACCGGTCGGCGGTGTGCAGCTCGACGCCGAAGCGCGCGAACTCGTCGCGGATCAGCGCATAGGGCAGGTAGAACTCGCCGCCCTGCGGGCCGGCACCGGCGCGGAACACCTCGTCGTCGCGGTGCGGGCCGGCGGTGAGCGCGCACAGCTTCATGCGGTGTTCGCCAGCGGCCCGAGCACCGCGTACAGGCTGTCGCTGATCGGCAGCCGGTCGAAGGCGTTCATGCGCACGACTTCGAGCCCGGCCGCGCGCGCCGCCGCCGCCAGCGTCGCCGGGGTGAAGTAGTTGACGTGGTCGGGCCAGCGGTAGCCGCACCAGCGCGTGCCGCGCAGGCGGCGGTTCCAGCTGGCGTAGTTGGGCACCTTGACGATCACGCGGCCGCCGGCGCGCAGCGTGCGCGCGCATTCGCGCAGCAGCGGCAGCGGCTGGATCTCGTGTTCGAGGAACGACGCCAGCACGATCAGGTCGAGGCTGTGCGGCGCCAGCCCTGCCAGCCCGTCGAGCGCGCTGGCATGCACGCACTGGCCGCCGTACGCGGCGAGCGCCGCCTGCGAGCGGCGCGCGAGCTCGTCGCTGATCTCGATGCCCAGCGGCCGGCAGCGCGCGCGCAGCGCATCGGGCAGCCGGTCCATCACCGTGCCCAGCAGCGTGCCTTCGCCGCAGCCGACGTCGAGCAGCCGGATCTGCGGCGCGCGCAGCCGGCGCACGATCGCCACGGCCAGGTCGGCGACCTTGTTGCGCTTGAGCACGCGCAGGCGGAAACGCTTGGCGGCGGTGCTGAGCGCGTACAGCGCCGGCTCGGCCGCGGCGCGGCGCTCGGATTCGCGCGCCGACGACACTTCCCATGCGACTTCGGCGCGCAGGCTGTCGTAGCCGGGCGGGTTCTCGAGGAACACGAAGCCGCTCTCGCGGCACTCGCGCACCACCCACGGCGGCGGCGCGATCGCCAGCGTGGTGGTCGCGGTTTCGCGCTCGAGCAGCGGGCACACGCGCTTCATTGCGGGGGCTCCCCCGCGCGCCGCGCGGCCCGAGGCGCATGAAGCACGGTGCGCCCGGCGAACGCTGTCGGTCCGTTGCGGCCGTTCATCGTTTCACCACTTGCAGCCGTTCCTACGCGAAAACGTGGCGCACGGGGCCGCCGACGGGGTGGCCAACTCCGTTCAGCCAAATTCTTATTCACTCCGTTGGCCACCCCGCCGTCGGCCCGGACGGTGGTACGCCGAGACCGCTGTTCGCGCGCTGGTCGGCGCAGTCGGTCTTTGCCGAAGAAGCGCACTGGCGGTGCCGGCAAAGCCGACGAGGGGGTGGCCGGCGGAGTGAATAAGAATTTGGCTGAACGCAGCCGGCCACCCCCTCGGCGGCTTTGCCTCAACGTACTCGAAGCGCAACGAAGAACAGCAGACGTTCCGAGAGGCGGGACAGGACCGCAGGCCGACAGCGAGGAACCGGGCTTCACTTCACTCGGTCCAGTGCTCGGCCACCCAGGCGGCGGGCCGCATGTGGCGCCAGCGACGGTTGCGCCGGCCGGCCAGCGCATCGGGCGGGTTGACCTCGCCGTGGAACACGACGATGCGCGTGCCCGGCGGCACGGCCGGCGCACGCCACCAGTTGCTCGGCCAGCGCGGAATGCTGTGGTACTTGAAACTGCGGCACCAGCCCTTGGGCCAGTAGCCGAGCCGCCCCTGCGCGTGCAGCGTGTGCGACAGGTATTCCTGCTCGTTGCGGTAGCGCCGGCGCATCTCGGCCTGGCGGGTGACGAAGGCCTGCAGCACGTCGGCGTGCGCGCCGATCTCGAAGCGGTAGACGGACGAATTGCCGGTCACGCGCCACGGCCGCTTCCAGTCGTGGATGATCAGGAAGTCGCCGGGCTGCTCGAAGAAGGGATCGATCGCGCCGACGATCACCACGTCCAGGTCCAGGAACAACGCACGCCCGCGCAGCCCGTGCAGGTCGGCGCTGAAGGTGGACAACTTGCGCCAGCCGCGTTCGGCGCCGGGCTCGACCGCCATCACCGGCAGCGGCAGGCACTGCACCTCGGCGCGCACGCCGCGCGCGTCGTCGGTCAGGCAGACGAAGCGGAAGGCGCCGGTCAGGTGGCGGCGCGCCATGCCGTACAGCCGGTTCACGTATTCGGGGCCGTACTTGGTGCCCCACTTCATGCACAGCACGATCCGGGCCGGCAGCATCACAGCGCCTCCAGCCGCCGCGGCGGCAACGTGTCCCAGCCCTGGCAGCCGGGGCATTGCCAGAAGTAGTGCTGCGGCTCGAAGCCGCAGCCGGCGCAGCGGTAGCGCAGCAGCGGCTGCGCAGCGGCGGCCACGGCGTCGCGCACTTGCGCTGCGGCCTGCTCGCCCCAGGCGCTGCAGGGCAGCTCCAGCACCCGCGCCGCGGCCACCAGGCCGGGCCGGCGCTGCAGGTGCTCGATCACCAGGCGCTGGCGCGCCGCCTCGTCGTCCTGCACCAGCAGCAGCGCCTGCAGCAGATCGATGCCGGGGTCGTCGGCATAGGCGCGGCCGATCGCTTCGCGCGCCGCGGCCTGCCGGCCCAGCGCGACCGCACAGCGCGCATAGCCGGCTGCCGCCAGCGGCCATGCCGCCGGATGCGGCAGCAGCAGCGCGTCGTAGGCCTGCAGCGCCTCGGCGGGGCGGCCGAGGCTTGCCATGCGCTCGGCGGCCAGCAGCCGCGGCCGCACCGCCTGCGGCGCGGCGTCCAGCGCCTCGCGCAGCGCCGCGTCGGCGCCGGCGGCATCGCCGCGTGCCTCGGCTTCGAGCGCGCGCTCGCAGGCATGGTGCGCGATGCGCAGCCCGAAGGCGCCGTGGCCGCGGCGCTCGAGCTCGCGCGCCTCGGCGCTGGCGGCGGCCCAGTCGCGCGCGCGCTCGTGCAGCGCGAGCAATGCCAGGCGCGCTTCCTGGTCGAAAGGCGTGTCGAGCAGCGCGTGAAACGCGGATTCGGCCCGGTCGAACAGCCCGGCCTTGACGAAATCCTGCGCCAGCGCGTATTGCGCGCGCTGGCGCTCGGCCGCCTTCAGGTCGCCGCGTTCGAGCAGGTGCTGGTGCACGCGCACCGCACGCTCGAACTCGCCGCGCCGGCGGAACAGGTTGCCCAGGCCGAACTGCAGCTCGGCGGTGTCGGCGTCGCGCTGCACCGTCTCGATGAAGGCGTCGATCGCCTTGTCGTGCTGCTCGTTCAGCAGCAGCGTGAGGCCCTTGAAGTAGGCGCGCGCGCCTTCGCGGCCGTCGCGGCGCAGCTGGCGCAGGTCGAAGCGCGACGCCAGCCAGCCCAGCGCGAAGGCCAGCGGCAGGCCGATCAGCAGCCACTGCAGGTCGAAGTCCATGCGCGCTACAGGCCTTCGCGCGGCGGATGCTCGGGCACCGGCTCCACGGCCGGCGGCCGCGACACCGGCGGCGGCGCCGTTGCGGCGGCTTCGGGTGCCAGGCGGCGCGCCTCGCGCCGGTGGCGCCACCAGGCCGGCACCATCGCCAGCACGCCCAGCGCGCAGCCGCCGGCAAAGGCGGCGAGCACCACGATCACCATCGGCGCATGCCATTCGGCGCCGAAGAACCAGCGCACCGTGACCGGCTGCTGGTTGTTCAGCGCAAAGGCGAACAGCGTGAAGAAGACGAGGCCGCGTAGGACCCACACCAGGATGCGCATGGCCGCCGGATTCTAGGAGGCCGCCGGGTCCTCATCCGAAGCCGAACTTGCGCTGGGGCGGGCTGGCGCAGCCCGGCCCAGGGGCGCAGTCAGCCCGCCGGCTCCTGGGCTGCCGGTGCGGCTGCGGCCGGGGCCTTGAGGTCCACCGCCTCGCGCAGCGCCTTGCCCGGCTTGAAGTGCGGCACCAGCTTCTCGGGGATCGTCACCTGCTCGCCGCTGCGCGGGTTGCGGCCCAGGCGCGGCGGCCGGCGGCTGACCGAGAAGCTGCCGAAGCCGCGGATCTCGATGCGGTGGCCGCGCGCGAGCGCGTCGGACATCGCGTCGAGGATCGTCTTCACCGCGAATTCGGTGTCGCGCTGCGTGAGCTGCGGGAAGCGTTCGGCCAGCTTGGCGACGAGGTCGGAGCGGGTCATGGCATCGAGGGCGGATGAAGCGCCGCTGCCCGCGGCGCCGTGACGGATGACGGCGGCAAGACCGGCGGCCGGGCCCGCGGGCCCGGCCGGTCATGCATCGGCCGTCACTTGTCGTCGCGCGTGTCGAGCTTGGCGCGCAGCAGCGCACCCAGGCTGGTCGTGCCCGCGGTCTCGCGCTCGTTGCTCTGGCTCAGGCGCTGCATCGCCTCTTGCTGGTCGGCGTTGTCCTTGGCCTTGATGCTCAGCTGGATCGAGCGCGTCTTGCGGTCGATGTTGATGATCATCGCCGAGACCTCGTCGCCTTCCTTCAGCACGTTGCGCGCGTCCTCGACGCGGTCGCGGCTGATTTCGCTGGCGCGCAGGTAGCCGGTGACGTCGGCGTTGAGCTGGATCTCGGCGCCGCGCGGGTCGACCGACCTGACCTTGCCGCTGACGAGCGCGCCGCGGTCGTTGACGGTGACGAAGCTGGTGAACGGATCGACGTCGAGCTGCTTGATGCCCAGCGAGATGCGCTCGCGCTCCACGTCCACCGCCAGCACGATCGCCTCGACCTCCTGGCCCTTCTTGTAGTTGCGCACCGCGCTCTCGCCGGGCTCGTTCCAGCTCAGGTCGGACAGGTGCACCAGGCCGTCGATGCCGGCGGCCAGGCCGATGAAGATGCCGAAGTCGGTGATCGACTTGACCGGGCCCTTGACGCGGTCGCCGCGGTTGACGGTGGCCGAGAACTCTTCCCACGGGTTGGCCTTGCACTGCTTCATGCCCAGGCTGATGCGGCGCTTGTCCTCGTCGATCTCGAGGACCATGACTTCGACCTCTTCGCCCAGCGACACGATCTTGCTCGGCGACACGTTCTTGTTGGTCCAGTCCATCTCGGACACGTGCACCAGGCCTTCGATGCCCGGCTCGATCTCGACGAAGGCGCCGTAGTCGGCGATGTTGGTGACCTTGCCGAACAGGCGCGTGCCGTTCGGGTAGCGGCGGCTCACGCCCATCCACGGGTCGTCGCCGAGCTGCTTGATGCCCAAGCTGACGCGGTTCTTCTCGGCGTCGAACTTCAGCACCTTGGCCGACAGCTCCTGGCCGACCTGCACCACCTCGGTCGGGTGGCGCACGCGGCGCCAGGCCATGTCGGTGATGTGCAGCAGGCCGTCGATGCCGCCCAGGTCGACGAAGGCGCCGTACTCGGTGATGTTCTTGACCACGCCGTGCACGATCGCGCCTTCGGTCAGCGTCTCGAGCAGCTTGGCGCGCTCTTCGCCCATGCTGGCCTCGACCACCGCGCGGCGCGAGAGCACGACGTTGTTGCGCTTGCGGTCGAGCTTGATGACCTTGAACTCGAGCGTCTTGCCCTCGTAGGGCGTCAGGTCCTTGACCGGGCGGGTGTCGATCAGGCTGCCGGGCAGGAAGGCGCGGATGCCGTTGACCAGCACCGTCAGCCCGCCCTTGACCTTGCCGCTGACCGTGCCGTTGACGAAGTCGCCGCCCTCGAGCGCGTTCTCCAGCGCCATCCACGACGCCAGGCGCTTGGCCTTGTCGCGCGACAGGATGGTGTCGCCGTAGCCGTTCTCGACGGCGTCGATCGCCACCGCGACGAAGTCGCCGACCTGGACTTCGACTTCGCCCTGGTCGTTCTTGAACTCGTCGATCGGGATGTAGCTCTCGCTCTTGAGGCCGGCGTTGACGACGACGTGGTTGTAGTCGATGCGCACGACTTCGGCGGAGATGACCTCGCCGGGGCGCATGTCGCTGTGCTTGATCGATTCCTCGAACAGGGCGGCGAAGGATTCGCCGCCGGCGCCGGCGGTCTGGGTTTGCAGCATGTGTCTTCCTGGGTGGCCGCGGCTGCGGCCGGGGGGTTGTGCCTGCGACCGGAGCGGTTGCAGGGGTTGCGAAGCCACCGTCCTCGAAGGGCCTGCCGGCCGCTGCGGGGTGAGGGCGGTGGGCCCTGGGTGGCCCTCGAGCGGCGGCGCTGACGCGTCAGCCGAAGGGCCGGCGCTGCGCCCACCAGCCCAGCACCACCTCGACCGATTCGTCGACCGTGAGTGCCGAGTTGTCGAGGCTCAGCGCATCCTCGGCCGCCCTCAGCGGCGCGACCGCGCGGTTGCGGTCGCGCGCGTCGCGTGCCTCGAGGTCGGCGCGAAGACTGTCGATGTTAGCGTCAATGCCCTTTGAAATCAATTGCTTATGGCGGCGCATCGCACGCTGTTCGGCGCCCGCCGTCAAGAACACCTTGAGCGCCGCATCGGGGAACACCACCGTGCCCATGTCGCGCCC
>ENA-UOWG01002076-UOWG01002076.1-activated-sludge-metagenome-genome-assembly--contig:-NODE-2076-length-18006-cov-6.838895_pt1 | contig 18006 bp, 16 predicted proteins | sample MGYA00238147_ERZ761563 | MGnify/ENA primary metagenome ERZ761563 (study PRJEB28884, sample SAMN05720216) | anaerobic digester metagenome | isolation source: active sludge of municipal... | reverse complement strand
TGACCTAGGAGCGCCATGGGATTACGAGTCAGCGGAAAGCGAGCACTTATTCGGATTACCCCGGAAGGCGGGACGGCCTTCGATGCCAGCGGCGTGAGCGCCGATGGGCGAGCGCGGGCTAACGCCTTCAGTTTCGAGGTTGGCGCGCAGGTCGTGGACGCCGATGCCTACAATCAGCATTATACCGAGGCAGTGCCTATTGGGCAAATCGGCGCGAGCGGCTCAATGACGGTTTTTTTCAACGCTGCGGCTGGCGAGGCTAACGATGTGTTGGAGGTGTTGCGCCAGGCGCAACACGCGCCAGAGTCTTGTGATGATCCGGGGGCGTATACGCTGGACATTATGCCGGAGGGGGCATGTGTTGGAAAGGAACGCTGGAACATCAGCAGGTTTGTGGTGGATACGTTGAATTTTTCGTTTCCGCATGACAACCTAATGTTGATCCAGTTTAGTTGGCACGGCTGGGAGCCGACACGCTTGCGAGTCGTGGCGGAAGAAGACTCATGTCTGCTAGACGTGGATGGAGAGCCTGCTCCTGCGATTATGGCAACGTATGATACTTTCTCTGAGGACACAATCGGCCCGGCGACGACACGTTGGCTGTATGGCGTCGCGGCAGATGCAACGCACATGTATTTGGTCTATGCGGATTTGCATGATTCTACAGAGTTGTACAGTCCTAAGCTGTTGAAAATTCCTTACCGCGACGGGGATGGAATTTTCGAGGGTGAATTGAGTGGTGCTATCTGGGGATTGGTGGAAAGCAGTTATGTGGAACGGTCTAATGAACCGTTCGATTGTGTGCTGGACGAAAATCATGTTTACGTGGGCACGGAATTGGGGCTATTCATCCTGGATAAGACGACGCTGGCCCAGGTTGGCGCGTGCGAGTATGTAGCAGCACCGTGGGACGATGCGCCGTTTTTGCAGCATGTCATACTGAGCGCGGACGGACGGTACATTTTCGGTGGCGGGAGCGGGTTCGGGATGGCGGTTTTTGACGTGAGCAATCCGGCGAATCCTACCTGCATTTACTACAATCCAGACCGAGATTGCGAGTATCTGGTATACGACGACGCGCGTTATTTGTTGGTGGTGGATGACGCCTGGAGTTTTGCGGTGTTCGATATGAGCACGCCGAGCAGCCCAGCCGAGGTGTTTTTCTCCGACGAGCTCTTCAATGGAACGGGTTACCATTGCGGGAATGCGTATCACAGTGGTTTGGTGGCGTTGGGCGAGGTAGTGAATGGTGACCAGGCCTCGGTGGTACTTTTTGATGTCTCTGATCCTGGCGCGGTCACGTTATACGATAGTGTTGCGCTAGGGCTTGGCTACGAAGAGATTTTTGATGTGGGGCTGGCAGGGTATTACTTACTGGCGATGAGTGTGGATGCTCTGGGGCATTATGTGTTTTTTAACCGGTTGGGAATCTCCGGCTGGGATGCGATAGAGTTGGTCATTCCGGGGGCATTTCGAGAGACGCGCGGAGTTGAGCATCTGATTATTGTGGCTAATCGCTATGTGGTAGTTAGCGGGCCGCAAGGTTATGTGTTTGTGTTGGATGCGTGCTATGAGAACGGGGGGGGGGAGTGATGGGATTACGAGTCAGCGGAAAGCGAGCACTTATTCGGATTACGCCAGAAGGCGGGACGGCCTTCGATGCCAGCGGCGTGAGCGCCGATGGACGCGGGCGCGCCAATGCGTTCAGTTTCGAGATCGGCTCACAGATCGTGGATGCTGATGGTTACAATCAGCCGTATACCGAAGCGGTCCCGGTAGGACAGTCTGGCGCGAGCGGTTCGCTAGCAGTGTTTTTCAACTCCGAAGCCGGCGAGGCCAACATCTTTCTGGACGCCATGCGCGAGGCGCAACACGACCCGGCAGACTGCGAGGATCCGGCGGAATACACCCTGGACATCATGCCTGAAGGCGAATGCTACGGCAAGGAAAAATGGACGCTGGAAAACGTGGTGCTGGAAAACCTGGAACTGCCGATTCCGCATGACAATCTAATGGTGTATACCACACCCTTTCGCGCGGGCGCGGTGACCCGTAAGTCTATCAGCGTCCTGCTATTGGGTGTTGAGGCCGATGGGATGATTTACCGCAGCCTGGATGTTGGAGCCACGTGGGATGACCTGGCTCTCCTCTCTGATCCGGATATTGGCGTGAACTGTTTTGAGGAGTTTGAAGATGGCGTGATATTGGCCGGGCTGATGTCTGGAGACACACCCTATCACAACCTGGTCCGCGGCACACAATACGGGGCGCAGTGGGATGCCGGGCAGCGCATCGGCGCGGATGAATCGACCTCGTATGTGTACTGCCTGAAGCATCTGGGCAGCGGGGTGGTGCTGGCCGGGACGGATGGCTCGGATGATGGCGTTGCCAATGGCGGGGTGTACCGTAGCACCGACTATGGCGTTACCTGGGGGCTGGCGCAGCAACTGGGCTTGCCTGTGCGGGCCTTGTTGGATTTGGGCGGTGGGGTGGAGTTGGCCGGAACGAGCGGAACGTATTCACCAACTCCGGCGAATGGCGCCATTCACCGCAGTATTGATGGCGGTGAAAACTGGACGCTCATTCAAGAGTTGGGTTCGCAGTTTGGAATCTATGACCTCTTGAGCCTGGGCGGGGGCGTGGTACTGGCGGCGACTGGCAATCCTGCTGGGGCGGGGCAGATTTATCGCAGCGCCGATAGCGGCCTGACGTGGACTCTGCTGTATGAGTTTACCGGCACAGTCAACGTCAACCGTATCCTGAACCTGGGCGGCGGTGTGCTGCTGGCAGGAACGCAAGACGACGGACGCATCTACCGTAGTAGCAACAGCGGCGCGGCCTGGACTAAAGTCGCCGACGCTGATGTAGCAGTCTTGGGTTTCGGAGCTTTGGACGATGGCACGCTGTACGCGGTAGGAGTGGATGCCACGCCTGCCGGAGTCGTGCGCGTGAGCACGGATGCGGGACTGACCTGGATGAAGCTCGCGCAGACCTTCGAGGGTCAGGCAAACTGTATTTTAGGCATAGGTTGAGAAGGAGGCAGGTGAAATGGGATTGCGTAAGAGCGGCAAGAACGCGCTGATTCAATTGGTGGAGGTGGTGGATGAGGTCGAGGGTACGCCCTTCGATATCAGTGGTGTGGGAACGGATGGGCGCAGCCGCGCCAATGCGTTTTCATTCAACATCGAAGGCACGGTGGTAGATGCGGATGGCTACAATCAGCCGTATACCGAACCGGTGCCCGTGGGTCAAAGCCGCGTAAGCGGTTCGATGACGGTGTACTACAACGGCGAAGCCAGCGATGTGAACGAAACGTTGTGGGACATCTACGAGGCGCAACACGTGCCCGATAGTTGCACCGACCCGGCAAACTATACCATCAAGATCATGCCTGAGGGCGATTGCGAGGGTAAGGAGCTGTGGAGCGTTACCGGTTTCGTGTTGGAAAACCTGGATATCCAGATGCCCCACGATAATCTGATGCAAATCGCGTTCAACTGGCGCGGTTGGGTGCCAACCCGTTCGACGATCTCGGGAACCTGAGATGTACCGGGTGTTGCGTAATCTGGCGCTGGCTGTACCCGGCGGTGGTCACCGGATTGTGCGCATCGATGCGCCGTTCGATCCCGCCTGGGTAAGCGCTGCCGGGTTGGAGCGTTTGCTGAAGCGCGGGTACATCGAAACAGTGGCGGTAGAAGCCGCAGCGACCCAGGATGTGGGCGCTGCGGTAGCCGCAGCGGACGCTGCAATCTGGAACACCACAGAGGTGGGCATCACCGGGATTCGCGGCATCGGCAAGGAACGCGCCAAGGTGTTAGCCGAGCTCGGTTTAGGCACACTGGAGGCGCTGGCGCAAGCGACTCCAACCCAGCTGGAACAATTACAGGACCGCGGGATTACCGCGAAACAGTGTGCGGCGTGGCAGGCGCAAGCGGCAGCGTTATTGCGGCCTGCCGGCACATTGGCCACAGGAGGAACGTGTGAACGATGTAGCTCCAAGAAAAATGCCCGTCATTAGCCGGCGCATTGAAATTGCGGAGGGGCCGTATGCCGGTTGGTGGGCTGAAATGCAAGTCAATCCGCCGCAACGCTTCGTTCTGGAGTTGATCAACGGCGACGCTGACCTGATCAGCATCGGCGGGTTAATTGTGGATTGGAATTTCGTGGACGGTGATGGCAAACCGCTGGACCCCAAAACTCCGCTGGAGGACTTGCCGTATGATCTGATACGCTCGCTCTTATCACCGTACTTGCACGAGGTGTTCCACCCCTTTTGGCTCAACGGAGCGGGCGGAGATCATTGAGGCGTTGACGATTGGCGGCAAGGCGCCGCCGATACTGATCAAGGCGCTGGTCTGTGAACGGATGCACTGGACGCTGACCGAGTATGACGCGCAGCCCGCGAATGAGCTGGCGGCGTTGTTGGAGATTTGGAATATCCAGGAATCGCTAAAGCCGCATAAGTGAGAGCAGGGGTCATGAGTCGAAAATCTGAGCTAAATGACGGAAGGACTTGTGACTCCTGCTTGTTGTAATGGCTGTTAATCGGCCTTAAACGCGGTTTATCGCATGATGTGACCCGCTACAGGCGTGTTATGGATGGGTTTGCGGGGGTAAAAAACAGCAGCTATGGCGAAAGAAAATACACTCGAAATTAAGGTTTTAGCCAAGAACCTCGCTAAAGAGGCGATGGATCAGGCGCGCAAGGATTTGCAGGAGCTGGGAGAAGCGGCAAAGAAGAGCGGCGAGAAGGGCAAAGAGGCCAAGGGCGGTTTTGAGAGTCTCAACAATGCATTTAAGTCCTTCGTTACGGCGGCGGTCGTCAAGCAGCTGGCGCAGGCCGCGTTGGAGCTGGGCAAACTAGGAGTCCAAGCCGCGGCGGTGGAGCAACGCTTCTATGCTTTTGCTGGCGGCTCACGTGAAGCCGAGACCGTGCTCAAGGCGGTGATGGCCGCTACGGATGGCACGATTGATCGTATGGGCGCTATGCAGAGCGCCACCAAGTTGATGCAAATGGGCCTGGCATCCAATGCTGACGAAGCCGCGCGGCTCATCAATATGGCGGCGCGCCTCGGCGATCAGACGCTGAGCACCTCGGAGCGCGTGAATGATTTCGCGGCGATGCTGGCTAACCAGAGTATTCCGCGACTGGATAATTACGGTATGTCGTCCGGCAAGGTACGCGCGCGCATTGATGAATTGATGGCGAGCACCGAGGGCATGACGCGCGAACAGGCTTTTTTGCAGGCAACCCTGGAAGAAGGCGCCATTGCCATGGAGAAGCTCGGGGACGCCGGTTTAGGACAACTGCAAAATCTTGACCGCCTGAGCTCGGCCTGGAAGGATTTCAAAGTCACGATTGGGAACATGGTGGCTCCGGCGCTGACCGATGGCGCGGGATTACTGACGAAGAACGTGCGGACGCTGGACCAACTGGCGCAGATCACACGTATTGCCCGTCAGGAATATGGTTTCTTCGGCGGCACGTTCCAGGCATTCTTCTCGGTGTTGGGTATCAACACCAAGATGATGAAAGAGGCGGATCTCAACAACCGCGCTGTGGCTGCTGGAACTACGGCACTAGCGCAAGGCTACTCTGATGTGGGTATGGCGGCGCGCCAAACGGCCACCGATGTAGGCGCGGCGACCGAAACCGTAATTTCAAACTACGGCAGTATCGAATTCGTGGCCGAAGCCTCGAAGAAAGCGTATAGCGATTTGCAGGCGGTGGTAGCTGGGGCTTTAGGCAAAGAATTGGAAGACTTTGCCGACAAACAGGCCGATGCAAAAGCGGAAGTCAGCGAGCTCGCAGCGAAGATCGCGGAACTGGAGAAGAAGCGTTATCTTACGGCAGCCCAAAAAGAAGATCTTGCTGGTTTGCGTGAGGATCTGGCAAAAGCCACGGAGGCGGTTGAGGAAAACGCCGTCAAGCACGAGGAAGCGACCCGGCGTATTGTGTTTGGCTTTATGGAGCAGCGCCTGGCCATGGATGGCTTGACGCAAGCGGAATTGCTGGCGTTACAAGAAGTAGCGTTCAACTGGGGCCTAGTGGATAGCGCGACGTACACTGCCATGATGGGCATTGATAACGTGGCGACTTCGTTCGAGAACGGCAAGATCAAGGCGGAAGACCTGGGCACGGCGTTGCTGTTTGCCACAGATGCCATGGTCAAGATGCCCACCGAACACACCTTTACCTTCACCTGGAATCAACAGGGCGAGCCACCGCCGAATGTGCTCCTGAAGCCTAGCCCGGGTTTCGATGTGCCCAATATGTTCGCCAGCGGCGGTGTACAACCCCAGAGCGGTTGGGCGATGGTCGGTGAGCAGGGACCGGAGTTGACCTGGTTGCCGCAGGGAGCACAGGTCTTCAGCGCCCCGGAGACTGAGCGCATGTTGCAGAATGGCGGGGTGGGTGGAACGGTCAACGCGCCGGTGACGGTGTACGCCACCGTGGCGGGGAATGTGGATATTGAGTTGCTCGCCCGGCGGGTGAGCGAGGAAATCGGGCGCCGAGTCGCCAACCGGAGGGTGAACTGATGCTGGAGCTAGAACTGGCACGGCGCGAATTTACGGCGGATGGCGAGACGATCACGGCGACGCCGGTCACGCCGACCGCCAAGGTCCTGGAGTATATTCCACAAGATGTGAGTTACCAGGTGTGGACGACGCACGGTGACCGTCCTGGAGCGACGCCCACGCGGCACATTGCGGGAAATGTGGTGGAAACTCTACGCATTGCCGTGGCATGTGATGCGCCGGGGGCTTTGCGCGCCTTTGCTGCGGAACTGGAACGCGCCTTGCTCTGGCACGAGCAGAAGCGCGAGGATATGACGCCCTTCATCCGCGTGCGCGACGATGAGCGTTATCCACCGGGTATTTGGTTCGAGTCGCGCCTGGTGGGCGGGCGCGTGGAGCTGGAGAATAGTGCGGGGCGGGTATTGAAACTGACGCTGGAACGTTTTCCATACTGGGAAGGCGCCTGGACGCGTCTGGCAGTCAAGAACAATCGCACGGAAGAACTGCAGCCAGAGGGTGTAGAGTTCGATTATGACGGATGGGCAACGTTCGGCGCGGTGACCAATGCCGACGACGCTGACCCATTGCGCGATAACTGGCTGATGTTGCAGGCGCCGCCAGGTGATGTTCCGGCGCCGCTGCGGATCCGCATCCAGAATGATTATGCCACCGCGCGTTTGGCGACGGTACGCATAGGCTGGTACGACCGGCAGCAGAATCTCATCCTCGAAGGTGAAGACGGCCTCCTGGCTGGCGCGGGTACCGTAACCATAGCCCCGCAGTACAGCAATGAGCAGTATGCACTCGCGCAGAACTTTCGCTGGATCGTGCCGCAGGAACTCTACCGCGACTTCGTGGGACCATTTCGAGTGTGGGCGAATGGCTCGCTCTATGGCTCGACCTGGCGGTTTAGCGCGGGCTACGAGCTGACGCGCCAGCAGTACGGCACGCGCGCTGCGGTGGATGGCGCCAATGGCTGGACGGATCTGGGACAACTGCGGCTACCTGCAGGTGGCTACCGCACGCCTTCGCGTTATCCGGCGGCTTTCTGGCTGGATGGGTCCGGGGTTGGCATGCTCGACTATATCGTCTTGCAGCCGGTCCATCAGCACCGGCGGCTGACGTTCCAGGGCTACAACTGCCTACCTGGGGCGTGTATCGTGGATGATCCTGAGCAGGGACCATATTACGAATACGCCGGGGAGAAAATCCAGGTGCTGAATTCATGGGGCAATCCGCTGGAAGCCTGGCCGGAAGGGTTGTTGCCATTTCAGAGTATCGAAACACCGCACTATCAAACGTTGATGTTCATGCTGACCAGCGATGGCGGCAGCGCCGCGGCTGATCGCAGCGCGCTGGTTGAAGTCTTTGCGCGTCCGAGGTATCGCGTCCTGCCATGACGATGCAGATATTCATTGTTACCGAACAGTGGGGCCGGCTGGATATTACCGAACAGGTCAGCAGCTGGAACTTCGACTCCCGCGAGGGTGTAGGGTGGGGCACTGCCAATGCCACGCTCGATGGGCCGCTGATCGAGCAATGGCCATTTCTGGAGCATCAAGCGGACGACCTGCTCGAATTCTTTAGCGATGAGATCGTGTGGAGCGGCAAACTGGCCGGAGCAGAGCTCGATGAAACCGGGGCGCTGACCCTGCTGGCTGAAGGCGCCGGATTGCGCTTGCGCGATGTGGGCGTGTGGCGCAGCTTCAGCGATGCCAGCGTGCAATGGTGGACTCCGGACGGCGAGCCTCCGGCGGGCTTCGAGGCGGATAACAACAATCGCGTGTACGTAGGCGCCGACGGCGAGGGTTTTGCCAACGGCGCGGAATACGCGATGGTCTATCCTGAGACGGGGGTGGACCTGGGCGCGGATATCGCGCGCCTGTTGGCGACCGTGCTTTTCGAGGTTGCTGCCGGAGACTGGATTGCCGAGCTCCGGCAAGCCGACGGCACGGTGTTGTGGACGGAATCTACCAGCATGGCGCAAGCCTACCAGCTGTTCCTCGACACACCCACCGGTGGCACGTTCAAGTTAGGCGATGGCGACGGCATCGAGACCAGCGCGCTGGCATACAACGCCAGCGCCGCAACGATTGAGACCGCGTTGCGCTCTGCCTACAGCGATGCCGGCATCACGGTGGTTAGCGACGTGGATTTCCTCATCACCTTCCCCACAGGGAACGCGGGCGCGTTCCAGATCACGGATGATGCGCTCACCTACGCTGCCACCGGCGAGGCCACCTGCACGCAGCAAGCGGTGGATGGCGTAGAGCTAGACCTGGCAGTGGCGGATACGGGGCTGGTGTTGGCGTTACGCAAGGATGGCGACGGAGACGGAGCGGCCTACGTGCGCCTGACTGAGGTAGTGGTACAGACATTGGCGGATGCCACCAACAGCCAGGTTGCGGAGGAAATCCTCAGCGATGCGGGCTTTGCCGCCAGCGAGGTTACCGAAAGCGGCTTACTGACCAATCGCGCCGTGTGGCAAAAAGAAAGCCGTTTGCAGGCGCTAGAGGAAATGGCGCAGCTGGGCGATGGCACGAGTTCCTGGCTGTTCTGCGTATACCAGACGCCACAATTCGGTCCTTGGACGGAGGAAGCGACGTGGGAACTACGCCGCGAAGATTTGAGCCGTTGGAAAGTGTCCTGGCGACGCGACGCGGTGCGCAACGCCGTGCGCGCGCGGCTCTCCGATGGCTGGATCTCGGAATGGTTGGAGGATGCCGATAGCATTGCCCGCTGGGGCCGACGCGAGGAAGTGCTCGAATTACAGGATACCACGCAGGCTGAGGCCTTGCGTCTGGCGCAGGTGTATCTCACCGAGAAGGCGGAAGCCTTAGCCGGGCTGAATATTCAATCTGATGCCTACTGTCGCACGCCTGATGGAGCAATCCATTCGGCGTACTTGATTCGCGCCGGCGACCTGGTGCGCTTGCGGGACCTGATCCCTGATCAGGACCTGGAGATTAGGGTGGCGGAAACACGCGCCACCGCCGAGGGCGTGGAAGTTATCCCTGCCGGTCAGGATGATCGGTTAGAGACGATTCTGGCAGCGCAGGAACAGCAACTCCAGAAGGCTGAGACCGAGGCGCGCGCGACATCCGGCGGTGGTGGCGGTAGTAGTACCAGTGCCGGTGCAACTACCGTTCACGATCCGGTAGCTCTGGGCGCCGGCAGCGCGGCAGAGCTGACGCTCTCCGGGCAGGAGTTGACGCTCGCGGAAGTGTTGACGCCCACAGAGCACAGTGCGATTGGCGACGGCAGCCCGCATCACGCGGCGGTGACGTTGAACGCGGCAGCTGATACGGTATTCAGCTTGAGCGCGCAGCAACTGGGGCTGGATACGCAGGCGGCCAACCGGGTACTGGCGGGACCTGTGAGTGGCGCTGCGGCGACGCCGACGTTCCGGGCATTGGGAGCCAGTGACATACCGCTGGCGCTGGATGAGCTGACCGATGTCAATGCGGGCGCTCCCGGTGATGGGGAGGTGTTGGCGTGGGATGCCGATTCCAGCAAGTGGATTGCGTCTGCGGCTGGCGCCGGGGATATGCTCAAAGCGACCTACGACACGGACGACGACGGGGTGGTGGACGAAGCAACTGCCGTCGAAGGCGTGGCTGCAGCGGGGAATAGCAAATACTACGGGACAGACGGCGATGGTAATGCGGGATTCTATGATCTACCGACGGCGCCAGCGGTGGTGCGGCAAACGGTGCTGACGTTTGCCGGCGCACTGGCAGTCACCGATAACCCGTTGCGCATCTACAACCAGTTTGGGGCAGCGCAGACTATCAGCAAGGTGTTCCTGGCTGCAGGAACGGCGCCAACCGGCGCGAGCGTGATCGTGGACGTGCATCAGGATGGCACGACGGTCTTCACCGACCAGGGTAACCGTCCTGCAATCACAGCGGGGAACAATACCGGCGAAAGCACGAGTATTGATGTAGCCACGTGGGCGGCAGGTTCATACCTAACAGTCCACGTCGACCAGATCGGCTCGACTGTAGCGGGCGCTGATCTGGTAGTCCATATCATTCATAGTTAGAGGTGGAAGATGGTACGATTGCTTACTGACGGCGGTGAAGGTGCGAATCCATACGCAATTTGGGACACTGTGAACATTTCGACAGGGCAGGTGAATTTTGATTATGTGATCAACACGTATGCGAGTCAGTTGTACAACTTCGCTCCACGTACCGGAAATGGTATGTACGCGCTGGATTCCAGCATGTACCTGAGAAAGGATTTCGGCGCTGTAACGTCAAATACGGAGCTCTTCTGGGGATTTGCGATTCGATTCCCGATTCTGGCTACAGGTGAGTTCTTTGTGGCGTACACTGATGATGCCAGTGTGTATACCAACAGGCTCGCTCTCGCGGCCACAGCAGACGGTAGGGTGAACGTGCTGCGCTCTGGAACATCCATCGTTACGTCTGCCGCAGGTGTTTTGACCACAAATCAATGGTACTACATCGAAGTGTGGTTCAAGCCATTGAATTCCAACGGGCGCGTAGTGGTTAAAGTCGATGGAGTTACAGTGGTAGATTACACCGGAGACACGACCAACGAAGAGGAATTCATCAATGCCTGGCAAATCAGTGGAGTTGAGGGATATACCGCAGCGAGAGGCTTTACATGCTTCGATGACATTGTGTGCAATGACGCAAGTGGGGCAGTCAATAACAGCTATCCAGGGCAGGTACGGTTGCTGCCTATCCGCCCACACGCCGATGGTACATACGGAGAATGGACCAGAGCGGCGCTCGACCTGGGCTATGATGCAGCGAACGCGAGAAACGGCGCCTGGGGTGGCTCGATGCTGCAAACTGCCTCTGCGGATAAGAAGGTTACCTTCGATCCAGAGGTTCCAGATCTACCAGACGGTGCGACGATCACCAACGTTGTTCTCTCGGTCACAGCCAGAGTCGAGGCGGGGGCGGGCGTTATAGCCCCGATGGTGATTAGCGGCGCCACCGAAAGTATTAGTGCCGACCAGACCCTGTTATCTGCGTGGCGTAATTTCCAGTACGCCTGGGCGGTGAATCCTGCGGATAGCGCAGCGTGGGAGGAGGCTGACCTCGCCACGCTAGAAATCGGAGTTAGTTCGTGACCGTAGTTTGGCACAACCTTGCCGAGCTGCTGAGCTACGTAGAGTATACCAGCGAGCCGGGGGCGCAGCGGCGCAATATCGCCGAGGTGCTTGGCTATGTCGAATATGTTGGGAATGCTGCCGGCAGCACTACCAGCAACATTCCTACGATAGCCGGGGTGCTCGGCTATGTGGAGTACGTTAGCGAACCGGGAGCGCAGCGGCGTAACGCAGCCGAAGTGTTGGGCTACGTCGAGTACACCAGTGAGCCGGGGGCGCAGCGGCGTAACGTTGCCGAGGTGCTTGGCTATGTGGAGTACGTTGGTAATGCTGCCGGCAGCACTACCAGCAACATTCCTACGATAGCCGGGGTGCTCGGCTATGTGGAATACGAGTACACACGACCGGTGCCGGTGCTGGCGTTGATCTATGGACCCCTGGTGTGGGTCGCGTGAGATGAGGTGTAGGATGAAGGTTCTAGTTTGGACGCTCAAAGAGTTCGAGACCACAGCCCGCAAGATCGCCGGGCGGGACGCGCATGTGATCAGCTTCGCGGCAGGCAGCGGGATGCCGATGCCTACGAGCACAACACCGGCACCTGGTAGCATCAGCACTCAGTACGACCTGGTGTATGTGTTCTTGCACCCAACTGCTGATGGACAAGCGTTTACAGATAGTGCGGGGCGGGTCGTGGTGCGCCCGGAGATGATCCGCATGCGCAGCGATCTGCGGGGCGCCGTGGTGTTCCTGGGAGCATGCAACGGGTTGGAGAACACGACGCTCCTGGAGGCCTTCCGCGATGCGGGTGTTAGGGTGATCATCGCCGCACCGGGGGTTAACTACGGCGGGGGTTTTGCGGGCGCGGATGTACTGGCGCTGGCATTACGCCTGGCGCTGCAGGCAGGCTTGCCTATCCGGGCGGCGTTTGCCGCAGCCCGGAGCTACACGACGCTGGCCGCTCGCGCCGGGGCGCAGCACGTAGGGGATGCGCTGGAGTATCAGCTGTTGCCTGGGCGGCAAGTGGCAGGGACAGCGCCGAAGAAGCCTGAGTTGTGGAACAAGCTGCTCACAGCGGTGAGCGGGGTGGTGGGGTTGACGCTCTTGCTGCTGGGGCTGGTGTTTGGCTGGCTCGCTCCGGGACCGTTGACGCAGTTCTCGCCACTCTCGCCGCTGCCGCTGCCAGAGGAGATCTACACATGGGATAAGACGCTGTCTGTGAGCGGCGTGGCGACGGATACGGTCCCGGCGTTGGATTTCGCCTACAGCGCTATCGTGACTGATACCGACACGGTTACGGTGGTGGATGCGGTTACAGTGAACCCGTATTACTCCGGTTTCGGACCGGAGGTCATCACGTACACGCTGACAGAACGCTGGTCGGATTCGCTGGCACTGGATACCTATACCTACACATTGGGGAGCGTGGTGACCGGAACACGCGCCATGACCTGGACGGTGAGCACTGACCTGGCCGACGCCGGGCTGATCACGCGGACGTGGACGGTAGCACCTGGCGCATGGACATGGGATGCGATCACGGAGACGCTGACAGTGAGTACCACCAGCGCCGTCAAGACCGTGTATGTGGGTCACGTTGGAGCGTGCCTGCCGCCGGTGGCGTTGGCGCTCGAAAGCGATTATGACTATCTCAACCAGACGGACACATTCACGGCGTGGGCATTAGGTTCGACGCCACTGACATATACGTGGGCATTTGGAGACGGCAACAGCGATACCACGGGTATTTCGACCACGACGCACGTGTACACCGCGACGGGGACGTTCTATCCGGAGGTGGTGATTGCGGGCTGCAGCGGTATCACGGATACGGTAGGTACGACGCTCCACATCGCCGCGGAGACACCGACGCCGACAAGCACGACTGCGCCAACCAATACGCCATCGCCGACCCATACACCTACAGCGACGCCGACGCCACGCTACACGCCGCGTCCGTGGCCTACGGTCAGTTATCCCACAGCTACGCCATATTCGAGTTTTGGCAGCAATCCTACACCTGCTGCAATACCGCCTTACGAGATTTGGTTCCCGCTGATCATGGTGGAGTACAGTCCATAGCCGTTAAGTGTGCTTAACGGAGATTTTTTCACAAAAAGGCGGCTCTACGGAGCCGCTTTTGCTAGCTGTGGGTAGGTAGAAAACCGCTGTTAATGTGGTTGTAGTTGGACTCACGGTTTGCAAAATGAGACTGCAACGAGAACGCCAGCCCTTCAAAGCGTAGCAAGGCACGGTAGGCGTTTTGTGCACACAAGGGTATTTATGCCGAAACAGCAGCAAAACGCTCCAGAGAGGCTTACAGAAGGTGGTGCTATCGAAGAAACCGTCGACGGTTTCTTCGATAGCCTATGAACACTTTTGTTGATACTACCGGTGATACTACAGGCGCCAGTTATCCACCGGTGAGGCGCGCTTGTGGCCTGCATCAAGGTCCACCTGCGCCAGGTGGATGTAGCGGCGCACCATCTCCATCGTGGTGTGTCCGAGGAGATCCTGGAGGGTGAAGGGATCGCCGTGGTTACGGATGAACTCGACGGCAAAGGTGTGCCGGAAGCGGTGGGGGTGGGCGTTGCGGACTCCGGCGCGGGCAGCGATGGAGGTGATCACATTCCCCAGACGGTTACGGGTAAACTTGCGGTCCTCGTCGGTGATGAAGAGGGGATCGCCGGCGGTAGCATCGGGGCGATCCGTGAGGTAGCGCCAGATGGCCTCGGCAGTACGGGCGCTCATGCGCACATCGCGTTCTTTCTTGCCTTTGCCGAAGACGTGCAGGCGGCGGGTCTTGAGATCGGCATCGGCAATGGTGAGCTCGCACAGTTCGGAGGAGCGGATGCCGGTATCCACTAATAGCAGGATGATGGCGCGATTGCGCTTCTCGTGGTGCAGGGCGTGGCTGGTGGTACGCTTGCCCGGACGGTCGTAGGCTTTGGAGGTGCTCAGGTTGTTGAGCATGGCGCGAATCTCGGCCTCGGTGAAGGGTTCGATGGTGCGCTCCTCGGGTTTGGGGCGCGGTATCTGCCGCATGAGGTGTTCACGCACGATGGGGGGACGGCGCGAGGTAGCCCAGGTGTAGAACGATGACAGGGCGGTGTGATAGTTGAGGATGGTCTTGTCGGAAACGTCGTCGCCAGCCTCAGCCAGGAAGCCTTCGATGTCTTCGACGGTGAGGGCGGCCACTGGTGGATCGTGCGGGAAGTGGGCTTTGAGCAGGTTGAGGATGCGGGTATAACCGGTGATGGTATCCGGCGTGAGACGGCGCGCGGCGATGTGGAGCAGGTAGCCCTCCACAGCCTGAGATAACGTCATGATTCTATGGTTCATCCTGTGTGCCTCCGGTTGGTTTTAAGGGGCTTGTCATAAATGAAAACTTGTTTCTATAAACCACACGGTGCTATTCTATTTCGAGAATTGGTGTGTGTGGTAGACTGTTGATAGTGCGTTTTTTGCTACCTGTGGCACAGGGTCTTGCTGTAGAGAGTAGACCCTGTGCCTCTGGTTGTGAAAAATACCCCTGCCAGGACTCGAACCTGGAACACAGGGTTTAGGAAGTTTGTTCTATGTTCGGGCAACCGGAGGGTGAAAAAACCATGCTGGAAGCGAGACTGTGTGTGTGTGGTAGGGTGTGCATGTAGAGGTGAGGTAGGCTAAGTTTGCGCTGTTAATGTAGGAGCGTATTTAAGATTTCTCACCAGTGGTAACTGGTATTTTACCGGTAGAGTTTAAGTTTACCGGTGGTTTTTAGGACTATGTTAGTGACTGTTGCCGTCACGAGATGTGATTGGCATAAGTGAATTCAGGGATTATTCGCCAGCAGTTGGATGATCTGGTTGTTTTGCAAAGCCATCATTTGCAGGGTGAGTAGGGTGTGTTCGGCGGCGAGTAGCTGTTGTTCGGCGATGCGTTCGACGGAGGGGTTATCATAGGCTGCTGCCTGGTAATCGGTGAGGATGTCGTCGATCAACTGTTGCTGGTTGGCAATCACGGTTTTGATTTTCTCCACACGGGTATGACGCGCTTGAGAACTCATAATCGCGTCCACCGTGCGATAGGTCTCCAAGCCTACCAGTAACAGCAGCAGGATGGCAATGATGCGCAACCAGGTAGTATTCGGGTTACGTTGAACAACTGGGATTTCTGACATGAGTAACTCCTTTCACTTCAGGTCCAAGGTATTCTGGATTGCCGTTGGTGCGGCTTTGGTGGCTTGCTGGAAGGTGCTATGGCTTGGTGGAAGTCTCGGCGTCACGCCTTCGAGCAGGTTGGCGATGGTGAGTATTTGCAGCCGTGGGTAGTCGCGTTGCCAGCCGGGTGAGGTGTAGAACCCGGCGCTGACGGCTTCGGTCTCCATTTCGCGGGTGGGTGATTCCAGGGTGAGGAAGATGCCCACGACTGCGCCTTCACGTTCGACGACGCCGCGCAGATCGCGGATATCGCCGCTTTTGACGTGGCCGCTTTTGACCTGCACGAGGGCGCGTTTAGGCTTGCCGGAAGCGTCATCTATGAAGGTGATGATGCCATCCACGCCGCGATCGGCGCCGCGTTTGCCCTGTTTGCTGCCGGCATCGGCACCCAGCGGGCGCGCGCCGATGAGGGAGAGCGCCCAGAACTGGAACTGGAAACGATCTTCTTGCGCGAGTTGCCGGGCCGCGCCCATCGTTTGTGGCTCACCGATGACGGCATAGTCGTTGCCCGCAACCAGGTCAAACATATCCTTGAGGCGGTTTTTCTGCAGGGCGATGGAAAGGTGAGTCACATCAATGCCGATCCAGTGACGCTCCAGCTGTTGCGCGGCAACGATCGCGGTGCCGCAGCCACAGAATGGATCGAGCACTACGTCACCGGGGTTGCTGCTGGCGCGGATGATGCGTTCGAGCAGGGCTACGGGTTTTTGGGTGGGGTAGCCGAGGCGTAGCTTGCGCCCCAACGGGTCTTACATCGTCCCAGAGATCCTGCAGGGGAACGCCAGGCATTTCATCCAGATAGCGTTTGTACTGCGGGACATTGCCGGGTTTGGTCTGCATGATGCGGCCTTGCTGGTAAAGTTCCTCCATACGCTCACGGCTGTAACGCCAGTACCTGGTTACGCCGAGAAATTCATACTGTGGATTGCCTTTCGATGCTCCTCCGGGACCGGTGATGTTATCAAGGCGATACCGACGTCCATTAGGGTCGTAATATTTGTAGAACCCCTCAATGTATTTTTCATCATAGGGTTGATAGATCTCGTTACGGATGGCAGCGTCAGTTTTGGTATAGTAAAGTAGCACGTCATGGATGCGCCCCATGTGGATGACGTTTCCCTGTGTAGTATCACTGTGGGCGCTGGTACGCTTCCAGATGATCTCGTTACGGAAGTTCTGTACCCCAAAGATGGCATCCAGGATGATCTTGAGGTAGTGACTGGCGGTGGGGTCGCAGTGCAGGTAGAGGCTGCCAGTAGGCTTGAGGACGCGGTGCAGCTCGACCAGGCGTGCCGCCATCATCACCAGGTAGGCGAGCATCTGGTTGGTGCCGACGAATTCGCGCAAGGCGGCGATCATGCGGCTTACCTGATCTGGAGCGTCCTGTACCAGGTCAGTGTAGATGCGCTCGGCAGAGGCGCCCCAGTGCCAGGTATCGTCGAAGGCTTTGATCTGGGCATCGGAATCGGCGCCGCTTTCGTCCTGGAAGAGGACGTTGTAGGAGCGGTTGGAGTTGAAGGGCGGGTCGAGGTACACCAGGTCAACGCTGGCCGCTTGGATGTACTCCCGTAGGATGGGGAGGTTATCGCCGTAATAGAGTGTATTGCGCATTCGATAGTGTGCTTTCAACGCATTAACGCAGTGCGTTATCCACAAGTTCTATTTAACTGCTGTTTTCGATTCATGTAAAGCGCCTCGAAAGTGAGCTTCGGGGCGCTTTTGGTTGCCATTATGAGCGGTTAAGGGTAATTAACGGACATTTTATATCAGGATAGCAGAAAGCTCAGGCTGACGTGAATCTTCTCGTCGTAGAGAAATACCCAGTTGCGTTTCACGGGCCGGTAGTGTTTGAGATGCCAGAAGAATCTGAATCTGATTCCGCGGTGGTTTTGGGTCCTTTTTAGTTCATGGATCAGTTGGGTTTCCAGTTCTGTAGGTGTCATGATCGTCCTAGGATTTGAGTGGAGCTGGTAGTAGTCCATTGCGGCGTTCCTGCAGGATGCGCTCGCGTTCTTCGCGGGAATCGTTGAGGGCTTTGAGATAGTGATAGGCTGTGACGCGATCCTCGTAGTTCAATCTCCGCCATTGTTCGAGTAGCGCCTGAATCTCCGCATCTTCTTTGGAGATAGGTGGCAACATCCCTGCAAGCCTGAATATCGCTTCTGCCGGTTCTCCAAATACCTTGGCTATGGACATGCA